>Ga0182030_10028293_pt1 | contig 10025 bp, 9 predicted proteins | sample 812S3MmetaG_FD_121299 | JGI IMG/M metagenome (GOLD analysis project Ga0182030, IMG submission 121299) | Permafrost microbial communities from Stordalen Mire, Sweden - 812S3M metaG (Illumina Assembly) | ecosystem: Environmental > Terrestrial > Soil > Wetlands > Permafrost | place: Sweden... | reverse complement strand
TCCCGTCGGGTGTGCGAGGACCTGATCGCCGACGGCCGGGTCACGGTCAACGGGACCATCCCCGTACTCGGTCGCCGGGTGGATCCGACCGTCGATCTGGTGGAGCTCGACGGGGTGCCCCTGCCCATCCAGCCCGGCCTCGTCCACTACCTGGTGAACAAGCCCGCCGGGGTGGTGAGCACTGCCGAGGACACCCACGGACGACCGACGGTCGTGAGCCTCGTCCCCGAGCAGCCGCGAGTCTTCCCGGTCGGCCGCCTCGACATGGACTCCGAGGGGCTCCTCATCGTGACCAACGACGGCGAGCTCACCCACCGCCTGACCCACCCCTCCTTCGGGGTGCCGAAGGAGTACCTCGTCTCAGTCGACGGGGAGCCCACCTCCGGCCAGGTGCGACAGCTCCGCGAGGGCATCGAGCTCGAAGACGGCAGGACGGCGCCGGCCCGCGTGGCGGTCGTCGCCCCGTCCCTGCTTCGCTTCGTGATCCACGAGGGACGGAACCGGCAGATCCGGCGCATGTGCGAGGTCATCGGCCACCCGGTGACCCGCCTGGTTCGCACCCGCATCGGGCCCATCACCGATCCCTCCCTCGGGCCCGGGTCCTACCGGCCCCTCACCTTCGACGAGGTGAGGGCCCTGGCGGCGGCGACGCCCATCGATCCGGCCGAGAGCCCCCGGGCCGAGGAGGGACCGGCGTCAGCCGCCCCCGGCCCTGAGTAACATCTGGCGCTGATGTCTGAAACCGTTCGAGCCATCCGTGGCGCCACCACCGTGGACGTCGACACCCCCGAGGCGATCACCGTCCGGGTCGTTGCCCTCCTGCGCCAGATCCTCGAGCGCAACGGCCTTGTCGAAGACGACATCATCTCCATCCTGTTCACGGCGACCGAGGACGTCGTCTCCACCTTCCCGGCCACTGCCGCCCGCTCCATCGGCCTCGGGGCGGTGCCCTTGATCTGTGCCCGTGAGCTGTCCATCGTCGGGTCGGTCAAGCAGTGCATCCGAGTCATGCTCCACGTCAACACCGACCGCCCCCGGGCCGACATCCATCACGTCTACTTAGAAGGCGCCCAAGGGCTCCGTGACGACCTCCCCGACTGAGGGCGGAGGCCAGGCTCTTCCGGGACGCGTAACAACCAGCCTGGACCGGCTGATCGTCCCGGGCCGAGCCATGATCTTCGGCACCGGCCTGATCGGGGGCTCGGTGGGCATGGCGCTCATCGCTCACGGCTGGCACGTGAGCGGCGTCGACGCCGCTCAGGGCGTGGCCGCCCGGGCCGTCGAGCTCGGAGCCCTCGACCAGGAGGGGATCGACTATTCGGCCGACCTCGTCGTCGTGGCCACGCCGGTCCACGCGGCCGCAGAGATCATCGCTCGGATCGAGGCGTCGGCCGAGTGGGGCGACGAGGTCCTCATCACCGACGTGGGAAGCGTGAAGGGCCCCTTGGTGGCAGCCGTCGACCACCCGTCCTTCGTGGGGGGCCACCCGATGGCCGGGTCCGAGCAGATGGGGGTGGAGGGAGCCAGCGCCGAGCTGTTTGTCGGGGCCACCTGGGTCCTCACCCCGACCGAGCTCACTGATCCCGACGCCTTCGCGCAGGTCCGCAGCATCCTCACCGACCTCGGGGCCAATGTGGTGGCCCTGGCCCCGGCCCAGCACGACGCCTTGGTGGCGGTCGTGTCCCACGTCCCTCACCTGACCGCCGCCACCCTGATGGATCTCGCCGCCGGTCTGGGCGAGGAGCACGCTGCCCTCCTGCAGCTGGCCGCCGGGGGCTTCCGGGACATGACGAGGATCGCCGCCGGCCAGCCGTCGATCTGGCCGGACATCTGCGATGACAACGCCGAGGCCATCGTCTCCACCCTCGACCTCCTCATCGAAGCGCTCGGGGCCATGCGAAGGCGGGTGGCCGACCACGACCACGGCTCGCTGCTCGACATCCTGGAGCGGGCGGCGTCGGCCCGCAGGTCCCTGGCCGAGCACACCCCGCGGCCCGAGGGCCTGGTGGAGATCCGGATCCCGGTGCCCGACCGGACCGGGGTCCTCGCCGACATCACCACCCTGGCCGCCGAGCTGGGCGTCAACATCTTCGACCTCGAGATCGCCCACTCGGTGGAGGGCGACCGGGGCGTCCTCGTCCTCGTGGTTGACAAGCTTTCGGCCCCGACCCTCCTCGCCACCCTGCCCGGACGGGGCTACCGCTCGACCAGCGCACCGGTCGGCGCGATGCGATGACCGATCCGATGGAGGACGAGATGGAAGAACCGATGACCGGTCGGACGGACCCGGAAGGGACGAACGGCAGCACGCCTACGGCCGGGGTCGGGGACGGTGGCGGGGACGGGGACGAGCCGACAGGCACCGGCCAGACGGCGGGCGATGACGTGACGGCACCCGACGGAACCCGGGGCCACCGGGTGCTCGGAGGGTCGGCCGTGCGGGGGACCGTCGCCATCCCGGGCGACAAGTCGATCTCACACCGGGCCCTGCTTCTCTCTGCCCTGGCCGAGGGCACCTCGACCATCGCCGGCCTTTCGACCGGCGATGACGTGGCCCGCACCCAGGACGCCATCGTTGCCCTCGGCGCCACCGTCGAGACCGACGGGGACTCGATCGTCGTCCACGGAGGGCGCTCGATCCTGCACGCCCCATCTGGCCCCCTCGACCTCGGGAACTCGGGCACGGGCATGCGCCTGCTGGCCGGTGTGGCCGCCTCACTCCCGGGCACCACGGTGATGGGCGGCGACGCCTCGCTCCTGACCCGGCCGATGGACCGGGTCGCCAGACCACTCGTCCAGATGGGGGCACAGGTCACCGGCCACAGTGACCGCTGCCTGCCACCCATCACGGTGGTCGGGGGACGACTGTCGGGCATCGAGTACACGCCCCCGATGGCCAGCGCCCAGGTGAAATCGGCCGTTCTCTTGGCCGGCCTCGACGCCGACGGGGAGACGGTGGTGCATGAGCCCATCGCCACCCGGGCCCACACCGAAGAGATGCTCCTGGCCGCGGGCGCCGATATCGACATCCAGCGCGTGGGGTCGGGGCGGACCGTCAAGGTGCGACGGTCGAGGCTCTTGTCTGGGACCTTCACCGTGCCCGGAGACCCGTCACAAGCGGCGTTCTGGCTTGTCGCCGCGGTCATCATTCCGGGCAGCAAGGTGACGGTCAGCCAGGTCCAGCTCGGGGCGGAGCGCATGGGCTTCCTCGGGGTGCTCCGCCGCATGGGAGCGACCATCGAGGTCGCCGAGCTCGGGAACGGGGCCGGCTCGATCACCAGCTACAGCTTCCCTCTGCACGGCACCGTGGTTGCGGCCCGGGAGATCCCCTCCCTCGACGAGGTTCCCATCCTGGCCGTTGCCGCCGCCGCGGCTACCGGGACGACGCGCTTTCGTGACGTGTCCGAGCTGCGGGTCAAAGAGTCAGACCGGCTGGCCTCGACGGTTGCGCTGGTGCGGGCGTTCGGGGGGCGGGCCGAGGCCGACGGTGACGATCTGGTCGTCGAGGGCACGGGGGAGCCGTTCCACCCCGCCCATGTCGAGTCACATGGCGATCACCGTATGGCCATGGCCGCGGCCATCGCCGGTGCAGCCTGCCCGGGCCTCGGTTCGGTCACCACCATCGGAGGATGGGAGGCGGTGGCGACCAGCTACCCGGGCTTCGCCGAGGACCTGTTGCATCTCACTGCCGAGGCCAGATGAGCGTCCAGCCGGTCATCGCCATCGACGGGCCGGCCGGCTCCGGCAAGTCGACGGTCTCTCGGGCCCTGGCCACCCGACTCGGCGTCGACAGGCTGGACACTGGCGCCATGTACCGGGCCGTAGCCTGGGCCGTCCTCAATCGGGGCATCGAACTGGCCGACAGGGCGTCTGTGGCCGCCGTCGCCCGGGAGCTCTCCATCGCCGTCGGTGAGCGGGTGGAAGCCGACGGCACCGACATCACCTCGGCCATACGCGGACCGGTGATCAGCAGCGCGGTGTCGGCTGTGGCCGCCAACCCCGACGTCCGGGCCATTCTCGTCACCCGCCAGCGCGAATGGGTGGCCGAGCGGGGCGGGGGGATCGTCGAGGGACGGGACATCGGCTCGGTGGTCTTCCCGGACGCCGACATCAAGATCTTCCTCACCGCCTCACCCGACGAGCGGGCCCGGCGGCGCCCCGAGGAAGGCGCCGAGGCTGTGGCCCGTCGGGACAAACTGGACAGCACCCGGTCCGTGTCGCCCCTCGAGGTGGCCGCCGGGGCAAGGATCATCGACACCACCGACCGGTCGGTGGCCGACATCGTGGATGAGGTGGTGACGTGGCTGTGAGCGAAGAGCACGGGAACGACGACGGGCTCGAGGCACCCGACTACGACGTGGACGTCGACACCAGCTTCACCTCGATCTACCGCTTCTTGCGACTGCTCGTCCACGCCATCAACCGCATCCTGTTCCGCACCACGGTGGACGGAGCCGGGCTCGTCCCAGCCACGGGCGCGGTGATCATCGCCCCCGTCCACCGGTCCTTCATCGACTTCTTCGTGGCCTCCGAGGTGACCAAGAGGAAGCTCCACTACATGGCGAAGGACAGCCTGTGGAAGAACGGGACCCTGGCCAAGATCCTTCCTGCCGTCGGCGCCTTCCCCGTCCATCGGGAGTCGGCCGACCGGGAGGCCCTCCGGCGGGCCCAGCGGGTCCTCGACGCCGGGGAGGTGCTCATCTTGTTCCCCGAGGGCGAACGCCGCACCGGGCCGATCGTGTCCGATCTACACGAGGGGGTCGCCTTCCTCGCCGCCCGCAGCGGGGCGACCGTGGTGCCCGTGGGCATCGGTGGCTCGGCCTCGGTCATGCCCAAGGGCAAAAGGATTCCCCGGCCCCGCCACGTCCATCTGGTGGTCGGCGAGCCCATCACGGCCCCGCAGCGTACTGGGAGCGGCCGCGTCTCCCGGAGCCGCATCCACGGACTGACCGAGGAGCTGACCACCTCCATCCAGGACCTCTACGACCGGGCCGTGGCGGCTGTCGGCCGGTATTGAGCCGGCCCCACCGGCTCAGTGCTTCCCAACGACCCAGCGCCTGCCCGCCGGGCGGGCGGTGGAAGACCGTGCCGCGGGCCTGTGGTCGACCGCCTACCTGCGGGCGGCGGGGGAGAGCTTGACCCGGTAGAAGGTCGTCCCGATGACGCGGGCGTAGTTGTAGCCGAACACCAGGTTGCCGCCCTTTTTCGACGCCCCTGAGGCCCTCGGGTGCCACACCGTCGGCTGTTCGGTGATCCGCCATCCCCGGTTGGCCGCGGTGATCACCACCTCGGCCGTTTGGTACTGGTCCTGGATCAACAGCGGCACGACGTCGTCCAGCACCTCGATCCTGAAGGCCCGATAGCCGTTGGACGTGTCCGAGAGATCCTGGGCGACGATGGCGTTCAGCACCCAGGCGTACAGCTTCACCCCGGCTCGCCGGAACCGGTCGGTCGTCTGGTCGACCCCGAGCCGCCGCGAGGCGATGACGAAGTCGGCCCGGTCATCCATGACGGGCTCGAGCATGCCCGCCATCTCGCCCGGATCGTTCTGGCCGTCGGCGTCGAGGGTGACGACATAGCGGGCTCCGTGCTCGGAGGCCAGCGCGTAGGCCAGCCGAAGAGCAGCCCCCTGTCCGAGATTGACGGGCAGGACACAGGTGAAAACGCCGGCGTCGAGTGCCACCTGGGCGGTGTTGTCACGTCCCCCGTCGACCACGACCAGGGTCGAGACCTCATTCTCGCCGATCAGGGTGGGCATGGCCTTCAAGACGTCGCCCAGGTTCTGCTCCTCCTCGTAAGCGGCGATGATGGCCACGACGGGGCCGAAGCGGACAGCACCGTATCGTGCGTCGAAGTCCGCCCGGGCCTGGGACACCACGTAGCCGGTGAGCTCGGCGCTCCGTCGGCGGGCCCGGCTGTCAGGCCGGGTGACCCAGCGATGGCGTTGGGTCGGCGCCATCAGATCGATCGGGTGGAGGAAAAGACCGCTCGGACCAGGGGCTCGAAGTGGGCCAGTGGCTCTGTCGGGTAGTCCGGGTCGAAGCTCGTCTGGTCCCACTCGTCGGCGAAGCGCTCCGCCTCGGCGTACCACGGCTCGTCGCGGTACTGGTCGCGCAGGTTCTGGTCCAGGTTGAAGTGGTGGAAGTAGTGGCGTCCCTGGAACTCTTGATGGGCGATGATCGCTTCGGTGATCTCGGGGCGGACGTAGGGCCGGAGGATCTCGGCGGCGATGCGCGGGTGGTTGGGGACCGACACGGCCTTGCCGATGTCGTGGCACAGCGAGGCGACGATCCATTCGTCGTCGGCGCCCGCCCGCTCGGCCCTGGTGGCCGTCTGGAGGCAGTGGGTCAGCTGGTCGACGGCGAACCCGTCCACCACCTCGTCCAGGGACTGGAGCATGGCGAGGACCCGGTCAGCCACCCGGCCCTGGTTCTTGTAGGTCTCCGCACCGATCACCGCCCACTGCTCGCCGGTCGATACGTCCATGCTGGTGAACGAGGTCGTCATTCTCATATTCTCGCGCCAAACCCCCCGGCTGCGGGGTCTCCCTAGCCGGCGAAGGCGCCGAGAACCTCGGCGGCCACCGTCGTCCGGTCGGAGGCCAGGACCAGACTGGCCATCTCCCCGTCGAACTCCGAGACCGCGCCTTCGCCGACGGGAGCGATGGCGAGCAGCGCCAGGGCGGTCTCCAGCCCTTTCAGCAACTCGCGCAGCTCCGGCGGGGGAGGGAAGTACTCCTCTTCGGTGATGCCCGGGGCCACCTCGACGCCGTCCGTCGGGGCGAGGTGGGCGACCACCTCTTGGACCAGGGCCTCCGGAGCCGAGGCTCCAGCCGTGACGCCGATCGTCCCGGACAGATCGTCGGGGAGCTCGGAGGCGTTGTTCACCCGGACCACACGGGGACAGCCGAGCGACCGGGCCACGTGTTCGAGGGCCACGGTGTTCGAGGAGTTGACGGAGCCGATCACCACGATGGCGTCGACCTCGCCGGCAATGGACCGGAGGGCGGCCTGGCGGTTGGTGGTGGCGAAGCACAGGTCGCTCCGGTTGGGCATCCACAGCCCCGGGAAGCGGTCCTTCGCCCGGTCCACGATGCCTGCCCACTCGTCGTGGCTGAGCGTGGTCTGGGCCAGCAAGGCCACCTGAGCCACGCCGCCGTCATCGGCCACGAGGTCGTCGAGGGCGTCGACGTCTTCGGGTTTCTCCAACAGGCGCACCGACCTCGGGGCCACGGCCATCGTCCCGACGGCCTCCTCGTGGCCCTGGTGGCCGACGTAGAGGACGGTGTAGCCCTTTTTGGCCCGGACCTTCAGCTCATGGTGCACCTTGGTGACCAGGGGGCAGACGGCGTCGACCACCACCCGACCCTTGGCGCGAGCCGCGGCAACCACCTCGGGGGCCGACCCGTGGGCTGACAGCATCAAAGGGGCGCCGGCCGGCACCTCACTGATGTCGTCGACGAAGATGACGCCCTGGGCCCGGAACTGGTCGACCACGTGCTGGTTGTGGACGATCTCGTGGTAGCAGTAGACGGGAGGCTCGAAGATCCTGACCATCCAGGCCAGTGCTTTGATGGCCTTCTCGACGCCGGCGCAGAACCCCCTCGGCTCGGCCAGCAGGACGCGCTTCACGGACATAGGACCAGGCTACCGGGGTCACGTCACCTATGGCGCTGCGCCCCGACGTAGGACGGACAAAGCCAACGGACTAGCCTTAGGGCATGTCGGCGCCCCGGGTGACGACGGCACCGAAGGTGGTCGCCGTCACCGAATCGTCACCGGCAGACCTGTCCGGGCTGAGGCCTGGGGACGAACTCCTCTTCCTCAATGGACGGTCACCGAGAGACGTCATCGAGTACAGCCTGTTGGTCGACGAGCCCGATTTGGACCTCGTCGTCCGTCGTCGCGGGCGGGCTGACCCCTTCACCCTGCAGGTGGCAAAAGAGCCCGGCGAGCCCTTGGGGGCCGAGGTCTCCTCAGCCGTGTTCGACCGAGTGCGCACCTGCGACAACCACTGCGAGTTCTGTTTCATCCATCAGCTGCCCAAGGGCATGCGCCGCAGCCTGTCGATGAAGGACGACGACTACCGGCTGTCGTTCCTCTATGGCAACTTCACGACGCTCACCCGATTCACCGAGATGGACTTGGAGCGGGTGCTCACCGAGCGTCTGAGCCCCCTGTTCGTCTCGATCCACGCCACCGACCCCGACGTCCGGGCCGACATGCTGCGCAACCGACGTGGCGCCACCAGCCTGCGTTGGCTCGAGGCCTTGTTGGACGGCGGCATCGAGGTCCACGGACAGGTCGTCGTCTGCCCGGACCGCAATGACGGGGCCATCCTCCACGACACCCTGGCCGGCGTCCTCGACCGGTATCCGACCCTGGCCACGGTGGCGTGCGTCCCCTTGGGAGTGAGCCGCTTCTCCCACGAGAGCGCCATGCGACCCCACACTGAGGCCGAGGCGGCTGCTGTCTGCGACACCGTCGAGCTCTGGCAGGAGACCTTCCTGGCCGCCATCGGGAGGCGCATGGTGTTCGCCGCCGACGAGTACTACCTGATGGCCGGACGCCCATTCCCCCCCGCCCACACCTACGAGGGGTTCCCCCAGCACGAGAACGGTCTCGGCATGGCCCGTGCCTTCGAGGCGGCCTTCGGCGGCAACGAGCGGGCCGCCCTCGGGGTGCGCCCGGGCTTCTTCGCCGCCGTCGACGGCGCGCCCGCCTCTGGGTACCGGGCCGTACGCAACGGCGACCAGGTGGCGCCGAGCGACATCGAGGCGCCCATCGCCATCCTGACCGGCGAGTACGGCGCCCTCGTCCTCGGGCCCCTGGTCGACTCGCTCGACCGCCCCGATATCCGACTCGTCCCCGTCGCCAATGACTACTTCGGCGGCAACATCGGCGTGTCCGGCCTCCTCACCGGCACGGACCTGGTCGAGGTGCTGTCAAGCCAGCCCGAGGGCCACCGCTACCTCCTGCCGGACTCCTGCCTCTCCGAGGGCCGCTTCCTCGACGACTTGACCATTGCCGACCTGCCCCGCGCTGTCGAGGTGGTGGCAACCGACGGTCTGTCGCTGCGTCGGGCCCTGGAGGGCCGACCGCCACAGATCAACACCGATCCGACACCTGAACGGGTGCCCGTCACCCTGGGAGCATCACGATGACCATGGCCACATCCGAACCGCCGATCACCCGGGAGCGCCCGCTGGTGGTGATCGCCGGCCGCCCCAATGTCGGCAAGTCGACCCTGGTCAACCGCATCGTCGGCCGGAGGGCGGCGGTCGTGGAAGAAAAGCCAGGAGTCACCCGTGACCGCAAAGAGCTCGACGCTGAGTGGTGTGGCCACAAGTTCACCGTGGTCGACACGGGTGGCTGGCTCTTGAGCGACGACCCCCTGGACGCCCAGGTGAGCGCCCAGGCCGAGCGGGCCATCGCCGAGGCCGACGTGGTCCTGTTGGTGGTCGACGTGATGGTGGGCGTCATCGATGAGGACATGGCCGTGGCCAAGATCCTGAAGCGTTCGGGCCGACCCGTCCGGGTGGTCGTGAACAAGGTCGACTCCTCCCAACGGGAGGCGGACGCCTGGGACGCCATGGGGCTCGGGCTCGGCGCCCCGTGGCCCATCTCGGCACTGCACGGCCGGGGCACCGGCGACCTCTTGGACGACGTGGTCAGCCTCCTGCCCGACAGCCAGGCCGACGTCAAGACTGAGCCGGCGACGCCGGGCGACGCCGATGACGACGGCGAGGGGCGGGACCTGGTCGGAACGGCAGACGACGGCCAAGGACACGGCGTGCCGCGGGTGGCCCTGGTCGGCCGGCCCAACGTAGGCAAGTCCACCCTGTTTAACCGGCTGGTGGGCGATGAGCGGTCGGTCGTCCACGATGCGCCGGGCACCACCCGGGACGCGGTTGACACCGTGGTCGAGACACCCGACGGCACGGTCTGTTTTATCGACACGGCAGGCATGAGACGCAAATCGCGCACCGAGCGGGGCACGGAGTACTTCTCGGTGCTCCGGGCCCT
>Ga0182030_10028292_pt1 | contig 10025 bp, 6 predicted proteins | sample 812S3MmetaG_FD_121299 | JGI IMG/M metagenome (GOLD analysis project Ga0182030, IMG submission 121299) | Permafrost microbial communities from Stordalen Mire, Sweden - 812S3M metaG (Illumina Assembly) | ecosystem: Environmental > Terrestrial > Soil > Wetlands > Permafrost | place: Sweden... | reverse complement strand
TGCACATGGGGCACATGTTCGAGCACACCGAGAGCGACATCCTCGCGCGCTGGCACCGGATGCGCGGTGATCGCGTGCTGTGGGTGCCGGGCACCGACCATGCGGGTATCGCTACGCAGATGCTGGTCGAGCGCCAGGTAGTAAGCGAAGGGACGACGCGGCAGCAAATGGGTCGCGAAGCCTTTGTGGAGCGCGTCTGGAAGTGGCGCGAGCACTACGGCGGCACAATTCTTGGCCAGATGAAGCGGCTCGGCGCGTCGGTCGATTGGCAGCGCGAGTACTTCACCATGGATGAACGGCTTTCGGTCGCCGTCCGCGAGGCCTTCGTCAAACTTCACGAACAGGGCCTCATCTATCGCGGCGCGTACATCGTCAACTGGTGCCCTCGCTGCCAGACCGCCATCAGCGATCTCGAAGTGGTGTACGACGAACACAAGGGGCATCTTTGGGAGATTCGCTACCCGGTCGTCGGTGACGATGGCAAGGACACGGGTGAATTTCTGACTGTTGCCACCACACGACCGGAGACGATGCTGGGCGACGTGGCTGTGGCCATTCATCCCGAGGACGAGCGATACTTGCACCTGCAAGCGAAAATGCTGCGCCTGCCGCTCACCAATCGCGAGATTCCCGTGATAGTCGACGAGTGGGTCAGCCGCGACTTCGGCACCGGCGCGGTGAAGGTGACGCCGGCGCACGACCCCAATGACTTCGAGCTGGGCCAGCGGCACAATCTGCCTTCGATCAACGTGATGGACGAGACCGCGCACATCAATGCCGAGGGCGGCGTGTACGCAGGCCTCGACCGCTTCGTCGCGCGCAAAAAGATTGTCGAGGATCTCGAAGCGCAGGGGCTTTTGGCGGGAATCAAGGACCACACGCTGAACATAGGCCATTGCGACCGCTGCAAAACTATTGTCGAGCCGCGGCTGTCGCTTCAGTGGTTCGTCGCCGTGAATAAGAAGGCGGTGGATCGCGGAGTATCGATGGCGGAGTTGGCGATTGCAGCCGCCAAACAGGACACCGACGGCAACAAAGCCATCCGTTTTACGCCGGAGATGTATGAGAAGACATACCTGAACTGGATGGGGAACATCCACGACTGGTGCATCTCGCGGCAGCTCTGGTGGGGACACAGAATTCCGGCGTGGCATTGTGCGACCTGCCACAAGATGACCGTGGCGCGCGAGGACCCGAGCCAATGCGCGCACTGCGGATCGGACAAAATCACGCAGGAAACGGACGTGCTCGATACGTGGTTCTCTTCGGGACTGCTGCCGGTGTCAGTCTTCGGCTGGCCCAACATCACGGCCGAAAATCGTGCGGACTTCGATACGTTTTATCCGACGAATCTGCTCGTGACGGGATTTGACATCCTGTTTTTCTGGGTCGCGCGGATGATCATGCTGGGCTGCTGGTTTGCCGGCGATGTGGAATTCAAAGAACAGGATGGATCGCTGAGGCCGCGCACGCTCGCCGAGTCCGTGCCGTTCAAGGACGTTTACATTCACGCGCTGGTGCGCGACGCCAACCGCGAGAAGATGTCCAAGACCAAGGGGAACGTGGTCGATCCCATCGAGATCGTGAAGCTGTACGGGACCGATGCGGTGCGCTTCACGCTGGCGTCGATGGCCTCGCCGGGCACGGACATCGCCTTCAACATTGCGCGCACCGAGGGCTATCGCGCTTTCGCGAACAAGATCTGGAATGCTGCTCGGTTCATTTTTATGAATGTGGATCGGGCTCAAGAGGCTGGCGTCCGTGTGGAATCGACTCGGTTCGCTACCGCACCACAGCTCTCGAATGCTTCTCCAGTTGAGGAGCTTTGGATAGTATCGCGGCTCAACAAAACCGCGCAGGCCGTAAATCTGGCGCTCGAGAGATATCGATTCGACGACGCAGCGAACTTTATTTACCAATTCTTTTGGGGCGAGTTCTGCGATTGGTATCTGGAAATCGTAAAGCTCCGACTCAATTTCGGAGAATCCGAGGAGTCTGTCTCCGCTAGTGCGCTCGCAACTCTCTTGTATGTTTTTGAAACCTCGTTACGAATGCTATCGCCAATCATGCCGTTCATTACGGAAGAGATTTGGCATGCGCTTTATGATCAGAAACCGCCAAAGATGTCTATTGCATTGGCACCCTATCCGCAATACGAGGATGGCCTTCCCGAGATATTTAAAAGCGGCGAGAAGTCAATGGCCGTTTTGCAGCACGCAATCTCTGCGATACGCACGCGAAGAAAAGAGCTGAACGCAGAGGAAAAGTCGATCCTTCCGGTAAAAATTGCGGCGACAGAGGCAATTCCAGGGATCTTGAGGAAGAATTCAGAAATTCTTCAAAAGCTCGCAAGAGTTAGAGACCCGGAAATTGTCTCATTTAGAGACCGCAACGTCGGTGGGGGATATGAAGCCCTGCCTTGGCAAACATTCGGGGATATCGATGTGCTCGTTGAATACGAGAAGCAAATCGATGTTGCCGCTGAACGCGAGAAATTGGCCAAGGAAATCCCGAAACTGGACAGCGAAATAGCAAACGGCGAGCGCCAATTGGATAACCCTGGCTTCACCGCGAAGGCACCCCCGCACATCGTCGAGGGCCTGAAGAAACAACTCAACGAAAAGAGAATCTTGCGCGACAAGTTACGCCGGGACCTCGACGGACTGAGCGGTTAGCGCGGAATGCCCTGCGTCTGCGAGAAATGCATCGAGAACGGCAAGACACTAGCTCTCGACGAGAGAGGTCCCTCAAAGGCTGCGATTCGCAAGGCCTACAAGATCGCCGCGAAACGCTGGCATCCCGATCGGTTCGAAAACAATAAGGTCCAGCGCCTCGAAGCCGAAGAGCATTTCAAGCTGATCCAGGTCGCCTACCGCGAACTCTCGGAGCACTTCGAAACCCCGCAGGAGTTGCCGGTCGAAGACATTCCGGTGAGCGCCGACGCCGACGGCGACCCTTTTGCAAGGAGACGCGACTCCGGCGACTTCCGCGACACGCCTGCTCCAGCCACCCCTGCTCCAATCCAGGACACTCCCACGATCTTCTTTGGCAACCTGGCAGGTTGTTCTACTGCCCCAAATTTTTCCGCGGCGGCCAACCGCGTCATCCTTGAAGCGCGCATGGAGCCCACTGAAAAACCTCTGGCGTTCATCGACCTGTCGCACGGCCTGAAGTATGATGGGAATCCTTCACAGTACGTCCTGCTGACCAGTTACAGAATGATCGTGCGCAATGCTCTCAACATCGTCGCGTTTCTATGGTTCAGCGATCTCGGCCAGGTCGGCTTCATCGACCGGCTCACGCATGGCAAGCCCCGTCTTTGGCAGAGCGTTGTCAGGGCGCTGGGCCTTGAGCCGCAATACTCTCTCGTGATTGGCCGCCATGATGGATCCCACTTTCATACCATTGCCGGCGAGGCGGATGACAGAGTAAAGAAAGTTATTTATAACTTTCTTCTAAAGCAAAAACCACAGCCAGGTTCCTGACGCAGCGAAAGAAGACGCATGGATTGGAAGAGCAGCCGCATTGACGCATTGCTGGAGCAGGCCCTTGTGGAAGACAAGGCCGCCAGCGACGCCACGACCACTGTGACCATCGATCCGAATCTGCGCGGATCGGGCTCCATTCTGGCACGTCAGGAGATGGTGGTGGCAGGCCTTGGCGCAGTGCCCCGCCTGCTGGAGATTTTCTCCCGGCTCGATCAACGCCCGGAGACGCACACGCGCTTTGAAGTGGTGAGCCACCCTGAGATCTTCGACGGCGTGCGCGTTCACGGGGGCCAGGTGATGGCCGTCATTCGCCACAACGCGCGCGTGTTGCTCAGTTGCGAACGCGTCATCCTGAACCTGATGCAACACCTCAGCGGCATCGCCACGCTCACGCGAGAATATGTTGACGCCATCCAAGGCACCCAGGCTCGCATTCTCGATACGCGCAAGACGGTGCCCGGCATGAGGGCGCTGGAAAAATATGCGGTGTTATGCGGCGGCGGGACCAATCATCGCCTCGACCTGTCCTCGGGCATTCTGATCAAGAACAACCATATTTCGCTGGGTGGCGGCTTGCGCACTGCGCTGACGCATGCCTTGGAACGCCGCCAGAAGGGGCAGCGCGTTCAGATCGAGGTGAGAACCGCGCGCGAACTGAATGAGGCGCTCGAATGCGGCGCGGAGGCAATTCTGCTCGACAACATGTCGGCGACTCAGGTGAAAGAAGCCGTCGATCTCATTCGCAAGGAGAAGCGTTGGATTCCCATTGAGGCCTCGGGAGGAATCGTGCTGGAAAACATCCGCACCTACGCAGAGACAGGCGTCGACTTCATCAGCGTCGGAGCCCTGACGCATTCCGCCAAGGCCGCGGACATCTCGATGACCATCGTTGCGGAGCCGAGCTAACCGTGTATGACCTGGCGGCTCTTGAAGCCGCGCTCCGCGGCACAATCTATACGGGCAAGCTGCATTATTCTGCCGCCACCGGGTCGACCAACTCCGACGCATTGGCTGCCGCGCGCGGTGATGCGCCGCATGGTTCGGTCTATTTTGCAGACGAGCAAACGGCCGGGCGCGGACGCGGCGATCATCGTTGGGAATCCAATGATGGCGAGGGTCTGTACGTCAGTGTGCTGCTGCGTCTGGATGTGCCGACCGTTCGTTTGCCGCTGCTTCCGCTGGCCGTCGGTCTCGCGGCGGTCGATGCCATCCACACTGCGAGCGGCCTGACCGCGGACCTGCGCTGGCCCAACGATTTGCTGATCGAGGATCGCAAGACGGGCGGCATCCTGGTTGAATCGAAGACGGACGGCGATGGGCTGGCCTTCGCGGTGGCCGGCATCGGCATCAATGTGCACCAAAGTGGTTTCGGCGTGGGGTTGGCAACGCCGGCAACGTCGCTGGACATCGAATGCGGCCGTCTCATCAGCCGCCAGGCGCTGCTCGTAGCCCTGCTAGAATCGCTGGAGCGCGAAGCGACGGGGCTGGTTGAAGAGGACGCGCACAAGAGAATTCCCGCGCGCATTGAGCATGCTCCCACATGGATTCGCGGACGGCGCGTCGAAGTGCATGGCCCGCAGGCGTGCATCGGCGTGACGGCTGGCCTCGACGATCGTGGTTTTTTGTTGGTGAAGGCCGGCGGAGGCTTGATTGCCGTGCGAACCGGCGGGATTCGCGAAGTGAAGACAGGCTGAACAGGATGCTTCTGGCTCTCGATGTCGGCAACACGAATACGGTTCTGGGCCTTTACCAGCTGGACATTGAACCGCCGCAGCTCGCGGCGCATTGGCGCGTAACCACACATCGCACCCAGACCGTGGATGAGTACGGCGTATTCTTCGTGAATCTTTTTGAGATGCACGGAATGTCTCCGAAACAAGTCACGCACATCATCATTTCGTCGGTGGTGCCACCTGTGGAGTCGACATTGCGCCAGATGTGCGAAGACTATTTTCATCTGGAGCCGCTATTTGTCGAGCCTGGGATCAAAACTGGCATGCCGGTGCTGGTCGACAACCCTACCGAGCTCGGTGCGGATCGGCTCTGCGACTCGATTGCCGCGTTCGAAAAATATGGCGGTCCATGCATTGTGGTGGACTTCGGCACAGCGACCAAATTCGAAGTGATCTCGGAACGCGGCGAATATCTGGGCGGCGCAATCGCGCCAGGTCTCGGCCTTAGCGCCGATGCGCTTTTTTCGCGCGCCGCGCGCCTGAGCCGCGTGGACATCAAGCGGCCGGCCAAGGTGATCGGGACTAACACCACGGGGCATCTACAGAGCGGTCTCTACTACGGATACATTGGGCTCGTGGACGGTATCCTCGAACGGATTTTCGAGGAACTTGGGCACAAGCCGCGCGTGATTGCCACGGGGGGCTTAGCGCGTATGGTGGCTGCGGACTCGCGCTACATCGCGGAGATCGACGACATGCTCACGCTCGATGGCCTGCGCATTTTGTTTGAGCGCAATCGCGCGCCGCGTCCCCGCAGCCGCGCACATTGAGGTGCGCCATGCGCAACTATTTCAATTACTTCACCGAAATCGAAGAGCGCTTTCAGCAGCGGCGCGGTGCGCTTTTGTTGCTTTCGACGCTCGATTGGGCACTGATTGAGACTTGGCGCGAAGCGGGGATTCCTCTCGAAGCAGCTTTGCGTGGCATCGATGCGGCGTTCGACAAGCACGAGACCCAGCCGAAGCGCGGGCGCAAGCGGCGGATTAACGGACTGGCATGGTGCGCACAGGCGGTGATGGTGGCCGCTGAGGAGTTGCGGGAGGCATCGGCGGGCGGGGCACCGGAACCTGCGGAGGGCCGTGAATCTGGATTCGAGCATGAGCGTGTGGCCGCGCATCTTGAAGCCGCCGCGAATGCTCTTCGCGCCGCGACTATCGCCCCGGATGCCTGCGAGGCGACCGCAGCGCGTTTAGTCGAATTGGCGGAGGAGGTACGGACTTCGAATCCGTCGAGCGCGGCTGCGCACGATCTAGAGGCGCTTGAACGCGCTCTTACCGTTCTGGAAGAAAAGCTTTTCGCGGCATTGACCGCTGCGGCTCCGGAAGAGCTGCTGGTGGGGCTAAAAGAACACGCTGCACGCGAGCTTGCACCCTATCGCAGCCGGATGGGAGTTGTGCAGTTGCGCCAGGTAGAACATCAGTTTGAGACCAAAATGCTGCTGGTGCAGTACGGCTTGCCGCGGCTTAGCCTTTTCTACATGAGCCAGCAATGAGTGCGCCGAACACTCCGCTTGTGCAGATTGAGAAGCCCGTTTACGGCGGCGCGTTTCTGGCGCGCCTCGACGGGAAGGCAGTTTTTGTGCCCCTGACACTGCCGGGCGAGGAAGTCCTTATCCGCATGGTCGAAGACAAACGCGGTTATGCGCTCGCGGAGGCCGAGAAAATTGTTATGGCATCGCCTGTGCGAATCCCTCCGGGATGTCGGCATTTTGGCGCTTGCGGAGGCTGCCACTACCAGCACATAGGCTACGAATCGCAGCTTGCATTCAAGCGGGCGATTCTACGGGAGACTCTTGAACGCGGGGGCGCACACGCGCTGCCGGAGATCACTGTGTGCGCAGCTGATCCGTGGAAATATCGCAACCGCATCCGACTTGCATTCGATGCGAGCGGAACTCTGGGCTATCGCGGGCGGCGTTCGCACGCCGTGGTTCCCGTGAGCGAGTGTCCCATTGCCGCGCCGCTCTTGCTCAAGGCCGCCATTGCCTTTGCCGCAACGCTGCGCGAATCCGGGCTCGCGTTGCGTCCCACTGAAATCGCGCTCTTCTGTAATGCGGACGAGAGTGCGCTGCTCGTCGGTCTTCTCATCGCCGCACCGGGAAAGTTTCGGATCGACGATATCGCGGGCGCTTTCAAGGAGCAAGTTTCGGAGCTGCAGGGCATGGAGTTCGTAGTTGAAGGCCGTAAGGGCGAGCAGCCGCGCACACTCGCGCGTTGGGGCGCGTCTTCCCTCACCTATGACGTCGCCGGTTTCGATTATCGCGTCGACAATGGGAGTTTTTTTCAGGTCAATCGCTGGCTGGTGGATACGCTCGTTGAGCGAGTGACCGCAGGCCGCCGAGGCAAACTTGCATGGGACCTGTTCGCGGGCGTCGGCCTTTTCGCACGAAAGCTTTCGACAAGCTTTGAACACGTGATTGCCGTTGAATTTGCGCCGTCTGCAAGTGAGGCACTCAAAGAAAATCTGAAGAACACGCACAGCGAGACCGCTAAAGCAGAGACTCTGGCATTCCTGCGCCGCTATTCCAAGAGTGAAATACCAGACCTGATTGTTGTGGACCCGCCCCGTGTTGGACTTGGCCTGGAGACGACGGCGCAGCTCGCCAGGATCTCCGCTTCCGAGATCGTTTATGTTTCCTGCGATCCGGCTACGCTTGCCCGCGATCTTCGCGCGCTTTCGGGTTCCGGCTATGCAATCGAAACCATCACGCTCGTGGATTTGTTTCCACAGACGTTCCATCTGGAGACGGTGGTTGTACTTCGTCGCACCTGATACGCTTCTTGTACGAACTTCTCCTCGCTTCACCCGCCATGCAACCGGAACGTCCCACCTCCGGGCCCCGATTCTCAACTGCTTCAACGGCGGACGCGAATCCCCACACGAGCGTCATTCCTCTCTTCCACGCATCGTGGTTGTTTTCCCTAGGGATCGCCTTAACGTGGGTTGTCTGTCTGCGACCCAGCATCGTACTGCTTGCGCTAGCCCCGATCGCAGCACTGTGCTGCGTCGCCGCGATTCGTGCGCAGCGCATTGTTTGGCTTCCGCTTGCCGTGTTGTGGTGTCTTCTGGGCGCGTGGTGCGCGGAGATGGAGCCGCGTCTGGCCGCAGCTCCAATTCTCTCCGCGCTCTCGGACGGACTCTTGCGGACAATCGAAGGAACTATCGTCGATGCCGCGCCAATGCGCAGTGAGCGCGTTGAGAACGTAGAGGAAACGCCTAGCGAAAATCCGTCGCAACGGGTTGACGTGCGCGTGACCAGCATTGAGCTCGTCACCGATGCCGAGGACCGGCAAATTCCCGGTGACGGCAGCGTGCGATTGACGCTTCGCTGGCCGCAGCAATCCCAGGATCAGCCGCTTCCGCGCGGTTTTACATGTGGCAAGCGCATTCGGGCCGTCGTCCGTCTGCTTCCGCCGGAGGTATATCGCGACCCGGGAGCGTGGAGCCGGACAGATTATCTGCTTGACCAGGGAATCACTTCTTCCGGCTCTGTCAACCTTGATCGCATGGACGACCTGGGACCGGCACAAGAGCAATCACTCCATTGCCGCCTTGCCGCTCTGCAGCACGCGTCGAGCGCACGTCTCGTTGCTTTGCCTGTTGCGATGCGGCGCTTTCCTGCGGCGCTTCGATTGAGCGAGGACGACGCCGTGATGCTGGCTGCGATGACCACCGGTGACCGCACCTATCTCACGCACTCATTGCGCGCCGGCTTTGAGCGCACGGGATCGTTTCACATGCTGGTGGTTTCGGGCTTTCACTTGGCGATTGTTGCGGGATGTTTTTTCTGGATCGCTCGGCGCGTGCATCTGCCGCGCGTACCGGCTACGCTGGTCACCATTGTGGCATCCTTTGCCTATGCGCTGTTCACAGGCTTCGCTACGCCGGTGCAGCGTTCTCTCTGGATGGTCACGCTGTATTTACTGGGTACACTTATCTACCGCGAACGCAGCCCTTTGAATGCCATAGGATTCGCATCGCTCTGCCTGCTTGCCGTTAGCCCGCGCGGCCTCTTCGATTCCAGCCTGCAGATGACCCTGCTTGCGGTGGTGGCCATCGCGGGCATTGCCGCCCCTTTGCTCGATAAATGCATTCATCCGTTTTTGGTCGCTACGCGCGATGTGCGCACAGTGGCCATCGACATAAAGCTGGAGCCGCGACTCGCGCAGTTTCGCGTTGTGCTGCGCATGATCGCCACTCGCTTGCAGCGTGCGATATCTACACACATGGCCTGGCGCATCTTTCCCTGGTCGATTCGCTTCGCTCTGCGCTGTATTGAGTTGCTCGTGGTCTCGTGTGTGGTTGAGCTTGCGATGACGCTGCCGATGGCGATCTACTTCCACCGCATCACGGTGTTTGCGCTGCCCGTGAACATTTTCATCTTGCCTCTGCTCGGCCTGTTGATGCCGGCTGCTCTCTTGACGCTGCTCACGCTGCTCGCCTGGCCCGCGGCCGCTGTGGTGCCGGCAATGATCGCCGCTCTGCTTCTTCATATCGGAGTCTGGCTGGTTCATTTGTTCGGATCCCTTGCGTTGGGCGATTTTAGAATTCCCGCGCCGCTCGCGTGGCAATCCGCAGCTTTCTGCGTCATGCTTGCCGCCGCGATGGTGCTGGCGCATCGAGGCCATAGGCCAACTCGGCAAGATTGCGGTTCGGGTAGACGATTCTTCCTCAATGGAGTAGGCGCATGGGCGGCACTCGCGCTCGCAGCCATTGCTGCAGTTTTGCCCCGGCCGATCGACCATCCGCACAATGCGCTTTTTTTTGAGGCGATCGATGTGGGGCAAGGTGATTCTCTGCTCCT
>Ga0182030_10028291_pt1 | contig 10025 bp, 18 predicted proteins | sample 812S3MmetaG_FD_121299 | JGI IMG/M metagenome (GOLD analysis project Ga0182030, IMG submission 121299) | Permafrost microbial communities from Stordalen Mire, Sweden - 812S3M metaG (Illumina Assembly) | ecosystem: Environmental > Terrestrial > Soil > Wetlands > Permafrost | place: Sweden... | reverse complement strand
GCGGGAACACGGTTTTGCGGTCCTCGCGTTTTGCGAGCCGCGCCTGCTGCCGGCGAATCTGTGCGTCAATCTTCAATCGGTTCTCCTGATGGGTATGGGTGAATAGATGGTCGACACGTCGAGCGCGAGCGCGCTACCGTGTGTGCCGCCAGCGGCAATGGCCCGAGGGAAGCACGTCGTGCAGTTCGGCCACCGGTAGCCGTGCTTTGCATCCCAGAATATTGATAGCGCCGGATGGCGGCAGAAGCAGCAACGGATCATGGCTTCGAGGCGGCATCAGAAGTAGAGCGCGCTGGAACCCACGGGATAAGCGGCGTGTCGCCCGCGATATACAGCGGATGCCCTGGGCTGCCGTCCTTCAAGCGCTTCAAACATTGGAGCGGCTTGTCGTAACTAATTAGGGTACTCGGCACCGGGTCAATCCGTCCGCCGCCCCACGCCGCCACGATCACAGCAGCGTCCATCAACGCCATGTGCAGATACCAGTCATTTAACGGGCCATACCGTTCGGCGTATGTAAGCGGCTTCAATTCGCGCGGATCGGTTGCCCGGTAAGCGTACAGATTGACCACCGTCAGCGAGCCGAATCCCCACCGTTTACTGAATTCTATGCAGCGCCCTATGGTCGGGTCGTCGATAGTAGCGTCAGCGGTTGACGGGTTAAGCATGACCCACGATATATCGGGACTGATGCCCCACCGCCGTTTCAACGCATAACGGTACTTTCCGCATTCGGATATCACGGCGCTCACGACTTCACATCTCCGCTGTTAGTGCTGCGCATCGGTCAATACTCGGTGCTGGCGAACATGTCTGGCCGCGTCGGCTTCATCTGATCAAGGTACTGACGAAACGTGAGTCTCGGCGACTTCGGATCGTCGTGCGATGGCGTCTTTTTTGGCCTGCTGCGGAAATGAATCACTCATGCTTTTCTCCTGTATTACCACCGAAGCCGTGATTGAGCACGGACACCATATTGTCGATTTGGGTGAGTTTGCCCTGTAGAGTCGGCAGCGCCTCCCATGCGGTAACTGCCGGATATCGCATTGCCAGCCACTTCACGAGCCGATCAGCGTAGGCGTCAGCCTGATCTAACTCAGCCAGTAGCGACGTGACAACGTCCCATGCGTCGCTGCTCATGCGGTCCATGCCGACCTTGCGTAGTCGCGCCTTGTGTACTGGGTGCAGTGGTTGGTCGCTCATTTCGGCTCCGCTCGTGGATTGGCAGGTGATTCGCCCCAAAATTCCTTTCGCCACTTAGCTACGTCCGCTAGGATTTTCTCTGCTCGATCTGACGGCATCCCTTCAAGGTCAGGGGAAAACTCCAGCATCGAATCGCAGCCTTTGCAGAACGTGTACGAACCCATCGGGCCAGCGGCCGGCCCATATCCAATCGTGTGTTCCTTGCTTCCGCATTTCGGGCAGGTTATATGGCTCATTCGAGCGCTCCGGGTTTGAAAGGAACACCATCGCCGAAATTCATGGCGCAATCCGGGCATTCCATGACGGCAGCCTCATTCCAGAAATGGCCCTTGCAGCAGGGGCACGACTTGACACCAGGATCAGCGCGCATAGCCACGCCCCAATTTATCGAGCCGTCATCGTTCGCGATATCGTCAATCGGATTGAAGTTGTTCGCGTACTCGCCAGAAATGATATGTGCGTGTCTCATTCGCCACCTGTGGATGTAGGGGGACTGCTGAAAGTTACCGCGCATAAAGCGCTCTGGCATCAGTTTCATCCTGGCGCAACTCGCGCATCGGCTCGCCCTTGATGATACGCCGCGGACGTTCTGCGACGATCACCCACGGATACTCATAGACGAGCGGCGGGCGTGGAGTCATCGCCGGAAAACAGCCGTGGCAATCCTCGATCAGATAGACGCCGCGCGTGCGCGGCCAAAGGTTGGCGAAAGTCTGCTCCTGGTGTGACAGCACATGCGAGCCGTCATCGATCACGATGTCGAAAGGGCCGTAGTCCGCGAGCGCAATGTCCGTTTGATCCATGCACAAGGTTCGGATGTGTCCCTCCTCGTACTTGAACATGGTTTCAGGCCGGATGTCCACACCGATGATCTCGGCGCGCGAGCCAAAATATCGCTGCCATAGTTGGAGCGATCCGCCGTGATCGATGCCGATCTCCAGCACGCGAATCTCTTCGCCGCGGAACTTTGCGAAGTGCTTTTCGTAGATCGAAAAGTAGTGCTCCCACTTGTCAATCTGCCGGCCACTGTGTTCGCGGAACATCTCGTAGAGGTTCATGATAGCAACTCGATCATGCCGCGATCCTTATCGCCTTCCTTCGGCGCACTGACGATGCGCTGCGCCAGCGTGAACAGCGCAAAGGCCGTACCCAATGCGACAGCCGCACTCTTGGGATTGTCCCTTTGCAAACTCACGATGGTCTTCTCCACCAACGCCGCCGCGCGCTTGCAGCGGTCGAGCTCGCTCGGTGGGATGCCTTGTACCAATTCCTTGATGGTCTCAAGGTTGTTTTCGATTGAATCGGTAAAAATGGGGATCTCCTTATGCCCTGTCCCGCGCGTCGTAGTGCGGCTTCGGCCGGACCTATCACGGCAATCGACGCGCGGGTAGGACTGGTTGCTTAGGCGTTCAGATCGTCTTCGGCCGGCGCCGCGATCTCGTCGAACTCATCCGCATCGGCCGGCTGTCCGCCGCCCGCGAATGCGTCGCCATCGCGCAAGAACTGCACGCCGCGGAGCTGCGCATTGATGCGCTTTCCGAAGCTATTGTCCTGCGCCCACAGCTCCAAGCTGGCGTTCACGTAGCAACCGCTGTACGGCTTGCCATCCGCTTGACTCAATTCCTGTCGCTGTTGATCGAACACGGTGGGCCGCGTCTTGCTTCGAGCCGAGACAAACTTGTTGCCCTCGAAGCCTTCGTATTCGGCCTTGGCATCGCCATCGTGCAAGCAGAGCTTGTCCGCAGCTTCCAGCGCCTTATACACCGCATCACCCTTCGCGCCCCACTTCTCTTTGGCGATCGCCTTGAAAGCTGCCGTGAGTTCGGCAATCTGCTTGTGGGTTTTGGTGAGAAGAAACGAAGCAGAGAAAGCTGCTTCACCGCCGCCCTTGGGCGCGGAGGCCACCCACAGGGAGGGGAAGGCCAATCGAACATCTCGTAACATTATTCGCATTTGTAACTCCTGGTTGAAGATCGTTTATGGTCCTATGACCGCGGCGGATTGTGCCTTGAATATCCGCCGCAAGTCAAGTAGCACGGCTCACAAAATATGTGACCGTGCATCGCGTGCCGGTTGCACTTCGGACCGCCTTTTTCGCTGCTTGAATTGGCACAGTGCTCCCACGTCAAGGTCTCATCGTGAAGCGTGGCGAGCACTTCAGCGTAGACATCGAGGGCGGCTAGATCGGCGCTGGCGACAGCGGCGAGATAAAAGGATACAAACTGAGACGGATGGTTCATCGCACACCTACCCGCCATTCTAGCAGGTTACGCGCCTTCGCCCATTCGTAGGCTTTGCGCGCAGTGGGAAACTCTCGCGCGTTTCCCCGTTCATAGGTAGCGCCGTTTTTGTGATCCAAGAAAACTTCAAGCTGCAAGCCGTCCGTGCGGAAAATGACGTACATGTCGCCCATCAAGAATCCTCCCCAGATATGTTGTCGGTAAATTCGTCGGCGCCGGCCGCGCCGCTGAACGGCGGCCTCGGGTCACTACCCTGCACCAGAAACGGTTGGCCTTTGGCTTTCACAATGAGAGGCGCGAAGCCATCGGCCCAAAGCTGTTTGGTTGCCTTCTTGTCCAACAACTTGGCAGCAGCCGGCGCAGTCAGAATCTTTCTGGGAGCATAGGCTTTGTCGGGTCCAAGCTGCCCTAGCAGTGCTGCTTCGGCCACTTCGTCGTTTTCCCATTTGCGCGCACCTTCTTTGCCTTCCACAAATTTGTATGGCTTGTCGTCAGGGCCGATGACTTCCACATTGGCCTGCACCAGCTCGTGCATCCTGGCACGAACCGCATTGCACCAGCTCTGGATCAGTCCGATTGCCAGGTACGCTTTGGCAACGCCTGCGGTGTCCACAGGCGGCATGGGCGCCGCGCCGGCTTCGATCGTCTCGAAGTCGCAGCGCACTTCATCCGCCACGAAGCGGGCGATTGCGGGGCAGCGCGTCTTCGCGCGGCACCAGCGGCACTGCTTCTCGCCGGGATGCAGGTAGCCCGCCATCGTCAGGCTGTCCGGCGCGACGATCATCGCATTGCCGGCCATCGCGACGGAGGCCGCAGCCTTGGCGCCGAATGCGCGAAGCTCCGCCACTGTGATGGTGTGCTCATCGATATGGTAGAGCCGAGGCTGGCAGATAATTCCGGTCACGGTCTCGACTTCGTAGCCAAGCATCTCCGCATCCGCAAGCGCTCCGAGCAGGTACAAGCCAAGCTGCGGATTGATCTCGCCATCGGCTTGCGCGAAAATCTTTTCGCCCGTGCCGTACTTCAAGTCCTCGACGATCAAATTCTTTGCTGCCGGCTGGAAGATCATCGCGTCCGCCGTGCCGCCCTGGCCTTCACCCAAGATATGGGAAATATCGACGTAGTGCTCGACGAACAACATGCCGCCGATCGCGCGGCGCCGCACGTCATCGAGGTAGACTTGGACGAACGCCGCGCGTTCTTCATCCATCACATATGCAACTTCATTCAGTGCGATGACAGCGCCGAGGTATACTTCGGCGTCGCAGCCATTGATAAGTGCATGGGCGCTCCACTCATGGCTCGCCGTGCCGTTGTCGGCAAACGTGTTAGAATCGTTGCTTTTCAGGTTCTCCGGAAACCCCATCGAGCCGGGGCACGGAATCCAGCGCGAAGAGGCGCTCGGGGAAAATAGTGCGTGGCCGGTCATGTGTAAAGTCCTTTGAGCTGAACCGCGCCGCGATAAAACAGCATGTGCTTTATCTCACCCCGCAGGCGCGATGATTTCTGGATGAGCGACAATTCCGCGAGCAAAACGATTGCCTTGACCCGCTTGTCTGTTTCGGTCGGCAGTTTCGGATGGCGCAGCATGTTGGCGCGTTGCGTCTGATTGTGCCGCATTATCGGATCAAGTTTCTTTATCGTGCTCAAGATAGTAGCTCCTAGTTATTCGCCCATCTCCCGCGCGCCTGACTCTTCCTCACGGTATACCGGGATTCGTAGGCGCGCGGGCGGGACTCGTGGTTACGCTCCCAGAAGGATCGCTTCGGCACCTTCAATGAAGGCCGTCATGACTTCCGGACCCTGCTCGATTATGCCGCTCTTCGTCTTGGCACCCTCGAAGCTCGCAAGCAGCGCAATGGCTTCCTTGCGCTTGTTGGCTTTCAGCATATCGCCTATCAGCGACTCGACGCGATCGGCATCAGACGGTGCCGCAGCTTCGACCGGCGCTTCGACCTTGGCCGGCTTCGTCGCCGCCTTTTCGACCTTTACCGGCTTCGCGGCTACATCAGGCTTCGTTGCAGGCTTCGTCGCCGGCTTCTCGATCTTCACCGGGGCAGCTTCGGTCGCATTCAGGAAGTCGTTGAACGCTTCGGCAGCGTTAATGACCGCAGCGGCGTCGCCTATTTTGCCGACCACGGCAACGGCCTGTTGGAGCGCGATCGCGCGCAGAGTTTGGGTAGCATCGGTTGACATTGGGATCATCTCCTGTTGGGGGTTTCGTTTGAGTAAAAGGATCGTATTCTCATCAAGCAGTCAAATCAAGGTCTTCGCCACAAATATGTGCAAATATTTCTTTGCCGGGGGCATTCACCCATTGGGAATGGTTGCGCAGCACAATACTCCGGTAAAGGGATTCGCCTGAGCGGAACACTTTAGACACGCCGTTGAACGGCGGCGCGCATAGCAGCTTGCCTATCCGATCGTTTGAGGATTTGGTAATACAATGCTTGCGGACGTACTCGCCCACTTCGCGGGTAATGACGACATCCTTTGCGAGCGGCTCCGCGCGCTCTTCAAAGGCCGCAAGCAATAGTTCCACGTCAGGGGCAACGGAGGACATAATCATCTCCTGGCGCGCGCTGGTGCGCGGCGCATCGGCATTGGGATTGAACGTAGTGATCGGCACAGACAGAAAATAGTGGCGCAATACTGCGCGGGCGCGATCCGTGCGCAAGAATCCCTCGAATACTCGCGCCTTCTCATTGTGCGTCATCGGCGGCGCATTCAGTCTGTGTACCGCCCATTTGCGATTGTTCTCATCGATTTGCGCGGCGTCGTCCGCATTCGTGCTGGCCGTCACGACTAGGTGATTCGGCACTGAGTAGCCCCGGCCGCCTTTCACCGTGACATTGAGCATATCGTCCGCGATCCACTCTTCCGTCTTTTTGCTGATCGCCGCGCGCTCGCCGCGCGTGCCGGCGCGGAACTCAGTCAGTGCGACTACCCACTTGCCGATCAGGTAATCGTTGAAGTCGCTGTTCAGTGCGCTTTGATTGACGCCGATGTAATAGTCCGCGCCGACCAGCAGCTTGGGGATCGTATGCGCTATGGTCGATTTGCCGTTGCCTTCGGTCTTCGACCAGATGAGCGGCGCAGTGCGAATTTTAATACCTGGGTACTGAACCATGTGGGCGTAAAATTGGCGCAGCCATTCACGATAATCCACATCGTCGATGCGATCGAACAACCACTCGATGCAGGATGCTTCATCGGCGGTCGGTTCGAGCGGCTCCGGAACGCTCGATTCAAAGAACGTATTCGCATAGCGTTTGCCTTCAAAGGTAAAGATCGACTTTTCGCCAGGGTGGAAGGCCATTGCTTCAACACTGGCTTTGGTGTGCGTCCGCATGAGCATGTCCACGGGATCGACTAGGCGCCCATTCTTGCGCGGCATGTACGGCGTCAGCAGATGTTTGATCGCCTTGTCTCCGATCAGCGCATTGCGCTTCGTGTCGAAATATTCCTGATTCCAAATGACGAATACGAACCGCTCATACATTTCCGCGAGCGCCGCCTTGCGGATCGCTTCCACTCCTTCGGCCGGCGCCGGCGCAGCATCCATTGGCTCGACCGGAAAATCTTCGGCCTCGGCGGGCAACTCGGCCACCAGCGCAGCGCCGCTCGCGACATGCTTGCCGCCTCCATCCGAGAATGACAGCCAATGCGATTTGAGCGCCACTTCGCCAGGGTATGGCGCTCGCTTGATACCTTGGCTCCACTGACACCAGATGTCGAAGCCTTCCTGCGCTCCGCCTGTGCCTTGATGAAGCTGCATCCCCACCTTGAGCCATTCGCTGTACTCGGCGTCCGGCGAGTGCTTGAAAGCGGCCTTGCGCAGTTTGGCAAGGTCGATGTTTTGCTTCGGCGCGGCAGTCGGCAGCTCGGGCGATGCGTCCTCGGCCCCAAGACCGCGCCATACGCCAAGCAGCGCGGCCGGGACATTGGGCAGCTTGCGCCAGTCGGAGAGGATGCCGCCCGCCCACTGGTAAGGCTTCTTCGTGTCCGGATGGACACTCGGCGGTAGCACGTCCTGCACCGATAGCCCTGCAGCCGTCGCGCAGCGCAGCTCCAGGCCGCTGCCGGCCGGCTTGAACGTGCGCAGCGGGCGCTTCATGCGGTAGAGCAGCTTCGCCCGTCCTGGGCGCCCTGAATCGATCCTAACGGCATCGTCAGCGTCAAGCAGCGCGTCGATATCGACGCCGCGCTCCGCCAGCCAAGGGCGCGCAAGGTCAAGGTTGTCTAAGTCAAGCGCACAAGTTCCGCTTTGAACGTGGAGCAGTCCGGCGCCGTCCATGCCGTCGGCCGCCTCGGGCGCGATGGGCAGCTTGTTCCAGTTCGGGTAGGTGGGCGCCTTTTTGCCGCGATCTATCGCGCACAGCGACCAGCCAGCCTTCATGTACTCTGCAAAGGGCATCTAGTTTTTCCGGGTGAGCGGGTGCGGGACGATATCACAGTCGCGGCGAAATGGTAGCACCTTGTTCCGCAGCGGCTCGCTTTCACCTTCGATCATGCGCAGAGTGTCGCAAGCGGCGGCCCATTTGGGTCGCCTCGCGCGTGTTGCTTTACTGAAAGCGCCCCAAAGATGTAAGTTAATGAGCTTCACGCGAGTAGATCCTCCTCCGGTTCGGGTGGACAATCGATGCCCACGTAGCGCCCAAGGTGCGAATTTATATTGTTCATCAGGTTGCGCAATTCGTCGTTTTCGTGTCGTGCCAAATGATGAACAAGCGCCATGCTCAAGGCTTCTAGCCCATCGCGCGTAAGGCACCCTTCAAGCGGCCACGTCGTATACATGGCTGGCTCTTTGCATTGGCAATCTGCGCCGCAGCCTAGACAGACCATGGACGCACCAGCCACCACGCAAAAGCAAGTGCCCCCAACACTGCGACGACAGAGCCGGTCCACAGCAACGCATTCAGCATGTCGCGAATATCTTCGTCCATAGAATTCCCCTTAGTTGTTTCGGAAGATACTTGCCAAGCAGAGCAGCCCGACAAGCGCATTAAAACCCCACAGATACCATGCGAGGTACTTCACGGCAGGTACTCCGGAGTCGCATGTGCGGGCGGACATCCTCGGTCGGCGCGCGACGGTAGCATATTCCCGCCCGTCACGCCGAGGTAAAACCCCCATAGGCACATTCCCATGATTGCAGCAAAGGCGAGTACCACTTCGCTGCGGTTCATACGCGCCGCCCGCCGCGCATGACGGCCAACAGCCCAAAGAACAGCGTGCCAAAGACAGCCCATGAACTGCCGTCTATTTCAGGCGTCTTGTGAATCTCGCCGCCTCCCGCATACGTGGTCACGTTGTGCGAGTCGGTGCTGTTCGTGATGTTGGTCACATTGTGCGAGTCGGTGCTCGTGCTCGTGCTGTACGTCGCATAATTCGTAACCGGGGCATTCGTAACGCTGCTCGACACGCTGCTATTCGTCACGTATGAATTGCTGTCGTGTATGTCGTTTGTGACGCTAGACACGGGCGCATTGATGACTGTGGAAGAATTGTAGATCGGCCGATAGATGGCAATGGACACCATGCCGCCAAACCCATCAATGCCGCCATAGACGAACTGAGACGGCCACGGCGCAAGGCCGTAGTCTATGGGTGCGACCGGGACGAATGGCGCCTCGATCGTTTGGTACTTCGTCAGGATGACGGGTAGCGGCGCGATGTCTGGCGCCTGCAGCAATGCCGGCAGCACCAGCGGTTCACGCTCGATGCACGATTGCAGCGGCAGTGTGTAGTGCGCGCGGCGCTTCTTGTGATGCTTGACCGGCACCGGGGGAAGGCAAGGCGAAGCTGCGACCGAAGCCGCGAGTATGAATGACAGCATGTTAAAAGTTCCCTGGTTTGTGTGTGCGAATATTCATCCATCGCCGTTCGTAACTCATGGTGAGCGAACGGCGGCCGAAGAAAAAGCGAAGCAGTTTACGCATTGATTGACTCCCGTTGTTTGCGCAATTGGCTGGCATACTGTGGGCAATTCTCGCGGTACTCCCGCAGTCGGGCCATACCCTCGGCGCGCGTCATCTCTGTGATTTCGTGCTCCCATCCGTCGCCATAGTGCACCCACACTTCCCAAACGTCGCGCGTTTTCCTGACGTATTTGCGCATAGCTCTAGACTCCTAGCAATTTGCCGATTCGGTCTATCTCAGAAACGATGTAACCGTTGCTTCATGACACTACCTGCAATTTACCGTCAACTACGCGATACCAGGTATCGGCCAGAATCCCATTCTCCCCGATGTACCCGACAAGCACGCGATTGCGCGCGCCGTCGTTATAGCACAGTGCGAAGCAACCATTTTCGCCTGCCTTCGCTGTACCGTTTAAGCCGGCAACCATGGCAATAGTATCCTTGCCGCTCGATGCCGCCCTGCTCGAATCGCCGCTCGATGCCGCCGTGCTCCAATGGCCGCTCGATGCCGCCGTGCTCGACTTGCCGCTCGATGCCGCCGTGCTCGAATGGCCGCTCGATGCCGCCGTGCTCCAATTGCCGCTCGATGCCGCCGTGCTCGAATGGCCGCTCGATGCCGCCGTGCTCGAATGGCCGCTCGATGCCGCCGTGCTCGAAT
>Ga0182030_10028289_pt1 | contig 10026 bp, 7 predicted proteins | sample 812S3MmetaG_FD_121299 | JGI IMG/M metagenome (GOLD analysis project Ga0182030, IMG submission 121299) | Permafrost microbial communities from Stordalen Mire, Sweden - 812S3M metaG (Illumina Assembly) | ecosystem: Environmental > Terrestrial > Soil > Wetlands > Permafrost | place: Sweden... | reverse complement strand
GAGCACTACACCGATAGCGAGTACTTCACTCTGCTCGGAAACTGCGCTGCCTTCGTGTCGCTGCACCGATCCGAGGGCATGGGCCTCACACCGATGGAAGCCGGACTCTACGGCCTGCCCGTCCTGTACACGAACTACGGGGGCATCGCAGAATTCATGGATGAGGGCTTCTTCCCCGTCTCCTACCAGATGACGAAAGTTGGCGACAGCCATCACGATGCTGGTCCGTACGAAAAATCGGCCTGGTGGGCAGAACCCGATCTGGACGATGCGGAGCGCCAGTTGCGCCGCGCCCTGGGAGTGGCGACCGACGAGAGCTCAGCAGCCTCCATCAAGGTTGACCGTGAAAGGCTTCACGCGAACCTCGTCGACGCGCAGCTCGAGATTCTGAGTGGCGTACAACGCCTAATGAGTCTGGAGCCGAAGCTCGGCGGACCCGACGAGAGCGGGCTGGTTGGTCGCCTTGAGATGCACCCCAAAGTCGTTGACGGGCACTTCGAGAGGAAGGAACTGAATCCCATTCTTTTCTTCTTCGTTGCCACGATGTACAGCGCCTACAAGTTGCTCCCGAAGCGGGTTCGTTACCAGTGCTCGTCGGCGTTCAATAAAATACGGGGCTAGCCACACTGACCCAACTCGGCGGATGCGAATGCGCAACCGGTGCGAAAAGCACTCGCGGCTCAGCGACGCCTCTCGAAACTGCGCGCCAAAATCGGTGACAACGTGGAACGACGAGGTGCCGGGGACAAGATTCTCGCTCTCGCGAGCCACCGGCCTCCAACGGCAGTAGGAGACCTCACCCTTGGGGCGCCGCTTGCCCCCAGGGAGTGTTCAAGTTCGACTGGGACTCTCGAAGTCCGCTCAGCACCCCTCCGGCCGAGTAGTACCGCTTACCGGCGACGAGCAGCTCCTCGGCCGGGAACTTCGTGATCACCTCGCAGCCCGTGGCCGTGACCACCAGCTCCTCCTCGATCCGCGCGGCCGACCACCCGTCCTTGGCCGGCCAGTAGGTCTCGAGGGCGAAGACCATGCCCTCTTCGAGCACTTCGGGGTGGTCGAGTGAGATCATCCGGCTGAAGATCGGGCGTTCCCAGATCGACAGACCGACGCCGTGCCCGTACTGGAGCCCAAAGGCCGCCTCCTCGTCCGCGAAGCCGAAGTCCTGGGCCTTGGGCCAGAGCGAGACGACGTCGGCCGTGGTCGTCCCGGGCTTGACGATCGCGATGGCCGTGTCGATCAGCTCTCGGCACTTCGTGTAGGCGTCGCGCTGGGCGACCGACGCGCTGCCGACGGCGAAGGTCCGGTAGTAGCAGGTGCGATAGCCGTTGAAGCTGTGCAGGATGTCGAAAAACGCCGGATCGCCGGGGCGAATCAGCCGGTCGCTGAAGACGTGGGGGTGCGGCGAGCACCTTTCGCCGGAAATAGCGTTCACCCCCTCCACGTGCTCGGAGCCGAGATCGTACAGGGTCTTGTTAACGAGCCCGACGCATTCGTTCTCCCTGACGCCAGGTCGCAGGAACGTGTACAGCTCCTCGTAGGCGGCGTCCACCATCGACGCGGCGTGAGTCAGCAGGGAGATCTCGTCGATGGTCTTGAGGCGCCGGGCCTCGAGGAAGACCTGCTGGCCGTCGACCAGGGAGATGCCCTCCTTCGCGAACGCGGCCAGCACCGGCATCTCCACGATGTCGACGCCGACGGGTTCGTTCTGCAGTCCGTACTGCTGGAGGACCTCCTTGATCTTCGTGGCCACCGTGCCGGCTCGGTCGGCCCCGGGGGGAATGGCGCCGCGCAGCGTCGAGATGCCCGCCCTCGCGCCCTCGTAGGGCATCTCGTGGCCGTCGGCGCAGATCTGCACGCCGCTCAGCCACGGGTTGTAGAGCTGATGGTGTCGGGCGGCCGAGCCGAAGTCCCACACGATGGGCTTGCCGCCGCGAGGCAGCAGCGCGAAGCGAATGAGCTTGTCCATGGCCCACGTGCCGATGTGGGTGCCGGTCATGTAGCGGATGTTGTGGAAATCGAAGGTGAGCAGCGCCCCGAGGTCCGACCGCTCGAGCTCGGACTGGAGTTTGGCCAGGCGCTCCTCGCGCAGGCGCGGCATGTCAACGCGGTTCTCCCAGTCAACCGAGTTGCTTCCGTGCGTATGAATTCCCATGGTTCCTCCTAGATCCTAAGACAACTGTGCCAGGCCCTAAAGCCGTCGCTGGCGGGCCCACGAGTCGAGGCCCACCGCAATGAGCAGGATGATCCCGAGGACGATCTGCTGGTAGAGCGGGTTGATACCGAGCAGGTTGGAGCCGTTGCCGATGAGCGCGATGAAGAGCACGCCGATGCCGGTGCGCCAGACCGACCCCTCACCGCCGGCAATCGAAGTGCCACCCACCACGATGCCCGCGAGGACCGTGAAGGCGAGGGCGCTGCCACCACTCGCCGCCTGGGCACTGAGCAAGCGCGAGATGTCGATGACCCCGCCGAGGGCCGCCGCGCCGCCGCTCAACGTGAAGGTGATGACACGTATGCGGTTCACCCGCACCCCAGCCAATCGTGCGGCCTCCGCGTTACCTCCCGAGGCCACCATGTAGCGGCCAAACGTGGTGCGCGACAGCAGCAGACCAAGAACGACGACGAAGAGCAGCGTCATCCACACCGCGCTGGGGACCGTGAGGAACTGCGCATTGGCGAACCTATAGAAACCGGAGTTGGCCGAAAGGACGATGAGGTTCCCGCCGGACACCTTGAGGGCTAACCCGCCGATGACGAACGACATCGCCAGCGTGCAGATCAGGGCATTGATCTTAAAGACAGTGACGATGAGCCCATTGACGAGGCCGACGAGAAGGCCGACGGCGATGGCGGCGACGATGGCGAGCACGGGGGAATGGTGCGCAGCGATCTCGCCCGCCACCACCGTGGCGAGACCGTAGGTCGCACCGACCGAGAGGTCGATCCCGCCGGCGACGAGCACCAGCGTTCCGGCGGCCGCGATGCAGAGGGTCGAGGCCTGCTGGTCGAGGATGTTGATGAGGTTCGTCGTGTGCAGGAACGGCGAGCTAGAGATCGAGAGGGCCACGAAGAGGATGAGAAAGGGGATCGCGATACCGGCCGTGCGCCACGACCGCAGCAGCGTCGCGGTACCTACTCGCAGCCCCAAGCGCTCGCGGTCGCCGCTGTCGAGCGAGTCGATCTGTTCCGGGGTTTGGTTCGTCATCTATCTCCTCAGGTGGCGTTGGTCTCGGCGAACGCGGCGGCGAGCACGGCCTGTTCATTCATCTCATCGCCGGCAAGTTCTGCGGTGAAGTGTCCGTGGCTCATCACGAGGGTGCGGTGGGCGAGCCCGAGGATCTCTTCGAGCTCGGAGGAGATCATGATGATCCCCATCCCATCCTGTGCCATCTGCGCCAGCAGTTCGTAGATCGCGCGCTTCGATCCGACGTCGACGCCGCGGGTCGGCTCGTCCGCGATCAGTACGGAGGGCGAGCACATCATGGAGCGCGCGAAGAGCAACTTCTGCTGATTGCCGCCCGACAACATCATCGCGGGCATCCTCATGTTGGCGGCCTTGACGGTGGTCCTCTTCATCACCCCAGAGACCGCGCGGCGCTCGCGAATCCCCGCGATCCAGCCCACGCGGCTCACGAGGTCGAGTCGCGAGAGCGAAATGTTCTCCTTCACCGAACGGCCCATCATCAGTCCCATCTGCTTGCGCGACTCGGGAATAAGCACGAGGCCGCGATAGATCGAGCGTCGCGGATGATGTCCCGCGAGTTCGGCACCGCCCAGGCGAACGGTCCCCGCAGAGACCTTCGCGTCACGAAAGATGGCCCGGGCTAGCTCCGAGCGACCCGCGCCAACTAATCCAGCGATGCCAAGAATCTCGCCGCGACGCAAGACGAAGGAGCAGTCCGTCACCCCCGGCGCACTCACGTGGTCGACCTCGAGGACGACCGGCGCATCTGGGTCGGCAAGCACCTTCTCCGGGAACGCTGACGACAGCGAACGTCCGAGCATTCCCTCTATCAGCGACTCCTCGGTGGCGCCCTCGGCTTCGACGGTGCGAACGAGGCGACCGTCGCGCAGGGTGGTGATCGTGTCAGAAAGCGACAGCACCTCAGAAAGGAAATGCGAGATGAGCACCACCGCACTGCCCCTGCGGGTCAGCGAGCGGATGATCTCGTGGAGCGCCGCCGTCTCGCTCCTCGAGAGAGCCGCGGACGGCTCGTCCATCACCACGATCGAGGCGTTGCGCGAAAGCGCCCGCATGATTTCCACCTTCTGCTGATCGGCGATCGAGAGGCGCCCGACCGGGACGTCGGGAGAGAGGTCGAAGCCAACGCGGTGGGCCAGCTTGCGGAATCGGCGCCTCGACTCGCGTCGGCGCACAAAACCGGCGGTGGCGACCTCCGAACCGAGGTAGACGTTCTCCGCCACCGTCAAGCCGGGAACAATGGTGAGCTCCTGGGCGATGGCAATGATGCCGTGCGCGAGCGCCTCTCGGGGAGAGCGCAGAACGAGCGTCTGCCCCCCGAGGGTCAGCCCCCCTTCATCGGGCTCAATCACGCCGCAGACGATCTTGCCGAGCGTCGACTTGCCGGCGCCGTTCTCGCCGATCAGCGCGTGGACCTTGCCCGGCTCGATGGTCAGCGACACGTCGCTGAGGGCGGGGACCCCACCGAACCGCTTCGACACCCCGGCGACGACCAGGTCGTCGCCGGGGGTGTCAGCGGTCGGGTGGGGATGCTCCTCAAACGTCCTTGATGACATGTTGGGTCACGACCACCTTGTCAGAGCAGGGAAGCTTGAGAGCCTCTGCGGCGCGGATCAGCCCGGCCACTCGGCAGTGAACTTACCGACGTTGGCCTGGGTGAGGATGCCGTTGTTCGGTAGTTTGGCGACCGGATTCTGCGAGCCGGAGCTCTTGCCGGTCTTCAGGACCTTCACGAGCGCAATCATGCCCAACTGGCCCTCCGTCGCCGGCATCTGCGCCACGTCAGCGAACCACGCGCCGCTCTTCAAGGCTGCAACACCGGCCGCACTGGCCCCGTAGCAGACCAGCTTCACCGAGGTGTTCTTGACCGCGGTCAGGGCCGACTGGGCCCCCTCGCAGTTCTGGTCCGCTCCGACGATTACGTTCAGGTTGGGTTGGGCGGTCAGCATGTCCTGGACCTGGGTCAACGACACCGAGGGCTCGTATAGGCCGTCAGCCGAGGCGGCGACCGAGTCATTCGGGTCCGTGGCCAGCTGCGTGTTGAAGGCCGCCGTGATGGCCGAATCCGGCTCGTCGCCTATGTAGTTGTGGATCAGGCCGATCTTGCAGGGATTAGCTCCCGCGCAGGCCTGGTTGGCCAACGTGGCCAATTGCGAGCCAATTTTCGACGGGAAGAAGACCACGTTGCCCGAGAGCCCGTGGACCTCGATCTGGTCGCTGGTGTAGTTCGTGCCAAGGATCTGGTCAATGTTGACGACCTTGATCTTCTTCTTGATTGCCAGCTTGATCGTCGGGATCAGCGCCGCGCCATAAATCGGCTGAACGAGGATGCCCTGGTACTGGCCAGAGTTGACGACGTCCTGCAACTGGGACACCTGGGTGGTGTACGAGCTTTGAGAGTCGAACACGACGAGCCTGACGCCATCGGCTGCCGCGACGGCCTGGGCCGCCGCCAGCATCGGCGCGTCATAGCTGTTCGCCACCCCGTAGGACATATACGCAACCGTGTAGTGCTTGTGCTTGGTCGCCGCCTGAGCAACCCCCAAGCCCGTGAGCGTCGACGCGAGCAGCGCAGACCCTGCAGCTACGGTCACGAGCCAACGCATCCTTGTTTTCACCATCAGTTCCCCCCTTGTGAAGTCGGACGCACCACACGTACGACCGCGCCGGCCGCCGCCCCGATGTGGGGCCGTTTCACGGCTAACGGCGATGACATTAGCGGTGTTCACTAAACATGTCAAGTCATATTGAACACCAAGACAAAACGGCGAACATGACGATGCCGGCCCCTTCCCAGGCCGGCATCGTCATCCGCGTCCACCGAGACAGTGGTGCTACTTGTTAGTAGTGGTAGGGGTTGTCGATCGCTTTCTTGGCCGGCAGATCGGGGTGCATGCCCGCGATCCACGCTTCCTCGCCGAGCGTGTCGGCGAGGAAGGTCACCGTCTCTTCCACGGCGCTGCGCGCCCTCGCCAGGTCGATGTTGATCAAACGGTGCTCGTGCTTGAGGATATTGCCGTCGACCACCACGGTGTGCACGTCGGCTCGCTGCGCCTGCATGGCCACGTGCCCGTAAGGGTTCAGAATCGGAAACATCACCGGTGACTCGTCGTTCTTGATCAGGATGACATCAGCCCGCTTGCCGACCTCGAGGCTGCCGATCTTGCTGTCGAGTCCCAGGGCCCTGCTGCCGCCACGGGTCGCCCAGTCGATGACTTCCTCCGATCGAAGGTCGAGTTGGGTCACCGTTTCGCCCTTGAGTTGGGCTTCGAAGTGCTGACGCGAGCGGTCCGCGCCGAGTGTCGTGCGCATGGCGGTGAACAGGTCCGCGCTCCACCACACCGAGGTGTCGTGCGAAAGGGTGATCGGGATGTCGAACTGGCGCAGCTTCCACGATGAGGGGTAGCCCTGGCCCGCGCTCTGTTCGCTCTCCGTGGACACCGACACCGAACTGCCGCACGCCGCGATCCGATGATAGGAGTCGTCCGACAGCGTGGCACAGTGCACGAGAATCGTGTCGGGCGTCATGAACCCGTTCTCGTGCATGAGGCGGATACTGTCGTCGCCGTTGGCCCCGAGAACACCCGCGTGGGTATTGACCGAGACACCAAGGTTGCAAGCTACCTCAAATGCCGCGCGCTCGGGGAATTCCGGCCCCGCCACGACGTCAAAGGCGATCTGGAAGCCCAGCATGTCGCTCTTTCCGTCGAAGCGCCGATGGAAGAAGTCCTGGAACTCCTTGTCGGCCGACCACTCCCACGGCGCTCGCTGGATGTTCCCGTAGCCCAAGACAAAACGAGCGGGAACCGTCTCGAGGGCGTCGACTGCCGCGTCCGCGTGCTCAATCGTCTGAAGCCCGTGCGACCAGTCGACGGAGGTCGTGACCCCCGCGTCGACGGCCTCGATGGCCGAGAGCAGATTGCCGGCGAAGATATCCTGAGGGCGAAAGTTCTTGCCATGCTCGAGGTAGTACCACACGAAGTATTGCGACAACGTCCAGTCCGCGCCGTACGCGCGCATCGCCGTCTGCCACATGTGGCGGTGGGTGTCGATCATGCCCGGCATGACAATGCCGCCTCGCGCGTCGATCGAAAGCGCGTCGTCGGGTGCCTTGATGTTCGGGCCGATCTCCTTGATCACGCCCCCAACAATGAGCACGTCGCACTCCTTCAGGACGCGGTGCGCGTCATCCATGGTCAAGACCAGCCCATTGCGGAACACGATGGAACGACCATGTTCAAGAGACTCGCCGGACGTACTGATGGGCTTGTTCATACCCCCCCTTTTGTATGTAGAACTCTTCAAATTTCAAATCACAGTACCACTGTGTTCAGTGATGTCAAGGGCCACTTCACAGGCCGCGTGGGATGCGGTGATCACCCGGCCCACCACGCACGCCACGATGGCGCGCCGATTGGACGGTACCTCTCCAACTTCACCAGTAAGTGCGGCAATAGCTCGCTCGGATTATCAAGACCACGTGGGACCCTTCTCGGGTAGAGGTTCTCCGTCCACCCAATCGCGCAATCGGATATGTTTATTGCTACTGAACAGAGTTAGGGGTGGAGAGTGTCAAAGCAAGAGTCAGGGGACGGCGGGCGAACCGCGGTCGTCCTCGGTGGAACGCAGGGAATCGGCCGGGAGATCGTCACGTCGCTCGCCTCCAAGGGATCAACCGTCTACCTCTCTGGTCGCACGCTGGAGTCGGGTCAAAAGGCGGCCGCGGAAATCGGTCTGGGCACGATCGGCATAGGAGTCGACCTCTCCGAGCCCGATACCATCGCCCAGTCGTTGGGCGCCATCTCGTCGATCGACGACCTCATCATTCCCGCGATCGAGCGCGACGCGAACACGATCGCGGACTACAACATCGTGCGTGCGACGCGTCTGGTCACGCTCAAGCTGGTCGGCTACGCCGAGGCCATCCACGCACTGCACGGTCGTTTCAACGCCGACGCCTCGGTCGTGCTGTTCGGTGGGCTGGCCCTGGAGCGCCCGTACCCTGGATCGACCACCGTGTCAACGGTTAACGGAGGCATCGTGGGCCTGGTGCACTCCCTCGCCTGCGAGCTGGCTCCCGTGCGCGTCAACGCCATCCATCCTGGAATCATCGGCGATAGCCCATTCTGGGAGAACAAGGACAACAGCCACATCATTGCGCGCACACCGCTGGGCCGTCTCGTCACCATGCAGGAGATCGTGGGCGCGGTCGAGTTCCTGCTCGGCAACACGGGAATTAACGGAGTGAACCTCGCGATGGACGGCGGTTGGCTCCTCAAATAGGCGGACGGCGATGGGACCGGTCCGCGCTGAATCGGAGGACGGATGTACTACTCAACCACGATCGACGACAGTAAAGCCGCCGTGCCCTCGACCCACGAGGGCCATTCGTCGGGTTACCGCTGCCAGGTCCTGATCTCGCGAGAGACGGGCTCGCCTCATATGACGCTTTCCATCGGGCACCTCGACCCCGACGGCTCGATCGAGCCCGTGCTGCACTCCTTCGAGATCAGCCTGTACGTCTTCTCGGGCAGCCTCGCGGTCACAACCCTGGGTCAGACCACCCGGCTGGACACCGACCACTGCATTGCGATCCCCGTTGGGACGACGTACTCGCTGAGGGCGATGAGCGGACCGGTCAAGTGGCTGCAGATGGCGTCACCGGCCGAACTGATCGACGATCGGCGCCAGGACACGTTCTTCAGCACCGAGACGCTCGTCGAGTCCGCTCCCGAACCCCCCGACATGCGAGATCCCCGCAACCGCAATGCCGTGCGATTCGACCCTGACTCGATGGACCTGCGACGCTTATCGGGCGGATCGGACGTGAACGCCCCGACGGTGTCGCCGAGCATGGCAACGGCGCTGCTCGCCTACAGCGGCATCGGCGTGAAGATGCTGATTGACCAGCAGCGTGGGGCCCAGCTCCACACGATGTTCGTCGTCGACTACCAGCCCACCGCGATCGCCCATCCCCACGACCACCCTTTCGAAGAGGCCTACGTGTTCGTTGAGGGCGAAGTTCACGCGCTCGTCGACGGGAACCCGATGGTGCTGCATCCGGGCGACGTGCTCTGGGCCGGCGTGGGAGCCGATCACGGATTCGAGAATCGCGGGGCCGGGCTCGTCCGGTGGATCGAAGTGCAAGCTCCTCAGCCACCGGCGCGCCATTCGTATCGGTTCAGTCGAGAGTGGGAGCACCTTGCCGCGAAAATGGGCGGTTCAGATTCTCGGTAAATTGGAGGGGTGCTCGCGAGCAAGTTGGGCAGCCACCCACCGTGTCAAGCAGCAAGGAAGACTACAATTGGAGGAGGGTTTTTGATGACGGTTCCTAAAGGCGCAGTTCCCCGGGGGCGGGCGCCCGTAGCCACTAACGGCTCCACGTCATCAAGCTCACGTAAGCCGTCGACGACCTCGCCAGGTCAGTCCGGCGGGACCGGCGATCGGCTGGCTCCCGGTCTCGTCGGCGCGCGCATCCGCGCCAGGCGTCTCACGCGCGGTGTCTCCCTTCGCCAGTTCGCCAGGGACTTGGACGTCTCCGCGTCCTTCATCTCCCAACTCGAAACCGGCAAGACCCAGCCGTCCGTCGCGACACTGTTCGCCATCTGCGCGGCACTCGACATTGCGACCGACGAGTTGTTCGACAACGACGGCACCTCCGAAGGGCCGACAACCAACGGATCGGGCGCCGAGGGAACCGACGCGGGCAACAACACGTGGCGTACGACCTCGAGCTTCGGAAGTCGACCATCGTCGCGCCCGGGTTCTGCGGGTGACGCATCGAGGGCCTCCTCACCGCTGGTGCACCCGGACGATCGCAAGGT
>Ga0182030_10028288_pt1 | contig 10026 bp, 7 predicted proteins | sample 812S3MmetaG_FD_121299 | JGI IMG/M metagenome (GOLD analysis project Ga0182030, IMG submission 121299) | Permafrost microbial communities from Stordalen Mire, Sweden - 812S3M metaG (Illumina Assembly) | ecosystem: Environmental > Terrestrial > Soil > Wetlands > Permafrost | place: Sweden... | reverse complement strand
GCTGCTGCCAGAGCCGCTGCCACTCGAGCTCGCGCTGGCGTCGACACCGCCACCGCCCGCGTCGGCGACGGGAACGCTGGCGTCGACGACGGGAGCACCGCCGGCGTCCCCGACCGGCGTCGGCGACGTGCCGAAGACGAGCGTGTAGCTGTTGCCCGAGGTGGTGCCGCCGTAGCCGCACGTCGTCGGAAACCCCTTCGGGGCGGCCGGCGGCGAGAGGATGGTCTCCAGCACGTACGTCTCCGGCTCCGCTGCGCCGCCGTTCGTCAGGGCGTTGTTGAAGAACGTCGCCTCTCCGTTCGCGGGGAGCATGTCGCACGACGTGACGCTGTACGTCTCGAGGACGGCGGGATTGACCTCGTCCGCCGCCTCTCCCGGGTTCTGCATGGTGAGCGAGGTCGACTTGCCCGTCGTCACGTCCGTCGTCGTCACCGTCCAATTGGTGCAGTCGCCGTTGGTGCCGCAGGTGGCCATGTCGAGCTCACCGCGGATGAGGTCCCCCGCGCTCACCTGGACGAGGGTGCTCTGCACGTCGTTTCCGTTTCCCGTGGGGCCGCAGCAGTTCTCGCTCTCGATGGCCCACTCGCCAGGGATCTCGCTGAAGTCGAGGACGGGCTGCAGGATGATGTCCTTCGTTTCGAAGTCGTTGAAGAAGGCAATGTCCTGCGAGCCCACGTTCGTCGGCGGCAGGGGCACGACCCATTCGGTGACGAGGGTCGAGCCCGGGGCCACCGTGATCACGTTGGTGTCGTACCAGGTGACCCACCCATCGTAGGTATCGACGTCGGGGACGACCGCCGTGTTCTCTTGTCGCGCCCTCCGCGCCTGCCTCTGCGTCGCCGGAGCCCCCGCGGGAAACGCGCGTCCCGTGACGTCGTAACGTGGATAGCCGCAGGGCCCGATTCGCTCGTGCTCGACGCCGTCCATCCCGCGAATGACCGAGTCGTTCCCCCATACCTCGTCGGGGCGAATGGACACCACGCACGACGGATGAAAGAAGCCGTTGTGCGTGAGGACGTACTCCGCCGGGACGCCGGCTGGCGCCTGTCGGGCGGTGGCGCGACGCGGATGGCGGTCCCACTTCAGGTCGTCCGCCGAGGCGACCGAGCAAACGCTGGTCACGCACCCCACGAAGACGAAGACCGCGCCGTGCCGCATCGCTCTCACCTCGGGCGAATGATGAAGGAACTTCGCGACTCGGTCATGCGGTGGCCGCGTGTTTCGGTGGGAACGGACGAATGAACTACTCAGTCCTCGACCTTGCGCCGGCGCACGGTGGGCGCGGTGTCCGTGGCGAGCGCCAGCCGATCTCGAGGCGCGGGCTGTCAAGGGTCCCCGATGCGAGCTCGCCCGACGACGCCAGCCCGCTCCGCGCCGGCGTCGGTCCGCACAGACGACGCCGAGCGCGAGGATCGCCCGCGGCTCGCGCAGGCGAGGAGACGGCACGAACGCCTCCCGGTACCGGCGAAGGACGCGAGCCGACTCCTGCGGGTTGATGTGGTGCGCGAACGCGAACCCGAGACCGCGCTGCGCCGCCATCAGGGCGCCGCCCGCTTCGCTCGAGCCGAGGAGCCAGAGCTCGGGCGAAGGGACGTTGGTCGGGATGGCGCGGATGCCGCCGCCGAAGCCCGTGCGAGGCGGACCGTCGTCGTCGAGGTAGCGCGTCAGCTCGGCAAGCTGCTCCGGGAAGTCGTCGACGACGAGAGCCTCGCGCGACCGACGGAGGCCGTCCGCGGTCGAGCCGGACGGGATCGGGGAGAGGTCGAGGACCGAGAGAGGCGTGGGCATTGGCGAGAGAGTTGCACCGCTTCCCGCGATGCGCCGCCTCCTCGCCGCGATGGTCCTGCTGCTCCTGCTCGCACCGAAAGCCTGGGCCCAGGGCTACATGCGGCAACCGGTCCAGCCCGCACCCACCCGGGGCCAGAACGCCACGCAGGCCAGCTACGACACAGCCACGTTGCTGGCTCTCTACATGAGTCAGCTCGCGAACAGCGGGAGGGCGCCCGAACAATCCGACATCGACGAGGCAGCCCGGCAGTACTTCACCAACGGCGCCGCCGTCTCCACGGTGCCGACCAGCGGACCGGGCGCGGCCTACTTCCAGAATGGCGCGTCGGTCATGAGCTACGGAGGAGCGCCGGCCGCGACCGTTCCCGCACCCGCCCCGCCCGTCCAGCCTGCCGCCGTGAACGCATCGGCCACCGCACCAGCCCCGCAGCCCGTTCCCCTTCCCGTGCCCGTCCCCGTGAATGTCCCGGATGACACCGCCACCTCGACGACGCCCGCTCCCGACACCCAGGCCGCCACGAGCAACGCGCCTCCGCCTCCGGGCGTGACGGAAGCCCAGGCGGCGAATCCGACGAGCGTCGCCGCGACCGCGCCGCAGCCCCCTGCGGCAGCTGCCGTCCAGCCTCTCTACCAGACGATTGTCCTGTCCACCGCGCCCGCGCCCGCTGCGGAGCCGGAGTCCGCCCCGCAGTGTGCGCCGGGACCTTCGCTCCTGTCGCGCCTCGCCCCCGCGTTCGGCGGTCTCGTCTTCGGCGGGCTCGCCGTCGCCCTCTGGACGCGCCCCCGGATGCTCCGCGACTCGGCTACACGGAGCGACGTCGCCCCGAAGTAACGCCGGGCGCCCTCAGACCCCGGCGATGCGCGGCATCCGCGGCGGCCCCGGAATCGTCGACGGTACCGCCTCGCTATCGGGCTGGCTGTCGGTCCGCCTCACGCACGACGAAGGCGGGGGGGCCGGCGTCGTCGTCGCGGTCTCCTCCTCGTCCCGGCGCGGCGGGAAGGGGGTCGACGCGCGGAGCGCCTCCTCCGTCGGCGGGGCGGGAAGGGTGATGCGCTCGTCCTCCGCCCTCGCATCGCACAACGCGCGGATCTCCGAGTGGAGCGTCGGCTGGTCGGGCGTCGCGTCGTCTGCGAGAAGGGCCGGTGCCACCGGTTTCATGGTGAGAGCGTCTACCACATGACCCGCCCCGTGCCACGCCGGGACCGCAGGGAGACGGTGCTACTGCGGTGGCGGCTCCGAGCACACGCCGTTGATGCACGTCGTTCCGGTCGAAGCACCGCAGCAGTCGCTCGAGGTCGTGCACTTGTCTCCGTCCTGCGCGCACCCGCTCGTCGTCGACGCGCACACGAAGCCCCCGCCGTCGCCGGCTCCCGCGTCCCCGGCTCCGGCCGCGCAGTATCCGCCGCAGCACTGCGTCCCCGACTGGCATCCGACGCCGTCGCCTTCGCATGGATCGAGCGCCCAGTAGCCGCGCATGTTGAGCGTCGTCGAGTCCTGGCCCGGGAGATAGAACGCCGCGTGGCTCGGGTCCTTGCCCACCACCGGCGCCTGGTCGAAGGCGGCGACCCAGAGCTGCTTCACGCCGGTCCCCTCGGCGACGAACGCGGGGCCCGTGAGAGCGTTGCCCCACGTGCGCCTCGAGTGAAAGACGACCCAGAAGTAGCCGCCCGCCGCGACGGGCGCGAACGTCGGCTCGTAGTCGAGGTCGCGGTCACGGGAGCCTGCGGCGAACGGGTAGGTCGTCCCGTTCAGCGTGGCGAGCGGGATCTCCGTCCCCGGGCTCGCGACGCTGGCCACGTAGAGATCGCCCGGCACACCGAGCGAGCCGAGCGAAGTGCCGCGCGCGTAGAGGATCCAGAGGTGGTCGGGCGACACCGTCGGGAACTGGATCTGCGGCTGCGCGGCGTTCGCCGTCGACAGGACGATGAGGCGATCGTTGGTCGCCTTCAGCCCGACGGGGTCCCAGTCGTAGGCGCGCAGATCGCTGGTCGTCGAGTCGACGTACGCGAGGAGCTTCCCGTCGGGCGAGAACGCCGGCATCCACATCTGGTTGCCCTCGAGCCCCGTGCTCGGGATGGCGACGCCCGTCGACGCGACGAAGGCGCCCGTCTGCGTCCCGATGTTGCCGCGCAGCGGTGCCCAGTTCTCGACGACCACGGTCCCGTCGGGCGACACGCCGGGCAGCGCCCACTGCGACGCGCCGTTGTTGTTGCTCGAGAAGCCCGAGTACGCCGTGGACGCCGCCTTGAGGTCGAAGTCGAACGACGTCTCCTGCGGCCAGGTCCCCTCGTTCATGAGGAGGTTCTGACCGTTGGCGGACACGGTGTGGCACGACGGGCACGTGACGGTCGGCCCGAGGAAGTCGTCCGGCGCGGTGACGCCCGGCTGGATGCGCATCACGCGCCCCGTGTTGATGGCCCAGTAGTAGATGGTGCCGCGCATCGAGGCCGGCCCAATGGTCCAGTGCATGTCCGTCGCGACGGTCGCGGCCGTCCCGTTCCAGCGGCTCACCTTCAGCTCGGCGGAGCCGCTGGTCGAGTCGGTGAACTCCCGCCAGCTCGCCGCGTCGAAGTCGTAGCGGCCCGTCGCGGCGGTCACATAGGTCTCCAGCTGGAACGTCGGGCTCGTCAGGTTCACGTAGTACTGATCCGTCGCCCCGCCGTTCATCCACATGAGCGGCGCCTCGCCGACGCCGCGTGGGAAGACGGTGCCGTCGTACGGGTACGCCCACGTGACGGTGGCGTCGGGCGTCGTGGCGCCCTGCAGGGACGTCTGCACGTTGCCGGCGACGTTGCCCGGGTTCTGCTGGAGGTGCAGCTGAACGATGAGCTTCGCCGCCGCGGTCTGGCCCTGGTAGGTCGCCGTGATGTCGACGATGCCGCCCTGCGAGCCGTTGGCCGTGTAGAGGCCCGACCCCGCGATGGCGCCGACCTGCGGGTTGTCGCGCGACCACGAGGCGCCGGTGACCGGGGAGCTCGTTCCATCGCTGAACTTCGCGACGGTGGTGAACTGCTGCGTGGACGCCGCCCCGTTGAGCGACTGGATGCTGACGGAGGCGGGCGTGATGGAGAGCCCGGTCACTGTGCGGTTCGTGATGAGGCTCGAGTCGCAGCCGCCGTCCCCTGTGAGCGAAGAGTCGAGGGTGCCCGTATCCTTCGCGCCGCCTCCGTCGTCACCGCCCGGGGGCGTGAAGGTGCTACCGCTCCCTCCCGAGCCGCACGCGACGGCCGAGACGGAGGCGACGAGCAGGGCGGAGAGGGCGTAGCGGGTGCGGGGCGGCATGGATGTGGAAATTTACCATGCGAGCGTGACCGCGCACTCGTTATGTCAAGGCGGCTATGTCACGGCGGCCATGTCACGGCGGCTCGCCACACCGGTCGTCCGGGACCTTCAGTCGCGACCACGTTTGCCCGCGCCCGTGAGGTCCCCGCGGCAGGTACGAGAGCGTCACCTTGGCCCCGGCGCGCTGCACGACGAGCTTGATGGGCACCGTCGCGTCGCCATCGCGCGACTGCATGGTCTCGACGACCTCGCCGTCCCTCAGCCCCGCCTTCGCCGCCGGACCGTCCGCCCTCACGCCGGACACCTTGCTCTCGGGCGAGGCGCGCGTCGCGTCGAGATCGAAGCCCGGGTCGAACGCCACGTACTCGCCGATGGATGCGCGGAAGCAGGGGCCGAGGGCGTCGGCGGGGAGGGCGATGGGCTCGCCCCGCTTGATGAGCGACTCGAAGGTCTTCTCGGCGCCGGGGTCGTTCTTGCCGACGGCGCCGAGCCACATCGAGAGGGGCACGTCGCGCTGCTTCAGGCCCTCGGCCTGCGCGAGCAGGACCCGCAGGACGTCCGCGAGGCTGTGCTGCCCCTTGCTCCGCGTGCGCAGGATCGCCGCCTCGTAGAGCGCGTAGAGCGCCCCGCGCGCCATCAGCGTGGCGCGGGCCACCGCGTCCTTCGCCGCGAGCTCGGAGAGGTGCGCGTTGTCGAGAGACCGATGCGGCGACGTGGCCAGGACCGACAGCTCCCCCGCGACCGCGTCGCGCACCTCGTCTGGGGTGAGAAGCCCGATGTGCGCCAGATCGAGCATCGCGACGTACCGGGACACCCCCTCGTTGAACCACCACCCGTCCGGCTCGTGGTGCGACGTGACGAGAGAGCCGCCGATCCACCGTCGCGCGAGCTGCTGCGCCACCGACAGCCGGAGCCCCGCGCCCCACGGCTCGGACGGTCCCACCTGGACCAGGATCGACCGCATGCGCTGCGTCGTCGTGAACGAGCCGAGCGGGCGCGTCTGCGCCATGAAGAGGTACGCGTACGCACCGGGATCTTCCTGCGACTTGAGCAGCTCGCGCAGCGAGGAGCGGATCTGCGCGATCTCGGCCACCGTGGGACGCGGGTCGAAGGCCGTGTACCCGAGCCACGCCCCCTCGTCGTGCCCGGCCGCGGGATCGTCGATGACCTCCACGCCGAGCGAGCCCGCGATGAAGCTCATGCCGCGGAGCGACCACGGCGGCGTCGTCGTCCGCCTCGCTCCACCGACGCCGACGCTCGACGCGGCGCCCGGCGCGCGCAGGGCCTCGCCGTCGATGCGGATCAGCGTGTTCTTCTGGACGTCGGGCTGCTCGGCACCGAGAGGCAGCGCGACGAGGGTCTCTCCGGCGCCGCGGAAACGGTCGTCGAGCACGAGGACCCCGAGCGGATCGTCCGGCGCGTCGCCGCCGGCGAGGACGTCGTAGGCGAGGGTGACGGGCCCCCTCGACGGACGCTCGAGCCGGAGGTCGACCCCCGGCGAGCCGGGGCCAACCTGGACCCCGATGTCGCCGACGGAGTCGTGCCCGGTCGCGTGGGTGACGTGGTCGGCCGCGCCCCGTGCGATCCTCCAGCTCGCCGGACCTCCGCCAGGAAGCGCAAACGTGATCTCGACGTGGACCCGGGGCGGCGCGACCGCGGGGCGCAAGAGCAGCGTGACGTCGGCCTCGGGCACGGGCGGCGCGCTCGGCGGGGCGGGAGCCGTGGTCGTCGGGGCGAGCGTCGGCGGTGCCCCGGTGGGGCACGGAACCGGCGCCGCGCCGCACGCGACGAGGCCGATGACGCACAGCCCGACGACCGATCGCACGCGAAGCAGCCTACACGACAGCTCGGCGCCTCTTCGATAGGTACAGCGCGTCATGTTGTTTGCGTGTGGCACCGTGGACGACCCGCGACTAGATTCCCGCCCAGCATGGTCGACAAGGTCAAGAAAATCTGGCTGGACGGAGAGTTCGTCGACTGGGACGCCGCGAACGTCCACCTGATGACGCACTCGCTGCACTACGGTCTCGCCGCCTTCGAGGGCATCCGCGCGTACCAGCGCGCCGACGGCGGGACGTACATCTTCCGCCTCCGCGAGCACGTCGACCGGCTGTTCGACTCCTGCAAGATGTGCCTGCTCAAGCCCGAGTACACCCGCGAGCAGGTCATCCGCGTCTGCGGCGAGATCCTCCGCGTCAACGGGATGACCGAGGGGTACCTCCGGCCGATGGTCTTCGTCGGCGAGGGCGCGATGGGCATCTACGCCCCGAACAATCCCGTGCGTACCGCCGTCATCGCGTGGAAGTGGGGCGCGTACCTGGGCGAAGAAGCGCTGAAGAACGGCATCCGCACGAAGATCAGCTCCTTCGCGCGCCACCACATCAACGTGAGCCTCGCCAAAGCCAAGATGACCGGCCAGTACACGAACAGCGTCCTCGCCAAGCGCGAGGCGAAGCTCGGCGGGTACGACGAGGCCATCCTGCTCGATTGCAACGGCTACGTGAGCGAAGGCTCGGGCGAGAACATCTTCGTCGTGCGAAAGGGCGTCCTCCACACGCCGGACCTCTCTTGCTCCATCCTCGAGGGGATCACGCGCGAGACCGTCATCACGCTCGCGCGCGAGCTGGGGATGACCGTCGTCGAGGACCGCATCACGCGCGACCAGCTCTGGCTGGCCGACGAGGTGTTCTTCACGGGCACGGCCGCCGAGGTGACGCCGGTGCGCGAGGTCGACAACCGGACCGTGGGGGACGGCACGGTGGGGCCCCTCACCAAGAAGATCCAGCAGCGCTTCTTCGAGGTCGTCCGCGGCTCCGACACGTCGCACCCCGAGTGGCTGACGAAGGTGTGAGGGCGGCGCTCCTGCTGCTGGGGCTGGCCGCGTGTGGCCCGGCGGCGCCGGCCGTGTCTCCCCCTCCCCGGCCGGCAGCCGTGGCGTTCCCGGAGGACCCGCGGCCGCTGCCTCACTATCACTCGACGCGGCTCGCCCTCTCCCTGCCGCTGCCGGACGGGCACGCGTGGCGCATCGACGACCACACGGGCGCGGAGCTCGTGGCGACGCACGCGGCCACGCGGTCCCGGGTGATGCTCGCCATGGTGCACGCGGACGGCCTCGTCGGGCGGACGCAGTGCGAGGCCCTCGCACGCGATCGCAAGCTCGTCCCGCCCGCGGGCGACCTGCAGACGCTGGAGGACGTGAGCGGCATCACGCAGGAGACGTTCGACACGCGCACCGTCGTCGCCGTCGCCGCCGGCGTCGGGCCGGACCAGCCGCTCGTGGGACACGTGATGGCGTTCGGGGGGTTCCTGCGAAAGTGCTTCGTCTTCGACTTCTCCACCGAGGTCGACGGGGCCGCAGACGAGCCCGTTCTCTCCGCTCGACTCGCCTACGCCCGCGCGCGCATCCTCGGGGGCCTGGTTCTCGATCCCTTCGCCGCCGTCCAGCGTGAGACCCCGGTAGGCCCGGAAGCGCCGCCGCACTGAATGCGCATCCTCGCCGTCTGCCTCATCTCGCTGGCCTTCGGCTTCTTCGGCTCGATGCCGCTCGCTGGGCCCATCGCGGTCATGGTCGTGTCGCGCGCCTCGCGCCGGCACTACCCGGAGGCGCTGCACATCGGGCTGGGCGCCGCGGGGGCAGAGGGCGTCTACGCGGGGGTCGCGTTCTGGACCTTCACGTCGCTCCTGGCGAGCTACCCGCTCGTCGTGCCCGTCTCCCGCGGCGTGACGGCCGTCGTCCTCACGGCGCTGGGCGTCCGCTTCGCGCTGTGGAAGCAGCACGACCAGAAGGACAAGTACGAGCGAAAGGCCGGCACGTGGCTCGTGGGTTTCTCCCTCTCGGCCATCAACCCGACGCTCCTCATCACCTGGAGCGCCGCCGTCGCCTTCCTCTACTCGAAGGGCCTCGGCATGTCGTCGGGGCTCGTGGCCATCCCGTTCGGCGCGTGCGCAGGCGCCGGCATCGCCGCGTGGTTCGCCATCCTGGTGGCGATCCTCCGCAAGTTCGAAGGAAAGCTGCCCGTCGCCGTCCTCAACTGGACCATCCGCGTCCTGGGAGTCGGCCTGGTCGGCCTGGGCGTGTGGTCGGCGGTGCAGCTGGTGCAATGGATGCAGGGCGACCGCGGCACTCCCGCCCGGGCGGCCGTGTCGCTATGCTCCGGGCCGTGCAGCCGACGAGCGACCAGCTCGACACAGACGTCGCCATCGAGATCCCCGAGCACATCGTGTTCCGGCACCGGGTCGCGGGACCCTCGCGGCGGTTCCTCGCCTACCTGCTCGATCTGATCATCTGCTACACGGCCTTCCTCATCATCGCGTTCATCGTGCTGCTCGTGGCCATCGGCATGGCGGCGGCGACCGACGCGGCCGAGAGCGCGATCGCGGCGGGCATCGGCATCCTGCTCGTCGTCATCTTCGCCATCCAGTGGGTGTACTTCGCCATCCTCGAAGCCTGGAAGGGGCGGACACCCGGCAAGGCGGCCCTCGGTCTGCGCGTCGTGTCGACGACGGGACGGCCCATCGGGTTTCGCGCGGCGGCGCTCCGCAACGTCCTCCGGGCGGCCGACGCGCTCCCGCTCACGTACACGGCGGGTCTCCTCTCCATCGCGGGGCTCGCGTCGATGTCGACGACGCGCCGCTTCCAGCGCCTGGGGGACCTCGTGGCCGGAACCATCGTCATCGTCCCCGAGAGGGCGACGGCCGCCACGCCCCTCGTCCTCTGGCCCCCGGCCCAGCCCTACGAGCTCGCGCAGCTGCCGGACGACGTGCGGCTCGACGCCGACGAGCGCCTCGCCATCGAGATGTTCCTCCGGCGAAGGCCCCGCCTGGGCCGCGCCCGCGAGCTCGAGCTGGCCACGATGATCGCCGGCCCCCTCGCCGACCGCTTCGGCTTTCGCGGGCAGGACGCCTCACGCACCCTCGCCGTCCTCTACGACCGCGCCGCCAACGCCGGACGCATC
>Ga0182030_10028287_pt1 | contig 10026 bp, 12 predicted proteins | sample 812S3MmetaG_FD_121299 | JGI IMG/M metagenome (GOLD analysis project Ga0182030, IMG submission 121299) | Permafrost microbial communities from Stordalen Mire, Sweden - 812S3M metaG (Illumina Assembly) | ecosystem: Environmental > Terrestrial > Soil > Wetlands > Permafrost | place: Sweden... | reverse complement strand
CGGCGCGCCGCGCCGCAAGCGATGTATTCGCCGAAGGCCGCGACGCCCTCGAAGGGTTTCGCGTGCTCAAAATCGGCCTCTTTCCCAATCGGGAAGCGCTCTATGAAAGGCTCGCGTCGCGCATGGAAGCCATGTTCACAGCGGACCTGACAGAGGAAACGCGCTCCATCCTGGCGCGCGGATATTCCCCTGCGGCCAAGCCGTTCGAGTCGATCGGCTATAAACAGGCGCTCGAGTGCATCCAGGGAACACTGTCGCCCAAAGACGCACTCTTCCATGCAAAGCAGGCCACCCGCCGCTACGCCAAACGCCAGATGACCTGGTTCCGGCGAGAGCCAGGCATTGAAATTTTCGCCGGTTTTGGCGACGATCCGGCCGTTGCCGCTAAGGTCCGCGAACGTGTCCGGGACTGGCTGGCTTGTTAACCTTAGACTAAGTGCGTTCTTTACTCTGGCTGGTAGCTCCGTTGCTCGCAGCCGCCTCACTGGCTTGTGCGGCAGACACCGTCGCCGTGCTTCCCCTCTTTAACGCCGATGAGCACGCCGCCGCGAACCTCGACTGGATCGGCGAAAGCGTATCCGAGACCATCGACGAAGCCCTCACTACGGGGGGTCTGCTGGTTCTCACCCGGGAAGACCGCGAAGAAGTTTATCGCCGCCTTTCACTGCGTCCGACGGCGGTGCTCACGAAAGCTTCGGTGCTCAAGATCGGTGAAGCACTCGACGCCGGGCAGGTCATCTTCGGGGAACTCCACATCGAAGGCGCGGAAGCGGGACCAACGAGTCTGAACTCGACGATCCGTCTTTCCGTGCGCATCATCGATCTCAAACAAATGAAGCAGGGCCCGGAACTCTCGCAAAGCGGGCCACTCGAAAACCTCAGCCGGATGGAAACCAGGCTGGCGTGGCTGCTCCTGGTTCAACTCGCGCCCGAAAGCGCGCCCTCGGAAGAAGCTTTCTTTCACGACCGCGCGCCGGTGCGCGTCGACGCCATGGAAAGCTATGTGCGCGCCCTGATGGCCGCCGGCGAAGACCAGAAGGTGAAGCTGTTCACGCAGGCCGTGAAGCTCGACGAACATTTCTCGCAGCCCAATTTCCAGCTCGGCCGCATCCTGTTCGGAAAGAAGGATTACAAAACCGCCGGCCAGTGGCTCGCGAAAGTCTCGCGCGGCGACTCGCACTTTCTCGAAGCGGCCTTCCTGCGCGGCATCTGCAAATACCACGATGGCGATTTCGACGGCGCCATCGATCAGTTCCGCATGGTTTCGAACGAGCGTCCGCTGAACGAAGTCTTCAACAACCTCGGCGCCGCGCTCTCGCGGAAGAACGATCCCGCCGCCGCCGACAATTTCAAGAAGGCGCTCGATGGCGACGAGGCCGATCCCGACTACTGGTTCAATCTCGGCTACGTGCTCTGGAAACAGGGCCGCTTCGATCTGGCCGCGACGCATTTCCGCGCCGTGCTGGACCGCAATTCAGGGGATCAGGAGGCCACGACGATGCTGGGACGTTGCCTGCGCCGCGAGGGTCCCCGTCCCGGGGACGTCCGCACCGAAGGGCGCGAGCGAATCAAGACTGAGTTCGAAGATTCGGCGTGGCGCCAGTTGCAGGCGGAGCTGAGAGGTAAGAAATAGCCCGCCCGCTCTTGCGGCGACGGGCCGCTTTCGGGTTATTCTCGAACCATGCCTTGCCTGCTGGCGATAGTGGTTCTGGCCTTCCCGCGCGTGGTGCTGGTTTTGATGTGGCTGTTTTCCACGGTTCTGCAGCGCGCCTATAACGGCATGATCGTGCCGATTCTCGGTTTCATTTTTTTGCCGATCACGACGATCGTTTATGCGTGGATGGTGACAAACCACATGGCGATCGCGGGCGTGAATCTGATTATTCTGGTGGTTGCGGTACTGCTCGACGCGGGCTCGCACGGCAGCGGGATGAGGCATTATCGAAGGGACTGAGCCAGATGCCGGGGTGAGCCTGGCCGGCACGCTTCGGAAAAGCAGGTGGTGGCCCCGCAGGGGTTACTGAACCGGCAACGAAAAGACCCTTTTCAGCAGCCGCCTACTCCCTGCATATCCCGCGTTTGCTTGACCGCACAAACTTAACCAGATGCAGCGTATTTTCATCGGCGTTTTCTCCTTCGATCTTCGCCAGCGCCGCCTCCAGTTTCAGCCCGGAGCGATACAGAGTCTGGTACGCCTTCTTCAGCCTGCCCACCTGCGCGACGCTGAACCCCGCGCGCTTCAGTCCGACAATGTTCAGTCCCCTGGCCTCGACATTGAATCCTGAATAAAGGAAGAAAGGCGGCACATCGAGATTCACGCGCGTGTTCCCGCCGATCATCGCGAGGCGCCCGATCTTCGAATACTGGTGAATCACGACGCCGCCCGAAATGAACGCCTGATCCTCCACCTCGACGTGCCCCGCCACCAGGGCGCAGCTGGCAATCACAGAGTTGCTGCCGATAGTGCAGTTATGCGCAATGTGACCCGACGTCATGATGTAGTTGTTGTCTCCCACCGTCGTGACCGATTCCGGCTGCGTGCCGCGTGAAATCGTATAGTGCTCGCGGATCCTGTTGTCGCTGCCGATGTGCAGATAGCTGCGCTCGCCGGTGAAGTTTTTGTCGAGGGGATCCGTGCCCAGCACCGTGCCGGCGGATATTTCGTTGCGGTCCCCGAGCGTCGTCCAGCGCTTCACGAAGACATAAGGTTCCAGCATGCAGTCGGCGCCGATCGTCACATCCTGCTCGACGATGGAGAATTCGCCGATGCGCGTACGCGGGCCGATGGCAGCTTCCGGATGAATGCGTGCAGTCGCGGCGATCTGCGCGGTAGGGTCGATAGGCACGAAATCCAGATGATAACGCCCCCGCTGCTATCGTTGAACCTATGGGAACGGCGGCGGCTATCGAGCATGCGCGCGGTGTCAGGCAGTATCGATATCTCGATCTGCTGATCAACATCTTCGTGGTCGTGCTGATCGTCTCGAACCTGATCGCGCCCAAATTCGTGGCGGCCGGTTGGTTTCGCTTCAGCGCCGCGCAGCTTCTCTTCCCGATCACCTACATCTTTGGCGACGTCTTCACTGAAGTCTACGGATATGGCGCATCGCGCAAAGCGATCTGGACCGGCTTCCTCGCCGCGATCATCATGACCGCCTTCGGCATGTTTGCCGTTTGGCTGCCTCCCGCGCCTGAGTTCAAAGATCAGAAGGCTTACGAAACCATCTTCGGCGTCGTTCCCCGCAACGTGGCCGCGAGTCTCCTCGCGTACTGGGCGGGCGAGTTCGCCAACTCTCTCACCGTCGCGAAGATGAAGCTCTGGACGAACGGGCGGTACCTCTGGACGCGCACTGTGGGATCGACCGTCGTGGGCCAGGCAGTCGATACCACCATCGTGATCGTCGTCATTTTCTGGGGGCAGCCCCTCGGCCTGATGTTCAATCTGATCGTGTCCGGTTACCTGTTCAAGGTCACGTACGAAGTCATCGCGACTCCCCTGACTTACGCGGTAGTGAACTTCCTCAAGCGCGCCGAAGGCGTGGATTTCTTCGATCGCCGCACCAACTTCAGTCCGTTCCGCCTGCGCGAAGATCAGTCAGCCGTCTGAACTCGCCCACCGGCACTTCCTTCCAGTAGCGTTCGAAATTCTGCCGGCCCATAAACGAACGCGTCAACATGCGGTCGATGTAAAGCGTACCCCGCAGATGATCGATCTCGTGCTGCAGAATCCGCGCATACCAGCCGCGCGCGCGGATCGTAACAGGCTCCGCGCGTTCGTTCAGGCACTCGACGGTAACCGCGCGCGCGCGTGGAACGATCGCGGTGAAACCCGGCAGGCTCAGACATCCTTCGAAAAACTCCACGGTCTCGTTCTCGAGCGTCAACCGCGGATTGATGATGACGTGCGGTGCAACAGCCACCCGCTCGCGCTCCGCGGCATGCTCCGGCGGCGCCTTATCGATGTATTCCTGCCGGTCTTCGATGACCGCGATCTGCAGCGGCAACCCGATCTGCGGGGCCGCCAGACCCACTCCCGGCGCGCCACGCATCGTATCATACATCGGGCCGATCAGTTCCTGTATCTCCGGCGAAATAATTTCAGCCGGCGTCAGCTGACGCGCCGCCTGCCGAAGAACGATTTCGCCGGCTTCACAGATACTCAGAGTCATGTCTGTAATTCTCTCCCCCACGGTGCCGGCCGCAGCCCGCCGCCTGCGGGGCACTTCTCAAAACGATGCTAAACTACACGGTTAGTTGATCTGTGACATCCGATTCAATACCCCCCGCGGCAGGAAGTTCCCGTCCGCGGGAGTGTCCGAAGTGCCATTCGGACGACGTTAAGCGAAGTCGCCGCAAATTCTGGGAGCGGTTCGTTCTGCCGCTTCTGGACGCCCATGCTCACCGTTGTCGCGATTGCAAACATCGCTTCTGGGTCGGCGCTCAGTGGAATCGGCTCGTCTTGGCTTCCATCGCGCTGGTGGTTGTCGGCGGAATTGCCGTCACCATGGTTCTCCTCAAACAGTCGAGAGGCCAGGCGCCAACGGAGCCGGCGCCGCCGCAGACTCGTGCGCGCCGCCGCAGGCTGCCCCCGCCGCCGCCCGGTCTTCCGCCCTTATCTCAGGTTCCGCGTCCGAAGGACGAGTTTTCCGCCACCGGCCCCGGCGCCTCCCGCTAGTCTCACGGGCCCTGGCAGCCGCGGTTCCATCAGCCTGTAGCCGGACGCCTCGTATACGACCTTAAAATTTTCCCGGATGAACCTGATCAAAGGCCGGGAAGAAGCGTCCATGCCGCGTGTCCAGAAATCGATCAGGGACTGGTTGTAAAGGACACAGGGGTACGGTTCACCCGACAACTCCGCAATCGCCTTCTCCTGGCCCGCATCGTTCAGAACAAGCATCCACGAGCTGAAATTGATGGCGCGCGGCGCCGGTCTGCCGGTAACAAAATTGAAGCTCAGCAGCCCTGGCGCGCTGGCCAGCATGGTGCAGGGAGAAGAATCGATCCTTCCCGCAAGATCACGCACGAGTACGGCATTGTTATGCTCCAGACGCATGAGTCCGGCGCCAGGCAGGCCGAGCGGCTCGCCCGTTCGATAGTCCTGAAGAGCTGACGCCGTGCCAAAAACGTAAAGCATCGTGAGCGCCGACGCCGACACCAGAACCGCGGCGCGCGGCAGATTCCCCGTGCTCAACAAAGGGAACCGATACCGCAGGAAGGGCAGGCTGTCCGCGAGGCAGATCGCCGCTGTCACGATCATCATGACGGTTGTGAAGACCGTCTGCAAACCGGCCACGGGATACGCATACAGTATTTGAATCACCGTAACAAGCGCCAGAATCGCGCGGGGCAGGCTGTTGATGCGGTGTGGCGCCGCAGCCCCGAGACGCACAGCCACAAGCCAGATAAACGGAGACGCGCAGTTCATCACATCGGCGTTCCGTCCCACGAAGCAGCAGACCCCGACGCCCACCGCAAAGGTAACTTTGAGTAGTGCCACCGTGCTGTCAGTCGCGCTTTTCCAGGTTGCCCGGCGGAAAGCAACGAGGATGGCGCACGCAAGCCCCGCTGATGCCCAGGGCACTGCGACACCGGGCACTTCCGCCGGCCGAAACCAACTCCCGCCAAATGACCTCCGGGGTTGAAAGATCAGGGAATCGAGCATTCCATGAACCGAACTGCCGTGCGCGACGGCAAACCAGCTGACCGCCGCGATAACAGCGGCGAACCCTGATCCCGCCCACAGGAAATCGCTGAACTCAGTCCAGTATTCGAACTCCAGTCGCGAAACCGCGACCATGGCCGCGCCCAAAGAAACCACCGCCACGAAACAATATCGCTCCGCCCACAAATCCGCTCGATGGCCCCACATCAGAGCAATCGGGCACGCCAGCGCTGCGGCGCCCGCTGTGATACACAGCACCGAACGCAGCCACCCTCGTCTGAGCGCGGCCAAAAGCGCAAGCGCCAGCGCGACTGCGACAAACACCCCGAGGTTGATCTTTGTGGCAACGACAGCCGCTGCCAATGCACCCAGCGATGCCATCAGAGCTATTCGGTTCCCGATGCAGCAGGCAGCCAGTCCGAGGGCTGCGAGAAGTGTAATGCAGAGTTCCTGGGGGTGAGCCGGTTCAACGCCGATAAGTCCGAGCGCCCCGAACGCCAGAAAGTGAGCCGCCGCTGCGGCCAAAAGAGAATCTGTGACGCGGTAAACCAGCAGGAAGATCAGCAGGGCGCTTGTCACCCAGAAAAACAGGGACACAAACTGCACTGAGTCATGCGAAACGGGCGCGCCTGTCACGGCATGAACGCACCATTCGTAGAAATAGTAGAGCGGGCCGTAGATCGTCGACAGATCATCGTAGAGCGCGCGTTTTTCCAGAAAACGCCGGATGACGATCATCAACATACCTTCGTCGTCGTAAGAAACCAGGTTTCGGTTGGAGAAAATCCGGCAAAACGCCGTCACAATGCTGGGAAGCCCGATGCAGCATGTGAGGAGGGCCAGTTCGCGGCCCCGGCGCTTCACCATGCCGGGAATCACCCGGCCGCCGGCAAAGAATCCGCAGGCGCGAGCCGCTCCTGCCACCACCGGACAATCTCGCGGAAGCGATCCCTGCACAGATGCGCAATCTCCCAGCCCGGACAATGCGCTTTGATCGCCGCGCGCGGGTTGTTACCGAGGCCAAAGACCTGAAACCCCGGCTCCGCCATGTGAACGCTGATCGTGGACCTGATCAGCCCGCACGACCCCGTTTCCAGCGCAGTTTTGGATTTCACGCCAACAGTGTAGTCTTCCATCGCCGTTTGCGATAGTTCGCTGATCGTCAGCAAAGCGCCCCTGCCGGAAGTTAACAATGACTGCGTCAGCAGCCGGTATATTTGGTGATGAATGCAGCCTCGCAGGCAGAATCTCGTGATGGCGCTGGCTTTCGTGCTGGCCGTCGCCGCGACTATTTTCTTCGGCGTACGCGCAGGCAGGCAGGCGCGCCACATTCGCGAAAGGAACGAAGATATCCGCGGGTGGATGAGCGTGCCGTTTATCGCGCACTCGCGTCACGTCCACGAAGAGCCCTTGTTCCGCGCCATCGGCGTAGCGCCGAACCGCCGCGATCACCGGCCGATCCGCGACATCGCGCATGAGGAACGCGTCCCGGTCCGGCAGCTCATCGGCGAACTCGAAACGGCCATCGCCCAGGAAGCCAACGCGCAGAAAGAAAGCTCCCCGCCGCGATGAGCGAACAGGTTCTCGCGGCGCTCGCGCTCTACGGCGAACCGGCGCTCTTCCTCGTTGCCACCCTCGCGTCTGTCGGCATCCCGCTGCCGGTCATGCTGCTGCTGATCGTGGCGGGTTCGCTCGCGGCACAGGGCACGCTGAACTTCGGCATCGCGGTCGCTGCAGCCGTCGTCGGCTCGGTCGCCGGCGATCAGATCGGCTATGCGATCGGACGCTGGGGCGGTCGCAGGCTCACAGGCTGGCTGACGCGTCTGATGGGTGACGCGAAACGACTGGAGGAGATGGACAATCGAATACGCCGCTGGGGCGCCGCCAGCATCTTCTTCAGCCGCTGGCTGGTGACGCCGCTGGGGCCATGGGTCAACCTCACAAGCGGCCTGGCTGGATACTCCTGGCTGCAATTCACACTTTGGGATGTACTGGGCGAAGCTCTCTTCGCAGTTCTCTACCTTGGCTTCGGCCTGGCTTTCAGCGATCGCGTGCAGGCGATCGAATCGGTTCTCGGCGACCTCACCTGGGCGCTCGTAGGAGTTTTGGCGGCAGCGGTTATCGGCTGGAAGCTTTTCGCGAAAAAGACAGCGCCGCCTTCCGCAGCTCGGTCCGTTTGATCAGCCTGTTCCACAGTGTTTCGGGATGCTCGTCGAAGACGGCGCTCTCATCGTAAGGGAAAATCCACCAGCCTCCCTGCCGCACTTCACGCGCCAGCTGGCCCGGACCCCATCCCGCGTACCCGAGAAACAGCCGGACATCCGAAGCCTTCCGCGCTTCCGCCAGCGCACCCGCAATGCCCTCTTTCGAAGCCACAAGATACAGCTTGCCGGTAACGGGATTCGCATGCGGCGGCGGCACATCGGAACGCAGGAGCCCCATCACGCCCTCGAGTTCCACCGGTCCGCCGACGAACATGGGGTCCGTGCGTTGATCCGCCCCGGCAATTCCTTTGAGCGCGCGCTCAATCGGAATATTGCTGCGGTAGTGAATCATCAGCCCTATGGTTCCCGCCGCCTCGTGCTTCGCCAGCACGATGACACTGTGGGCAAAAAGCGGATCGGGCGCATCACGCTGCATGATCAGGATGCTGCCCTGCGCGATGTCCTCCGGACGCATCGACTGACTGAAGCCGGGTGCGGCAGCGACGAAAAGCGTCAGCATCAGGCGCGTCAATCGCCGGACGTCCATACGTCCATTCTCCACCCTTGTGGCACAGACCGGCCTGTGGCTTCAAATCAGATTCCCGCGTACCATGAATACCCGTAATCCGGTGAAATCGACCCCTGGCCGTTGCGGATATTCTTCAGCGTGTCGGTCACTGTGATGCGCGAAAGGAACTTGACGTTCTTATAACCAAGCTGGCGAGGCACCTTCATACGCAGCGGCGCGCCGTAGTCTGGCGGCAACTCCTCGCCGTTCCTCTCATACGCCAGCAGCGTCTGCGGATGCAGCGCCTCGGGCATGTCGATGCTGTCCCAGGAATCGTCCAGCGCGAAGTAAACGACGTAGCGCGCCCGCGCCTGAACGCCCGCCATGTTCAGCAGGAACGACAGCGGCACACCGGTCCACTCCGCGATAAACGACCAGCCCTCCTCGCACGCCTGATGCGTGATCTGCGTGCGCCGCGGACAGCTCTTCAACTGCGCGAGAGAAAGCAGCGCCGGCCGCGCCACCAGCCCGTCGATTTTCAACCGCCACTCGGCAAATTTCCCCGCACGCAGACGCTGGTAGGTCTCATTCTGCGGCGGATGCCCGTCAACCGGCACGAAGTTCGTGATCTGGCTGCGATCGAACTCGCGCGCGAGGGAGTGCCTCGCCATCAGCAACTTCTGCGCTCCGTACGTGAGTGTTTCCCCGACGCCGTAGATGCCGCCGGAATCGGGCGGCACAAGTCCATATCTTGCAGCCAGACGCGCGGCAATCGCCAGCCCGGATACTCCGGCAGCGCCCGCCAGACCTGTCGTAATCAGTTTGCGGCGCGTCACAGGCGGCCCGTGATCATAGACCTGACGTGGCGCACAAAACCCGCGCGGAAGACCTCCGTCACGTGCACCAGCAGGAACAGGAACAGCGCATCCGCTCCGGCGAAATGAATCGTGCGCGCGGACTGCTGGCCCCCCAGCCAGGTCGCGAGCACGGGGAAAACCGACGTGACCGCCGGTGACATCGCGAGTCCGGTCCAGACCATCACCGGAGAAAGCCCGAAGACGACAACCATGTACGCCAGCCGCTGGGCACTGTTATAAGCCGCCTGGCCTTCACGGAAATGCCGCGCCGCGAATCCCGAAACCACATACAGCAATCCGTTCAGCACGCATACCCACGCTGCGAGGAAATGCAGCGACCGTCCCCATCCGGTCTGCCCGGTCAGCACAAACGGCAGCGGCAGGTCGAACAGGGATGGCGTGCCCACGTTCCCGGTCTCGCCCCAGTAGAAACGCGGGTGCGCCAGCAGGATCGCGAAGCCGCTGATCACAAGCCCGAAGAAACTCAGCGTGTTGACCCAGTGCGTGACGCGTACCAGGGCGGAATGGCGCGCTGCGGCCGGCGACCGCTGTCGGAGTGCAAAACCTGCGGCAAAGGCGGAATCCGCCATCAGCGTGTAGTATCACATGAAACGTGATAAGCGTTCAGCGCCTGCCGCAGCGTGTCGAAAATGTGGTCGCGGCCAATCGCTTCGGTGAGATGGTGCCGGTCGAGATCCGGCTGCAGATCTGACTGCACATGGGCGAAAGCCACCGAGACGCGATCGCCCTTCAGGTCTCCCAGCAGTTCCCGCACAATCCGCGCAGCCGTGTAAT
>Ga0182030_10028285_pt1 | contig 10026 bp, 9 predicted proteins | sample 812S3MmetaG_FD_121299 | JGI IMG/M metagenome (GOLD analysis project Ga0182030, IMG submission 121299) | Permafrost microbial communities from Stordalen Mire, Sweden - 812S3M metaG (Illumina Assembly) | ecosystem: Environmental > Terrestrial > Soil > Wetlands > Permafrost | place: Sweden... | reverse complement strand
CATGGCGCGCACGCCGTCCCATGCGCTTCCGATGACTCCGTTGAACGCGACAAAGGACATGAAGATGGCGAGGGCCATGACGTCGGCCATGGACCACTTGGATAGCTCGAAGGCCAGCAGCCTCACCAGACGGTTGGTGCGCAAGAGCGCTGGCCGAAAAAGACATGCGGCGAGCGCGAGCATTTTCAGCACCGGGAAGACCACGCTGAAGAGGATGACCAGTACGCCGACTACGGTCATTTCCGGTTGCCCCATTGCGATGAGTGTCTGGCAGACTTCGAGTACGGTTTTGCTGCGGTAGTAGAGGGATTGGTTGCGAAACTCGATGGGCGTGCCGAGCAGGGTTGCGTCCAGCCTGGTGACGCGGACTTCCACCTCAAGCATTGGACTGAGAATGCCGCCGACCAGCATGGCAATGCAGAACAACATGAGCACGGCCACTGCGGCACGTGTCAGCGTCCGCTTGCCGGGCATCAGCAGGATGAACCCCAGCGCTGCCGATACAACAACTATGAGATAGTAGCGAGTCGCGTTGCTGTCCGCTTCCGCGATCTTTTTGGCAAGAGTCTGCTCGCAAGTTGCGGCGCCGGAGGTGGTCTGGGCACAGCCGTATCGCTTCAGGATGCTGTTGTAGGTGGTCATGTCCGTTGTGCCGAACGTGTTTTTGACCGCATTTGCAAGGACGACGCGGACGGAATCTTTGAAGCCCTTTTGGGTTTGCTGTTTGGCCAGCTCCGCCATTACCACGTCGGTGTACTCAGGCACATGCGGGCGCAGGGAGTTGATGATCATGTTTATGAAGATCGGGTTGCCCCCGCCGGGCAGGCCTGAGCCCTTGGCGGGGGGCGGACTTGATCCCTTTGCCGCAGGCGCTGTCATCTGCGTCTTGATATGGTCTAGCAGGTCGTTGAGCGATCGTTCGACCATGGGGCGGAGACTTTTGGTTTGTCCTTTGAGATCGAGGTTATCGACCTGCGCATTGAGGATAGGACCGATGATGCCGCGCCATTGGTCGGCGCTGAGGATTCCGTAGCGGGCGTGGGTGATCTCGGCCAGATCGGTGCGGATTAGGCGGCGTTGGGCGAGGCAGTCGATGGTCTGCCAACTGAACCAGATTGCTGGGAGGAGCAAGAGCGCGGCTGCTGCCAGGCGGAGGTTGAACCAGAGGGAAGACTCGATTGGTGTGGGATTCGATGGTGAACTTGAGGTTTCCACGATGGAGATCAGTATAGAGCCGGTGTTACGCCTTGGGCTTTCCAGACCCTGCGTGGGCCGTGTAACAATCGCTTCGTCGCCTTAGAATTGGACCGGTAGCGACGGTGACGGGGATTGCTATGACCTGGATGGACCGCAGGGGATTTTTGCGCGATGGATCGCTGGTGCTGGGGGGCGGGGTTGCTTCCGGGACGGCTTGGGCGCGCGTGGCTTCGGCTGCTGGTTTGGGTGCGTACGATGCTGGATCGCCTGCGCCCGCTGCGGCCCAAGCGGATTACTCGCTGCGGATTGAGGCTTGCAATCTGGAGATTGCGCCGGGGGTTTCTGTAAAGACTACTGCTTACAATGGGCAGGCGCCGGGGCCGGTGCTGCGGGTGCGGGAGGGCGTTCCGGTGACGATTGATGTTGCCAATGCGAGCGCTAGTCCCGATATTGTGCACTGGCATGGGCTGGCGATTGACTCGCTGAACGATGGTGCGATGGAAGAGGGGTCGCCGATGATTGCGCCTGGCGGGCAGTTGCGCTATAGCTTTACGCCTCGACCGGCGGGGACTCGGTGGTATCACACGCATGCGGGTGCGGGCGGGGATTTGACGCTGGGGACTTATAGCGGGCAGTTCGGTTTTTTGATGGTGGAGGGGAAGGCCGACGCGGGGAAGTACGATCAGGAGATTTTTTTGGCTATCCATCACTGGGGGCCGCGGTTTGTGCCCATGGTAGAGACCATGCGGATGGAGAGCGCCAACCAGCCGCTGACCACGGGAAGTGACGTTGGCTACCAATATGCCACTGTGAACCAGCACATGCTGGGGGCGGGTGAGCCGTTGCGCGTGAAGGCGGGGCAGCGGGTGCTGATGCGCCTCTTGAATGCGAGCGCGACGGAGAACGTGGTGCTGGCGCTGCCGGGGCATACGTTCAAAGTGATTGCGATGGATGGGAATCCGGTGCCGAACCCGGTGGCTGTCGAGGTGCTGTCGCTGGCCGTGGCGGAGCGCGTGGATGCGGTAGTGGAGATGAATCAGCCGGGGGTGTGGGTGCTGGGGTCGACCTTGGCGGAGGCGCGGAAGATGGGGCTGGGCGTGGTGGTGGAGTATGCGGGGAAGACCGGTGCGCCGGTTTGGACAGATCCTGCACCGGCAAAGTGGGATTATGCGCAATTTGCTTTGACTGCCCCGGCAGCCGCGCCGGATGAGACGATTCCGCTGACGTTTCATGATGTGGGGACGTTGAAGGGGTCGCAGTTTGATAAGTGGACGATCAATAACAAGTCCTGGCCGGATGTGGACCCGATCAAGGTTGTGCGGGGGAAGCGGTATCGGCTGGTGCTGCGGAACGGGAGCGGGGATCAGCATCCGATCCACCTGCACCGGCATACGTTTGAAGTGGCGAAGATTGGGGCCAGGGATTTGAGCGGACTGCGCAAGGATGTGATCAACGTGATGCCGCTGCAGACGGTGGGGGTGGATTTTGTGGCGGATAATCCGGGGGATACGCTGCTGCATTGCCATCAGCAATTGCATATGGACTATGGGTTTATGACGATACTCAAGTATGGGGCGTAGCGGGTGGGCGACATGGTGACGAAAAAGAAACAGAAGATTGAAAGGCCCGATGGGCACAGGTTGGGCTTTGTGCTCTCCCGCCTTCGCGCCAGAAAAAAGGCGCGAAAACGGGGCACGGGGCATTTGAGCTGGGTCGGACTTGCCCGCGTAGAGTCTCATCCGCAATGGGTCGGCGAAGCCGGTGGAGGGGTAGCGTGAAACGGAATTTGCTGGTGGGGGCATGGCTGGGGTTGGCGCTGTGCGGGGTTTGCTCGGGGCAGAACTCGGCAGCTGGGGGCTCGGCGGAATGGCCGGTTTATAACGGCGGGGTGGATGGGGATCACTACTCGGCGCTGAAGCAGATTAATCGGGCCAACGTGAAGTCGCTGAAAATGGCCTGGAGCTTTGATACGGGGGAAAAGGGCGGGCTGCAGGACAATCCGCTGGTGATTGGGCGGGTGCTGTATGCGTATACGCCGACGCAGAAGGTGGTGGCACTGGATGCGGCGACGGGCGCGCTGAAATGGAAATTCGACTCGGGGGTTGGAGGAAGCCAGCCGGCTCGGGGGATGGCGTATTGGACGGACGGCAAGGAGGGGCGGCTATTTGCGGGGGTGATGAACTTTCTCTACTGCCTGGACGCGGAGACGGGGAAGCCGATTGCGAGCTTTGGCGAAGCGGGGCGGATTGACCTGCGCAAGGGGCTGCGGGGAGATTTTGAGAAGCAGTCGGTTGTGCTGACTACGCCGGGAATTATTTATAAGGACATGATCATTGTGGGCGGGCGGAATCCGGAGACGCATCCTGCGCCGCCGGGGGATGTACGCGCGTTTGATGTGCATACGGGCGAGTTGCGCTGGATCTTCCATACGATTCCGCGGCCGGGGGAGCCGGGGTATGAGACTTGGCCGCCAGAGGCTTGGAAGACGGCGGGGGCGGCGAATAACTGGGCGGGGATGGCGCTGGACGCGAAGCTGGGCATTGTTTATGTGCCTACGGGGTCGGCGGTGTTTGATTTTTATGGCGGGGACAGGGTGGGAGACGATCTGTATGCCAATACGCTGCTGGCACTGGATGCGAATACGGGGAAGCGGCTTTGGCATTTTCAGGGGGTGCACCACGATATCTGGGATCGGGATTTTCCGTCGGAGCCGGCGCTGTATACGCTGAAGCGCGATGGGAAGACGGTGGAGGCGCTGGCACAGACGACCAAGCAGGGGTATCTGTATCTGTTTGACAGGGTGACGGGCAAGCCGCTGTTTCCGATACACGAGGTGCCTTATCCGGCGAGTACGATTCCGGGCGAGTTGACGGCGAAGACGCAGCCGAAGCCGGATGCGCCGGAGCCGTTTGCGCGGCAGCGGCTGACGGAGGATGGGCTGACAAATCGCACGCCGGAGGCGCATGCGTGGGCGGTGAAGGAGTTCAAGACTTTTGTCAGCGACGGGCAGTTTATTCCGTTTTCAGTGGGAAAGCTGACGGTGATTTTTCCGGGGTTCGACGGAGGGGCGGAGTGGGGTGGGCCGGCAATTGATCCTGAAACGAATGTGTTGTATGTGAACGCGTCGGAGATGGCGTGGCTGGGCGGGCTGGGTCCGGTGCAGCATGGGGGGAGCTCCGGGGAGCAGGTGTATCAGAGCCAGTGCGCAATGTGCCATGGAATGGATCTTGCGGGTGCGCCGCCCGCGTTTCCTTCGCTGGTGGGGGTTTTGAGCCGGCTGACACCTGAAAAAGTGACTGAGAATGTGCAGAAGGGGAATGGGCGCATGCCGTCGTTCCCAAATATTGACGATGAGCACTTGAAGGGGCTGATCGAGTATCTGCGCACGGGGGTGGCCGGCGGGAAGAGCGATGCGCCGAAGGAACTCGGGTCGGTGCCGGCTCAGGCGATGGGAGCGCAAGCACCGGCGGACAAGGCGGGGGCGGAAGTTTACGCGGACCATTGCGCGATTTGCCATGGGGACCACCTGGAGGGGATTGCTCCGGCGTTTCCGATGCTGATTGGAGTGGGCAGCCGGTTGAGCAGGGCGCAGGTTGTGGACATGGTTCAGAACGGCAAGAACCAGATGCCGGGGGCACCGGACGTGCAGGGGCCGGATCTTGAGGCGCTGTTGCGGTATCTGGGGGTGGGGGAGAAGCCTAAGACGGATGAGGTTGCGGCGGAACCGGGGCAGGATGCTTACAACTTTACAGGCTACCGCAAGTTTCTTGATCCGGATGGATACCCAGCGATTGCGCCGCCGTGGGGCACGCTGAACGCGATTGATCTGAAGACAGGAAAGTACTTGTGGAAGATTCCGTTTGGGGAGTATCCGGAGCTGGCTCGGTTGGGAATGAAGAAAACGGGGTCGGAGAGCTATGGCGGCCCGGTTGTTACGGCGGGCGGGGTGCTTTTTATTGGAGCGACGATCTATGACCATAAATTTCGTGCATACGACAGTCGCACCGGAAACCTGCTTTGGGAGACGGAGTTGCCGTATTCCGGGGTGGCTACGCCTTCTACCTACATGATTGACGGGAGACAGTACGTGGTGATTGCGGCGAGTGGGGCTCGTGATCCGAAGGGGGCGAGCGGCGGGGCTTATGTGGCATTCGCGCTGCCAAAGTAGGAAGCCGTTAAAGCTTTGGTAGCTGATTAACCTTCAAGCCCGCGGCTTGCGCGGACTTATGCTGTTTCTGGTCAAAAGTGTAGAGAGATTTTGCTCCTAGTTCGATTGCGGCGGCGATGTGCAGCAGGTCTGCCGCTCGAACGCCGATGGAGGGCGTGATTTTCTCCGCCAGGGCTTTGGCGCGGGCGAAGGCCGTCTCCGGCAAGGGCCGCACCAGATAAGCGCCGGATTGAATGTTGATATCGAACTTACGTCGGGTGCCCAATGCTTCATATTCCGAAATCTCTTTACGAAAGATGCACAGGCTGATTGCGTTGAACACTTCGAATTCGCAAAATGACGATAGGATGAGCGGTGCGCGGGCGGCAGCGAGCAGCGACGCGGCAAACGGAGAAATTCGATCGGGGCGGTAAAGAGAAAAAACAAAGCTCGCATCGAGATAGATCATTATCCGTCTCGATCTTCAGAAATGATCTCGGCACCCGTGACTTTTAGAACCTTGTCGCCAAAAATCTCCTTCATCTGACCGAGAAAATCGGGCAGCGGCGGTCTGTCGATTGGCTCTGGGGTGAGACGGGCAATCACTTTGCGACGCTTGGTGATGCAGATTTCCTCACCGGACCGGAGTATTTCTTCGACTTTGGGGAAGTCGTAGCGGAGGTCGCGGACGGAGACACTTTTCATGTATCACATTCTAGCATCACATTGGTTTGGGGGCGAAGGGTCAATTGGTTCGCTTTGACGTCGAATCTTATTGTAAATAGTTTCGTATTTTATTCGCCTTTTCACATGATTCTGCTGTATGCTGGGTTGGCAACATGGAGGTTGCACCCATGGACTTTCAAAAGGAACTGATTGCTGAGTATGACCGCGAGGCTGCGAGCACGCGGAAGATTCTGGAAGCTATTCCGGAAGATTTCGACCCCGAATACAAACCGCATCCCAAGTCGATGAAGTTTGGCCGTCTGGCCGGGCATGTCGCAGAGACAACGGGGGAGTGGGCGATTCACACGCTGACCACAGAGGGGCTGATTTTTGAACCGGGACACAAGTTTGAGCCTTACATTCCGGCGTCGAAGGCTGCGCTTCTGGAGCGTTTTGACAGCCAAGTTGCCGAAGTGAAGGCGGCGCTGGCGAGCTTCGACCCTGCGAAGTGGGACGAAACTTGGAAGATGGGGGCGAACGGGCAGATCTGGATCGAGGACACCAAGTACCGAGTTTGGCGGATCTGGGTGATCAGCCACCTGGCCCATCACCGTGCGCAATTGGGAGTTTACCTGCGGTTGTTGGACAAGCATTTGCCGGGAACATATGGTCCTTCCGCGGATGAGATGTAGAAAAGCAGTTATCAGTCTTCAGTGGTCAGTTATCAGTGGTGTTTGTCGGACTGCGAGCAAAGTGAGATGCTGCGGGCTGCCTGGCTTCGGAACCTCGCGGGTTTGCTGATGACTGGATCACTGACGACTGGTACCTGATTCAGCTACGCTGAATCTATGACATTTTCATTTCCGAAGATTTACCCAATTCTGGATTCGTCGTTTCTTCCCGCTGCTGGACGGGTGGCGTTTTTGCAGCGGCTTGGTGCAGAGCTAACACAAGCGGGGGTGACACTGTTGGAGTACCGGAACAAGGCCGGTTCAGATGGGCAGATCCTTGCTGACAGCGCTGTTTTACGTGAGGCAATGCCGGTCCAACAGGTGAAGCTGATTCTCGATGATCGCGTCGATCTGGTTGATTTAGTTCGCTTTGATGGCGTGCATGTCGATGGCGGCGATGCTTCGCCGGCTCAGGCGCGGCACATTCTTGGGTCGAAACGGATTGTGGGGACCTTCGGCGGTGGGGAGGCATTGGCGCCAGGCATTTTGTCCGCGCCCGCAGATTACTTCTCCATCGGGCCGATTGGGACGACGCGGACAAAACAGACCACCAAGGCACCGATTGGGGTGGAGGGAGTAAGACGGTTGCGAGCCGAGGCCGGAAATGGGCCGGTCCTGGTGGCTGTCGGCGGGATAACTCTGGCGAATGCGGCGGCTGTGTTGCAGGCTGGAGCGAGCGTAGTGGCAGTGGCTGGGGCGCTGTTTCGGAACGCTGACCCGGCGGAGGAGTTCGGGCGATGGGTCGCGGAGCTGGGGTGAGGGGCGAACTTCAAAGCAGTGCTCCAGCGCACAGTCCAGAAAGGTGATTGGTGCCTAGGCTTAGTTGGCAACTACCGGATTATGACCGCCGGATATGCCATGACGAAGCCGCTGAGATTCGCTGATCCGCAAAAGGCCACTGGATGCCCACGCATGTTCTTTGTAACGTCCCAAACCGCAAGCGGAAAACCACTATTTCAAACGGAGAGGATGGCGAGCCTGTTGATCGATGTTATTCGCGGCCAGATGCGAGCCGGAAGAATGACTGTTCATGATTTTGTGGTCCTGCCCGACCATCTTCACAGTCTTATGACGCTCCCGGTGACCTCAGCGTTGAGAAGGAGATGCAACTTGTCAAGGGTGGGTTTTCATTTCGTGGTGGGAAAGAGTTGGGCTTTCGGGGCGAAATATGGCAACGTGGATTTACGGACGTGATAATTGCCGATGAGGAAAGCGAGGCGAGGCATTGCGCCTACATTGATCAGAATCCGGTCAAGGCAGGTCTGGCAAACTTGATTGGCGAATACCCGTTCGGTTCTGCCCATCTCAAGAAACTAAAGGCGCGGGGGCTAAAGCCCCTTCCCTTATTATGAGGATTTTATGGCACGACTGAAGTCGTGCCCCTTGGCACATCTACGTCAATGGGAGTTATTCAGTGAGAGGTGGGTAGGCCTTGGCGGTAGGATTTATAGCACGACTGAAGTCGTGCCCCTTCGCACATCCACACTAGAACAACTCGGAAGTGTCTTGAAATTGGACACTTAAAGAAAACTAAAGACATCCGCGTTTAAATCCGTTAAAACTTTGATTACGTGACGACCCCAAAAATCACTCCTATTCGCGAGGCGGCCGTTCCAATCAGCACCCCCCGGTTGGTGCCGACTCTTGGCCTGTTCAGCTCAACGGCGCTGGTCATCGGATCGATGATCGGGTCCGGGATCTTCATTGTGGACGCCGATATTGCCAGGGGAACGGACTCTCCGGCGCTCTACCTGGGCGCGTGGGTGGTTACCGCGATTCTGACCATGATTGGCGCGCTGAGTTACGGCGAACTCGCGGCCATGATGCCCAAGGCGGGTGGGCAATATGTCTATTTGCGGGAGTCGCTGGGGCCGCTGTGGGGATTTCTGTATGGGTGGACCCTATTCATGGTCATCCAGACGGGCACCATCGCCGCGGTTTGCGTGGCCTTTGGCAAATTTCTTGGGGTGTTCTTTCCCGCGATTTCGACGACCCACTGGCTTTGGGACATTGCCCATGTTCCGGCGATCCGAGTTGGCCCGATGGTGCTGGGAAATATGGAGATCGGCGTGAGCACGGCGAATCTCACTGCGATCATAATCGTTTTCTTTCTGGCCATCGTGAACATCTTCGGGGTTCGGCTTGGATCGTTGATCCAGAATGTCTTTACTTCGGCGAAGGCCCTGTCGCTGGCGGCCCTGATCATTCTGGGTTTTGCTGTGGGGATCAACGCGACGGCCTGGAATGCCAACTTCGGCGCGGGACTGGGCCAGTTTTGGCGGAATGCGGGCTGGAGCAGTCTGCACCCGGTGCAGGTGGGTGTGGGCGGGCCCATGGTGCTGGTGAATATGGCAGTAATCCTGGCAGTAGTGCAGGTGGGGTCGCTGTTTTCGTCGGATGCGTGGAACAACATCACGTTTACGGCCGGGGAAGTGAAGAATCCCAAGCGGAACATTCCTTTGTCGCTGGTGCTGGGGACGGGGTTTGTGCTGACGGCCTACCTTTTGGCGTCGCTTGCCTACCTGCTGGTGTTGCCGATGCATGGGGATCCGACTGGAGCGACGGTGCTGGCGCGCGGTGTTCAATATGCTGCCGAGGACCGGGTAGCGACGGCGGCCCTGCAACAGATTTTCCACTCGGGCGGCGCGCAGTTGATGGCGGCGGCCATTCTGATTTCGACATTCGGGTGTGCAAACGGGCTGACGCTGGCGGGGGCACGTGTCTACTACGCGATGAGCCAGGACGGGCTGTTTTTCAAGGCGGTGGGCAAGCTGAGCCCACGCTACAAGACGCCGGTCGCGGGACTGATGGTGCAGGCGGTTTGGGCGACGGTGCTATGCGTCTCGGGTTCGTATGGGCAACTGCTGGATTACATCATCTTCGCGGTGCTGGTGTTTTATATTCTGACGATTTTGGGGTTGTTTGTGCTTCGATTCAAGCGGCCGGACGCTCCGAGGCCGTACAAGGCACTGGGGTATCCCGTGCTGCCGGCCCTTTATATCGCAATGGCGGCGTGGATTTGTATCGTATTATTGCGATACAAGCCACAGTACACATGGCCGGGCCTGGTGTTGGTGCTGCTGGGCATACCCGTTTATTTTCTCTGGTCGAAGCGATCGAGCGATCAGGTCGATCCCTCAAGCTGAGGCCACGGCAACTTCAAACTGAAACCAACCGCTCAGGAGGAAGTCCCTTACTCATGCCCAGTCTCTTCCGCATTAAACCGATGTCGATGCTGACCGAGGAATCCCGTGAAACCGGCGAACACACCCTCAAACGTTCGCT
>Ga0182030_10028284_pt1 | contig 10027 bp, 7 predicted proteins | sample 812S3MmetaG_FD_121299 | JGI IMG/M metagenome (GOLD analysis project Ga0182030, IMG submission 121299) | Permafrost microbial communities from Stordalen Mire, Sweden - 812S3M metaG (Illumina Assembly) | ecosystem: Environmental > Terrestrial > Soil > Wetlands > Permafrost | place: Sweden... | reverse complement strand
CGCCCACGCTTCCCGAACCGAAGGAGTCGGGGCATTGCCACCGACGCGCCACCCGTCTCACGGAGGGGCAGACCGCAGGCGACCAACATCAGCCAAAACAACGGCCATGAATACGCGTAGACATTAAAGAAATTGATATTGATTATTGAAAATAATAACAGCGATCTTATGCGCCAGTTGCAGAGGAGGCCGACGGCACCGATGAAGGTTGCAAGCCCGACGATCCCGAGATCGTAGAAATACGCACCACCAAGACTTTTCGCATCGAGCAGACCCCCTTGTAGCTCAAATGCCGAATACGCCGTAGCTGGCATGTCGACTGTTTGCGCAAAAGTACGGTAATTCCCCACCCCAAATAAATAGTTTGAAACGTCCAGATTGTTTCCTTCCCTAATCCAGGTCAGCGGTACCGTTCTAGCAAATACAGACACGTCATCCTGCAGCAATGTATCGTAATCAAAGTAGCCGTTCGTGGAGTACACGATTGTCAGCGGCATTATTACAAACGACACAACGTACATTGCATACGATGCGTAGCGTACTGCAATCATTTTCTCAAACTGAAGCAAAATACTGCAACCAATAAGCCACATATAGGAAACACACGCTGTGCGCGAATTAACAAGTAACATGATGACTAAGAATAACACCACTCCATAGCGCCCGCTCAAAGTTTTCTTCTTCTGGACAAATAGCCGATATGCGGCCATAGTAATGACAATCGTCCCAAGGTACGCGGGTTCGTTTGTGAGCCCAGATACGCGCGGGAAGAACGTGAACATCCCCCCGTCGGGATTCGAATGCCACAGCGACGGATTCCACGATTCCACGGGAAATACCGCGTCATAGGCACCACTGACTTTGCCCACTATCTGGACACACGCGAAAGCGATGTTGCAGGCCACTCCAATTTCGAATCCGCGAAAGAAGCGGTCGAACTCGGCTTCTTGCAGACTAATCATCGCCGCAGAGACGAACGCAATGTAGGTAGCATACCGAACGATGGCAGCTAAGTTCATAACGACTAGGAACTTTGCAGCGAAGGCCAACAACAATAGAGCTAGCGCAACTTGCGACCGGCGTAATGGGTGTCTGTCGCATAATACCGGCGCAATCATGACAGCGATCCAAACAATCGACAAATTCGTTCCGACGTACACTTGATTGAAAATAAGTAACGTCGACACCGCACCAATTACTTCCAGATATATCGTGGTGCTCTTATTTGTGGCCTCACCGACCCTACATACGTTACGCCTAAACATTGACTTCGACCCGTTCGCGTGCCAAAGGCGCGAGTAGGCTGTCACGCATGCACCGGCCAACTGGCTCGCTGAACACTTTGAATATCAGCCAAGCGGTGAGGTAGCTCGCCAAGACAATTGTCAAACCGATGAAAAGGAGGACCGGGCCTCCTCGCTCATAGACGTGCGGCAGGAGTCTCATTGCTCCAATTACGTATATCGGATGGGTAAGATAGACTGGATACGACGTGTCACTGAGAACGCGGCCTAGCGCTGTGTACGGAACTTTGAGGTGCGACGCACCAGTCACAATGAGAAACGCGGGCAACCCCCAAACGAAAAGACGATCATATGCGAGGTTGAAATGGAAGAAATGATCGGCGAAGAACGTCGAAAGCCCCACTACAATCACGACGATTGCTATCGTCTTGCTAATTCTCACTTCATAAAGCAATTTAGCGAGGGCTCCGAGCCAAAACTCCAAAAGGATCAAACTCCCCAAAAAAGCACTAATCGGCGCCGCTCCAAATTGATGAAACACAAGAACAACAAAGATCGGAATTACAAATAGAACAAATCTGTATCGTTTGAAATACAAACATAGCGCGGCGTAGGTGTAGAACCAAAATTCATCGACCAGTGACCAACCATCTCCAAGCAATGGTTTCAATTGCCCCAGATGATTTAGATGCGGGATGAACGTTATACTCAACGCGTAACGCAACATAACGCTGGAAACACTTCTTCCTAACAGTGTTACTGACACGGCGAAGAAGAACGTTGTCAATAAGAGATAAGTCGGATAGATACGGATCACTCGTTTCAACCAGAATTTGAGATAATGACTAGCCTTTTGGATAAACCCGAATATTAAAAACCCGCTCAGAACAAAGAACACGTCAACGCCAGCGGCACCAACCCAGAAGCCGTGCCCCTGTGCAGTCTCCACTGTCATGGTTCCAACGATATGATGAATAACCACAATGAACGCAGCAAATCCGCGCAAATAGTCAAAACTATTTACGTGCGTTCGATCTGCTGTACCTGTGATCACAGTTGTTGCCAAGGTTTCTCAAACCACTTAAGCGCTCGCGTCAATTAAGTTCTTCGCTGAAACTTGCCGATTTGCCGCACACCGTCGTTCATTCCGACACCAAAAGGTGTCAAGCGCACAATCTCCGCGATCGATGTGTTTAGGCAACGGATTAAGCCTAGGCTCATCATCCAGTCTCAAGCCGATCCCAAGTTACGGGCTTCAGCCTCGCTCACCGCCGCACCACATTGAGGGTGCGGCCAAAGAACAGCGATTATCACTCGAAGGCCGCCAAAAGTGCTTCTGCGGCGCGCAGCAGTCCCCGATATGAGGGCTTTGAGCCGACAAAGATCGCGGGAAGAAACGCACAGCGATTCTGCCGAGTTCATCGCGAAGGGGCTCGCGTGTGTTAGTCTCGACCATTCGTACAAAGTGACCTTACTTCGACCTGTTAGGTTTGCGTTCCCTTGGAGAACAAAAGTTCCACAACCCAATACGGCAGAGCACTCTCACTTTCTTCTCGGCCATCTGCATCCGCCGTTGAACCTAGTTCTGACCACACGCAAGATGCTGCTGCTCCCGGCTAGTGCTACCCGTTTGAGATCCGGAGCCTCGCGAAGTGCCATGACAACCGCTACTGCGCCAACTACCGCCCCAGTGCTTAGTGCTTCGCTGAGGCTCGTTCCGATCATCCAGGCGAGGCTCGCGGAGCTTGCTAGCAACAATAGTGGAGGAGCTAGCGCGATGATAAGCGTGCGTCGTTCTAAGCCGGAGGCCCAAAATAGGCAGCACGCGTCCACCGCGCAACGCAAACTCCAAGCCGCAGCAGCGCCGCTAATCCCGAAGGCTGATGTGAAGCTCCACAGAATGCCCACGAAAGGCAGCACTTCGGCCAAATGAAGCTTGCCCGTCACGCTTGGTCGGCCCTGACCTTGTAAGAGCCCGTAAGGTATGAAAGCAAGCCCGTTTATCCAGGCGCCAAAGAACAATATTTCCGCAACTGGTGCCGCGACCAAGGAGAAGTCGGCGCCAATCCAATATCGAAAGAATGCAGGTGTGACGACGATCGCCGGCGCGCAGATAGCGCCGTAACCGTAAGCTAGCGACATGAGGGCACGCGATGCCAGGCGTCGCGCGTCTTCGGGGCCCGAATTTGACATTCTCGGAAACAGAGTACGGCTTAAGGCGCCAGCAAAGACCTGGCTTCTAAGGACGAGACTCATAGGAACGGAATAATGGGTTACAGCGACCACGCCGAGCACCGACCCTATAACGAACTGGTCAAGCGAAACGAGAATTGGACTGATCAGACTCGACACAGTAATCCAACCACCATAACTCAGTAACCTTCTCGCCTGTTTTGAATCAAAGATTAGAATAGATAAAGGCCCCTCGTCGTGGTAAACGGTAATTAGTATGGCTGCCAACGTTAACGCCCGTGTCATCACAGCCGCTGGGACCAAGACCGCAAGTGACGGACTAACGGCAACTGCCAGTGTCACCGGGACAATCTGACCCAAACTCGTTCCGGCCACCTGAAGAACATTCGCGAGCAAGAAGCGCTCTCGTGACTCAAGCGCACCGATGCCGACTCCCGACACCAGCGCGAGCGGAAACAGGCCTACAACCCACGGAAAGGCTTGCACAATCTCTGGCTTCAATGATTCAGGTAGGGCGACAACATGTAGCAGGAAATAGCCCCCCAAAATGAAAAGACAAAGACTGCCTACTATACCGAGGGCAATATTCAACGCGAGAGCGGTGACCAGAACACGTGCGCGGACCGACTGTGGCGCATCTCGAAGTTTCGCGAGAGCGTTGGCCGCCGCACGGGACAGACCTAGATCGAGAAAACCGAAATAGCCAAGCAGTACCCAGACGATCGACAGCACCCCGTATCGAGCGTCTCCGATGTGGTGCACGTAGATCGGTACAGTCACGAGTGCGACGAAAAGCGGAATAATTGCGCCGAGAACGTTGATGGCTACGTTAGTTTTGAGCGCGCGCGGCGTCGCTGAGGTGGCTGTTACTTCAAGAGACATGCTCCTATAAATCCATGTTTTATTGGATCAATATATCCATGCCGAATGATTCAAAAGTCTACACTCAGTTGCAGATCCGTGCAGCCCAGGATTTGGGATCTGGCAGCCCAGCAGCTGTCGGTCGAGGAGCCATTCGGTCGGGGCGGCAGCGCGACACACGGACGCTGCGCCACGACCCTGCCTTCAGCGGTAGCGCCGGCAAAAAAGAAATAATCGACCCCCGGTCCGCTCCGGAGTCCGAACCGATCATCCGTTGCGAGTGATTCGAGTGATCGCCGACGAAACGCGGGCGATCACCCAAATCCCGCGCGAACCGCTTCCGTCTCGTAGCGCTGGATGTGGCGCACTCTGTCTGATGCTATTTTGGTCGCGGCGCTCATGTTCCCAGTACACGCCTTCTCAGGTGATACATTCTCTCATATATCTTCGCTTTCACTGATAGCGACTCCACATTACTGTACACCGCCGCCTCGTCGTTTGAGCTGAGCGCCTCAACTACTTTCCTTGTCTCAGCAAGAAACGCGTAACCATAATGGCGATCCGGCTCTAAATGTGCGCCTTCAGCCCACTCGTTCCAAGCGTTAATAAACACTACTCTCTCTTCAGCAGCATTCGTAACAATTGTCTGCCGAGAGGCTTGCTCCAGCCACTTGCCGTATTTCTCCGGCGTCGTCCCCACGTACGTCAGACCTCTACCTGGTCGCCGTGCGTCATTGTCCCAACACGGGCAGACACCCTTGAACACTGTGAAGGGATAGTCGCGCTTCCGAGTGCTCTCCGCGACCATGTCATCATACTGGAAGACAGTACCCCTAAACCCTTTGTCAAACGCTCCAACATCGCGTACCTCTTTATGACCCCATCCGAACTTATGTGGAGGAAACTCAACGGCACCGTCCATCCCATACTTTCTCGGATCCTCTTTCCCAAACGCCAATGGCATAACTATAAACGGGTCGCCCTGACCAGCGGCGACAAGCACCTCTCTAATGATCTCTACAGCCCTTCTCACGTTTGGAATGTCCGCCGGCTTGTAAATCATTAAAATCGGTCTCTTACCGATACGCAGGTATCTCTCATCGTCTACATATTTCAGAATTGATTGAGCGAATAACTGGTTGTCATTCGCTTTATATTCCTGCCGGATAAGTTTTTCCCCTCCCTTGTCGTCCCAGGTGCGCGTCCAGTCATGATTAGCCCAGTTGATACAAAATCCGACATCTATATCTTTGTTCACCAAGAGTGCGTTTAATGGGTATTCAAGGAGTTGTTTGCCGGAGAACCAATAGTGATGAAAGCAAAAGCCAGTTATACCGTAACTCCGCGCCAGTTTCGCTTGTTGTCGCAATATGTCTAGATTTTTGAGGTCATAAAACCCTAACCCGTATGGTAAATGTGGTTGATAATGTCCAGGGAATTTTGGCAGAGCTTTCGATACATTCGTCCATTCCGAGAACCCCCGTCCCCACCACAGGTCGTTTTCAGGAATTTGATGATATTGAGGCAAATAGAACGCTATATACCGCACTGCCGAAGCGGCAATTGGCCTGTCTTCATCCCCAACTTTATCATCCACAAAATACTCACCGTGTTCAATACTATACTCTAACGTACGCTTGAAGTCCATAACTACACTCCAGATACCTGACGCGCTCTAACCAGTTCAGCAGCGCCCTTTGACTACACATCGAAAGAGAGCCTTGCCCACGCGCGTCCAGACTTGGACCGAAAACGGCGCATAGCGCAGCGCGGAGCGGAAGCACTCAAGGCCCACCCCAACCTGTCCCGCGGCGACGGCTGTATAGCCGGCTTCGGCGTAATTTAACGCCAAGAATGACTTTTGATTAAGAAACTTGTCGAAATGCTTCGCCACAAGCCGCCGCCGTGCCACCGAATCGTTCAAGATGTTGCTCGACAGATTTCCAGGCGTATCGAAAGCGACGACGAGCGGCTCGGGATCATATGCGAAACGCGTCAGTTCGGAAAGGCGCAAGGCCTGCTCCCAATCAATATAGCGTGGAAAATTGACGTCGAACTTTCCGAATTCCTTTATAAACGCCGCCTCCGCCAAGATTGTCTGAGGACTGACGAGGTTCTCCTTCAGGATCAGTTCATCGAATTTGCGCAACTCTATATCCGATAAGAAACCGTAAACCGTTGCGCGACCCTGATCGCATCGGATGAATGACCCAAAACATGCTCTCGAATGAGGTGACGAGCGCAGAACTCGCAGTTGCTTTTCGAGCTTGTGAGGCAGCCAAACGTCATCCGAGTCCTGGAACGCAATGAACTCGCCGCGAGCGGCATCGATTCCGGTGTTGCGTGCCGCAGAGCACCCAAGGTTTCTGTCGTGCCTGACGAGCTTCACGCGAACGTCTTGAAGCGTCGACACAACGGCAAGAGTATTGTCCGCAGACTTGTCGTCGACGATGATCAGTTCAAGGTTTTCATACGTCTGACAAAGAACACTGTCGATCGCCCGCTTTATGTACACCTCTCTGTTATACGTCGGAAGGACGACACTTATCAGAGGACGATCGGTCGAGCTTTGCAAGGGTTAGACCACTCTTGAACGGATGGGACGCGAAGCGCGGAGAACGGTGCGAGGAATGTTTGGCCGCGAACGGTCCGCAGTCGAACAGCGATCGAGCGCACCTATCAAATCGAGGTCTTCCCGTCGGCTGGGAATTGGTGACCTCAGCGCCTATTTCCGCCCCTTTCTTCTCCAATAGGCAACAACCGCGTTCCACAAAGCGCGACAGGCCTGCAAATCCGCGCAGAGCAAGAATGCCACGCACTTTGCGATAACGTTGGCGACCGCAATTGGCATTAATCTTGGATGGAACCTTCGTATAAACTTGAGATAACTTAGATTGTAGTAGTAGAGCGAAATATTGCTGGATCGATTCCGCGAATCGGTTCCGATCGAAGCGCCCTCCTTGTGATAGACAACAGATTCTCGCGCCCAAGCAAGACGGTATCGACCCCTTGCGCGCCGCGACCAATTCAATTCCTCAAAATAAAGAAAGTACTCCTCCTCCATCAGCCCAATTTCCTCCAGAAAACGACGCGAGACCAACATCGAAGCTCCGATGACGTACTCGAGCTGTTCCTCGATTGCGTCGGTTGGCGGGAGGTCCGCGAGGGGCGTCCCTATGCCCAGATTCTCACCGCGGCCCGTCAGGCAATTAAACCTGCCCCCGAGACTTTGAACGGTTCTTGGCGCGTCGTAGTAAAGCAAGGTCGATCCGCAAATGCCGATGGCGGAGTTGGTGATTGTGCGACTAAGTAGGGCCTCGAGAGCCCACTCGGCAACGACGGTGTCGTTGTTCAAAAACCAGACATATTCACACGTCGGATCTGACAGAGCGAACCGGGCACCGATATTGTTGGCACCTGCAAATCCGCCGTTCAAACCGAACTGAACCACTGTCACCAGGGAGCGAGTTGGATCAAAAGTCTCCTCTGGCGTCATCGTCACGACGCTCGTCTTTCGTTTCCTCTCGGCAGGGAGCAAATTCCATACCGCGTGCGTCGCGTCGGTGCATCGCGCGCCGTCTGCCCATAGTTTTATCTCGTCAACGCCGGACGGATTGCTTTCGTTGTCTACAACGATGATCTTGAACGCGGGACCGCTGACACGGGTCAACGACTCGAGGCATTCAATAGTGTCCGGATAACGGCGCCAGTTGACAAGAATAATGTAAATCATCACCCTGTCCCTCGGTGAACGGTCATACTAAATATCAAGGATTACATTATACTCTCAGGCCAATACAATATCGCGGCATTATAAAAACCGACGATGCCGGATGTATTTCAGTCTCAGGAACTGACGCATTAGAAAAGCGACAGGTGCAGCGACGAAGCCTCTCTTGCTGAAGTGGCTGATGGTGAGAAGATGCGCAGCTAGTAGGCTACCGACATCGCCCGAAAGTCCACCGCCCTTGATATGGGCAGACTCTCGAACGGAAAGGAACTCTTTTAGCTTCCACAAGTCGTAACCCCCAAATACGAGATCTCCCCACAATCGATAATCCTCGGACCTGCGAATATTTTCGTCAAACCTCACAGGAATCGCTTTTCTCCGAAATATTACAGTAGATGGGGCGAACTGACTCGTCGATACATATATATCTAGTCGGTTCATGGAATATAGATGCGCAAGCGGATGAAGCCGATCGTTAATAGACTGCTTATTATTTCCGGAAACACTATTGCTGTGACCAAGAAAATCTATCTTCTTTTCCTGCATGAGGGGCAGGCACCTTCGCAATTTCTCGGGCAGCCAATGATCGTCGGCATCGAGAAACGCGACGAATTCGCCGCGCGCCTCGTCGATGCCGCGATTGCGGGCAGCAGATGGTCCGCAATTATGTTTGAGTCGAACCAGACGCATCATCGGAAAGGCGGCCACTATAGATTGAGCCGCGAGCGCCTGATCCGACGCCGAGCCGTCATCGACAATGATTGCCTCTGTGGGCAAAAGCGTTTGCGCGGCAACCGATTTCAAAGCTCGAACGAGCGTATGGCCGGAATTGAAAAAGGGGATCACGACGGACACCGTCATCAGTCGAGCATTAGATGACACAATCACGCGACGAACGAACCCTCAAAGTCTGAGAATGACTGCTTACGCCGACGCGCGCCCAGGCACGAGGCGCACAACTTTGGTCCGCAAAGTCTGCGAGCTAAGATCGGCTAGCGTCCGCTCCAAAAGTCACGAATGGGCGTCTCTGCGACTGAGATTGCTACCCATGGCGACAACGATCACGGGTTAGGGAGTCGATACGTCTTTCATAACTGCGCACAAGGCGGCACCGGCGTTTATCGTTCGGAGGTCCGGCCCACCGCCCCAGCGGCAACCAGGAATCGGAGGTCTCTTTTTGGGATCGGCGGGTGATCTCGAATACGGTCCGACTGTCAGTCGTTCGAGCACCGCGGAAGGGCTCGCCTCAACCTTAGCTATCAGAATGTAACAATCGCGGGACCCGCGATTTGCTCAAAAACTAGTGGATCGAATCTAACACTTGGTGCCCGCGTCTGACGGCGGCGATGATTTTGTCTGGATCGGCCGTCCAGGTGAAGGGCCTTGATTGGTGATTGTGCTCTTCAAGGAAGCGATTGATCGCGGCTTGCAGGTCGGCAACGGATCGAAAGACGCCACGCTTGAGCCTCCGCTTCGTGAGGGTGGCGAAGAAGTCCTCGACGGCGTTGAGCCAAGAAGCGGATGTCGGGGTGAAACGGAACGTCCATCGCGGATGGCGTTCGAGCCATCGGCGAACGTTGGGGTGTTTGTGGGCGGCGTAGTTGTCGATGATGGCGTGAACCGTCTTGCCCACGGAAACCTGTTTCTCGATGATATTGAGGAAGCGAATGAATTCCTGGTGGCGATGACGCTGCATGTTGCGGCCGATTACCGTGCCGTCGAGGACATTCATCGCGGCGAACAGCGTCGTTGTGCCGTGGCGTTCATAGTCGTGCGTCATGGTTCCGGCGCGGCCCTTCTTCAGCGGCAATCCGGGCTGCGTACGGTCAAGCGCCTGAATCTGGCTCTTTTCGTCGCCCGACAGGACGATGGCGTGCGCGGGCGGATCGACGTAGAGCCCGACGACGTCGCGCAGTTTGGCGACGAAGCGCGGGTCATTGGAAAGCTTGAACTGTCTCACCCGGTGCGGTTGGAGACCGTGGGCGCGCCAGATTCGTTG
>Ga0182030_10028281_pt1 | contig 10027 bp, 6 predicted proteins | sample 812S3MmetaG_FD_121299 | JGI IMG/M metagenome (GOLD analysis project Ga0182030, IMG submission 121299) | Permafrost microbial communities from Stordalen Mire, Sweden - 812S3M metaG (Illumina Assembly) | ecosystem: Environmental > Terrestrial > Soil > Wetlands > Permafrost | place: Sweden... | reverse complement strand
GATATGGAGACGGTGAACGGTGTCGATCATGTTGTGGATCTGTGCCTGGTTGTCGGTGGGGAATTGAAGCAGATTCGCGCATTTTATTATCCGAGCCAAAACCGCTAGGGAAGAGTTCGAAAGCCATGCCCGCATTTCTATAAAGGGTGTTGGGTCCGCACAGCCCTGACCTTCCTCCACCTCAGTTTCCCGGCCCCGGCAGCTTGCAGCATTCGCCCGCACCCGCCGGCTCATTTGCCCCTGCATCCAGCGCAACCTTCCAGCTTCCATCCGCCAGCTTGCGCCAGATCGTGATGTAGCGCCCCGCTGTCGCAACGGGATTGCCGTTCGCATCCTTACTGTGTCCCTCGAAATGGCCCCACGTGTAACCCATATCGCCGGAAGGACCCATCACGGCATCGGTCGGCGTCCACGTAAGCTGATAATCCTTCGGCGACCAGTTCGTGGATTTCGCGATGGCTACCTTCCCCACCACCGGCGCTTCGCCGTTGCCCAAGGACACACCGTCTCCGGCAAACCAATCCGCAAAAGCTGCGCCGCCGCGCGCTGCCACGTCCTTCGCAAAGCGCGCCTCCAGATCGAAAAGCAGCATTTTGCCAGCATTCATGGTCGAATCGACCAGAGGATTCGGCGTCGTCGATTGTGTTCCCGGGTCCATGCCAGGTCCCGGCAACTGGCCTCGGAGAGGCAAGTCGCAAGCCAGCCCCAACACAAACAATCCAAACCAAATCGCCCTTACGACTCTCTGCACGGCCTATTCCTCCCCGGAATTCCTGTTCGCAATCCTATAACGCACTGCCCAGGCCACGCAGAGCCGGAACGTTCGCCGTCCGCGCAGGACCTTTGCCCGTTACTTTTCGTCTACTCTCCCAGGCCGTTACAATGCCGCGGATTGCTATACTTAAGTGACAGAATGACCGGTCCGCGGTGAGCCAGGCAGGATCCGAGGCGGAAGCACTTTGCTGCTTTCGCGCTGCCGTCATAATCGCGAAACCCCGATGCGCCAGGTGTTTCGTCCACTACACTGGGCTTTTTTCGGGGGAAGGAAGTACATGGGAACACTGTTGGAGTCGATTCACTCGCCCGCGGACGTGAAGAAACTCAACTACGCGCAGCTCTCCGAACTGGCCGAAGAGATTCGTGTTTTCCTGATTCGGACGCTCTCGAAGACCGGTGGCCACCTTGGTCCCAATCTCGGCGTCGTCGAACTTACACTCGCCCTCCACATGGTCTTCGATACGCCGGCTGACAAGTTGGTCTTCGATGTCAGCCACCAGGCCTACATCCACAAGATCCTCACCGGCCGGCGCGAGCGCTTTGAGACCATTCGCCAGCCGGGCGGATTGAACGGCTTCATGCTGCGCACTGAGTGTGAGCACGACTGCTACGGCGCAGGCCACGCAGGCACCGCGCTCTCTGCGGCGCTCGGAATGGCCGTGGCGCGCGATCTCTCCGGCGGCAAGGAGAACGTGATCGCCATCGCCGGTGACGCCGCCTTCACCAATGGCATCTCATTCGAAGCTCTCAACAACATCGCCGACCAGACCAAGCGGCTTATCGTTGTGTTGAACGACAACGAGTGGTCCATCGATCGCAATGTGGGCGCCATCGCGCGCTACTTCCACAGGATCGTGACCAACGAGCGCTATCGAAACTTCCATGAATCCGCCGCGCGCCTGGTCCAGAAATTTGGCGGCAAGACGGCGATGACTGTGGTTCGCCGGGCCGAAGAAGCGGCGAAAAGCATGCTCTGGCCCTCCATTCTTTTTGAGGAATTCGGCCTGCAATACTTCGGCCCCATCGACGGCCACAACCTGCCGCTGCTGGTCGAGACATTCAACTTTCTCAAGAAAGAAGACCGTCCCGTCCTGCTGCATATCCTTACGGAAAAAGGCCGCGGATTTCAGCCCGCTCTCGACGGACAAAAGAAGTTTCACGGACTGGGGCCTTACGATCCCGAGACTGGCAAGACCTCGGCGGGCCAGACGACCTACTCTGAAGTCTTCGCCAATACGTTGGTGCAACTTGCCAATACAGACCCACGCGTCGTTGCCATCACGGCAGCCATGCCCAATGGCACGGGTCTCGATCTCTTCCGTCCGCATCATCCCAAACGCTATTTCGATGTGGGCATCGCCGAAGAGCACGCAGTGATCTTCGCTGCAGGCATGGCCACACGAGGCTTCCGTCCCGTCTGCGCCATCTACTCCACATTTCTTCAGCGCGCTTTCGATCCCATCGTGCACGATGTGGCGCTGCAAAAATTGCCCGTGGTCTTCTGCATGGACCGCGCCGGCCTTTCGGGCGATGACGGCCCCACCCATCACGGCCTCTTCGACATCGCCTACCTGCGCGGCATCCCCGAGATGGTGCTGATGGCGCCGAAGGATGAGGACGAGCTTGCCGACATGATGAAGACTTCGCTTGCCCTGCCGGGCCCCAGCGCAATTCGCTATCCGCGCGGCGCCGTTGCCGGTGTCGAGCGCAAAGATGTGCCCGAGGTACTGCCCATCGGCAAAGCCGAGGTTCTCGTCGACGGCTCCGATGTTGCCATCCTCGGACTGGGACCGATGATCACTCTGGCAAGCGAGCTTGGAGTTCGCCTGGAGCGCGAGGGCTTCTCTGCCGCTGTCATCAATCCGCGCTTTGTGAAGCCTCTCGATCGCGAAACCCTCGAGCTTTATTCCCGTCGCGTCGCGGTCTTCGTCACCTTTGAGGATCACGTCAAGATGGGCGGCTTTGGTTCAGCCGTGATCGAGGCGCTCGATGACATGGGCGTGTCTGTGCCGGTGGTGCGCATTGGCTGGCCCGACAACTTCATCGAGCACGGCAAGGTCGACGCACTCCGCGCCAAGTACGGGCTCACTGTCGAAGCGGCGCTCGCCGAGGTTCTTCCGCTGCTCGCACGGCGGCAGCGGCGTACCCTCGTCGCTAGCTAAGCGCAGCCTGCCCAAACAACCATCCGCTCTCTTCGCCCGCCGAAAACGTCGTTCCCAAGTGCGTTGGCCGTAGGTCTGAAAGCCTCTCTAACGCAAGCCCGCCACCATATACAAATCTGAAAGCAGCCGGATATAGCCATATGCGTAGACGCGGCCGTCGGGGCTGAAAAGAACATGAGTCATGTCGCAAACACCCGGTCCATTGGGCACCGCGATCTCTCGAAACAACTTCCTTTGACCGGTAAGCAGATTCAAGCGGAAGACCCGAATGGATGACTTCGAGTGTTGGCCGACATAGAGGAAATTCGGATCGGAGGTCCATACAACAGATTCTCCGGCCTGCAGTCCTGGAATCGGGCGTGGTGTCCCTCCGTCAATCGCGTAGAGTTTCACTCCAGTCATGTCCGCGCTGCCCGCTGCAACGAGCTTTCCATCGGGCGAAACCCGGCAGTAAGTGACTCCTTCTGGCGTGATGGGGCGCGGCCTGCCGCCGTCCACACTCTGAACAAAACACCGGGCTGCACGTCCCGGCAGGTTTCCGGTGAAGAGAATCTGTTTGCCATCCGGGAGCCAGTGGATCTCGTGTCCATACTGCTCAATGTCGTCCCGTTCGACCCGCCTAACCGTTCCCGGTCCGGTAGGCAGCAGGACCAACTGCGTGTAGGAGACACTTGCGGCCACCCACTTGCCATCGGGAGAAAAATCGCCGGCCATCCCTTCGCCCAGCGCGACCGGTGGCGACCCTGTCAGATCGCGCATGGCCACGGTATAGTTTGGCCCAGTCTGCTCTCCCTGCTCGTCAAAGAGCAGCGCATTGCCGTCGCGCGAGATGTCCACGGGAAGCGACCAGTCCTGCCAGGAGAGGTCTCTTTCTTTGGTTGCTCCGCGCGCCGCACCCATGATGCTGGCCCGTTGTTCATCGCGCGTCATGAGCACTCTGCCGTCCGGAGCGATATCCTGCAGCGTTACCCCGCCCAGCGCGCGGAAGGCGAGACGCAGATGACCCGACAGGTCAACGGCATAAATCTGGCGCTGCAATCCAGCGTGCGTGGCCGAGAACCACACTTCATCTCCCTTGGCTGACCAGGCGAGTCCCTGCTCGCTCTCCCATCCGGCAGAAAGAACCGTCTTTCGACCTTGCAGATCGACGACGGAAACACCGCCTTCATCATCGTGAGAGGTTGGGTGATCAAGAAACGCGATCGCGCGGCCGTTCGGTGAAACCCGCACGTAGCTGATCCGGCCGGAGGTCTCGTAGAGGATATGGCCGATGGGAAACTCAAGCCGCTGTTTACCGGTCACCTGACGAACGACGGCCAGCGTCTTTCCGTCGGGCGACCAGTCGGCCCATTGGACACATTCGGCAAGCTGCCGCGGTGTGCCGCCCGTGGCTGGCACCTGACCCAGAGTGCCCGTCATCCCGGTCATGAATTCCGGTTCCGCCGGCTGCAATACAGCCATCTGACCCGCCGAGGAGACCGCCAGCAAGCCGGTCCCCGTCAGCCCCAGAGATCGCGAGCCAGGGAATTTCAGATCGGTGGAGAAGACCTCAATCGGCATGCCCTCCCACGCCGCGGCATAGTACACGTTCCGTCCGTCCGGCGCGAATCGGGCAGAATAGACGGTCCCATGTTCGATCGTCAGGCGCTGAATCTCCGCTGGCCGCGAACTGACGCTGCGGCGCCCAAGCCATGCGCCCGCCACCAACAGGGCAGCACACGCAAGGACTGCCAGAGACACGAACAGCAGGCGTCTCGACTTGCGACTGTCCGGGGATCTCCCCCCATCCTCTGGATTGGCCGCAATCGGCGGTTTTGACGCGGGGGGCATCACCGGCGGCCCTTCCACAGTCGCCACAAAACGATACCCGCGCCGCGGCACCGTCTCAATAAAAACAGGATTCTCGGCGGAATCGCCTAACGCACTGCGCAGCTTGCCAATCGCCACGTTCACCGCGTGGTCGAAGTCCCCATAACTGTCTTCCGGCCAAATGCGCGACTGCAATTCCTCGCGCGAAACGACGTTGCCGTGCTTCTCCAGCAAAATCTGGAGGACTTTGAATGGTTGGTCCTGGAGCTTGATGCGGCGTCCCGCTTTGCGGATCTCGCCGACACGCAGGTCGGCCTCGAATTCCCCAAAGCGGACGGTGTGAAACCCATTCCGAGACGGTGACTCTCCGTTCTGGGGAGGCTCCAGCATGGTTAAGTCTACCTCTCCGCTTGATGACATATCATCCTGGCGCTTTCTTCAACTATTTTGCCAGGAGACATTCATCTCCCGCCGATCTCCAGTTTCTCTCCTACAGCGGAATCAATGGTCGACCTTCAATCTAGGTCGCGTGAATTGAGGTACCTAGCGGGCTCGCGCACGATCGCCTCTGGAAAGCGAGGTCGAGGTCATGCGCAGTCGCCCCTCCGTATTATTGTTGAACATTCTTGTTGGCATAGTACTCTTGGCGGACCAAACGTACGCCAGCGACATCCCCGAGCGAGAGTCAGTTCCGGCGATAAGCAACACAACCGGAACCGTCCGGTTCGATCTTTATCAAGGCTATTTCATGGTGGCGCACGGGTCCATTGGCCCGCTCAAGAACCTCAACTTTTTCCTGGACACAGGCACAGCCCCTTCTGTTCTTGATTCGCGAATCGCGACAAAACTCGGTCTCCAGCGGGAAGAATCTACCAGCATCGCAGTCCTGGGTGGTGGAACACAGGGCGGAAAAGCAAATCTGCCCTCGCTCGAACTTGGTCCATTGAAACGGTCCAATCTTCACGTCGTCACAACCGATCTCTCTTTCTTTCAGAAGTCCTTCCCGATCCGCATCGATGCGATTGTCGGCCTGGATGTGCTGGGGCAAAGTCCTTTCGTCATCGACTACTCCGCCCGTGTGATTCGCTTTGGACCCGCCCCGGCTCTGCCCGTCTCCGTTCCGTTCCGGCTCTATGAAGGCATGGCAATCTTTGACGTCGAAATCGATCGCACGCCGGTGCATCTTCTCCTCGACACTGGAGCCGGTTCCATCATTCTGTTCACCAAGGGCACACCGCACAGGCCAGGTGCAAAAGACGCCGCCGTGAGGACGCCGCAACAGATCGGTGATTTCGAGAGCAAGCAGGTTTGGCTGCGCACGCTCAGATTAGGCCCGGAGATGTTTCGCCGGAAACCGGCGCTCATGACCCTCAATCCCAAACCGTCTCGGCTCGACTACGGCGGGCTCATCAGTCCAGCAGCCCTGGGAATCTCCCGAGTGTCGGTGGATCTAAAAGGAGGAGTATTGGCCTTCAGCCGCTGAAAGGAGGTCGGACAACGCTTCGCGCATGCGATAGTCGTCATCCACGACAAAGACGATGGCGTCGCCGGATTTCAAAGCGACACCTTCGAATCGGCCGGAAGAGTGAAGAAGAAGGTTGTCCCGGGGCCTTCGCCGGATTCGGCCCATAGACTACCGCCGTGGGCTTCGACGATCGAGCGGGAGATCGCCAGGCCCATGCCCATTCCATTCGCCTTTGTAGTGAAGAACGCATCAAAAACAATATCCGGATTCTCCAGACCAATGCCGCAATCCCTTATTTCAATGAGAATGGCGTCCGGGTCCTTTCGTCGCGAGCGGACGAAGAGTTTGCGAGCGCATTCCGATACCGAATCCATCGCCTCGATCCCGTTCAGCAATAAGTTGAAGACCAGCTGTTGCAGCTGTACACGGTCCGCCTTCACGCAAGGTAGGCTGCGTTCGAGATCCGTCTCAGTCACGACTCGCCTTTTCGCTATCTCGCCCGCCAGAAGGCGGATCACTTCGTCGATTACCTCGTTCAAATCGAGGGCGACTTTCTCAGGGGCAGCCCGCTTGAAGAGCGCACGGATACGGCTGGCTACCTCTCCGGCCTCCTTGCCGTCGCGAATAATCCGCTCGGCGGCCTCGCGGGCTTCGGGCATGTTCGGCGGTGTGGCGGAGAGCCAACGCAAGCACGCCTGACCGTTCGAGACCACTGCCGCCAGTGGTTGGTTGATTTCATGTGCGATGGAGGCGGAGAGTTCGCTGACCGTCGCAATTTGCGTGGCCTGCGAAAGGAGCGTCTGCGTGTTGCGCAGAGCTTCTTCGGCCTCCTTTCTCTCATGGATATCCGAGTGCAGATTATTCCAGCGGGTGATACGGCCGTCGTTGCTGCGCAGCGGCTGGCCGCGTGAGTGGAACCAGCGGTACACGCCATCCGCACGCAGGACACGGTGCTCAAATTCAAACGGCTGTCCGGTTTCATACGAATGAAGCCAAGTGCTCGTAACGCGATCGCGATCGTCTGGATGCACCAGTGGGCTCCAGTCCTGCAATTCATCCAGGGTCTTGCCGAAAAAGCTCAAAAGATGCTGATTGGCGAATTCGATTTCACCGGTCGCAGTCATGGTAACGAAGCCGGGAATGCTATCGACGGTCTGGCGAAGATTGTTTTCGCTCTCGCGCAGGGCTTCCTCGGCCCGCTTGCGGTCATCGATATCCGTTATTAAGTGGTGCCAACGGAAAATCTTCCCGTTTTTGTCGAACATCGGGAGTCCGCGGTTCGTAAACCAGCGGTAGGTGCCGTCTGCCACGATGCCGCGATGTTCGACATCCAGGGGTGCTGCCGTTGCTTTCGACTGGAGCCATGATTCCACGACCCGATCACGATCCATCGGATGTATGATCGAGGGCCAGTCCTTCATCTGCTCGCTTGTTCTTCCGAGGTACTCCAGGAGCCTCGAGTTTTGGAACTCGGGTTCACCTTCCGGCGTCAATGTGCCGACCATGCCGGGAATACTGTCCACGGTGAGACGAGTGTTGAACAACTCCTCCGCTTTACGCTCCTTTACGTCGACCCGCCGCTTCGCCTCGACGAAAGCCACAACCGACAAGGCTGCTCCAAGAAAGGTGGGAAGGTGCGGTTGTCCGACGAAGAAAATCAGTGCGCCTGCGGAAAGGGTGATCGTCACGATGCCAGGTCCAACCCCGCCGGACAAAGTGTTGGCCAGAACCGCGAGAACGAACCAGACCGATGATTCGCCGAACCCCCGTGAAAACGCGAGCGCAGCGCAAGAGGAAATCGTTGCCAGTCCGTAGGCCCTGAATCTGGACGTTTCCATCATTTGTGATCTCCACGCAATCGAAAATGACTACCTCGTTACGTGTCCCAGCTTCGGCTTCCTCACGCGCATATGCCCTGATTATGTCAGATTGCCAGTAGATTCAGGTCTAAGGGATAATTAAGCGCGCCGTGGCCCGCCCATCTGATTCAAGTTTGGCAACACTTCGCTGCGGGTTGAATTTTGTGTAAACACTACACCTCATTCCACGCCTAGGAGGACCTCCTCGACCGTAGGGCGCATTGCTTGGATAGCCTACCCTGAGCGAACTCGAAGAGCGCGTTTGCCTGGACGGCCAGTCCCGAGTCCCACTGTGCGACAATCCTCATCAGACCGTTTTGCCTATGCGACACATCTGCTTCTTTCAGGCTTTGATCTGCGGATGGATCTCAGCCGCTGTTCTAGCCTGGTCGCAGGCGCCTCCGTCCAATCCCAATCCCGCTCCTGCTTCCGAGCTCGTGCTCGCGGGAGGCACCCTTGTCGATGTGACCAATTGGGGCCGTTCGGCGCGGGATCTGCACGACTCCATCGTGATTGTCGACCAGGGGAAGATCGTCTCCGTTGGAGCCCGTGCCGACATCCCTATTCCCGCCAACGCGCGCGTCATCGACTGCACAGGGAAGTACCTGGTCCCCGGTCTCGTCGACGGCTTTGCCGGCATGAACAGCCAGGGGCAGGCCAACGCCTTCCTTTATATGGGCGTCACCACGGTCGTTGCCAGCGCCGACGCGCGCCGCGGGCACATCGATCGGAACGCCAATCCTAGCCCTCATCTTTATCTGCTCGACTCCATCGGCAGCACCGACAACTGGAGTCTCCTTATCGGCGAATCTGCCTGGGCTGCGAAGCTCCGCGAAGGCGCGCATCCGGTCGAGCTCAATCCCGAAGACACAGCGCGCCAGCTCACTGACACTGCTCGTCTCGGCACACGCGTGGTGTTACTCGGCGGAGACCTCACGGCTCCCAACACGCAATGGATCATTGCGCACGCGCATCAGATGGGCCTCATCACCTACGGCGAATTCATCTCCACTCCTTATACGGTGGGCATCGAGGCGGGCGTCGATGTGCTGCTTCACATGAGCCGCTATGAACTGGGCCTGGTTCCGGACGAATTGCTGCGGCCGCTGGTCGACGATCCCTATGGATCCGCCGCGACCACCGCCTACGACTACTCGATGCATCTGCCCACCAATGATCAGCACGTGCGCAACTACGCGCAATTCATCGCGACCCGGCACGCAGCGCTCATGCCGACTTTCAGCATCTACTTTTCGCGTCTGCCGGGGCATCGCAACCTCTGGCAGGAACCGGCGGCCGCATTGCTCGATCCGGCCGGCCTCTACGACGCGCCCGACCGTGCCACAGGAGAATTGACATATCCTCTCGCCCCCTGGACACGCCATTTGCCCGCAGCCGCGCAACGTTGGATGGAAGAGAGTCAACGCAAAAAAGACGAGCAGGCCGCGCTGCATCTTTGGGAGATCAACCAGACGATCTTCGCGTCCTATCCGCACTACCTGGCCGCATCGGGAGCGCCGGTGATGGGCTCGATGCCGGGAATCTCGGAACACACGGAACTCGAAATGCTGGTGCGCCTCGGCCTCTCGCCGCGCGAGGCATTGGCTGCAGCTACGAACAATTACTCCCTGCAATTCGGGTGGAACGAGCTCGGCCTCATCGCTTCCGGCCGCCGCGCCGACATTCTTGTGCTCGACTCGGACCCCTCCATCAATGTCTGGAATACGCGCCGCATCTCAACGCTGATCGTCGACGGCAACATATTGGATCGTGAGGCGCTCCTGCGCGAAAGGAAATGAGCCTTCCCAGTGGGCACGTTACCGCCGCTCCCCATCCACGAACCACTACGCAAAGGCTGACGTAAGATTAGATGACGGCTCGTGCACGCTCCGAACCGCCGGTATAGCGGTTCCAGGGTAGTTGTAACTCGGAGCCACTGCGGCTAAGTGGCTTTT
>Ga0182030_10028280_pt1 | contig 10027 bp, 10 predicted proteins | sample 812S3MmetaG_FD_121299 | JGI IMG/M metagenome (GOLD analysis project Ga0182030, IMG submission 121299) | Permafrost microbial communities from Stordalen Mire, Sweden - 812S3M metaG (Illumina Assembly) | ecosystem: Environmental > Terrestrial > Soil > Wetlands > Permafrost | place: Sweden... | reverse complement strand
TCAATCGAACGATGTTATTAAATATTCTAGAACCCCTATCGGTAAACTCAAGGACCTTTAAGCAGCATATTCTAGCGATAATACTGTAGCATAGCCCTAAAAAATATACAAATGAACTAAAAGTCTAATATAGCAAAAAGGTTTGATTGCCACGACTAGATACGTCTATACTAATTAGTATGAAGAGCAATGAAGAAATCGCATATATATCAGGGGGTTGTTTCTGGGGCGTTGAGGAATTATTTAAAGAGTTACCCGGAGTTAGTGACACAGAAGTTGGTTATACCGGGGGTAGTAATGATAACCCAGATTACCACAATCACCCTGGCCACGCGGAAGCCATTGCCATAACCTATGACCCAAACAAGACAAACTACGAAGCTATACTTGACTATTTTTTCCGGATCCACGATCCGACCACTCTAAACCGCCAAGGTAATGATGTTGGTACTTCGTATCGCTCAGCGATTTTTTACACTAATGACGATCAGCTAAAAGTCGCCAAAGAGATGATAGCCAAAGTTAATGACTCGGGTCTCTACGACAAGCCGGTCGTTACTTCTTTAGAGAAATTTACAAAATTCTATAGTGCTGAAGAATATCACCAGGATTATTTAAAGAAAAATCCTGGTGGTTATACCTGTCATTACCTTAGAACCGACAAGAGTCTTATATAAGCAAGAATGATAAGGATTGTATTTGCGACCAATAACCCCGGTAAACTCCATGAAGTCAGGGCGCTAGCCAAAAACTACGATGTTGAAATATTATCTCTTTCTGATTTAGGTTTAAAAATTAATGTTTCTGAAGATGGTAAAAGCTACGAAGAGAACGCCCTATTAAAAATGCAGGCAGTCCTAGATCATATTAACGATAAAGAGCTTTGGGTAGCTGGAGATGACAGCGGAGTTGCGATTGATGTCCTAAACGGAGAACCCGGTATACATACACGGCGCTGGGCTGGTTATGAAATGACCGATCAGGAGATTATTGATTATACGATCGCCAGTCTGGCTAATGTACCAGGGCCAAAACGCACCGCCCACTTTGATAGTACGGTAGCAGTTGGACGGATTGGAATTACTCCTAAATTATTTACCGGCAGAGTCGATGGGTATATCTTAAAGAAGGCCAATAAGAAGATTCCCTTGCAGGATGGTCTACCGTTCAAAAGTCTGTTTTATACCAACCAAAGAAGATATCTAGGACACAATCTTAACGTAGCTAACCACCGTCAGAAAGCTTTTATAAAGATATTTGAGTCAATACAAGCCCTAGATAAACCTATTTCTTAGGCTGTTTTGGTTTTCGAGTCTCGCGCTTTGGTCGATCTTTCGACATCTTAATCCCCCCTAAATTTATTAATATGGACAAATCTTAGTAATTGTCTTAGTTTGGACGGTTTGAGCGTCTTGGACAAGAGCGTGGCTTAACCAATAAGGCTTACTCTTAGAAGTTTCAAGAGAGTCACCAGGGAATGGTGGCATGTATGGCCCAATCCAGGTGTCTATCAATTCGTAATTGCCTTCTTGATCGGCTTTGATGATAATGCTGAGTTTTTGGCTAGGTGATGGTGAGCGGTTTTTAGCGTAACGAGAGAACACTTCTTTCTTTACGGGCTGGGCGTAGAAAATAGTATCTTTCTCGGTCGTTTCAATAATGTCAGTGTTACCAATTACTCGGCCTAAATCAAACTCTAAAGACAGGTCTGATTTTCTCAGATCGATTGGAGCCAAAACTTCTTTAATTAGATTAATGACATAAGGCTGTCGGCTCAAATACTTACCGGCTGACGAAAGGATCAGATTAACATAAATTTGATAGCCATCAGTTGACTGTAGAATAATGTATTTATACATAAGAACCCCTCTTGTAGGTCTTATTATACGCTGTTAGCCGACAAATAGCCAGTTGGAATAGCCATTACTTTAGGTTATGGATGCCACATAAGTATTGCGAAACAGTCGTTATATTATGAAATTAGTGATTGTTATGCTATACTTACAAGTAAGCAAGTGGTTAATCCAAACCTCTCCGTTTTAATTTTTTTTCTTTAGCACTCTAAATTATCATCGCGGTCAGACTTTTATTAAGCTCGTGTGATATCAATTAAGTCGGAAGGAAAAAATATTATGTCAATGAAACTATATGTAGGCGGTTTAGCCTATTCTGTAACAGAATCTGAACTCGAAGCTTTATTTGCCGAGCAGGGCAAAGTTGATAGTGCGGTCATTATAAAGGACCGTGACTCTGGTCAATCAAAAGGCTTTGGTTTCGTAGAGATGGCTGACCTAAAAGAGGGTCAAAATGCTATCAAGGAATTAAACGGCAAAGATGTCTCTGGCCGTTCAATTACCGTTAACCAGGCGCGCCCCCAAGAAGATCGACGCCCAAGCGGTGGTAGTAGCGGTGGATTTCGTAAGTCGTACTAGAACCTTCACCGTTTAGATTAATCGTGCATCATAGCGGGTAAAGTTATATTTGCCCGCTTTATAAGGAATTTTATTTATGAAAAAAATTAATAAACATATTGCCGTCGTACGTTCGTCTGATATCTGGCTCAGTTCTCTAAGCCAGGTATCTTGCGACGGGATAGTAAAATTGCTAAAAAACTTTTATGAAAAAGTTGAAGTGATTACGGTTAATAACCCTGTCGATCTTGAAAAAATAGTTTTAGCCAAACCCGATTTAGTTTTTATGGGCATGAAATTTGTACCATCTGATCCTAAACTCGGCTTAAATGACCCAAACAAAATTTGGTTAGGCGACTATCTTGACGAACACCAGATTAGCTATACGGGTTCTGGACAAATCGCCCACGAACTTGAGCTTAACAAGCATTTCGCCAAACAACGAGTTCGTGACGAAGGTATCAATACTTCGAATTTCTTTGTTAGAGATAAGCTCGGAACTTTTGCTACCGATGGTTCGCTAAACTTCCCGCTTTTCATAAAGCCAACTAACCGTGGCGGGGGCCTAGGCATTGATAGTGATTCGTTAGTTAATAATTATCAACAGTTGGAAGCCAAGGTTTTATCAATTCGCCTTGCCCACGGTTCAGACTCACTCGTCGAGGAATACTTACCGGGTAGGGAGTTCTCGGTAGCCATATTAAAAGATCAATCCTCAAAAGGCTATTTTACTATGCCGCTGGAGCTAGTTGCTCCAAAAGACGCTCAAGGCGCCAGAATTTTGTCTCAGGAAATAAAAGCCGCTGACCAAGAAGACTATTTAGCTATTAACAACGAAACTATTAAAAATAACGTTAGCGAACTGGCATTGAAGGTCTTTAAAGCGCTTGGCGCAAGGGATTATGGCCGAATAGATATCCGGCTTGATGAGGCGGGTGTACCGCAGTTTCTAGAAGCCAATCTACTACCTAGTCTACTCGATGGTTATGGTAATTTCCCGAAAGCCTGTCTACTAAACTTAAATCTCAGCTACGGCGACATGATACTTGCAATTACCAAACTCGGTTTCAACCATGTAAAAATGCCTATCACTAAACAAGCCTATCCTTTACCCGAACTTCCAGTTCTAAACAATCTTGAACTTGTAGTATAGCCCGTGACCGATTTAGTCATAAGCGACTGTATAAATCAATCTAGCTAGTCTATAATTGTAAATCAAGACATGGCTGATAACGATATCCCAAACATTGGTGCAGCGATACCAGGCCCGGTAATGAGTGGGCTAAGTGGTAATGAGGTTTACTGCATGGCGATGCTTGGCTTAACGCCGGGCGATCTAATTATTGGCAACAGTGTTTATTCGATGGGCATTCTTGGGGGGTTAAAGACCGACATAAGGACAGCCTTTGGCGGTGAATTACGAAGCTATTCCCAGATGGTAGCCGAGGGGCGACAACGATCCTTCGAGAGGCTCCGCGATGAGCAGGCAAAGTGTGGCTCGGCTGGAGTAACCGGAGTTAGTAACGACTTAATTTTTCATAATAGCTCCAATAACATTGAATTCTTATCGATTGGTTCGGGGGTTAAGCTAGCCAATAACTCTAATGCCCAGTTCACTACATCCGCCAATGGTCAGGAATTATTCTGTATGGTTGATGCTGGATATTCGCCGATATCTTTTGTATTTGGTAATGTCTCATATTCTATAGGCCTAGCATCACACGCTATTGGCGGTTTTAAGCAGATGATAAAAGGTGAAGTTAAAGAATTTAGTGATATTTTCAATACGACACGCAACTTAGCTCTGCAACGAATTGCAAAAGATGCTGAAGCAGCAGGCGCCAACTCCGTAATTGGTATAAAAACAACCGTTCTACCTTTTGGTAAAAATGAAGTTCACGAGATGGTTATGATCGGCACAGCCGCCAATCATCCCATGGCACCGGGGAATCTGCCAGCAACTACTGGTATTATGACCTCTGACTTAACAGCCGTAGAGACTTGGAGTATAGCGAAACTGGGTTATATGCCACTTGAACTAGTAATGGGCACGTCTATTTACTCCATGGGTGTCATGGGCGGGATAAAAGCCTCTTTAGAAGAATTAGTGCACGGTCAAGTCGATGCCCAAACTGAGATGCTCTACGGCGCCAGGGAATCTTCGATTAATAAACTAAGAGCCCAAGCAAGTATCCTTAAAGCTGATGATGTCTTTGGAATTAAAACCTATATTTATGATCTAGGCAGTGGCTTGGTAGAATTTCTAGCCATAGGAACGGCGGTTAGAAAAGTTGCCGGTCTAACCACTAATTCTCAGCAGCTTCCACCACAATCAATAATTTACGACAGAGATACATTCATTGACGTTTCTGACTTGCACACCAGAGTTAACCTAAACGCCGATACTAACTAGAGATATCGAAAATACGCCCTAAAAGGGGTGTATAATTATTTTTAGATTCAATAATAAAAAGGGAGTGAATTTGGAACTGACCATTAAGCGGACTTTTTCGGCGCTGCATATACGTAATTTTAGGTTATTTATTTTTGGCCAAGGCATATCGATGTGTGGTACTTGGACACAGACCGTAGCCATCTCGTGGCTAGTATTAAAAATGACCCATTCCGGGACTCAACTCGGATTGGTCATTGCTGCCCAGTTTCTCCCAATTTTAATTTTTGGAGTTTGGGGCGGAGTAGTGGCCGACCGTCTCGATAAAAGGACGGTTTTATATTTTACCCAGTCTATAGCTGGGCTACTGGCATTAACCCTTGGAATTTTAGTTCTGACGCACGTTATAACACTTCTCATGATCTATGCGCTATCGGTAGCCTTTGGGTTTGTCCTGGTGGTTGATAACCCAACTAGACAAGCTTTTGTTAGTGAAATGGTTGGTAGGGAGCAGCTAAAAAACGCCATTACGCTCAATTCAACCATGGTTAATATGGCTAGAGTAATTGGCCCATCATTCGCCGGTATTTTAATTGCCACTGTTGGCATTGGTACCTGTTTTATTGTGAACGCTGGTTCATATTTAGCGGTTTTAATTGCCCTATACTTAATGCACGGTAATGAACTTAACCCGGCGCCAAAGTCTGCCCGTGAACCAGGACAAATCCGCGCCGGGCTGGCTTACGTTTGGAGTGAGCCGAAACTAAAGTCAACGCTTCTTATGATGTTAATCATCGGTACATTTGCTTACGAGTTTCCGGTTATATTGCCGCTGTTTGCGACGGTCACTCTACACGGGGACGCCAGGACCTATTCTATTATGATGGCTTCTACCGGGATTGGAGCAATAGTTGGAGGCATATATACAGCTTCTCAGGCGTCTACCCGGGAAACGCAATTAATCTGGTCGGCCATTCTCTTTGGTATTAGTATCCTGCTGGCATCGATTATGCCGAATTTAGTGACGGTTATCATTTCGCTAGTTATTGTCGGCGTACTATCGGTTCTATTCATTGCTCTTGGTAACACCACTCTACAACTAACTTCGGAACCGAATATGCGTGGTCGCGTTATGGCCCTATGGATGATTGCCTTTGCCGGTACTACACCTATTGGTGGGCCGATAATTGGTTTTATTAGTGATCATACCAATCCCCGAATCGGCTTAGCAGCTGGCGGAATATCGGCCGTTATTGCAGGTGGAATAGGGCTATATGTCTACAACCGCGGCGTTAGGCAGCACGAGATCTAAGTTTTGTGATGTCGACGGAAGATAGCGTCTTTATATTCTTGGCGTTCACCTAACCAGAAACTAGTAATCATCAGGGCAATTATTGCTAGTGACGGCCAGGCAATCCATAACCAGGTCTTAGTACTTTCAAAGAATTTCGTTAAGCTGCCTGGTGCCGGTGCCGGCAAAAGATAATTCGTTGAATATATGTTGGCAGCATTGGGGTTTCTGATTAAAGCGGCTAACTGCAAGATGTGTACGTTACCATTAGCGTCGGTAGCCTTAATGATTACTGGATAATAGCCTTGTTGGGAAAATGTATGTTTAATGGTCAGCAAGCCCGAGGCGTTTGTAATCACTTCTGTTTGCTTAGAATCGCCCCACGTAATTGTCAAGGTAATTGGTGGTATACCACCTTGAATCTGAACCCGCCAACTAAAGGTATTATTAACTACAAATGTCTGATACTGGAAATTACTGACTAGCAGTAAAGGCAGTACCGTAGTCGGTGGTGGGGTTGGGGCAGTTGGTGTGGTTGCAATGGTATAGGTAACAGTTACGCCAGAGCTCTTTGGGCCTGGTTCATTAGTAATATTATAAGGGCGGGCCACTAGGTTGTTTGCGCCTAGGAAAAGACTCATCTCTAGTTGAAATGTACCACCGGTAGTGCACATACTAGTGCCGCTAAATCCACCGTTGTCATAGACGTTTACGTAGGAACCATCTGGGCAATAGCCTTCGACTAAGATGTTTGCTGTCGTGAAAGAAAAACCGTCCGTCGGGGAGGTGATAATAGCTGGTGAAGTTAGCGTGGCGGCCGGCACAGTAGCTGTAATTGATATGGTGTCGGCAACAACTCGATAAGTCCACTCAAAAACAAAAACTCCGATAACAAGGACAAACAACATGGTAATTGGATGCAACAGGACTCGTTTGTGCAGCGGCCTTTTCTTACGTATTTGCTGTTTAATAATCTTCTTTTTGGGGTCGCGGCGTATCAAAACCGCCCTACTACTTCGGAGTTTCTTTGATGTTTTGGACGGTGTTTTCTTTTTGGATTTTATTTTTCGGTTTTTCATTTTAAAAAACTTTACTGCAATTATATCATATTATGTTTATCGCAGAATACTAGGGCGTTTATTAGTGACTTATAATGTACTATTATTAAGTAAGGGTGGATACGACTTCAAGCACTATGGCTAAGCCACATAAGAGATTCCTAACAGTTGCTATTATTTTATCTGTCATTTGTATTGTTTCTCTGGCGGTAATTGACAAAAAGTGGACCCAGCCGATTGCCACCAGCGCAGTGACTAGCCCCTACACTTTGCCGAAACAAGCGTCACTAACTCTAATCCCTGAGAATTATATAGATAACTATGTAAGTTTTGATTATCCGTCAATTATGACAGCTAAAAAGCCCCCGCAGCCAACACTGCCGGTTATCGATAATGCGACTTTCTCCTATCCTGATGACGAATCATGGTTATTGGCTATTGCGGTTTATAAAATACCATCTGGTAATTTCAACAATAATTCCGCCTACCAGGCACGAATAGTCAACCCATCGGTTTACAAACTATCTCAGAGCACCATTAATGGTATTTCGGTACCAATCTTTACTAATGTAACCGTCACTGGTTATAGCCGTGTGGCTTTCTTAATTAGTGGTGATTATCAGGCCACAGTATCGTTAATAGGCGATGACATTAATGGGGTGACTCCACTCGCCAACACTATGGCCATGGTTCTTAACTCGTGGCAGTGGCAAGGTTCGTACTAAATTTGATTGTCGGCCCAACAAGCAATACAATAATGGTTAGATATGAGATTTAGTAGTTTGGTTTCTTTACCTATAATTATGCTTAGTGCGTTTTTTGCAACGTTTTCTCACAGTACCACGTACTATATTCAGAGTTACAGCGTAGGTGCCGGGGCGACTAATACTGCACACTCGACGACATACACTATTCAGGGTAGTGTCGGTGAACAAGCTAATGGCTCTGCAACAGATGGAACCAATACTAACAAGAGTGGCTCAATTAACACTGAACAGCTAAATGTACCAGGGGCCCCAACTCTGAGTAACGGCTCCAGTACTTACTACAATCAGTTGAACTTTATACTATCGACTAGTGGTAACCCGACTGATACAACCTATGCTGTGGCCGTTTCGACCAATAACTTTACCTCGACTCTTGGTTACGTCCAGGCAAGTGGCGCAGTAAGCGGCACCCAGTTTTATCAAAGCTATACTTCTTGGGGTGGTGGTAGCGGCTCATTCGTGACCGGCTTAACCCCCTCAACTACTTATGAAATAAGAGTGGCGGCTATGCAGGGGATGTTTACCAACAGCAATTTTGGCGCTTACTCAACAGCATCTACTGTGGCCTATACGACAACCTTCTCGGTTAGCCCCAGTTCTATTAGCCTGGGCTCATTACTGCCCGGCACAGTTTTTACTAGTAGTAATCTGACCCTCAACTTCGCTACAACTGCTGCTCAAGGTGGAGATGTTTATGTCTATGGCGCGAACGCCGGCCTATATTCGGCCAATAAATTGTCAACTATTGCTGCAGCTACTACTAACTTAGCAGTAGCATCGTCAGGTTTTGGTCTGCAGGCAACTGGGGCTAGTCAGTCATATGGCGGGCCGCTAACCATCGTCGCTCCCTATAATGGCTCAAGCAATAATGTTGGTACCGAGACTACTGGTCCGGCAGATCTCTTAACTACTGCGGCGGCGACTTTGAGCGGAACGGCTAGCGTTAATGTCCAGGCCAAGAGCTCAACAACTACACCCGAGGCTTCCGACTATACAGAGACCCTGACATTTATAGCAGCTGGTAGTTATTAATAAACCTGTGGATAACTATTTGCACTAATTAAAAGCATTAGCTACAATTCAACTTAGCGTTAACAAATAAAAATATTTAGAGAGGTCAAAATACCATGAGGTTCATATTAAATAAATTACAAAAATCCTATCTTCTGATAGCAGCCGGGCTTTTAATTCTTGCAAATGTTCTAACATTTGCCCCGGCAGTTTTTGCTCTAACCTACTTAGTCAAACCAGAAGTTCTCGAAACTAATATGAATGCAACTGGCACCAGCGCTCTTATTATTTACTTCACAACTTCGGCCTCTAACACCGGTACGTCTCTGTCGCTAACTTTGCCGGCCGGCTATACGGTTAACGCTACTCAGCACTATCAAACAACCTTTGGCACTCCTAGCTGTACAGCCATAACAGGAGCTACTAGCGTCCTCCCAGGCGCTCCGGCTGCCTCGGGCAGTGGTCAGGTCATTACCTTCTCTGGTATCACGACTATGAGTATTAACCACTCCTACTGTGGAGTACTAACTGGTACAAGCGGTGTATCGAATGACTCGGTTACTAACCCTGCTGCTGGTGTTTATGCTGGCTCTATAACCGCCGGTACTGATGCCGCTGCTCAATTTGGAGAAGATGTTATCAGTAATGACCAGGTTGTTGTTACAGCGACCGTGCCGGCTTCATTTACACTAGTTATTAGTGCGAGCTCAGACCCCTTCACAGCTAACCTAGCAGTTGCTTCCATTGTTGGTACAACCGGTGTAACAGCCACAGTAACAACTAACGGTACTGGCTGGTACATATACGGCACAGATGCAAACACTGGACTATATTCTCCTAGTACAACCATTACCATTCCTTCAGCTACACCCGGTGCAGCCGATAGTCTTACAGCTGGAACCGCAGGCTATGATACAGCCATCACTACTGCTCAAAACGCCGGTAACTACGCCTCCGGTGGAGCAGGTGTAGGCAGTGGTCTAAGCAGCACTACTATGGAAAAACTAGTAGCAGGTACTGGCCCTACAGCCTCTCAGACAGCAGTCTTCAAGGAATATGCCGCCATCTCAGGTGTAACACCTGCAGCTACTGACTAC
>Ga0182030_10028279_pt1 | contig 10028 bp, 10 predicted proteins | sample 812S3MmetaG_FD_121299 | JGI IMG/M metagenome (GOLD analysis project Ga0182030, IMG submission 121299) | Permafrost microbial communities from Stordalen Mire, Sweden - 812S3M metaG (Illumina Assembly) | ecosystem: Environmental > Terrestrial > Soil > Wetlands > Permafrost | place: Sweden... | reverse complement strand
TTTCTCGTCAATTACGCGCTCGCACCCGGAGAGGTGGTCGTGATCGACTTCTCCAGCGCAGGACTGTTGTCGACCCCGGGTTCGTCGCAAGTGCTCGACAGCTCGCTGGTGCGCAGATGGATCGCCGTGCCCCCCGCTCGCACCGTGGTGCTGTCGACCGTCATCGGGTCGAGGCCCACCGAAGTGGTGGCTGCGCCGATCTTCGCCGGTCACAGCGTGGTGGGTACTTTCATCGCCACCAGCGATTTGAGTGGTTTTGCCACGGAGCGCTCCCGCGAGATCCGACTTTCGGTAGCCGAAGGACTGATCGCGTTATTGGCCGCGGTGTTGAGCACCTTCTTTCTCCTGCGCCGACTACTGCGCAAGGTGGGACGGATCACCACAACCGCTGACGAGATTGGCAGTGGCAATCTCGACCAGCGACTCGGCGACCAGGGCAGCAACGACGAGGTCGGCGAACTGGCTTCCACCTTCGATTCGATGCTCGATCGCCTCCAGGCAGTGATGGTCGCCCAGCGCCGGTTGCTCTCAGATGTGTCGCACCAGCTCCGCACTCCTCTCACCGCAGCTCGCGGCCATCTCGAGGTGATGGGTCGCGGCGACCTCGCGGATGTTGGCGAGGTGCGAGAGACCCTCGACGTGGTCATCGACCAACTCGATCACACCCGATCGGTGGTCGAACGCCTTTTGATGTTGGGCCGCGCCATGGAGCCGGACTTCTTGGAGACCCGACCGACCGAAGTGCGCCGGTTAGTGGGAGAGGTGTACGGCGCGGTGAAGGTGCTCGCCGCGCGCGAGTTCCTCGAACCGGTGGCGCCCGACCTCATCATCGACGTGGACGTCGAGAAACTACGTGGGGCGCTGATGAATCTGGTGGACAACGCAATCCGCGCCACACACGATGGTGACACGGTGGCCATCGTCGCGAGCGCGGACTACGAAGGCGAAGTATTACGTCTCAGTGTCGAGGATTCGGGCCCCGGGATCCCTCGCAGCGAACGTGAGGCGGTGCTGGAGCGTTTCCAACGACCCGGAGCGCGTGATCGAGACGGATCGGGACTGGGTCTCGCCATCGTCAAGGCGGTTGCCGAGGGGCACGGCGGTTGGATTGAGATTGCGACCTCGACATACGGGGGAGCGCAGGTAACCATCGTGTTGCCCATCATGAGGTTTAACTTTGAGGTTGAGGTTGAGAGATGAGAATTCTGATAGCTGAAGATGACCCGGCGATCGTCTCGTTCTTAGTCAAGGGGCTGAAAGCCGAGGGCTACGCGACCGTGGTCGCGTCCAGCGGACAAGAGGCGAACCACTACCTCACTTCTAGCTTCGAGACCTTCGACCTGGTGCTGCTCGACCTGGGGTTGCCGGTCGTGTCGGGTCTGGACGTGCTAACGGCCTTGCGCCAGCGCGACGCGTCGCTGCCGGTGATCGTCCTGACGGCGCGGGCCGAGACCCCCGACAAGGTGCGTGGCCTGGAAATGGGCGCCAACGACTACGTCACCAAACCCTTCTCCTTCGCGGAACTGCTGGCGCGTATCCGCGCCACCTTGCGTAGCAACAGCCAGCCGACCACCAACGAGTTGGTGGTCGCGGACTTGCGACTCGATCTCTTCTCCAAAGTCGCGTGGCGCGGCGAGCGACGGATCGACCTTGCGCCACGCGAGTGGGCGCTCCTCGAGCTGTTCATGCGTCACCCCACCCACGTCCTCTCGCGGACCCGGATACTCAATGAGGTGTGGGAGTACGGTTTCGATCCCGGCAACAACATCGTTGATGTCTACGTGAGCTACCTACGTAAGAAGATCAACCTCGCCGATACTGAGCCGTTGATCTTGACGGTACGCGGAGCGGGATACCGACTGGTGGCGCGCTGAGGTCGCGACCCGACGCGAACGGTAGACGAATTCACACCCTTACAGTTGAGGGCGTGCGTTCACCGGAGAGTCACCAATGAGCCCCGTGTCGCGACCCGACGTCGCGTCCTCGACCTTGAAGAAGCGTCTTAATCTGCGCATTCGCCACTCGGTGGGGCTGACCCAAGATCCCCCGCCGATGTGTGACGACCCGGCGCTGTCGTACATGCCCGTCGATGGCGTGGCGCGACTGGTGCACGGTGACCTCTCGACCATGATCATTGGCGGACTCGGTTCGCTGTTCTTGCAGATGTTGCACCCCCACGCGATGGCAGGTGTCGCCCAGCACTCGCGCTACCAGAACGACGCCCTCGGACGTCTGTTGCAGACGGCCAACTTCATCGGACATACGACCTACGGTTCCAAGACGCAGGCCTATCTCGATATCGAACGCGTGCTGGCCGTGCACGAAGCGGTTCGTGGAGTGGCCGACGACGGCGTAGAGTACTACGCCAACGACCCACACCTCTTGGCCTGGGTGCACGCGTGCGAAACGTCGATGTTCCTGGCGGCCTACCGACGCTACGGCCGCGTGCGACTCACTGCGGCCGACGCCGACGCCTACGTCGCTGAGATGTCGCAACTCGCCCGCGACCTCGGCTCGGAGGATCCCCCCAGTACCGTCGAGGACCTCTGGGCTCAGATCGACGCGTTTCGCCCCGAACTGCGCCTCAGCGCTGACGGAGAGGAGGCCCGCACCTTCGTCGCCGACGGCTTCGTCAAGGGCACCACCCAGAAGATCGCGCACCGTCTCTTCGTGCAGAGTTCCTACGGTCTCATGCCCGAGTGGGCCCGGCGACAGCTGGGCGTGGCGTCGACGCCGCTCGCGCGGGCGATCGTGGTGGCGCCGATCAGCCACGTCCTGTGCGCATTGGTGCGATCGTTCGTGCCCCCCACCGAGCGGGTTCCGGTCGGCGTCTAGTCTCGGCGCCATGGACTACGACTGGTACTGCGACCATCTCGAGAATGAAGGTGCGCACTTCATCGACGTGGCGCGCCACGCTGAGGACGTGGCGGTCCCGAGTTGTCCGCAGTGGCGGGTCGCGGATCTCCTAGCGCACGTGGGCTTCGTGCACCGATGGTCGGAGTATGTGGTACGCCACCGGGCGCCGGAGCGATTGTCGGTTCGTGACATGGGCTTATCGCGCGGTCCCGTCACTCCCGAATGGCTCGGTGATGGACTCGCGACGTTGCTGGCGACGCTACGTGCGAGCGATCCCGACGACGCGATGTGGGCCTGGGGCGCCGATCAACACGTGAGGTTCTGGGCGCGTCGACAATTGCACGAGACACTTGTTCATCGTGTGGATCTCGAGGGCGCGCTCGGCGCGCCCAGCGAGATCGACCCGGTCGTCGCCGCGGACGCAATTGATGAGTTCTTGGAGAACCTCGAACGCGCCGGTGTCTTCTCACCTGAGGTGAAGAACCTGGTGGGAGCCGGTGAGATCATCACTTTTCGCACTCACGAGGGCCGTGAATGGGCACTGCGATTGACGCCGGAGGGTTTCGAGCTCGTCGCCGATGCGGGTCCGAGTGCGGCGACGCTGCGCGGTCCGGCGACTGATCTGCTCCTGGTTCTCTATCGACGTCGGCGCCTCGACGAGTCGACGTGCACCTTTGAGGGCAGTCGTGAACTGCTCGATCGGTGGCTCACCAACAGCGCGCTCCTCTAGGGATTAGTGCGAGAGGCCGAGCGAGCGCAGCAGGGTGCGAGTGAGCGAATTCGATTTCGTGTAGACCTTTCGCCGGGCGTAGCGCCTGCCGTAGGCGAGGGGACCTTTCGACGCGGCCTGCGCGTTACCGAGGATGCGCGCTTCGCGATAGAGCTGCGAGCGCAGACTACGAGAGCGAGCCACGATTTCTCCCTTGCGCGGTATGAGAACGACTCCTCCAGTGTGGCTCACGCAGCGCACGTCGTGCAATGGCGAGGACCTAATCTTTGTCTAACGGGGGATCCATGACACGTCGCGACGTCGCGCAGAGCCAGAACGCGGGGACGATCGATCGGGCCACCTGGGCCCTGGCGGTACTCGCCTTGTTCGCCGGTTTCGCCCAGTTTGGGGCCGTCGCGTCATTGGCTGACGTCGCCAAACACTTCGGCCACGTGACGGATTCAACGTCATTGGCCAGTCAAGTGGGTCTCTCCGGATCCGTCTTGGGTCTAGGGCTCGCGGCGTTGCGCGTCGCGTCGCTCGGTGCCTTACCCCTGGCATCACTGGCTGACCGCTGGGGCCGGACGCGCCTGGTGCGCCAGACCCTCTGGCTGGGACTGGCGATCACCGCGGCGGCGGCGCTGAGTCCCACCTACTGGTTCTTCGTGGCGTGCTTCGCGCTGGGTCGACCCCTGCTGTCGACGGCGTCGACACTGCTGCAGGTGATGACCGTGGAACTCTCGTCCACGGCTCATCGCGTGGGACGACTGGCGCTCGTCGCGGCCGGCGCCGGCGCGGGTGCGGGACTGTCAGCAATTCTGCACGGGGCGATCCGCTCCGAGGGCTCCTTTCGGTGGCTGTTCGCTCTCGCGATCCTGCCGGTCGTGGGCGTGGGCGCACTCCTTCGAGTGGTGCCCGAGCCGCGCAGCCACGACACCACGCTGCTGGCGCGGGTCGGGGCAGTACCTCAGATATATCGCGGACAGCTGTGGCGGGTGGCCACGGTCGTCGCCGTGCTGGGCATGATCGGTGGTCCGGCCAATGGTTTCGTCTTCGTCTACGGCGAGAGCGTCTTGCACATCTCGCCCTCGAAGGTGGCGCTCATGGTCGCCACGGCCGCGGTGACCGGTCTCGGGGGACTGCTACTCAGCCGATGGCTGGCCCAGCGCTGGGGTCGTCGCAGTACGGTGGCCCTCGGCCTCGTGGCTTCGGGACTTACCGCGACCCTCGCCTACGGGGGAGGCAAAGTGGCCTTCGTCGCGGGTTATCTTCTTGGGGTGGCCGCCGGGGGCTTGGTGACGCCGGTGATCACCGCGCTCGGCACGGAGATCTTCCCCCACCACGTACGTGCGACCGCTGCCGGATGGCTGGTCGTCGCTGGTGTGGTGGGCGCGACGGCGGGCCTGGGACTCTTCGGGTGGGTGGGTGACGCCGTGCACTCCTCGGGGAGCGATGCCTTGCGGTGGCCGGCCATCATCACCTTCATCCCGATGTTGTGGACGGCAGGACTCTTACGCGCCCTTCCCGAGAGCGCGGGCGTCGAGTTGGTTTAGGGGACTATGAGTGATCAGGTCCGTCGCGGACGTGCGTCAACCCTGGACTGCGACGTTGCCGCAGAGTTGTTCACGTGCGAGGGACGGATCGGCGCTGAATGACATCGTGGTCCAGGTGAAGGAGTGCTCGAAGTCGTGGAGCACGCTGGTCCACGTGAGGGGGCCGGTGATCGCCGACAGATAGCCCGCCAGTGGTTGGCACTGCATCGCCGCGTGGGCGTCCATGATGTTCTGACGAAGGGCACCAGGCTGCGATTGCCACGTCTGAGGACCAGAGAATCGTGCGATCATCCAGGAGATGGCGAGATACTTCTCATGTCCTGGACGGCCGCGCCGCGCCAGGGTGATGTGCGACCCCACTGGATTGGCGAGTGACAATTCGTCAAACACGTAGACCTTGTCGCCGGCGGCGAGACCCTTGACACCGATGTTGCCCAAATCGACGTAGAGCGACTCGGGCAAGTCGCTCGTGACGGGATAGTACGGACCCTCGACGCCGATTTGGTCCAAGGTCATTTCCTTCTTACCCTGGGGGACCCTCGACGCCGCTTGCTGCAGTTGACGACCTGCTAGGTACCACTGCCAGTTGGGGTAGTCACTTGGTTGGATCGGGTACGCACTCCCGCTGGCGTAGATGTAATACGCACGTTCATTGGCGATCATGTCGTTCCCGACACCCGGCACGGTGTAACGAAGCGACACCAGACAGATGGCCGCCCAAACGACAACTCCTACGCCGAACGCCGGGTAGATCGTTTTTCGCGTCAACGGCCAACTGATCCAACCGACCGCGAAGAGTGAGAAGAATCCAGGTAGCAGCATGCGCGCATGCATGAAGTCTCCGCCCAGGCGCACGACGTAGAGAATGTCCAAGGTGCCACCCACCACCGGCGCAAGGATGACCGCCAGGTCCAGGCGAATTCCCCGTTGCCACCACCGGTGCAGTCGTGCGACGCTGATTGCTCCGAGGAACAAGGTCGGGATGAAGAGGTAATACGGTCGTATGAAGTTCCACGCGTACTTGAAACCCTGGGACCAGTAAGAACTGGCGGCGGACTTCGCCAGCGACGTATTCGACACGAGGAGTCCGAAATATGCGACGCGAAACAGCTCACTGATGATCGGGATGGCCACCAGTGAGAACACCAAGAGGATCACTTTGCGTCGCTTCACGGAGGTGCCACGCGCAGCGTTGTGAAAGAGCAACAGTCCGAGGACGACTCCCTCGCTCATGGTGAACAGGACCATGTCGGGCCTGATGGTGAAGCCCAGTGAGAGAACGACCGCCGTCAGGTACAGGCCGCGGTTCTCCTGGCATAGCGCCCGTACGAGTAGCCACCAACTCAGTCCCAACCAGCCAAATATCATTCCGGTCTCTAGACCTGACGTGGCGAACATCCACACGCCACCGACGACGGAAATGCAGATGAGCCCGATAGGGATGACGCCGTTGTCATCGTTTCTCTTGGCGAAGGAGATCGTGGCGAGCCCGGCGAGCCAGAACCCCTCAACGGTGAGGACCAGGCCCAGCACGACGGACCACCATTGCACGGACAAGAACGTGAAGACGCCCGAGACGGCGGTGAGGAGTGCGATCCAGAGCGGGTCGGTGTAGACCTCAACGCGCTCACCCGGGTTGAACACTGGACCGTATCCGTGCAAAATATTCTGAATGACTCGAAAGTCGATATTGGCGTCGTCCGAGACCCACCGGTATCGCCAACCGCCGAGGAAGACGATGATCACCGGAATCAGAACGAGGAGATGGTCCCTTTTCGTTCTCATCAAGCAATCATTGCATCACTGTTCACCAGAACCCGACTAATGGCGCGTCGCACGGTGCGAATCGACTGAAGGCCGCGAGGTCGGTCCGACTATTGAATGGTGACATCGGCACGAAGTGCGCGATGGTCGCTGCCGCCGTCGGTGGCCGCGGCCGCGAGACGATGCCACGGACCGCGGCCGAGCAAGTGGTCGATCTGCGAGTGCGGTCGGTGCGCGGGCCAGGTACGTGCGCGAGCCAGGCTGGTCCAGCCCGGCAGCAGGAGCCGAAGCAGCGGACGCCAACAATTGAAGTCGCCGCCGAGGATGATCGGTACCCGCGGGTCGAGTTCGTTGACGATTCGCGTGACGCGCCAGTACAGCAGCGGCGAGCCGTGGCTGAGGTGCGCGCCGTGCACCGCGAGCACGTGGATGGGCTGCCCGTCGAGGACGAGGCGAGCCACAATCAGCGCCCGGCGCACCTTCTCACGCGGCAGACGCCCGAGCGAGCGAACGGCGATTGATTCAATGGGTAACGTCGTGAAGAGTCCGAGCCCCCATTCGCCCGTCTCGACCTGGGGCCGGGCTCGTCGATGGGTCACTTGCTGCGGCGTGAGCTCGCGATGTTCGCGAAAGTACAGGCCGCGTTCGCCCGTGAAGTGAGCCAGCAACGGTTGCCAACTGCGTGGTCCGCGACCACTGGTCACGCGTTCGGCCCGCGCGAGCCCCACGAATTCACCTCGCATGCCCAGGCGTTCGCACACCGTGGCGACGAAATCCTCGCCGTCGTCGCCACGCCAGAGTTCGGGGCAGATGGCAATATCGGGGGCCAGACCGATGAGGTGTTCAAGTGCGCCGGTGGGCCGCCCCCAGCCGTCGACGCCGGCGTGAAGGTTGAAGGTGACGACACGCACCCCAGCGACTTTACGCCCTTCACCCTTTCGCGTGTGGCAAGGTCTAGGGGTGGAATCTCTCAATGTGGCCTTCGGCCATCGATTGTGGTGGGTCGACGCCTTCATCGGCGAGGCCGAGCGCGGCAATCCCGCGGTGGTGGTATTGCTGGAGCGCCCCATGGATGATGCCGATCTCCAACAGATCGCCTTTGAACTCGGTGTCTCGGAGACGGCGTTCCTGCGCCGGGTGGGCGACCAGTGGTCCCTGCGGTGGTTCACTCCGACGGTCGAGGTCGACTTGTGCGGCCACGCCACGTTGGCGGCCCTGCACGTCTTGCTCAATGAGTTAGGCGTACCGGGCGGGGAGATCTACTTCCAGACCCGTTCGGGTGTCCTGTCGGGACGGCGATTGAGCGATGGTTTGTTGGGCATCGACCTGCCCAGAGCGTACGTCGAACCAGTGGACACCTCGGTGTTGGCCGACACGCTCGGACCCCTCAAGGAGGCCTTCCAAGCCGGTGCCTCGAGCGTGCTCGCCGTGGTCGAGGACTACGACGCCCTGTGTGGGCTGAGCGTCGACACCCTGTCGCTCTTTTTGATCCCCGCCTCACTCGTCATCGCGGTATGCGAGGGAGGACCGGGCGTCGATATCTCAGTGCGCGTCTTCGCCCCGCGTATCGGTCTGGCCGAGGATCCGGTGACCGGCAGCGCCATGTGCGCTTTGGCACCCTGGTGGGCCGATCGGACCGGTGCGCCGACGTTGTCGGTGCGCCAAGCGTCCGCGCGCGGTGGCGTCATGTATTCGCGGCTCTTCGAGAAGAACGTCGAAGTGGCGGGAGTGACGCGAACCTTCTTCGGTGGTGATTTGCGGGCGTGAGCGAGTCACTGGGACCCGGGCCCCATACGCGGCTACGCCGTCTCCCCGAGAAGGCGGCATATGACGAGTCGACGATCTTCGCGATTCTCGATGGCGGTGTGATCTGTCACGTGGCGGGCGTCGTCGACGGCCTCGCCATGGCGCTTGCGACGTTGCACCAGCGAGTAGGGCGCACTCTCTACGTGCACGGCTCAAAGTCCAACGCCCTCTTGCGGGCGATTCTCGACGCCGGCGTGGCCAGTGCGAGCGTGACCCTCTTCGACGGTGTGCGCTTGGCGCGCAGCGGGTTCGAGTCCTCGATCGCCTACCGCGGCGTCGTGGTGGTGGGCACCACTCGCGAAGTTACCGACGCCGACGAGAAGGCCAGGATCCTCAACAATTTTGTGGACGTCGTCGTGCCGGGACGAGCTGACGAGGTACGAAAGATGACGCCGCGCGAAGTGAGCCTCACCTTGGTGGTGGCACTCGATATCGACGAAGCGTCGGCGAAGGTCTCGGCCGGACCGACCAGCGACGACCCCGAGGACGTCTTGTTACCCATCTGGTCCGGAACAGTACCGGCACGTGTCGTCTACGGCGAGCCCATCGCGAGCACCGATGGGGCCATGGCAGGCGGCGACGTCGCGGTGCCAGCGTCGGTGCGACGACTTTTGGAGAGCTCTTGAGCGAAGTACCGGACCTGGCGACGCAGATCCGCGCGATCGAGCCAGTGGATTCTCGTGAGGCCACGTCGATTGACGCCACGCTGGAGCATCTGCGTTGGCCGGGTGATCCCTTCGACGAGTCCCTCAACGATCACCACCTGACGGCATCGGCGTTCGTGCTCTCCTCGCGCGGCGTGATTCTGCACCTGCATCGGCGTCTGCACATCTGGGTCCAACCTGGCGGCCACATCGACGACGGCGAAGGTCCGGAGGACGCCGCGGTTCGCGAAACTCTCGAGGAGACGGGCCTCGAGGCCATCCATACCGAGCCACCCACGCTCTTTCACGTCGACGTGCACCCCGGACCGCGCGGACATACCCATTACGACCTGCGTTACGTGCTACTCGCGCGGCCGCTCGACCCGACGCCGCCGCCCGGTGAGAGCCCCGAGGTGCACTGGTTCGACTTTGACGCCGCCATGCTCCAAGGTGAAGCGACGATGGTCAGCGCCCTGAGAAAGCTCGAGTTGGCCTCGACGCAGTGGCGGATGCGAGACTAAGCGAGTGGAACCGATCGACAATCTGCGCGCCCTCAACGAGGCCGACCGCTGGATCGAACGCGTCATCGCGCAGCGTGAGCACTTGCCCGAGCTCGAGGAATTGGCGACCGTCGAAGGAGAGTTGCGCTCGTTGCTGAGCGCCCTACAGGAAGCGCAGTCCACCGCCGAGCCGGTG
>Ga0182030_10028278_pt1 | contig 10028 bp, 10 predicted proteins | sample 812S3MmetaG_FD_121299 | JGI IMG/M metagenome (GOLD analysis project Ga0182030, IMG submission 121299) | Permafrost microbial communities from Stordalen Mire, Sweden - 812S3M metaG (Illumina Assembly) | ecosystem: Environmental > Terrestrial > Soil > Wetlands > Permafrost | place: Sweden... | reverse complement strand
GTTCGCTTCATGATCGAAGTGGTCGAAACCGTGGTGAAGGCCTGGAGTCCCGGTCGAACCGGCATACGCCTCTCGCCAATAGTCAAAGCTGGCGATATCGCCGATAGCCATCCCGCCGCACTGTTCCTATATGCGGTAAATGAATTGAATCGATTCAATCTTGCCTATCTCCACATTTTGGAAGGCGTGCAGATCGGTGAACGTGAAGTCGAAGGCGGTTTCGATTGGCAGAAACTACGGCGCGCGTTCCACGGTCTTTATATGGCCAACAACGGCTATGATTTGGAGATGGCCCTGAAAGCGAGGCGAGAGAACCTGGCTGACCTAATTGCCTTCGGGCGACCGTTCATCTCCAACCCGGACTTGGTAAGACGCCTGAAGAGCGGAGCGCCGCTGGCCGACTGGGACGTCGCGACCTTCTATGGTGGCGATGCGCGGGGATACATTGATTATCCGAGTCTGGACCAAGCGGTAGAATCCCCGCCAAAGCGCCCGCTCGGGTCTTTACGCATGATTTGACCTGCCGCGAGAGATGCGCTTGCAGGCCGGTATACAGAACGCCGACGGCTCCTGAAAACGGGCAACTTGCGCTAAGTAGCCGCCGTTGCAACATCATAGGGCGACTGTGTCACGAATCGGCCATTCGAACCGCCATGCTGTGCAATTGAAGTGTGTGTCGAACGGTGCCCATCCAACCAAGAAAATATTAGTCAAGCGATGGGGTGCAATTGTTGGAATCCGGACCACAAGCCGTAATGTGGAAAGTCGGGTATTTCGAATGCGCCTGCGAGAACGCCTCACCGCATGGCCTGACATGTCCAATATATGGTGGAGGCGCGCTACATCTTTGGATCGATCAGGTGCACCGCAAGGGAAGCCCGAGACAGCGCGGCCAGGCGAGGTTCCACGGTAGCCCGCGACCATGGGCCGAGCTTCGCTTGTAGGCGCGGGCCACGATTACCCGGTCGATCGCGGGCGGCAGCAGGTGTTGCGTGGTGCGCCTTGAAGGGACGAACGGCGAGGAGTCCACGGGCTCCGCCAGGGGATTGTGGTCAAAGATGGTCCAGGACGAACTGGATTACCGTCGGGACCGACACCGGTGCGGTCACCATCACGATAGCGCAGAGCGTGCCGGGCGCCCCAGTACAGGAGTGCTGTCTGGGTAACGTCAGTCGGGGTACTGGCCGACGTGCCTTCGACCTGGAAAGCCTTCGGCGCCCGCTTCGCCGCCGCACTTAAACTGCCCGGATCCCAATATGGAGCGGGCGGATCGATACACAGCAGCTCTAGCCATTCCGCTGGCGTAGGTAACCCGATCCCAATCCCGGATGATTCGATAGTTTCGAATATTCAATGCAATAATTCGATTGCGGATAATCCCGCTTTCTGACAGGAGATCACGATGTCCGCCGTACTGGCACTCGGCGCTGAGCCGATCCAGCCCACTGAAGAGGTGTCGGCGCTCGCGGCCGATGCAAGTCGGCGCCTATTTCGCGTGATGGGGGCGAATACCCGCGAGGCGTGCGTCGTGCGCTTCGAAAGTGCGCCCGACGAACCGGTGGTATTGCCCGCCGCCGCCGTGCGCCTCTTGGGCGCGTTACTGGCCGAGCTCGCCGAGGGCAATGCCGTGACGCTGATGCCGCACCATGCGGAACTGACGACTCAGGAAGCCGCCGATTTGCTGAATGTCTCCCGTCCGTTTCTGATCACGCTGCTGGAGAGCGGCCAGTTGCCCTTTCACAAGATGGGCACCCACCGACGGGTTCGGTTCGCCGATCTCATCATTTATAAGCGTCGCCGGGACGCCGAGAGCGAGACGGCGCTTCGGGAACTTGCCGCGCTGTCGCAGGAATTGAATCTGGGATACTAAACGAACGGTGCCAGTGTTGCAGAGGGGCGGGGGGAATATTGGCAAGCTTCACGGTCGTCTACGATGCTTGCGTACTCTACCCGGCGTCGATTCGTGACCTGCTCATTGAAATTGCGCGAACTGGATTGGTGCGGGCAAAGTGGACTGCCCGCATTCACGGCGAATGGATCGATGCTCTGCTTCGCTCACGTCCCGAGCTCGTTCGGGGGCGCGTGGAGAATGCCGCACGGTTGATGAATATCGCGGTGCCGGACTGTCTGGTCACTGGATTTGAAACGCTTGAAGCTGGGTTGGGTGTTCTACCCGATGCCGACGACCGTCACGTGCTTGCGGCTGCAATCCACTGCGGTGCGCAGGAGGCCATCACTTTCAATCTGCGTGACTTTCCGGACGCGGTTCTCCACCCCTACGGGATCCGTGCTGTTCATCCGGACGAATTTGCCGAGCACCTGCTGGACCTGAATGCCGAGGCTATCTGTGATGCGGTGCGAAGGATTCGCGCACGCCTCACGAATCCACCGCGCTCGGCCGCCGAGATGATCGAGACGTACGAGCAACACGGACTCGCGGTCACCGCTTCGATACTCAAAACCCGTGCGAATTCCCTGTAGATCATGACAGATCAGGAATGCACCTGCGTTTCGTTTCGTCCGACGGTCGTGTGGTCCGCCTGGATGCTCTGGGTCATTGCCGGCGTGGTAGTCGGCCTGATTGTCACTTTGGGCGGGCAACCTACAGCGCTCTTGGGCAATCCGATGTTCCTGGGCTTTGCGGGGGCTTACGTGGTCATCATTGTGGCCGCGCTGGTGGTCTCGCGCTATCGATTGCGCCACCAAGGCGGCACTCCGCCGCTAGTCTTTGAGTCTGCGAAGCTCGTTGCACCGATAGGCGCCAACGGGCGACGAACCGTACAGATACCTTATGCCGATATTCGCTCTGTGATTCATCTTGGGAAGGGCTGGACCGGACGGGTGATCCTGGATGTGGGTAAGCGCGTGATGGTCTACCCGACCAGGGAGTTTGCGAACCCCAACGCGTTTGAGCAGTTGCGTGAACTGCTCAAACAGCGCATTGAAGCACTCCCGGAGGGTACGCCCCGATGGTTGGCCATGGACGCTAGAGCAAGCGTTGCCGACCAGCTTACGCGGGTTCCGGCAAGGTGGACGTACGGATTCGCTGCGGTGTTGGCGTTGATCTATGCCTGCCAGTGGCGAAACACACCCCGCGATTTACTGTTCGGGGCGGTTGATTGGGGCGCCAATGCCGCGACGCTGGTCCGTCGCGGGCAGTGGTTCAGATTGGCAACCGCCAACCTCTTGCATGCAAACCTGATGCACGTTGCCTTTAATCTTCTATCCCTGATCGTGCTGGGCGTGGTGGTCGAGCGACAACTGGGGTGGCGGAGGTATTTACTGCTGTTGCTCGGCAGCGGGCTGTTGTGTCAGCTTGCTTCTGCGTTTGTCGGCCAGCAGCTGACCGCTACGCTGTATTCGGTCGGTGTGTCGGGCATCGTCTTCGGGGTGCTCGGCGCGCAGGGGGTTCTCAATCACCGGTTTGGCTCGCAGCTACCGGGCGGTTACCGCTTCCCCGCGCGGGTCTGGTGGATCCTGCTGGGCGTAAACTTTGTGGCGCTGCCGCTGATGATGCCGCAATTGGACAATGCGGCCCACGTCGGCGGCCTACTGAGCGGCGCGGCCATCACGTGGTGGTTGTGCCGGGATCAGACGGACATCACCAAGCCAGCTGCCTTGACGGCACTGCAGACCGCTGTGCTGGGGGGCCTGGTCTTGATTTGGAGCGCCAGTATTGCCGGCGCCATCAGCCATGGCACCGACCAGAGTACAGCGCGCGCAGATCGCGCGGTGCTGCTGCAGCACGTGCTGGAGTCGCCTCGTCCGGAGGCCCCACTGGACAATGAGATTGCATGGGCATTGGCCACGCAATCGGAAACGACACCGGATGACCTTGACCGTGCGCTGACGCTCGCCCAACGCGCCGTCAGGCAGGCTACCGCCAACAGCGGCGGTGCCGACAAAACGACGCGTGCCTACACGGACACGTTGGCCACGGTGCAGTACCGTCGCGGGGATTTCGGCGCCGCGGTCGCCCTGGAGGAGTCCGTGGTGCATGCTCCAAGGCCATCCTATGTGTACAACAGCCAGTACGCGCGCTTTCTGCAGCACTACGTTGCGAAGAACGGCGTGCGGGTGCTGGGCGACGCGACGCCGACGCTGCCCACTCTGGCGCTCCTGCCGTCTTTGATGCCTGCCACAATGGTTCTGAAGGTTACGTTGCCACAGGCGCTGCCTCGCGGCGCAGAGCTGACTGTGTTGCTGCTCCGCAAGGGCCAGTTGCTCGGGCCGTTGCATTTGGAGATTGGAGCGGCCCAAGCGAAAGTGCTCAAAGTTACTGTCCAGGATACCAGGCTGCGCGGCATTGACGCATCTGATCTGGCGGTGTGGTTGGCTGAGTTGAACGACCGGAGCTGTTCGTGTGCGGCGGGGACAGTAGCTGGCAGCTTCTTCGCACTCGCGCCGGAGGTTGCGAGGTTGCCATGATCTGGCATTCGCGCGCAGCGCATGGCGGAACGGTCCGTATCCGGAGTCCTGAAGGCCAAGATCTCAGAGCCGGTAGCTCGGTGTGTTTGTGGGTTTTCCTTCAAGGTTTCATTTCTCACGTTGAGGACGTCCTACATGCGGGAACCGACGAATCGGAGTGACAGCTTCAAAGGGAAACGGTTAGCAACTGAGCCGTTGCTGTCGCAATGCGACATAACAGATATTATCTGCCCAAATCCGGGCGCAAACGCCGGGCTCAACCTGCGCGTTCGGTTCATGGTGCAGCAGCATGGGGGGTCATTCCGCTGTACATCAATGAGTTCATTCCGGGCCAGGTGCGGGCTCTGCTGCCAGGGTTCGCCTATCAGGTCGGGATTCGCGTGGCGTCGTCGCAACCATCATCGTGGGGGTACGATCGTGATCGCAGCGGTGCAGAAGCCGAGCGCGGCATCGCGTTCGGCCGCGATTCGGTTTAGTAACAGTCTGCGCTACGGTTGCAGAACGATATCGAGGAGCGCGATGAGAACCGGGATGATCGAGAGCTGCTGCCGTCCGCGACCTCTCGGCCTGAAGCTGGAGGATCGATGTTTGGTATCGGATCTAGGATTGGCGCCTTGTTGCTCGGCGCGCTTTCGCGGCTATTCTCCACATGACTGACGTTGGGAGGGAGCTCGCACCCAAAGGATCCCTGCGGGCGGCGATCAACTATAACAACCCACTTCTGGCCAGGTATGATGCGGCGACGGGCGCCCTGAGCGGACTGGCGGTGGATTTGTCGCGAGAGTTGGCGCGACGTGCGGGCGTATCGCTGACGCTCATCCCCTATGACGCCGCCGGAAAGATCAGCGGCAGCGCATTTGACGATACATGGGACGTCGCTTTCCTCGCCATTGACCCGCTGCGCGGGAAGACAATCGACTTCACGGGTGCCTACATCGAGCTCGAAGGCACCTATATGGTGCCGGCCGGTTCGGCGCTGCGGCGCATCGAGGATGTGGATCGCGATGGCGTACGCATTGCCGTGACGGCAGGCAGTGCGTATGACCTGTTCCTGAGCCGCGAGCTCAAGCATGCACAGCTCGTTCGTGCCGAAGACACGCCGCAATCCATGGCGCTGATGCGCGAGCGGAAGCTCGATGCCGTGGCCGCAGTCAGAACGGCGCTTGTCGCCGAGGCCAAGCGCGTGCCTGGATTACGGGTCCTGGGCGGACACTTCATGACTATCCCGCAAGCGGCTGGCGTTCCACAGGGCCGGCGGATTGCGGCACGTTACCTGCGCGCCTTCATCGAGGAGATGAAGGCGTCCGGATTCGTCGCGAGCGCGCTGCAAAGGTACGGCCACGGTTCGGAGGACGCGATCGTGGCTCCGGCTGCAGCGGCAGCCCCGTAGAATGCGCCGGTATCTGCACAATGTGCTTGCTGCAGAAGCCCGATTGTGTCGAACGCCGGCCCGTAATAGACGTGGGTAGCGAGCAATTGATGACGAAACGCCCAATGCATTGAATAGGGCGTTTGGTAAGTTGAATGTCAGAAAGTCAGACATTACGCGGAAATCCCCATAAACCGGGAGTAGCCCAGTCTGGATTTTCCATGAAACGTCTGATCGTTTCCGCCGTGGCTAATCCGCCCTCCTGCAATCTGCTGCTTTGCGAAAGATCTTGAAGCAGCCGGCTCGGATCCGATTTTCCGCCGCGCTCGTATCAGGCCGGACGTTCAGGCGGCCATCGTCGTGCGGCGACTGATCTCATCAATCCGCTCGATGGTCACGAGCTCGCTGCCGTCCTGGATCGCTTCCGCTGCTGCTCGCAACATCAACCGGGTGGCGCGACCGGTGATGCCTTCACTGCGGTCGAGCAGCAATCGAACCCTCTCCCGCTGCCCAAACGCCGAGGCTTTGCGCAGTGGCAACAGTTTTGCGAATGCGTCCACGAAGTTGCGAAAGGCATCGGACTCCTTCCAACGGGCGAGATGCAGCGGATCGAATCGAGAGGCCACTTGCGGGTCCGTTTGAATCGCATGGCGTGCGTCTCAAGCGCAATCAGGCCCTCGGAGGGGGAGAAGGGCGCGTGGAGAGACTCGAGAAGTTTTGCGAAAAAGCGTCGCTCCTTGGGGGAGGAGGGCATGTTCACGATGACGAGCGGGGACTTGGTGATCCCGGCTTTGTGGTCATAGCTCGGCGGATGCAGGCGCATGAATTTCTCGGCTCGTGCGTGATCCAGCGCGCCTCCTGGACGTGCCGAACGCGGGCTTCGCTAGATTCAAAGGCTTGCTCCCGCACTTCCTTGGCGAGGTGCGAGAGATCCAGTGTCACCGCTGTGGCCCCAACAGTTCGCTCTCGAGCTCTTGGGTCGGAAGTGCATAGTCCACTACCACAGCCTCCGGTGTCTGGGCGGAGGGAGCCGGCCGACGGTACCGGGCGGTTCGCGTCGCCCGCGCGGCCTCGGCGACGATGTCGTGGTAATCCCCGTCACGGCCCAGAACGTAAATGCGCCCCAGATTACGCGGGTCATAGCGCACCACCCGGTCCTCCCCCGGACGGGCGATCAAGGGCAGCTGTTCCGACCAATACCGGATGTTGAAGAGATGAATGCCATCCTTGCGCAGCCCGCGCATTTCGATGGGTAGGGAGTGCAGGGTGAATTGCCGAGGATCAGCCGGCAAAGACGGGACCAGCCCGTCCTTCAGCGCCGCTTCCCAGCCCGCCAGGGGTGAGATGCCAAGGGCTCGGTGAGGTTGGCGGTGATACCGACCCGCGATCTCGAGCGCCAACCAGGCCTCGAACTCGGCAAGAGTCATGGTGGCCGACTTTGCGGAATTGTAGTCGCCGCGCTCAGCGACACTGGAGGTTGTGGTGCCGGGTAGCAGATGGACGCGTCCCATGAGCGTGCCGATGAGACGTTCAATGTGACCGCCGAAGTGTGGTCGAGCGATGGGTCGGAAAATCTTCTAGATGCCGTACTCGTCGCAGCCGCGGCGAATGGCCTCCGATTTGAACTCCCGGGCATTGTCCATGTGCAGCGCCTTGGGCAATCCCAGCACGTCCCAGCTAAGATCAAGGCCGCGGTCGGCGATCCAGCGATCTTTCGGTAGACAAGCGTGCGTCAATGCCAGCGAGACCGAATGGATGGATGGAGGGTGATTCCAAGGTCACCGACATCCCCATGACCACGCGGGTCGCCACATCAATCGCCAAAGTCAGCCACGGACGGGAGATGGCCTTGCGAGTCAGCGAGTCCACCACGATCACATCCACGGGGGTGTGGTCAATTTGCATCACGGCCAAGGGCTCGGCCACGTCATAAGCACCCCCAACCGGGCCAAAGGCGTCATTCGCGGGCGGCTCAGGAACTTCTCCTCAATCGTTCGGGTCACGATGGCTTCCCGGGGCTCCGATAGGCGTCGGTGCTGTTGCGGGGTGCCCCGATGACCGACCAGAAGACTGGATGTTTGGGCGGCTTGCCGGTATCGCCGCAATAGCCGGTAGACGGTACTTCGGGAAAGGTTCAAGGCGCGGCTGGCGCTGGCGATTTGGCTCGCGGCATCGCCGTCGTTGCGGATCAATCGCAGAACGACCCGTTCGCGGCGTCGCGCTCGAAGCCACTCCTTGCGGGTCGTGGATCGAACCTGCTCCCATCGCGGCACAGCTGAGTTCGTAGACCGGCACGGTCTGCTCGATGCCAGTGGCGACGTCTCGAACGCGAACTTGTGATCCGTCGATCGGCTCCAGAATGACAACCGTTTGGCCGGCATGGGCCGCGACAACTCCGGGAGCCATTTCCAATCGCAGCGGGTTTTCTGGCTTCCGCTTAGACACGCGGTACCGTCCACGTAGTGTCCTCATAGAGGACGAAAAAGTCGCGTAGTCTCACCATGGAGGGGAACCCCGAGGCGCAGACGATGTGCAGACATTCGCACACCAACGTAACGTGGCGATTACGATTTCATGTATAAATTTCGACTATTCCGTCAGGCGGCATCGGCCGGCACTTGTCGCATCATGAAAGCCGAAAAGTCTCGTTTTGAAAGCAAAACGACAGCGGTCGCCAGAGGCATTCTCTGCTACAGCTCGCTCGCTGGGGTACGCAGCTTGACGCCGTAGCGTGTCAGTGGAGCGCGTTGGCCCACTCCGCCACGCGGAAGTCCCGATCAGTCGATCAGACGCTTCAGCATTCGGCCAGTCTTGGAACTCAGTTCCTTGGCGCTCAACTTGCCGTCGTGATTAGTATCGGCTTGCTCGAACAGCTTCTGGACGAGAGCCAGATATTCATCCCTGGACAGCGTGCCATCGTGATCGGTATCGGCCGCCGCGAACGTGTTCTTGCCAATCACTCCCTCGATCTCGCGTATGTCTAGAGTGTTATCGGCGTCCTTGTTAAGCCTGTTGAAGCGTGCGCTCGCTGCAGCCTTCACTTCGGCAAGGTCCAAGGTTCTGTCGTTGTCCTTGTCGTACCTGGACACCACGGCGGCCGAAGTATCGGCGGAGGCGATTTGCGGGGTAAGGCAAATGGTCAGAAATCCGCAAAGCGCGAGAGCGGTCGGGACGGGGCGAATGCGCGGCATATTGGGGTTCCCAGTAGCTCGAACACTTCAAGCATTCATCATGCTCGCCACAGCCGGATATGCAAGCTTGGGCACACTTACGGCGCCGGCCGGCAAGTGTGTGTCCATGGCGGTTGCACGGTGCTCTCTATATGGCACGAACCCGCCCCGCCCGCACGAGGTATGGATCCTCGTTAGGACCCCACCGCATGTCGGGTTCCTCCCGGCGCAGCCGTCGCGGCTCATCTTACTCCGTGCTGCTCAGCCTCCACGTCGCCATTGCCCGTATCCCGGGCGTCCTGCTTGACCATAGGGCAATCGTCCAGGCCGTACCTTCAATCCGTGCTCGAAGCTTTCCGTGAGCACGGTGGTGTGCTCAGAACGGTCAGGCCCTGACGCGGGGTGTTCATCCAGCGGCACGCACGCCCATTCTGGAGACTGAATTTGACACCGCGGAGGGGCAGCATCCGGCTAATCGACTTTATACCACTCTCAGATGAGCGTCGGGACGTGATCCGAATCGTCGAGAGTCTCAATGGCCATGTCATGGTTCGTATGGAACTCACCGCACGGTTCGACTATGGTTCCATAGTGCCTTGGGTGCGGCGCGCCAATGAGGATGCTGCTGCGTACTGCGGGGCCGAACACGCTTGAACTGGCGGCGACCGTTGCGGTCGCATCCGAGCACATGAAGAGCGGCGCGATGTTTTGCCTAGGAGCTGGCGCTCGGTCACATTCGCGTTCAACTACCGTCCTTCTCACGAGCAAATACTACCGGCTGTGGATGTTGCGGGAATTCTGACCGAGACGGAAACCGCGAGGCGTGAGTGGTCTGATTGCTGCACCTATCAAGGACGTTGGCGCGAGCTCGTCACGCGGTCGCTGATCATGCTGAAGGCTTTAACGTACAAGCCCACTGGCGCAATCGTAGTGGCGCCCACCACTTCACTGCCCGAGCACCTGGGAAACGTCCGCAATTGGGAGAATCGATACTGCTGGCTACGCGATGCAACGTTCACGCGTGATTGGACCGGGCACATACGCTCCGACACGTAATCCAG
>Ga0182030_10028277_pt1 | contig 10028 bp, 5 predicted proteins | sample 812S3MmetaG_FD_121299 | JGI IMG/M metagenome (GOLD analysis project Ga0182030, IMG submission 121299) | Permafrost microbial communities from Stordalen Mire, Sweden - 812S3M metaG (Illumina Assembly) | ecosystem: Environmental > Terrestrial > Soil > Wetlands > Permafrost | place: Sweden... | reverse complement strand
TGCCCGGCTCGCGCGATCTTTGGGCGGTGTTGTCTCAGGCGCCTGCCATTGCGGAAACGAAGATGGATGTGGGCGGCAGCGACGCGCTAACGCAGCAGGGTTATACCGTGTACGTGCTCGGCACTTCCGGCGTGGGCGGCGGCGGCATTAACCGCGGCGAAGTGGAAGGCATCATGGTCAACGAGGGTTCGGGCGGCGGCGGCAGCGAAATGTTTTATGTCGACTACGCAGCCATGCAGACCGTCTCAGTGAATACCGCAAACAATACGGCGGAGATGCCGCAACCCGGCGTCTTGAGCCAGATGGTCTTCAAGAGCGGCGGCAACTCCTATCACGGCGACTTGGATTTTGAATTCGAAAACGCCGCATTGGAGGGCCACAACATCGACTCCACCCAGATCGCTGCGCTCACCGCCGGCATGGTAGTCCCCACCGCTGCCGTGCCGTTTACGGCTATGGACCGCCTTAACCTCTTCCGAGACATTTCAGGCGACCTAGGCGGATTCTTGAAGAAGGACAGGCTGTGGTGGTTCGGCGCATATCGTTACACCACCACGGAACAGAACTACCCCACGCTCAATGAGACGCAGTTAAGCTGGTCGCCGAACTATACCGGCAAGGTCAGTTACATTCTCAACAAGAATCAAAAGCTGGTCGGCTTCTACACCCATTCGAACAAGCTTCAGCCCGATTATTTGAACGCGATCACCATCAGTGGAGGGCGGCAGGGCGGAGCGCTGGAATCGGCATCGACGGCGTGGAATTCATCCTATCCGGTGTACGTTTACGGCTTGCAATATACGTACACAATTACCAACAATTTGTACCTCGAAGCCGAGGGCGGCCAATACTTCTCCGGCTGGACGCGCAGAGGCAAGAGCGATCTGCCGCGCATCGAGGATAGCGACAACTACGTCTCAGGTGGGCAGCAAAACATCGAGAGCGATCGTCACCGGCCTCAGGCTCGCGCCTCGGTCAGTTACCTGCGCTCAAACTGGTGGGGCTCCCACGTTTTCAAAGTCGGCTTCGAATATATGCAGGATACGAACAAGACACCGTATCTAGGCCTCGGGATTCTCGGCAGCGGGATGCCGACGGTTCCCTGTCCCGCTAATATTACGGTGAATGCCGGTTCTGCCATTTTTGGCACAACCTGCCAGGTGGTTTCCACGCTGATTAACGGCAAACCGAATAATGCGTATTTCTATCCGGACAATCCCTACAAATACGTAAACGCCAACTCGACGACGGGCATCTACGCCAACGACACCTGGCAGGTCAAGCACAGGCTCACCCTGAACATCGGCCTGCGCTTCGACCGCCAGAATCTGTTCTCAAAGAACGGAATCACCCCACTTGAGCAACCTATAGCCGGCACACCGTTCGTCGTATTCCACAACTTTGGACCGAGAGTCAACATCTCCTACGATTTGACCGGGCACGGCGCGAGCGTGCTCAAGGCCAGCCTGGGTCACTACTTCAACTACCCCGCAGCCGACTACGCTTCCGCGCTGAATCCAAATGCGGGCTGGGTCTATGAGTACGCGTGGACATCCGCAAGCGGTGCTACCGGAGATGTCCCGACTAATTCTTATCAGCCCGGAGACACGTTGGGCGCTTTGCAATCCTTTACCGGCGGCCCAGCGACGACGTTGTTCAGCCCGACCCTGAAACTGGCGAATACCTATCAGGCATCGGTTTATTACGAACAACAGGCCGGACCGTACCTTGTTCGTTCCGGGCTTGTCTATAACCAACTGAGGGATATCGCCGGTTCGGTTAACATGGCCCGTCCGTTGAGCTTGTACAACGTGGCAGTGCCCTCCTTCTATGTTCCAAACTCGGCCGATGTAGCAACGACAACTTCGCCCACGGTTACGCTCTGGAATATCTGTCCGACTCCAGCCGGAACTTGCACCGTGCCGAGCGCCAGCAACATTTACGAAAACCTGCCTGAAAACAGCCATTACTACAACTGGGAGACCACTGTGAACCGGCATAAGGGGCGGTGGAGCTTTATGGGCAGCTTCAATTACACATGGAACTACGTCCGCAACTTTAGCAGTGGTTTTGGCGCTGGATCGTCGTTCACTCCCAACCAGTTGATCAACACGGTCGGCTGCGGAGATACTGCGCCGTGTATCACCAATGGCCGGGCACAGTATTACAACTGGCAGTCCAAGTTCGACAACACGATCAAATTGCCCTACAAGTTCATGGTTTCTCCCATCCTTCGGCTTCAGTCCGGAATTCCTTTCGGCCGCTATTTCAGCACTTCCGGCATCACTGCCACCGGGATCACGGAGCCGAAGATGAATGTGAGCGGCAACGTGCTTGCGGAGCCCTTTGGAGCGGAAAGAACGCCAACGCTTGCCCTGGTTGATTTCCGCGTTGAAAAGGCCCAAACGTTCAAGGACCATTACACGTTGAAAGGAACCTTCGACCTGTACAACATCTTCAATGACAACGGCGATCAGGCAGTGACCGCTGCATCGGGGCCCAGCTTCCTGACCCCGTCCAACATCACTCCTCCGCGAATCGCTCGCCTGGGCGCTCAGTTCGATTTCTGATCATTTAACCGGGCGGATGCCGTTCACGCGGCGGCATCCGCTCTTTCATATCGCTTGGGAGCATTGTTGAGGAACTATGGAAAACGAATATAAAAGGCTTGGCATGGATCGCGCGATCTCGCGCCGCGATTTTATCAATGGTGTTGCAGCATCCATCGCAGCCGGTTCGGCTGCGATGGGCGTTGTAGGCGGCGTCTCCGCGGAAGCGCAAACTTCAACTCCCGCGTCTGCAGAGCCATCGGCCCCAACTGCCGCGGAATCGGCGAGCTACCCGCCTCTGCGCCAGGGCCTTCGCGGCAACATCCCGGCGGCGGTCGACATCCTGAATCCGATTCAAGCAGGCAAATATGTTTCGTTCCCGGTGCCCGACTCCGAGATCAAGGAAGAGTACGATCTGGTGATCGTGGGCGCGGGCATCTCGGGGTTGTCTGCCGCGCACTTTTATCGCATGGGACTGGGCCCCAAGTACTCGATCCTGATTCTCGAAAGCCACGACGATTTTGGCGGCCACGCCAAGCGCAATGAATTCCACTACAAGGGCAAGACGTTCATCGGTTACGGCGGCACCATGGGGATCGCGACGCCCTACCCTTACAGCCACGGCGCCAAGGCGCTGGTCAAAGAACTGGGCATCGATGTCTCGCGCAACCGCGAGTTTCTCAACCGCACCATCGAGGAAAAATATCAGCTCGGCGGCGGCATGTTCTTCGACAAGGAGCATTTCGGCGCGGATAAATTTGTCGCCGGCAATGGCCGGCTGCCATGGCCGGATTTCCTTGCGCAGGCGCCGCTTTCGGAAACAGCGCGCAAAGATCTGATTCGCATCCATGGGAAAAACCCCGACTACATGGCGGGAATGACCGAAGAGCAGAAGAAAGCCAAGCTGGCAAAGATCAGCTACCAGGATTACCTGCTGAACATCGCCAAGATAAGTCCGGATGCGATTCCGTTTTTTCTCGCGCAGGGCGGGCGCAACAACAAACGCGTCGACACTACGCCGGCACTCGAAGCTGCCGAACATGGGCAGGTAGGATTTGACGGGCTGGGGCTCCACTACGAATCGCGCTTCAGCGAAGGCTCTTACACGCTGCATTTCCCCGATGGCAACGCCTCCGTAGCACGCCTGATTCTCAACCGCCTGATTCCATCCGCCGTACCCGGCCAGCAGGACATGAATACGATCGTTCAGTCCAAGGTCGACTACTCCAGGCTCGACGTCGATGGCGCGAATATGCGCATCCGGCTCAGCAGCCCGGTGGTTCGCGTGCTGCACGACGGCAATCCGGAGACGGCGAAGACCGTGCGCATCGCCTACATGAACGATGACAAGGTACGCGCAGTCCGCGCCAACAACTGCATCCTTGCCTGCTACAACCGGATCATTCCGTCGCTGATGCCAGAGATTCCCGAGGCGCAGAAGACCGCGCTGCACTATCCAGTCAAGGTTCCTCTCATTTATACGAACGTGCTCATCCGCAAGTGGACGGCATTCCAGAAGCTGGGCGTGGCAAGAATCAGCGCGCCGGGCATGTATCACACCGGCGTGACGCTCGACCCTGGAAGCACCTTCGGTGGCTACTCCGGCGTGACGACTCCCGAGGAGCCGATCCTGGTTCACATGACGCGGAACCCGAACAAACCGGGCCATGGTCTAAACCGCAAGGAACAAAACGCAGCCGGACAAAAGGAACTGCTGGAGATGGATTTCGCCCAGTTCGAATTCAAGATTCGCGATCAGTTGGCGCGCATGTTGTCGCCGGCAGGATTCGATCCGGCCGAAGACATTCTCGGCATCGCTTTGAATCGCTGGCCGTACGGCTATGCCTATACTTATGACACGCTCAACGACCCCGATGTGCCGCTCGAGCAGCGCCCGCACGTTCTCGGCCGCAAACGCTTCGGCCTGGTCAGCATCGCGGGCGAAGATTCAGGCGCGGCAGCCTTTACTAACCAGGCCATGGATGAAGCCAATCGTGCTGTAGAAGAGTTGTACGTGCGCCAGGGTCTCTGCTGAGGCCAATCGGGGATAAGAGTTTGCAAAGTAGACGGTTTTACTTCGGCGCATTGGGGGGAGTGTTCGTTCTCATGCTGGGGCTCACGCTGACAATCCGTGTTGTCTCCCAGACTGCCGATGGTACGCCGCAAGAGCCGGATGCGTCTCTCGAAAGCAAAGCCGCGCCGGCGCAGCCGATTCCCTTCAGCCACAAGACGCATGTCTCGGCCGGAATGAACTGCGAAGCCTGTCATCAGGCTCCCGATCCCGGCGTCAATATCTCCTTTCCGCCCACATCGCAATGCATGATGTGCCACGCTGCGCTCGACGCGGACCATCCAGCCATTCAGGCCCTCGCCGAATACGACAAGTCCGGCAAGCCCGTACCCTGGGCCCGCGTCTACTCGGTCCCTTCCGATGTGTTCTGGAATCATCGCACGCATCTTCACGCCGGGGTGAAGTGCGAAGAGTGCCACGGCGATGTATCGCAAATGGACGCAATGAAAGTTGTCACCAGCGTAACGGTAATGAAAGGCTGCACGGATTGCCATGAAAAACGCGGAGTTACGACCGGATGCGCAGCCTGTCACGAAGATAAGTAATCCGATTTTCTATCAATGAGTTTTGAGGACGCAACTATGTATATGTCACATGCCGTACGCGAACTTCTATGCATTGGCGCGCTGCTCTGCGTTGCCGTTCCCAACCTCAATGCACAGGCCGCTCAAGTCAACCCGCCGCCTGCGTCGCAGAAACGATGCGCCGGGCCGGAGTACCATCAGGTCGACTACCTCCTCGGCTCATGGGAGGTGTCGAGCAACGGGAAAAAGTCGGCCGATGCCACCTTTGAGCGCGTTTCGCAAAGCGACTGCGGCATTGTCGAAGTCTGGAAGAGCGCAAACGGCGGCGGCGGCAACGGCCTTTTTGCCTATTCGCCGGTCGGGCACGGATGGCAGTACTTCTGGGTTCCGTCTTCCGGCCAGCCCACATGGCTTCATGACGGCAAGCCAACCGGCACGCCCGACCAAGTGCAGTTCACGCTGACGCGCACCATTGCCGACGGCAGCAGCCACGAGAGCCACTGGACGATCACAAAATCCGCCGATGGCCATATCCATGAAGTATCCGTGAACCTGCAAACCGGAGCGACCGAATACGATCTGCTCTGGACGAAGAAGCCATAAGCCCGAACAACAATCGTAAGCCGCAAAGATCGCATATTCCAGCGCAAAATGAGTCAACGAGAAAAAGGGGGAAGTTGTGAAAAAGACCGATGAAGAATTAGGCATGAACGCGTCGATCACGCGTCGTGATTTTGTGAATGGAATCGCAGTGACGGCGGCCGGCGCAATGCTGCTGCCCTCGATGGGGCTTGGGCAGGCGAAGATTGACCCGGCAGAGACGGGCCTGACCGGTGCGCAGCCCGGCGGAACGCCGGGACTCGAAACCGGCTTTCTCAACGAACCCTATCCTCCGCGGCGCAGCGGCATGCGCGGCAGCCATCCCGGATCGTTCGAAGCGGCCCACGATCTCCGCGACAACCCCCAGGAAGCCATTGCCAGCGCCACGGCAACCGGCGAAGAGTATGACCTGGTTGTTGTCGGGGCGGGCATGAGCGGGCTCAGCGCCGCTTATGCTTTCGTCAAAAATGTCGGCCGCGATGCAAAGGTTCTCATCCTCGACAATCACGACGACTTCGGCGGCCACGCCAAGCGCAATGAGGTCGTCTACAACGGCAAGATGCTGGTGATCAACGGCGGCACGTTGAACATTGAGGCCCCTACCTTCTATTCCGAATACGCCAAGGGACTGCTCAAGGATATCGGCATCGATTTGGCGCGCTATGAAAAGGCCAACGAAGGCAACCGCACGCTCTATCGCGGCCTTGGGCTGAGAAACGCCTACTTCTTCGACAAAGAGACCTGGGGCAAAGATACGCTGGTCATCAATGAAGGCGGCGGAGGCGGTGGAGAAGGACGCGGCGGAGGCATGACCCGGGAGCTGCTCGACAAGATGCCGCTTTCGGAAAAATCCAAGGCCGATATGCTTCGGCTCTACGATGCCAAGTCCGCTCCGGATTACTTTCCGGAACTTTCCGATCCGGACAAGCGCATCAAGCTGGCCAAGATGAGTTACTCCGACTATTTGCTCAACGTGGTCAAGGTCGATAAACAGGTGTTGTGGTTCTTCCAGCACTTCGGCGAAGGCAACTTCTGCGTTGGCGCGGACCAGACGCCCGCTCTCTTCGCGTGGGAGATGGGCCAGCCGGGCTTTGCGGGTCTCAAGCTTGCTCCGTTGCCCGATGGCGTGCTCGACGAGTTGCCCGGTACGCAGCATGGCAGGCAGAAGGCAGGGCGCGGCGGGTCGGTCCACTATCCAGACGGCAACGCGTCCATTGCGCGGCTGCTGGTTCGCTGGCTCAATCCCGAGGCTGTGCCCGGCACCACCCAGGAAGATCTTGGCAAGGCGCAAGTGAAGTACGATCTTCTCGATCGGCCCAATCAAACTGCCCGCCTTCGCCTTAGCAGCACCGTGCTTCATGCGCGCAATGAAGGCCCGAAAGGCCGCGAGACTGGAGTCGTAATCACTTACAGCAAGGGCGGGAAGCTCTACAATGTCCGCGGCAAAGCCTGCGTCATGGCCTGCTGGAACATGATGATTCCCTACATGGTCCCGGAATTGTCAGAAGAACAGAAGAAAGCGCTGGCCTACGCCGTGAAGGGGCCGCTGGTTTATACCAACGTCGCGGTCAAGAACTGGCAGGCATTCAAGAAGGCCGGCATCAGCAGCATCAGCGCGCCAACCATGTACCACACCTCGGTCTCGCTTACCGAGGCCGTGGGCCTGGGCGATCTCGAGTTCCCGCAGTCGCCGGATGAGCCGATCTTCCTGCACCTGACGAAAGTTATGGCCTATCCGGGCAGCCCGCGCCAGGAGCAGCACAGGATGGGCCGCCAGGAGCTGCTCGTCACCAGCTTTGAAACCTTCGAGCGCAGCATCCGCGAACAGCTCGACCGGATGCTGGGCCCCAGCGGCTTCGATGCCAAGCGGGACATTGTTTCCATCATTGTCAACCGCTGGCCGCATGGTTATGCCTACACGTACAACGGGCTCAACGAGCCGCTGGAGTGGGTTTACACCGCGTCTCCGAACCGGCCTTGCGTCATCGCGCGCCAGATGCACGGCCTTATTGCCATTGCCAACTCCGACGCCGGAGCTAGCCCGCACACAGATACAGCCATGTGGGAGGGCCACCGCGCTGTGGATGAAGTGCTCAATCGGCGTGCCATGCCATTTCTCGCGTAAAGGATAAAAACATGAAAATCAATCGGCGAACAGTATTGGCGTGGATGGGACCGGCAGCCGGAGCGGTTGCCTCGGCATTCAGGCCACAAGCCAAGGCAGCGCAAGTGACGGCTGCGCCCGCAGTCAATCGCAATTTGCCGGATATCACAGTGGTCGGCGCGGGCGCCTTTGGCGCATGGACGGCTCTCTGCCTTCGCGAGCGTGGCGCAAAAGTCACCTTGCTCGACAGCTATGGCGCAGGGAATGCGCGCCAGGCCTCGGGCGATGAGACGCGCCAGATCCGTGCAGCATATGGCGATCGCGAGATCTACAGTCGCTGGGCAGACCGCGCCTTCACGCTTTGGCATCAGCGGCAGGATGAGTTCAAGCGCCGCCTCATTTACGACAACGGAGTGCTTTCTCCCAACGAGCCGTTGGCGCAGTTCGAGGCCGAGAAGCGCATCTTCACCAAGCTGAATATTCCTTTTGAAGTGCTCACTCCCGAGGAATGCAAAAAGCGATGGCCGCAGGGCGGCTTCGAGGGCGACGAGCGCGCGTTTTTTGAGCCCAGAGCAGGTATCGTGAAGGCGCGCGAAACACTTATCGCCGTCACCGAAGTATTCATGCAAAAGGGCGGCACGTACAAGATCGGCATGGCGACGCCCGGAGCTGCGGAAGGCGGCAAGATGGCCAGCCTGAAGCTCAACGACGGAAGCGCGATGGGCACAGGCATGGCAATCTTTGCCTGCGGCCCCTGGCTGCCTACTGTGCTGCCCAATCTGCTCAACAACTATATTCGCCGCACGCGGTCAGAGGTCTTCTATGTGGGCTCACCGCCCGGAGATCTCAGCTACCACTGGGAGCGCTTTCCGAACATGTGGCATGGCGGAGGGGGCTACTCGCTGAGCGACGTCGATTACGGTTACAAAGTTGCGCCGAGCGGCCCCGGAACTCTGACCATCGATCCGGATCATGACGAACGCATCGTGTCTCCGATCATGTGGGAGATGGCGCGCCAATTTGTCGCACATCGCACTCCGGGCCTGGTGAACCAGCCTATCGTAGCCAGCCGTGTGTGCAACCTGGAGAACTCCGACAACGAGCACTTCATCATCGACACCCATCCGGAGATGTCGAACGTTTGGATTGCTGGCGGCGGCTCTGGGCACGGATTCAAGATGGGGCCGAAGACAGGCGAGTACGTCTCCGAACGTGTCCTGGGCATCAATGATCCGGCGGAGGAAAAAGCGCTCTTCGCTCTCAGCGCGCACAAGCCATTTGTCAACGCAGCAAGAGTTGCAGTGTAAACAAACTGCAGGAACATTTGCGAAGTTTCATGGCCTGCCCGATGGTCGGCCTTGGAGGACGATTTTAGAGCTTCTCTGCTGTAACCCGGAGCGTTCGAAAACACAGCTCATGCCCGTCTCCAAGATCAGTTTGTCGGGAACGTCCCGTCTGGCCCCAGTTTCCCGTACAGGGATACTGGGATACTGAAATACTGAAATAAATTTTAGGCGGATTTCGGGACTGTATAACTTTATTTTTATAAGTTGTTTGGAATCAATCGAAAAATGGGGTTTTACTGGGATACTGAAATAAAGTCGTGTTTTGAAAAGTGCGATTTTTGGGACTTAGAGGTGTTTTCGGGAGTTGCTGCCGGGGTTCGGTACGGTGCGATGTTGAGAATTCTTTTCATGTTCTGCCTTCCGGTGGATGTTGTTGGGTCTATATAGAGTTTGCGCTACTTCCGCGAAATGATCCGCAAAGTCGGGAATCGGGGCTGGGCGAGGTGTGTAACCTCCCCGGTCCCCAAAGGCGAGGGACCGGGGGCACCCTCAACTTGGGATGGGTGAACTATCGAGACCGGGGCCACCAGCCAGCATCGACTTCTCCTTCTGACCCCAACCTGACACAGAGCCACGAACGGCTCACTCAAAGTGCGAATAGAACACGGTGGAGAGGCAACAACGCGGAACAACCACAACAAACAACAACAAAGGCAAAGATGCTATGAAGGAAGAGACAAAAAACACTTGACTCCAGTGACCTGCTCATAGAAGCCGGTCGGGTCGAGGACTGGCGCGGTATTCCGTAGGTCCAGCCTAGCCGTTGCTCCCCGTTTCCTCTGGGAGTGCCTCAATAGCCGGACCGTGAATCCGTTTCCAGCCCCCGCCACATCG
>Ga0182030_10028276_pt1 | contig 10028 bp, 6 predicted proteins | sample 812S3MmetaG_FD_121299 | JGI IMG/M metagenome (GOLD analysis project Ga0182030, IMG submission 121299) | Permafrost microbial communities from Stordalen Mire, Sweden - 812S3M metaG (Illumina Assembly) | ecosystem: Environmental > Terrestrial > Soil > Wetlands > Permafrost | place: Sweden... | reverse complement strand
CGGGGTCCTGACCGCCGGATAGTTGCACCGCCCGCTCGGCAAGTCTCACTGCTTCCTCGGCATTGCGATCGGAAGCTTCAGGACTGGCAGCAAGCGCATGCGCCATCTGGCTCATGGCCAGCACATTGTTCGGTTCCAGTCTGAGAACCTCTCGCCAGTGCGCGAGCGCCTCCGGCACTTTGTCCTGCGAATAGTAGAGCACTATCCCCAGATAGCAATGCGCCTCGGCGAACTCCGGATTGATCTCCACCGCCTTTTCGAAATGTGGCTTGGCCTCTTCGAGTTGCCTCGTCGATAACAAGGCGATCCCCAGGTTGTTTTGTGCATCAGCCAAATTGGGGTTAAGCTCGACTGCTTTCTCGAACTGGGCCGTGGCTTCGTCCATCTGCCCTTTCGCCGCTAGAACACGCCCCAGATTATTCTGTGCCTCAGCCAGGTTGGAGTCAATTTCCACTGCTTTCTTGAGCTGAGCTGTGGCTTCGTCGAGCTGGCCTCTCGCCGCCAGCACGCGCCCCAGATTGTTGTGCAGGTCCGCTGACTCGGGGTAGAACTCAAGGCCTTGACGGAACTGGAGAATCGCCTCATCTGGATGTCCTGTTGCCGCAAGGGCGAGGCCGAGATTGTTATGAATGGCGTGGTATTGCGGGTTCAGCTCCAGGCCTTTTTCATAGTGGGGGACCGCTTCCTCAAATCTGCCGCTCCAGGCCAGAGCGCTGCCTAGATTGTTTTGCACTCTTGCATCATCGGCATCCGTTTCGGCGATTTTCTCCCACTCCGCGATCGCAGCTTCGTACTGGCCCTTCTTTCCTAGCTGCACCGCTTCGTCAAATTTCGTGTACATATCCACTGCAGGAGTGCTGATCCTCAACAGGCCATCCTGCGGGATGTTCACGAACTCGGGAAGATTCACGGCTCGGTTCGCGGCGGTCGAGTTCTCGATTAGGATTGCTGGACTGTCGTTGCCCTCTTCGTCAATGTGGGTCAGATACATCTGCGTGTAAGGTGACCTCCTTTTAGACGAAAAGACCAGCCATCGTCCGTTCGGGGAAAAACTGTGCCACGAATTCATGGGGGCCATATTCGCGCGCATCCGCCGCGCCTGTCCTCCCTGCGCCGGCACGATGTACAACTGGCTGTCGGGACGCATCAACTGGCCATTGAGGCACTGCACGAAAACGATCCAGCGGCCATCGGGCGAAACTTTCGGGAAGGTGTTGCTCCTGCCGTTGGCCGAAGCGCCGGCAATCGGTTCCGGCTGGCCCCCTTTGCCATCGTTGAACGGAACCCGGTAGAGGTTGTACTGAATCTGGACTTCTTTTGGATCGTTCGCATAGTCAGCCATCTTGCCGTCGGGGGGATATGGTTCCTTGGCTTCCGCTCTGGCAAACACAATGTACTTGCCGTCTGGACTCCAGACTCCGTCCGTCTGCACATAACGCGGGTTGTCAGCCCCGGGCAGCGGATACCGCTGCCCTGTGGCCCGGCTGTACCAGGCGAGAATCCCCCGCGTCGGATAAAACACTTGCAGAAAGCGGTAGTCTTTGAAATTGACGACGTAGAAGTTGTTCTGCGGAGCGCGGCCAGCACTACTGACCGTGGTCAGTACATATTGCCCGTCGGGCGAGACCTGCGACATGAATCCGACCCGATTGAATGCATACTGGCGATCCTGCGATGGATTCCAGGAAACCATGTCTTCGTTGCGAATAGACATCTGCGGCTTGATCGGAACCAAGGCATACAGCCCCTTGTCGTTTCCCGGCCCGTCCATATCCATGCCCATCGTCTTGCCGTCCAAAGAGAAGGAGTGGCAGTTGGCGCAGGTATGGATACCCTCGAGAACCACCCGGCTCTGGGGCGCTCCAACGTTGCGCAGCCGCCATTGAATCAGCGGAATTGCGTTTGCGGCCAGAGGTTTGATGGTCCCCTTTTCCGTTTCCGAGGGCATGAGGGGTACGTCGCGGTAGAAAATGGGGGCGCTTACAGGATCCTTCGACGTCTGAATCGCAACTCCACCACGGGACAGTGCGTGCCCGTGATCTTTCTCGCTGAAGCCGGAGATCGTCAAGGTTGCCGGGCCCACGACGGAATGTTTCTTGATCTTCTCCCAGATCCCGGCATCCGGAACCCAAGTGTGTGCACCGGACTGCTCGGGCGAGAGTTTCGGCAATTCATTCGTAGATGAGACGCAGCGCCGATCGATCTCGCCAGTGCTCCAAGGCTCACCACGAGACTCGACCCGGATTGGGGATGAGCCATCAGCAAACATGATGTCAATTTGCCACACGGTGGCCTGGTCTGCGGCATCATGCCAGATAAAGGTCGGAGGAGTGAACTCGGGCGGGAAAATTGATCCATCCTGCGGATAGTCGATCGTGAGGCTCGCCGGACGCGACTCTCCGGCGAGGACGACAATGGCTGACATTGCCGCAACCACAACCCCAACTACGAGCAAAACTACTCCGATACGCTTCAAGGTGAGCCTTTTGTTATCAAGAGTGCGCAATAAAGTATGTGTCGCGCATCACTGAGCGAAGTCCACCACCGGCGCCCTGTGTCTGCGTTAATGTTCTGCCGCATCCATTCGGCATGCTCTGGAACACACATTCAAAGTATGTTCCGTATTGTAATGCCATGTTCTATATTATGGACAGAATCCGGCTTAGCCTTAATACCAAAGGAAATTGAGGCCAGGATGGCAGTAACAAGCCGCACATAGAAACGCATTTCCTTGTGGAAAGGGACCAGCAGGCAATAAATTAAGAACCCATGCGAATCACCAAGGTTGAAACCATTGCGTATCACAATGTCACCCAAGTTCATGCCGGCGGGATCGGCTGGTTGTGGGTACGAATTCATACCGATTCTGGCATCTACGGGACAGGCGAAACCTTCCCTGGCCCTGACAGCGAAAAGGCCATCATCCTTAAAGACTACGCGCCGGTCCTTCTAGGCCGCGACCCGCGCGACATCGAGCGGATTTGGCTGGACCTGCTTACTCACGTTCAGTATCGGGGATGGGCGGGCGCGGAAATGCGCGCGCTGAGCGCCATTGATGTGGCGCTGTGGGATCTACTGGGGAAATCCACCGGGCTTCCCGTTTACATCCTGCTCGGCGGACAGTGCTGGGATTCCATTCCGATCTACAACACATGTTATGACGACGGTTACGACTTCAACCAGCAACCCGCCGAACTCGCCAAGGACCTGATGAAGGCGGGCATTACGGCGATGAAGATTTGGCCCTTTGATAACGTAGCGATCCGAAATCGCGGGCAGTCGATTACCTCTGAAGAAATTGCCGAGGGGATTGGTCCGGTGCGCCGCATTCGCGAAGCCGTCGGCGACAGCATGCGCATCATGATGGAGTTTCACGGCTTTTGGAATCTTCCTTGTGCCGTGGAAATTGCTCATGCGCTGGAGCCTTACAACGTTACCTGGCTGGAAGAAATGCTGCCTCAGGACAATATGGCGGCTTACGAAGCCCTGGCACGGCAAGTAAAGCAGCCTCTCTGCGTCAGCGAACGGCTCATGACTCGCTGGGGATACCGCGAACTACTGGAGCGCCGGGCCGCTTCCATCATCATGCCTGATTTAGCTTGGTGCGGAGGCCTCACGGAAGCCAAGAAAATCGCAGCCGCCGCCCACACTCAGTATTTGCCGGTTGCATATCATAACTGTGGCGGCCCCATCACTCACTTCGCCTCATGGCACCTGGCGATGGCCACGCCTAATCTGAAGATCCTGGAGACTGTACGCCGCCACTACAACGACCGCTATGTGCCTGTCGCTACCTCCACCGGCGCTCCAGAGAAGGGCCGTCTTGGGATCCCTCCCGGACCGGGCCTCGGTGTGGGCATTAAAGAGGAATTGCTGCGCAGCGGTCGGGTGCAAATTGAAAGCGTGGACGAGAAGAATGCGGACAAGTCCTTGGTCGCGTGGGACCGAGGCCGGTCTCTGAGCCCCAAGGGTAAGGAATGAATGCGCTCGTCTATTACGGCCGTAAGGACCTGCGCTACGAGCGCTTTCCTGAGCCATCCCCCGCGCCGGATGAGGTTCTCGTAAAGGTCAAGTACGCGGGAATGTGCCACACGGATTTCAACGAATACGAGAACGGCCCAATTTTTACCTCCGTGACCCCGCATCCCCGAACCGGGCGAAAAGCCCCATTGGTACTTGGCCACGAATTTTCCGGTCAAGTTGTCAGCATCGGACCGCAAGTCACCAACGTAAAAGAAGGCGATCGAGTAGCGATAAACGCCGTTGACGCCTGCGGCAAATGCTTTTATTGCAAGAGGGGAGACCGGGCGTTGTGTCCCTCGGTGGCGTTCCTCGGACTGGGCCGGGATGGAGGCTTTGCTGAATTTGTCGCTGTGCAAGCCGAGTGTTGCCATCCGCTGCGCGAAGGCGTCTCCTATCGCGATGCTGTTCTGGCGGAGCCTCTGTCGGTTGCGGTTCATGCGGCGCGGAGAGCAAGGTTTGAGGTAGGGACGAACGTTGCCATCGTAGGGGGTGGAACTCTTGGGCTGTGCATGCTTCAAGTCGTGCGTGCCGCCGGGGCTCGCGATGTCTTCGTGATTGAGCGCTCCGAGTCCAAGCGGCGTTTCTGCGAGGCGCTGGGAGGAAAGTTTATGAATTCGGCAACGAATGCCAATTTTCGACTGGAAATTTTGGACCGAACCCAGGGCCGCGGCGTAGATTTCGCCTTTGAATGCGCAGGAGCGGGGGCGGCGCTGGGGACTGCAGTGGATGTCACAGCCAACGGCGGCGTCGTTTGTGCCACCGGGATCTACTCTGGAGCCTTTCTTTTTGATTTCAACAAAGTGCTGGGCGGAGAGAAATCCATTGTTACATCGCTTGCATACGGAACCGAGTACCCGGCGACTATCGCGATGCTCGCGGATGGCAGGCTACGCGCCGATGCTTTGATCACGAACTGCATTCCGTTGTCGCAAGGTTGCGAGCATATTCGCGAGTTTGAAAGCAGAGGGGTAACCAATATAAAAACTTTGTTGGAGATCGATCCGGCCGCGTAAGTTGATGGAAATCACCAGTCCTGATGTTCTAGCACAGTAAAATTGCTGACTAGGAATTCGTACTCAACACGAGATCAAGGAATATTCGAAAATGAAACTCTACCGTACAGCCAGCGGCTTAGTGGTTGAACACAACAGTCGCTATTACTCCTCCACGAACACGTCTTTGGATAGCTTGATCGCCCGCGACGATTTCGAACAGCACCTGACGAAGATCATCCCCCACTGGACAACGGTTGATGAAGGCGCGCTGAAAGAACTGCGCGCACCAATTGGCAGCCAGGAAGTCTGGGGAGCAGGGGTCACTTACTATCGCAGCCGCACCGCTCGCATGGCGGAATCGCCGGAGGGTAGCAGTTTTTACGATCGCGTCTACGATGCACAACGCCCCGAGATTTTCTTCAAAACGACGCCGCACCGTGTGGTTGGCCCCAATCAAAAGGTGGCAATCCGCAGCGATTCAAAATGGTCGGTTCCTGAGCCTGAACTGGCATTGCTGGTCACACCTAACGCCAAGATCGTGGGTTACACGGTTGCCAATGATATGAGCTCCCGCGACATTGAAGGCGAAAATCCCCTCTACCTGCCGCAAGCCAAAACTTATGATGGAAGCTGCGCGCTTGGACCGGCAATTTTGGTCTCCACGAAGGAGCCCGATCCCTCTTCGGAGATTCGCATGGACATCCTTCGGGAGGGGAAAACGGCGTATTCGGGCAAGACAACGCTGTCGGCTAGAAAACGCACGTCGGAATCCTTGGTTTCTTATTTATACCGGCACTGCAGCTTTCCCAGCGGATGCTTTCTGATGACGGGCACCGGAATTGTCCCCGAAGACTCGTTCACCCTGCAGGCCGGAGATGAAATAAGAATCTCGATTGACGGAGTCGGGACCCTGACGACCTTTGTGGGGTAGGGAAGAGCGAGAAGGGAAAGATACTCAGCCGGCGGCTTCCGCTGGCGCTGTTTCATGAGATACGTCGGAGCGTACTGCGCGCGAGTCATATCCTAACTCGGCGGAAAGCCGGTTTGCCGCATTGAGCAGGTGTTCCTTGGAAGTGATCAAGTTCTCTCCGCGGAGGCGCTGAATGGGCATCGAGATACTCATCGCGGCCACGGGCTGGCGCGTGTGGTTTCTTACCACCGTGCCCATGCAAACCACCCCATTCTCATTTTCCTCGAAGTCGTAGGCAACCCCATCCTGACGTACCTTTTGCAGATGTTCCTTGAGCCGCTGCTTATCGGTGATGGTGTGCGCGGTAATCGCTTCCAATTTGTCCACGTTGCGATAGAGTTCGTCGAACTCTTCATCCGGCAAAGTAGCGAGCAAGGCCTTGCCCAGCGCAGTACTGTGTGCCGGCACCCGGTTACCAATGGCCTCGCTCATGCGAAGTCTTTCCATGGACTCGATCTGCGCTACATAAAGAACCTCGGTGCCTTCCAGTACGGCCAAGTTCGCCGTCTCGCGGGACACATTCACTAGCTCTCGCAGGATTGGCATGCCGTGGCGGACCAGCAGGTTTTGTTTCATGAGCAGGTCGCTCCAGCGCAGGATTCTAGCCCCCAACGCGTAATTTGAGGTGCTGGGGTCAAACCACACCAAATCAAATTCACGCAGGGTCGCGAGCAGACGGTGGACCGTGCTCTTCCCCATTTTCAGTTCTTTGCTGAGGACTGCAATGCTGGTGCCGCTTTGGTAGCGGCCCACCGTATCCAGAAGGCGCAACGCCTTGGCTAACGACTTGACCGGATATTTGGCCGGTACGTTGCCGCCTATACTCCCGCGTGTTCCAGTCGAAGCTAGCTTCATGTCCCATGAGGCGGGGGCGGATTAGCAATTCATCCCCCCCAACGCAGAACACCATCATACCATGCGGGATAGTTGGGCCAATACGGGTGCTTTCTTGCTTTTACCCCGCTAGAACACGTTCGCTATTCCAGAATGGTCCTCATCCATGCGGTGGTTGATCTGTGTCCTGGCGATCCTTCTCGGCGTGAATTCTGCAAGTTGCTCTCAGCTTCTTATGAAAACTTCGTTACCCTTTTGCGCCAGCAAGGTCCTGAGAAATTAGACGATGCGATTGTTGAGCTGAAGTGCGCCATCAACACGATCCCAATCATCCTCATGTGGGTAGGTCTCAAGCTTGCGCTTTGCTACGAATCCAAGGACAATTTGGCGGATGCGGTTACGCTGCCGCGGAGAAGGCGGTGCAAAAGATCCCGACCTTGTTCCCGCCCATATCGCGCTGGCGCGGATTTATTTCCGGCTAGAAAAGAAGACGGATGCGGAACGAGAGAATCCATCTACCACGTTATTCGCGAAACCTTGGATGTGCTGGATCGTGGTCAAGCTTGAATCGCCTGTATTGGAGCGCGTACTGTATATTTTCACCTTGAAATTTAACCGAGAATGGAAATCGTGGGGAGTTTTGGCCGCATCGGTAAACACAATGAAAATTTCAGACGCGGAGGCGACCCATATGCCTTCCCTCGCCGGCGATATCCTCTCCTTGTATTAATTATGTCCCGAAACAGTTCAAATTTTAGGCCGTTCTGCGGTCGGAACGGCCCGCAGGGTAGTTCGCGCGGCTGCCGCATGGAAGCGAACTAATGTCCGGACGCTCAAACTACGACAAATATCCCTGCATTCCCGTCTGCACTTCCAGGGCGGAATGCTGGCTGGGCTGGCAAGAGATTGTCGAGAGGTTGAGGGAGTTCTCCGGCCAGAGCCGCTGTGTGCTCTGCGTGGAGTGCTATCCGGGAGCATTCGAAAGCTTGATCAGGAAAACGCTACAAGAAGGCTTGCGGCCGGCGGAGCTAATCTACGCGCCAGATTTGCTGAAACCGTCAAATGATGTAGATCGTATGTTACAGGGCGTGTTGGGAGACGATCCGGTTTTCGGCCGGATGAACGATATTGATCTCGATGACTTTTTCGAGGAGGCAAGACTCAATACGGCGCGTGCGAAGGCAGCCAATTGGCGCGGGGGATTGCTCCTCGTAGCCGGTGTTGGCGCCGCACTGGTTGCTCCCGATCCGGACATTCTGGTGTATGCCGACATGGCGCGGTGGGAGATCCAAGGACGCCAGCGGCGTAATGAGATCACGAATCTCGGAGCTGATAATCTGTCCGAGAGTGCCAGTCTGAAATATAAAAGGGCATTCTTCATGGACTGGCGCGCCGCTGACCGGCTGAAGAAGAAGCTTCTTGAAAAAGTCGATTTTCTGCTTGATACCAATAGCGCAATTCCGAAGCTAGTAAGCGGCAGAGCAGTACGCGAAGGGTTGAGAAGGGCAGTGCATCGTCCATTTCGCGTCGTTCCTTACTTCGACCCCGGCCCCTGGGGTGGACATTGGATGGAAGAGGTATGCGACCTCCCCAAGGATGAACCCAACCACGCCTGGTGTTTCGATTGCGTTCCTGAAGAGAATAGTTTACTGCTCGGGTTTGGCGACGTTCGCGTGGAGTTACCCGCGAATGACCTAACTTTTCTCCACCCCCAGGAACTGCTCGGGGATTTTGTCTATTCGCGCTTCGGCACGGAGTTTCCCATCCGTTTCGACCTCTTGGACACCATGGGCGGAGGCAACCTCTCCCTACAAGTACATCCGCGCACGGAGTATATCCGCCAGCAGTTTGGCATGGAGTATACCCAGGACGAGAGCTATTACATGCTCGATGCCGCCGAAGATGGATGCGTATATCTGGGGCTCAAGGCCGGGATTGATCGTGAAGCAATGATGGCTGAACTGCGGGCTGCACAAGATAGCGGGCCGCTGTTCCGGGCGGAGGATTACGTCAACAAATTTCCCGCTCGAAAACATGATCATTTTCTAATTCCCGCCGGCACTATCCATTGCTCGGGCAAGAACACCATGGTTCTCGAAATAAGCGCGACTCCTTACATTTTCACGTTCAAGCTCTGGGACTGGGGCCGAGTCGGCCTAAACGGGCGGCCGCGGCCGATCCACATTGATCATGGGCAGGCGAATATAGATTGGAAGAGAGATACGGACTGGGTCCGAACGAACCTGATTAACCGCGTAGAGTGCATGAACACTGGCCCAGGATGGAGGGAAGAGCGCACCGGCCTTCACGACCTCGAGTTCATTGAAACCCGCCGCCATTGGTTCACAAAGATCAATCCTCATGACACTCAAGGCACAGTGAACGTGCTGAACCTAGTTGAGGGGAGAGAAGCAACCGTGGAAAGTCCCACCGAAGCATTCGCCCCCTTTGTCGTTCACTATGCCGAGACATTCATAGTTCCTGCGGCAGTGGGCCCTTACACAATCCGGCCTAGCGGAGAGTCCGAAGGCACCGCCTGCGCAACCGTTAAGGCGTTTGTCAGGAGCGATCGGTAATCGAGGGAATTCGGTGGGAGGCTATGCACATACCAGCTGCGAGCACCGGGTCAAACCCAACCGAGGCAAAAGCGGAGTCCTTAGTCTATGTCGTCACCTTGGCGACAGTCACAGCCATTTCCGGATTCCTCTTCGGTTTCGATACTGCGGTGATTAACGGCGTGTTGCTCCTTCTTCGCCGCCAGTTCACGCTTTCTAATCTGCAAACCGAAATTGCCGCCAGTTCGCTGTTATTGGGGTGCTTGCTGGGAGCGGCTGGCGCCAGCATGATCGGAGACCGCTACGGTCGCAAAAAGTCTCTCATCTTTTCCGCGGTGCTATTCGCAGTTTCCTCGCTGGGCGCCGCAGCCGCAAGCACGGTTACCATCTTCTCGCTGGCGCGGCTGGTGGGAGGGCTTGCGATCGGCTTGGCGTCTGTTCTTACACCGGTCTACATCGCGGAAGTCTCGCCTTCAAAGAATCGGGGAACGTTAGTCTCGCTGAACCAGTTGGCGATTGTGTTGGGCATCTTGTTCGCATATCTCATCAACTGGCAGCTGTCGAAAATTGGCGATGCCAGTTGGCGGTGGATGCTGGCGGTTGCGGCGATTCCCGCCCTAGCGTTTTTTATTGGGCTGTTGGCTATTCCGG
>Ga0182030_10028274_pt1 | contig 10028 bp, 15 predicted proteins | sample 812S3MmetaG_FD_121299 | JGI IMG/M metagenome (GOLD analysis project Ga0182030, IMG submission 121299) | Permafrost microbial communities from Stordalen Mire, Sweden - 812S3M metaG (Illumina Assembly) | ecosystem: Environmental > Terrestrial > Soil > Wetlands > Permafrost | place: Sweden... | reverse complement strand
TTCTCGTCGTCGTCATCGACCTCTCCTTGTCAACGACTCCGTCGAAAATATTAGCTTATTGCCTGGTCTGAAATCCTGGGACCACTATAATACCTCGGGTGGGCGCCGGTCGCTTGCTCTCACGACTGCCTGCTACCTTGTGCCGGCCGGCGCTGATGTTCGAACACGGAAACCTGCCTCTCTACGAGGCCAGTTTCAGGGGTGTGGTTTCAATATTGAGGTGATGGCTGGGATGGCGGGCACGTAGCGTTGACAGCATGTGCTCCTTGGAAACGTATGTGTAGCGTTGCGTGGTGGAGATGGACGCGTGACCGAGGACTTCCTGTACCACCCTGATATCAGCTCCAAACCGGAGCAACAGGGTGGCGACCGTGTGGCGGATCATGTGGGGAGTGACCTTGACGGCGATTCCGGCGGTCTTCGCATATTCATTCAGCATCCGCGCCACACCTTGGGTTGAAGCCTGCCGCCGGCGGCGTTGAGCAATAGCGCCTCGTTTTCGCTGGCGATTCCGCGCCTGCTGGCGCAATACAGGCGCACGGCTTTTTGGGAACGATCATCCGGCAGAAAGGCGAGCCGCTGTCTACTGCCCTTGCCGTTGACCACAAAGCTGGCATCCTCCTCCTTCCAATCCTTGATATTCAGGCTGACCAGTTCACCGACGCGGACGCCGGTCGCAAAAAGAATCTCCAAGGCTGCCAGGTTCCGGAGTACCAGAAACTGGGGATCCCTTGGAGCCCGTACCTGCTGATCGGACATCCCGAGAGCCCCCCAGCCCGCCTCAATGAGGTGTTTTGCATCCGAGGCTGCCAGGCTCCGCGGCAGCAAACGTTCCCGTCCGAGGTCGAGCCGAATCTTCCATAGTGGCGAAGATCCGATGACCCCCTTGCGTATCCAGTAAGCGAAAAACACCCGGGCTGTGGCAAACTTCCTTCTGATCGAAACAGAGTGGTACTCCTGCGAGCGCAGTTCGACCGCCCATTTTTCCAACACCTCCGCGCTGACGTCGCTTAGGGCCAATTCAGGGCCCAGGTACTCGATCAACTGGGCCAGATCTGTTTTGTATGCGGAACGGGTCTTCGCGCTCCTTGTGCATGTGGAAAAGTACCCTTCCAGGAAACCCTGTGTTGCATCTGCAATCTTCACGTTTCTTACCTCCACCCCAATACTCCTACGGCAGGGCGGCAGGGACGCGCCGTTCTCACAGCACTGTCGGCGGTGATCGGCTCGGGACGGTAACCCGCACAACCGTTGGAAAACAAAGTGCTATTTGCTAACATTCGGAACAGGCCCAGCGACGTTTGCTGGAATGTGCAGGGCCACAGTCCGTGGCGGGCGGCGTTTGCCGCCATCGCGGTACGGATAATTGGAGATTATCCGTAGACAATATGCAATCATCTCCCTACTTGTTCCTTGAACTCGCTATCGTCGTATTCTTCCTGGGTTTTGGTTGGGAGCACTGGAACTTTCGGAGACTCAATGCCCGTGTGTTTTGGCTGCCCGCCTCGGGCTTGGCCTGCATTTGGTTCGCGATTGACGTGCTGGCCATTCGGCTTGGCCTGTGGGCGTTCCCTGAAAATGGGACATTCCCCATTCGGATCTTCTCGTTGCCGCTCGAAGAGTACCTATTGTGTTGTTTTTTCTACATACCCTCCTTTGCTTCATCCTCTTGGAATGCTATGCAGGAGCAGACGAGTGAGCGCGTATACTGCCTTTGATATTGGCCTTGCGGCCGTCGTCGTTCCCATCTCCTATATTTTGCTCGGCCGGCTAAACCGGCGTCGTTCACTACTGCGTTGTACTCGTATTGCGATGTTGATGACGCTAATCGGCTACCCGTGGGACTTCTTCGCCATTCATCGGGGAGCATGGCGGTATCCGCAGAATCCTGGTCCCACTGTGCACACCGTGCCGCTAAACGACCTGCTCTTCATGTGGCTCTGTACGCAGCTAACTTGCAGTGTCCTTATTGCGGCGCGCCGCAGGCAACCCGGTTGCCAGCGACATCCCAAAGGCGAACACGCAGGCCAACAAAACGCTTGACAGCATTGATAGAGATCGTCGAGACGGCAGGCGCCAATCGTCTACCCGTTCGACTCCTCCAGGCACCTGGATGTTTTTGCCGAGGTCGCCCTCAATGACTACCGTCACGGGGCCGTTGACCCCGAGGAACGGCGTTTTGCCGTTGAGACCCCCTTGGCTCATCGTTAGGCGATTTGCGTTCGCACGGAGAGTCGGCTCATCGAGGGAACTCCAGATTCTGGAAGAGCCGCCTCCCACCTGGATTCGATATTCTGATTCCACCGGTTCCAAGATGAGGGCCACACCTTTCTTTGAAATGGGAAGGCCCGTCTCCGCAAGTTCAGTTCTCAATTCCGATATGGTCACCGGCCGTTCGAGCCCAAGTGCCAAAGGGCGCCCATGAATACCAGATATCGTCAAGACAAGTACGAGGCCCGGAGCAAGGAGATACGCCGAGATCTTGGCGATTTCGTGGTGGCTCCGCTCTTTCAGCAGTTCAACGAGAAAACTAACTTCTGACACTCCGTCGACCCCCGATACTCAAAAACCAGCACACGATTGCCGTGGCCACACAAAGAAGAACGCCGCCGGGGACCGTATTGATCTGGTACGTAGTCGGTACCCGAGGTAGGCTTACCGTACCAACAAAATACACAAACCAACCAACGGTTCCAATCACCAAGATCCACATCAAGCTGTTCTTCGGTAGGTACTCCAAAACTCCACCCGTGCCGATTTCAACGCCTGCGACAACTGCGTAGGCGCCCAAAAGGACGTTCGCCAAAATGTACGGATTGTTGAACGAGTTTAAGGCCGAGAACAGGAAAAACACAGTGACCAGCGTCGTAACCATCAACCAATGAAATCTCGGTGTTTCGAAACTGGTCCGTGCGTTTTGACGCTGGAGAATTAGACCCACCTGCACAGCGGCAAGAAGTGCGCTGTCAAAAGAAGACAAGAAACTGCCAATGAGTCCAAGAGCCGCCGCGACGAAGAGGGTGTCACCCCTAAGCATCGCCGAGAACATCTGTCCCGCGTTGACCTCCCCATCCGGCATCGGGCTCGTGGGAATTCCCAACAGTAGGAGGACCAGAAATGGCACCGTGCCCACCGTGAGAAAGATGAAGAAGCGCCGACGGCCTTCTGGCCTTAGCTTCGTTACGATAAACACTCGCTTCCAGGCGTCAGGACTAACTGCCAGGAATCCGAGTCCCATGACCGTAGCTACGATGAAATGGTAGACATAAAGGAATAGTCTGGGCTGCTGGATCGGCAACGTCCAGTAGCCAGCTCGCGGGAGGAGCTTGTCCGTCCATCCGGCTGGCATGCCGTGCAAAAACGAAGCGACGCCTAGCGCCACAGCCATCGCAGCCACCAGTACGAATTGCAATACATCCGTTCGAAAGACCGCCATGTAGCCACCAAATAGGACGTAGAAATACCCGATGACCGCCAGTCCTACCGCCAAAAGCGTAGCGTGGTCCGACCTGAGACCCAGCGAGACTCTCGCGATTTCTCGGAGGATCAAGAGTTCCGACGTGGCATAAGCACACTGAATGCCACAGAGAGTGAGGCCGAAGACCGTAACATTACCGACATCGCCGCGGAGAATTCTCGACAGAAATGCTTCGAACGTCAAGCCTTTGTGACCCGCAATCCAACGTCTGATGAGCAAAAGGCCAAGGGCTGTGCCGAACGCAAGTCCTGCCAGTGCCGGCAAACCTAGCAAGAGGTAGATGCCAAAGTAGGCTCCAAACAGGGCCGTCAGTGAAAAGACCGTGCTCGCCTGACCTGCTTCTGGCAGCGGTAGTCCGTGATCGACATTCAGTGGGCGTCGCAGTGGCAAGGGCTGTGCGCGCATCGAGAAATGCACAAGGAGCAAGGATGCGATAAGCACAACCGCGATGAGCACACCGGGCACGAATGGTCTCTCCCGACCGGATCTCGTATTTCGGGGACTGCCCAAGATTCAGACTGAGTCATTTCCTTGGGCTGCCGGTCACGATACTACGGATAATCTCCAATTATCCGTACCGACTTCCGCCCCGTAACAGATACGATGGTTGAATGATTACCAGAACGGACAGATTCGAAACGGCTTTGAGCGCAGGGCGGTGAAGCAACTGCGGCAGCCGGTTCAACTCAAAAAGGCTGGCCAGTGCCAGCCCCGCCTCGCTTCGTTCGTAACCAACCTCTCGGGCTAGTCAGTGCTTCACGCCACCCAGTTCTTTCAGGCTGATGAACCCACGCAGCCTCTTGTAACCAGTCTCCAGCCTCTTGAGCCCTCGGAACATGACTGCAGCACCCCCTGCGCCCGCGGTCGCCACGCCAAGGCGCGTCATCAGCCGCATGGCGTCGAACTGTTCCGGATCGAACTCAAAAAGCGCTCGCGAGGCTTCGTGGGCGACTGCCAATCCCGCGGCTACAGCAAGAGCCGCAAGGACTATTTCCAGCCTCCCATGCAGTTTCATCGCTTCGTCAGGTCCGATCCTAACGAAATCGGTCTCGTCAAGCTCGATGCCGACCTTCTCGGAGTGCTCCGCAAGCCGGTTGAGGAGTTGCGCAATCTCAAAATCGGGTCCCCGCTCGGGACCATCTTTTCCCTCATAAGATTGCTGACGCTCAACCGTCATTCACGTTGTGGTTACTATGTTGATTGAGATTCCGGAGGATTTCCGACACCTCCTCAAGTTTGAAGTTCAGCACTTGGAGGAGCCGCAGTTTATCTTCCCTGGTGGCGTTGCCGTCCCTGACACGGGTGGCAAGGGTGATTAGTGTTTCTTTGTTCATAATCGCTTTATAAAGCAAAGTGATGGAAATTAGTAAACTTGAATCTCGGAATGATTAGTCAACCCAAGAAAACGAAAGACCGCAATCGCAATAGTGCTGCTTGGGTAGAACCTATGGCCAATGGCAGAGACTACACCCGACGTGATAGCTGCCAGTATGGCGTAGAAAAGTCCGGGGTCGGGGCTGCGGCGCGGTTCGAAAATGGGGCTGACCTTCGCCGGGCTGTGTTCCTGGGCGTTAAATGCAGATCTGGAGCCACTGGGAAGTATACGGGTAGAGCCATGTTTGGTCAAGTTCGCTCTAACAGTGTCGCTCTAATAGTTCGGAGTTGTTCGGCCCTATTCGGCCCTGTAACCGGGCAGACGCTTTGTCAGGGGTATTACAGTCCCAAGTTCATCGTCGAATACACCGCTTTATGCATCGTCCAGGGCATGGCCAGAAACGCATCTCATGGGGTTGCTGTTTGGATCCGGCCAGAGGCGTAGGGAACCGCCCCCGTGGGCCCCTGAAGAGCGTTTGCCTCTTGCAGCGCGGGATCGGACGATAGTGTAATCCTCCGCGATCTTCCCCGTCGATTTTCTTAAAGTGAGTCCGCTAGCGATTCCACTCTCCGCCTTTCCATCATCTCAGGATGGCGCTCCAGAACGGCCCGGCGCCGTCAAGGGCGCGCCCATATTTGGCGTGAGCGTAGCGAACCCTTGACGGCGAGGACCGTTCTAAGACGATTGGCGAAGAGGGAAATGGGGAACGCAGCAGCAGCCGAAAGGGTTCAGGTGGATGAATATCCTGCTGTGCCCTCGTGGTAAGCGATTCTTATATACTTTCTTTGGGCTCGCCCTGGAAAGACCGACTACGCATTCAGGCCGCGCTCGGTGGCAATACAAAAGGCGATGAAGAAGGCTTCTCTGATTACCGATGGATCGTGCCTGGGCAATCCCGGTGCCGGAGGGTGGGCCTGCATCCTGCGATTCGGTGCAGCCAAGAAGGAACTCTTCGGCTACGATCCTCTCACCACCAACAATCGAATGGAGCTGATGGCGGCGATCCAGGGGCTCCTCGCGTTCAAGGAGCCGTGCGAAGTAGAAATCACGACCGACGCCGAGTACGTTCGGCAAGGCATCACGCAGTGGGTGATCCGATGGAAACGCCGCCACTGGTGGAAGAAGAACCACCCGGTTCGCAACGCCGATCTGTGGATTGAACTTGACGATTTGGTGGGAGTTCACAAAACGACCTGGGTCTGGACCAAAGGTCACGCCGCCCACGAGGACAACAACCGGTGCGACTGGCTTGCCCAGAATGCCGCCCGGACGCAGAGGAGTTCCTGGCCGGACGGCATGCCGCATGGGCGCCTTCGGCTTAACCTGGGCCGCGACTACGTTCCCCCGAAGCCGCAGGCCGGGTTGTTCGACGCTCTCGATCCTGGAGACGATGATGAAGATGAGAGCGACCCCGCCTAGCCCCGAGGGATTTGGCGGCAGGCGGGAGCGCAAGCGGATTCAGCCTGATGAAAGGGTCCCTCTCGATCTGAACGACCGCGAGCGCGAGTTGATTCTGCAACACACCTTCGCCGCCGACCAACTCACAGACCGATTGTGCATCGTGCCCGGTTCAGGCGAATCGTCAGCCTATCGTTTCACTTTGGATGACCTGGATGATCTCGCGGGCTCCGTGGCAGCAGAGGCAAACCACGCAAAGGACAAGAAGCTCAAGAAGCAGTTGTCGCACCTCTTTGATCGGATCCGAGCAGTGCTGGAATCGTACACGGACGAGAAGATCTGAAACCGCCGGCCCTGCATCCGAGTGCGTCTACGCCGGAGACTACCGAGTCGTGAACCAGCGGGGAGCGCCAAGCTCGGACGAGGCTGTTTCCCGACGGTACGTCTGAGGATCACGCCCGCGGAGAATTCGCAGGTTCTCCTAAATGTTTAGGATGTAGTGTAGATGATTCTGTAGCTGTCGAGAGCCTCCGGTTTCAACTGGGTTCCACAGCTTTCAACAAGCCGGCAACAACTCCTTGTATCGCAAGTACTTGAAAACAAGCTGCTTTTGCAGCTTCTTTCCATCTGCCTTGGGCACATTGGACCTCCGGTTGATACCCTATGAAGATTTGCCTGTAGATTCAACAACTTAGCGTTTCAAGAGGGGGAGGCCCTCTGTCTTTTTGAGGTTCCTACAGCTACAGTTTTGACTACAATCGCCGTCGGGAGTTTCTGGAAGGCCTGCAAATAGCTGCGTTGAGCGCACACGACCCTCTGTTTTTGCGACAGGCGGTCTTCAGGTAGAATCCCGATGTGAGATTATCGCTTCCGCGGCCTCCAGCAGCTCTTCCTCTCTCGAGATTCTTCGGCCGCGAAACTGATGAACTCAAAACGAAGCAAAATAGCTAATGTATTGCAAAAGAACACCTTGTCGACGTTTTCCACATGCGGACATATATGAACATATACGCTTGACACTGTTCCTCTTCGAGGGTACATTTAAGTTGTTGGTATGCCTATAGATCCTGGCGCGATTAAACCGGACACATTGTACTTGGTAGTCGATGTTTCCAAGATCCTGGAAGTGTCGGAGGCAACGGTCCGATCATACCTAAATGACGGCAGTTTAAAAGGGATCAAGAGCAAGAAGGGCAAGTGGAGACTATACGGCCGGGAGATCATCCGGTTCGTGAACGGGAAATAGCGGTGCCGCTGGCGCGGTGCCACAAGGGACAAAAAGCGAGGCTGCACCCTTGAAGGCTTTGGAGCCCCACGCACGATGCCTTTGGTTTGGTACTATGGTGGGTTCGAAAATCGCTTAGGGGTGTAGGATTATTTAAGGAGGCAAAATGCCGGATCTGGACAGCGTTACCGATGAGCTGTTCGAAACGGAACTCGGTATAGATGGCCGCGCGGTGACTCTCCAGTTCATTCGGGAGGGTCGAGCGTCACGCGACTATCCTCTCGACCATACGACCCAGATGGGCGGTCGGACAGCGGACGGGCTTGAAGAACTCACCCGTGCAGAGGTGGACGCTGCTCTAAAAGAGGTTGATGACCTCGTCGCTGAGTTTGGACTCGGATAGCAACCTGAAGGCACACTCACAGGAGTATCCAGGCAGCTTGATCAGACGATCAGGCTGTTTTTTTTTGGAGGTCGAACGCTGTGCGAAAGAGTGCTGAAAAACACCGGTCGGATGGAGAGCAACGGATTGCTGGAGACCCCGAACTGATCTGCGGGGTGAAACGGGAGATTGTCGAGTCGTTCCTGAAACTCATCCGGGACTATTATCGGAAGGCTGATCGAGCTTCCTATTTCATGGAAGAGCAAGGCCACATTATGAATACATCGGCCGTCGCGAATCTCCGCGATGTGCTGAGTCATTTGGCCACCCTTCTTGACCCGGCCACACCTCCCGAGCACCACCAATCGCAACTCGAAAACTCCGAAGAACACCTGCGCCGAGCCATATTGGAGCCGTACCTAGTCGTAATCGGGAGGGAACGCCGCGAACTCAGGCGGCTCCTTGAGCAGTATGAAAAGGAGATTCTACCGGCGAAGATGAACTACCCGTCTCTGGCCGACGCTCCAGAGATCTCATTGATTAGGTCCAGGGAGCGGGAGGTGGCGACGCTTGTGGCGGAGGGGCGGGCGGCCAAAGCGATGAATTTGTGGAACTCACATTGGGAGGAAGGCATCGGCGCTCTCCTCAAAGCCCACCCACTCCTGATAAAGCTCACAAACGATGTTCGCCATTATTTAAATGAATATCGGTATTTAGTTACTACCGACGAATTTCATGCGGAGCTTGATGGCTTGCGCCGGCAGATGGCAGATCAGTCAAAAGCTCTTACAGACCGAAGGCCAAAGGGGTCACCAGATTCAAGCGCTCTGATGCAGGTTCTATCTCTCGCCGAGTTCAAGCTCCGCAAGGCCATGCGCGAACGGCCGGATAATGAGCGGGTGGTTCAAGATGCGTTCGACACCCTCCTGCATGGGTCGGGCCTCCGGCATTCACGTGAGCGAGTTCAAATTCAGTACGGCTCAAAGAACTACGTCCCGGATTTCACAATCGCCGAACTAGATCTAGCAATCGACCTGAAGCTATGTGGTCGTGATGGCCGCGAGAAGGAAATCATTGCCGAGCTAAACGATGACATTTTAGGCTACAAATCGCAGTTCGGAAACATTCTCTTCGTCGTCTATGATTTGGGACTGATCAGGGACGTCGAGTTGTTTACGAGTGCGTTCGAAGCTCACGCGAATGTCCTCGTCAGGGTGGTAAAACACTGAGCCACGGGGGGCAACTCACTTGCGAGGTGCCATTCTGCCAATATCTTCGGCGCGCGTCGTCCGCGGAGTCGCAGAACCTACGGCGCGCCCAGGTTCGCACGATGGCCTTCCCGACGGTACGTCTGAGGATCACACCCGAGTGTTAGCATGGGTTCTCCTAAATGTGTAGGATGAACTGTAGATGATTTTGTAGCTGTAGAGAGCCTCTGGGTTCAACGAGGTTCCACAGGCTTCAACAGGTCGGCAACAACTCCTTGTTCCGCAAGTACTTGAAAACAAGCTGCTTTTGCAGCTTCTTCCCATCCGCCTTGGGCGCAGGGGGTCGGGCGTTCAAATCGCCCCGCCCCGACCATATAATCAACAACTTGCGGCGAAAAGCAAATGTCGTTCTTGCGGTGCGAAAGCCCCCAGAAAGCGGATCTGGGGCAGTTTAGACCGACTCCGACAGATTTACTGGCCCCATGCACGCCGCACACATCGTCGCCTCCGGCGTCCGCAGCGGCTTCCCACAGTGCTCGCAGGGCGGTCCGTACATCCAGACCTTGTGGTGGTACGGTGCCATTGGATTCGTTTCGTGAAATCCGGTAATCCGCTCGTACTCACGCAAAGCATCGGGCCAGCCTGTCGACTGGTCAGTCAGGGAACGAACTCTCGTTCGGAAGGGCTTTGTTTTCAATGGGCACCTCACGAGTTCTTTAGGAGCTGCTCCCCACTCCCGTTCGAATTCGAGCCGTCGCTGCAAGCCGTCCGGATTGCCAGCGAATTCTTCATGGATCCGTCGGAACGATTCCGGGTCCAGCGTCACCAGACCTCTGTTCCTTCGCTGCTCACCAGAAGTGACCCGGTAGTGTTCGGCCGAAGTGACCCACTCCTGGAACAAGATTGAGACCGGTGGCCGGTGTCATCATCCACGCCGCATGCGTGCAGTGGTGTCGATGTTT
>Ga0182030_10028273_pt1 | contig 10029 bp, 9 predicted proteins | sample 812S3MmetaG_FD_121299 | JGI IMG/M metagenome (GOLD analysis project Ga0182030, IMG submission 121299) | Permafrost microbial communities from Stordalen Mire, Sweden - 812S3M metaG (Illumina Assembly) | ecosystem: Environmental > Terrestrial > Soil > Wetlands > Permafrost | place: Sweden... | reverse complement strand
CCGCATTCTGACCACGACCGCGCCGGCTGAGTTCGGTGGAACCGACGGCGGCATCACCACGATCGTCACCCGCTCGGGAACGAATCAGATCCACGGAACGCTGTACGAGTTCCTGCGCAACGATGCGCTCAATGCCAACAACTACTTCGCGCCACAGAAAGAAGAGCTCAAGCAGAACCAGTACGGCGGCACCATCGGCGGTCCCCTGGTGCATAACCGCGCCTACTTCTTCACGTACTACGAAGGTCTGCGCGAAAATCAGGACATCACGCATGGCGTGGTGGTGCCGACGCTGGCGGAGCGCAGTGGCGACTTCTCGGCAGATGCGCCTATTCTCTTGAATTCCACACATGCGCCCCTGGGCAACGATCTTTCCGGGCAGATCAACGCTATCACCGCGAAATACTTCCAGTACTTTCCCGTTCCCAACACGGCAGAAGATCCGCACCTGGCCCAAACGACAAACCTGAGCCAGTTAAACAGCGATCAGGGCGGCGCCAAAGCCGACTGGTTGCTGCGAAGCACGGATGTTTTGAGCGCGCGCTACAGCTACTCGACGATGGGGCTCCACAGTCCGTATTCGGAGCTCGGCGCCGATGTTCCCGGGTTTCCCGTCGGCTACTTCTCCAACACACACCTGGGCGGACTCACTGAAACGCACACCTTTTCTCCGCATACGGTACTGACCTCGAATGTCAGCTTCTTTCAGAGCCACATCGTTCTGGACAAGCGATTCTCCGGTTTCAGCCCTGAGGCGTTCGGGTTCGGATACGCCTCCACATGGGCATCGGCCACCGGCGCGCCGCTGATCATGACCCAGGGTTACTCCAACGTGGGCGACCCGATCATCAACCCCCGCGACAGCACGCAGAACGATTACGCTTTCAGCGCGAACCTGGCCCACACGCAGGGCAAACACGTCACCAGCTTCGGTGGCCAGTTCCGCCGTACCCAGCTCAACGGGTACCAGTCGAACTTTGCCTCGGGCACCTTTTCATTTACCACTCAGGGCTATACGAACAACTCGATGGCTAACTTCCTGCTGGGAAAGCCGGATATATTTACTCAGGCCGGGGGCGACTTCAACCGTAATCTGCGTGGCTGGGAGCTGGGCGCCTACGCACAGGATGAGTATCGCATCAGTTCAACCCTGACGCTGAACTACGGCGTGCGTTACGAGATCACCACGCCGTTCCGGGACATCCACAATCGCATGATGGAGTTTGCGCCGGGCCACCAATCCACCGTTTACCCTAACGCTCCAACCGGCCTTCTGTTTCCCGGCGACTCCGGAGTACCCGACACGATTGCCCCCATCTTCAAAAGTGACTGGGCACCACGTATCGGCTTCGCATGGAACCCGCTAGGCAACAGTCGCACCGTGATCCGCTCAGCCTATGGCATCTTCTACGACGAATTGCTCAACGGCGTGGGCATGCCGTTCCGCGCCACCAGCAGCGCACTGGGACAAACAGTCGTACGCACTCTAACCGGATACTCGAAGATCAACTATGCAAACCCGCTCGGTACCGTAGCCAACCCGTTTACTCCTGGCCAGTTTGCACTACCCGCGTCCACCTTCACCATCGATAGCAAGCTGCTGCCGCCCTATGCACAAGACTGGAACCTGACCCTGGACCAGAGCATCGGCAAACAAATACTGTCGGTCGGATACATTGGTTCCAAAGGAACTCGCATGCCGAGGTTGGTTGAAGCGAATCCTGCTGTCTATGAACCTGGTGCGACCTTCGCAAACTCCCCTCGGCGCCGGATCTACTCCGGCTGTACGCTGACGACAGGCACCTGCACGTTGGGCACTGCCGGGCTGGTTGAAGGGAATGCGAACTCGACCTTCCACTCGGCGCAGGTCTCACTAACGCGGCGCGGCACACCGGACCTGAACTACACGCTGGCCTACACCTTTTCCAAGGATTTGGACTACTCATCAAGCCTTCATATGTCCGGACCCGCTCCATGGATGGTCCTTGGAGAGCTTGACATTGCCCAGAACAATCAGAATCTGAGCGCTGAACACGGTCGTTCACTATTTGATTCGCGCGAGCGCTTTGCCGGCAGCGTGACCTACGCCATTCCGTTTGCGCGCGGTCTCACGAGTCTGTCCCGTACTGTCCTGGATGGCTGGCAATTCAATGCCCTGTTAGCCGTAAATTCCAGCACTCCCTTCACGGTCTACGACTCTGCGAATGTCTCGCTGCAGGCGCCTCACCCCGGAGTCTCTGGCATGTTCGGAGATCGCCCCAATGCCGTCGGGAATCCGAATAGCGGAGCCCCGCACAAAGTGTCGCAATGGGTATCTCCATCCGCATTTCAGCGGCTCGATCCGGTCGCGAACGCCGGGCAGTTCGGCAACGAGGGGCGAAACAGCGTCGATGGCCCTGCCTACGGCAGTCTGGACGCTTCACTCGACAAGAGCTTTGCGATCAGTGAGAAGACAAGAATTCAGTTCCGGGCGGAAGCCTTCAACGTGACGAACCACGTGAATCTGATCCCGCCCGTATTCGACATGAACTCGCCTGCATTCGGGCAGATCACGGAGGCGCAGGCCCCGCGTGTCCTTCAGTTCGCCCTAAAACTTCAGCACTGATGGGGCTCCACATGCCAACCTCGGAACACCCAACCACTTCGTGAATACGTCCAGTTTTGGCAGTATCACCGAAGTCTCCACACCAGGTCGTGAGGTCCAGCTTCGCGCGAGGGTGAGGTTCTAATTCTTTTCAGCCAGCACCAAACAGAAGTCCCCGTTCCCGGTGAGGAAGACTCTAACAGCCGAGCGAATCCAAATTGAGGGGTCGCCCGTAAGTGACCCTCCAGTTCCCTTCAAACGGCATGAAACTTGGCTCTCCTCCATGAACAATGCCCCTCCGACAAATCGACTGTTCTTCCGCGTTCATTTCATGCGCATCCACGGCCCGGAAAGCGATCCGATCATCCGTGTTCTTCTGGTAGAGACCACAAAAGCGCAAACAATCTATGAAGGATTTGGAACCTGGCCGGAATGCAGGCGCTGGGTGGCTCAGATTTCAGAGTGCGCAATTTTTGGAGATCAATTCGCGGCGGTCGAAAAGCGCCTTGAAGTGAATCAACTTGCCACAATCAGCGAGACTCAGATCTCCCTGGGTCGCCTTGAGGCCGTAGGATTTCGTCGCGCAGATAGCTGACCAAGGTTTGCTCGCCACACTCTGATGGTAGAAACCCCGGCATCAAGATACCGCTCCCCGCGATTCATGTGCGGCCTTGACCTCAGTGATAGCGTACCTGGGTCAAATGTTTGCGGAGTCATCGATCTGTCCCGTCCATCTTGCCTCCATCAATGGATGGAGACCGAGACCCCTCGCAATAATTGAAGACATACGCTGAACAATCGCAGCAGGGTGGCGGACTATCTGCTGCTCGCTCGCAAAGAATCGGTCTCTCCGATAAGGATGAGCGGGCCGAAGAAGCTATTCTGGATTGAACGCAGGTTTGGAGCGTTGACAAATTGAGGCGGTGCAGCACATGGCGGAAGTGCATGTGAGTCGAACACACCGTCGCCCGTTAAGAACGACCGCCGGTTTTGAAGACCGGGAGAATCACCGGATTCTACGCACTTCCGTTGGACAAGTTTCAATGCTCATCTTACACGCAATATTGAACTCAACAGGGGCTAGCGAATGACTTTGGAAACCTCACAACCAGTGCGGTTGACTCAACAGGTGAAAGCAGGCGGTTGTGCAAGCAAGCTTCCTGCCGGATCCCTGCGAAAGGTGCTGTCCGCACTTCCTGCGCAAACGAATCCCGATTTACTCGTGGGTTTCGAAACTTCAGACGATGCGGGCATCTTTCGTATTGGCCCCAGCCAGGCGCTAGTTCAGACCATCGACTTCTTCACTCCATTGGTCGATGATCCGTTTACCTTTGGTCAGATTGCAGCAACAAATGCATTGAGCGATGTGTACGCAATGGGCGGACGCCCACTTACGGCGCTAGTTGTTGTTTGCTTTCCCCCTGACGCAGATCTTGGAATTCTTGAGCAGATCATGCGTGGCGGCCTGGCAAAGATGGTTGAAGCCAATTGCACGGTTGTTGGCGGGCATTCGGTACGCGATGCGGAGATGAAATTCGGCTACGCGGTAACTGGCATCATTGACCCAGAACGGGTGTTCACGAACGCCGGTGCGGTTGTAGGGGACACCTTGATCCTGACTAAGCCCATCGGCACTGGTGTTATTACGACAGCGCTGAAGCAGGGAAAATCGGAATCGGAATGGGTGAGACAAGCCGTGGAGTCGATGACGACGCTCAATGGAGCGGCAGCGGCTATTGCGACAGGTTGTGAAGGCGTGCATGCTATCACCGACATTACCGGCTTCGGACTGATGGGCCACGGACGTGAGATGGCTCTGGGAAGTGGAGTAACCCTGGAGATTGAAACCGCCTCTGTACCGTTGATCGAAGGATCAATTGATGCTGTTCGCGCCGGCGCGATTCCGGGAGGTCTCATTTCGAATCGCGAATTCGCCGAGTGCCTGGTGCAGTCTGCGGCCGGGACAGCCATTCCAGAGGAAATCTACACGCTTCTTTTCGATCCTCAAACGTCGGGTGGACTGCTCGTCTCTGTAGCCTCAACTCATGCTCCGCAACTGCTCAAATCGCTTCAAGCCAGTGCGATACCGGCTGCGATCATTGGCCGCGTCCCAAGCCGTTTTGTCGAGGGTTCTGGCACGCCGGCCATCGTTCTGCGATGATGGGTACTCTGGTCGAGAAGTGACGCCGATGGCAATGACAGATATTCAGCAAAAGGACGCGACGCAGCAACAACTCTTCCGACTGCTGCCTTCCGTGAACGAGCTTTTACTGGTTTCGGTTTGCCAGGCACTGCAAAGCAAATACACTCGCGAGGTGGTTTTGACGGCGTGCCGCGCTGCCGTGGCGGTGTTGCGTGAGGAAGTCTCATCCGGAATTCATACGGAAGCAAGCTTGCAAAAGTGCGTGGACGAATTGCCGAAAACAATATCCGATCACTTGGTGTTGGGAATGCGCTACTCGCTGCGCCCGGTCATCAATGCAACCGGGGTGATTCTTCACACCAATCTTGGGCGCGCACCGTTAAGCGATGCGGCGCTTCGGCATGTTGTTGAGATTGCACGCGATTACTGTAATCTTGAGTTCGATCTTGATAACGGCTTGCGTAGCCGACGGGACGATCATGTTGAGGCCCTCGTGCTGCGCGTTCTTGCCGAAGATATTGGGGGCACCGGAGAGAACATCAAGCGCGGAGTCGTGATTGTCAACAACTGTGCGGCCGCCACTCTGCTTGCGCTCAATTCCATTGCAGAGAAGTCGGAAGTGATTATCTCGCGAGGCGAGCTTGTTGAGATTGGCGGCGGATTTCGTGTCCCGGAGATCATGAAGAAATCTGGGGCAGTGATGATCGAGGTTGGCACCACCAACCGCACCCGATTGGCGGATTACGAGCGGGCGCTTGGTCCAAATACAGCGCTTTTACTCCGCGTACATCAGTCAAATTTCAGCATTGAAGGTTTTGCGGAACGGCCGTTGCTCGGTGAACTGATTACACTCTCAAAACGGTCAACCACACCTGTGTTTGAAGACTTGGGGACCGGCCTGATTGGCTCTCTGGAGCATGTTGGTATTTGCGGAGAGCCAAGCCTGCGGCAATCGTTGGCGTCCGGCGTAGACCTGGTTGCAGCCAGCGGAGACAAGTTACTGGGCGGTCCGCAGTGCGGAATTCTTGTTGGCCGAATCGACCTGATACAGCGGATCCGTAAGAATCCGCTGCTGAGAGCTTTTCGCGTGGACAAGCTGACCTATGCGGCCCTCGAAGCGACGCTGCTTGCGTATCTTGCTGAAGACGACGGTTCAATTCCCACACAGCGCATGTTGAGCATCCCGTCTGAAGAGTTGATGCGCAGGTGCCGCGATGTGGTTGATTGCACTCGTTCGGCAAACCTGGTTCTCGAGGTTGTTCCCGTGGCGAGTCTTGTAGGTGGAGGAACCGCGCCGAAGGCATCTCTTCCCAGTTACGCAATTTCTCTGCGACACGCGTCGTTGAATGCCGCTCAACTGATAGACACAATGCGCAAACTCGATCCGCCAGTAATCGGCCGAATTGCGGATGACTTAGTTCTTCTGGATTTGCGGACCGTGCCACCGCGCTTTGATGCGGAACTTGCATCGATGTTGCAGACCCTGTGAACTCAGGACGGCAAATCACTCTTATGGGACTATCTGAATGACGAACGCTGCCAGGTCGGTGGTCATCGGGACTGCCGGCCACATTGATCACGGCAAGACGACTTTGCTGCGTGCGCTCACGGGCATTGATGCTGACCGGCTTCCCGAGGAGAAGCGACGCGGCATCACCGTCGATCTCGGCTACGCCTCTTTCGAGATGAACTCGCCTGATGGATCGCCGGTTCGCATCAGCTTTGTCGACGTTCCCGGCCACAGCCTGTTTATCCGAAACATGCTTGCAGGCGCGGGTTGCGTCGCAGCAGTCATGCTTGTGATTGCCGCTGACGAAGGCGTGAAGCCACAGACGGTCGAGCATCTGGCTATCTGCGAGTTGCTTGGCATTTCGATGGGCATTGTGGTGATCACAAAGACGGACGCTGTTAATCAAATCCGTTTGAATGACGTGACGAAATCCACCTGGGAGTTCCTGCGGGGGACATTTCTTGGCAATAAAGACACTCCGATTGTGCAAGTCAGTGCAATTACAGGGGACGGCCTTGCCACTCTACGTACCGGCCTTCTAGAACTCGCGACGCGAGTGGAAATGAAGAATACCGACGTGCCCACGCGCCTCCCGCTTGATCGCTCTTTTGTAATGAAAGGCTTTGGGACGGTTGTGACAGGAACACTTCTGTCGGGCCAAATCCACGAAGGGCAGACTCTGCAGCTCGAACCGGGAAGCAGAGCGGTTCGCGTGCGTGGTTTGCAAACGCATGGACAGGGACGGAAATCGGCTCAAGCCGAGACACGGGTTGCACTGAATCTCGCGGGGATTGATGCGGATAAGATCGGCCGCGGCCAGACATTGGTTGAGACGAATACTCTTTCGACCGTCAACACGATTGATGTGGAGATAAGACTCCTTTCGGATGCGCATCCGTTGAAGCATCGTGCGCGCGTTCATTTCCATGCCTTTACCGCCGAGTCGATGGCAAGCGTGTCTTTATATGGGTATGAAGCGGTGCAGCCGGGTTCGATTCGCTTGGCTCGCATGAAACTTTCGGGGCCGATTGTCCTGGTCCCTGGGGACCGCTTTGTGCTACGTCAACCGTCGCCGGCGGGCACCATCGGCGGTGGCCGCGTGATCGATTCGCATCCTGAAGTTCGCCAAAAGAAGTCCGCGACGCTTGCCTGGCTCGAGCAGTTGAAGACATGCTCAGTTACACAGCAGCTAGTTTTGCGAACCGGGCGCCGCGGTGCACATGGCATTAGCCTGCATGCGCTCGCCAATGAGGTTGGTTTGACTGTGGAGGCGGTGCGCCGTCATGTAGATGCAGCAGTTGAATGCGGCGACCTAATGCTTATATCGAACGAGGTACTCTTGTCCCGCGAAGAGTTTCTAGCAACGTCGACAGCGATCATGTCGCTTCTTCAGAGTGGTCATGCTGTGAAATCTTCTGAACTACGCAGCCAGATGTCTCTCGGCCCGCAGGTCTTCGACTTCGTGATGAACCGTCTGGCAAGCGAGAAGAAAGTGCAGACGCGGGGCGAAACAGTTTCCCTTTTCAGCGAGGGATCACAGTCTTCGAGGGCCGAGACCGAACGGCTCGCGGCGATTGCTGAGGCGTACAAGACGGCTGGCCTCGCCTCGCCTTCCGTCCCGGAGCTGATGTTCAAGCTGAATTTGAAAGAGGCCGAAATGCGGCGCCTGGTGACTTTGCTTCAGCGCGATCAGACCATCGTGCGCATGGGCAGTGATGACTTGTACGTCCACTCCGATGCGCTTCAACAGCTTGCCGGTCGGCTCGCACCGCTTCGGGGCAGCCGGATGGACGTCGGTCATTTCAAGCAATTCACTGGGCTTTCGCGCAAGTATGCGATCCCGCTGCTTGAGTACCTTGATCGCCAGCGGATCACACGGAAGCAGGGCGATCATCGACTTGTTCTATAGCCCCTGCACCATCGGAGGGTTGATTCGCATCCATTTCGTGCCGTGATATACTCCCGAATAATTCGCACAGAGATTCGCAGAGCCATGGCAGACCACGAAACCAAGATCAAGTTGATTGAAGATGCCGATGCGACCGGAGAGGTCGCCCAGGTTTACGACGAGTGGCGCGCGAAATCCGGACGGCAAAAGATGCCGGGTATCTTGAAGTGCTTCAGTCATCGGCCCGATTTCCTGCGCGACGTGATGAAATTCGGCGATACTGTCCATTTTTCCCATGGGCATCTGGATCGCAGGACCAAGGAAGCGATCGCAAGCTGGGTGTCGTGGCTCAATCGCTGCCCATATTGACTGGACTCGCATGCATACTTCCTGCGTGTTCAGGGAGCAGAACAAGGAACAGTGCAGGCGATTGCGGCCGGGAACCTGGACGAAGCAGGCTTGACTCCCGCCGAACGCGCATTGCTCGATTATGTAACCAAGGTCACGGAAGCAGCATATCGCACCACCGAAGAAGATGTGCAGAAGCTTCGCGATCATGGCTGGACCGAGCCACAAATCGCCGAGGCCGTGTACATAACCGCGATGTTCGCCTTCTTCAATCGAGTTGCGGATGCTTTTGGAATCGCTCCGCAGGGCTATCTTGAAATGAACGGGCTGACTAAGTAGGAGAGCCATGAACAGCACGACAAAAACGCGAGTTCGCATCGGTGCTGTGAGCCTCGCGGCCTTGTGCTTTGCCGGTTGGATCAGCCTTGTTGCCTATGTGAACTGGGCAATGCACCAGCCGCCCGAGGTGTTTGGCCATGTGATGGCAAAGATGCCCATGCCAGCCTACTTCGTGCTTCCTTTCGAGACGCTTTGGATGAGAGCGCGCCACGGACAGTTGAATGTGGGCGATGGTGCGCCCGACTTTCTGGTCAAGAAGCTGGACAACCACGCTACCACCCAATTGGCGTCCCTCTGGGCAGACCGCCCCGTAGTTCTGGTGTTTGGCAGTTATACCTGACCGCCTTTTCGGCGGGAGGTTCCCGCTCTGAACAAGCTGGCTCAGCAATACCAGAGCAAGATAGATTTCTATGCGATCTATATCCTGGAGGCGCACCCCACCGACGTGTGGGAGATGCAGTCGAATGTGCGGGACAATGTCCTCTTTAGCAGTCCTAAGGACGAGGCAGAGCGCGCTGCGGTGGCCGGAACTTGCGTGCGCAAGCTAGGGATCAAATTCCCCGCTATGGTCGATGGTTTCGACAATCGCGTTGAGGCCGCATACACGGGCTGGCCTGATCGGCTTTACCTCATCGGGCGTGGCGGCCGCGTTCTCTACAAGAGCAAACCTGGGCCGTTCGGTTTCCATCCAGGCGATCTGGAACAGGCCATCAAAGCGTCGTCTCCACCGAACTGATCGTGCTCATTAATGTGCTCGCGCAGAGATCCGCATTGTATAGGCGTCTATTGACTGCGTGCGCACTCATATAAGCTCTCTCCCCACAGCTTCGCCCAAATGAATAGCTCCAGTTAACCGAGTCGGTCGGAGAGTGTGCTGGCTCATCTTCTCCTCCAAACGGTGGACAGCCTTCTCAACCGAGCAGGCGAAGACATACGTATTTCTGCTGATTAAACTCCGCATCAGCCCTTCATGAGAAGGATGTCTTGCGACCGATCCCCATCGCTATGGAATCTGAGTCATGTCTGCGATACCCCGGGTGGCGTGTCGTCGCGGCCGCATTCTTTGGAGTCATGATCGGATACTCGGTACTTATTCCTTATACTTTCAGCCTTTTTATCAAACCTCTGGGTGCGGCTTTCGGCTGGCGACGAGATCAGATCTCTGTTGCGTTTGGATGCGTTGCCATTACCATCGCCGTCTGCTCACCGTTGATTGG
>Ga0182030_10028272_pt1 | contig 10029 bp, 3 predicted proteins | sample 812S3MmetaG_FD_121299 | JGI IMG/M metagenome (GOLD analysis project Ga0182030, IMG submission 121299) | Permafrost microbial communities from Stordalen Mire, Sweden - 812S3M metaG (Illumina Assembly) | ecosystem: Environmental > Terrestrial > Soil > Wetlands > Permafrost | place: Sweden... | reverse complement strand
TCGACATTGGCCTATTGTCTCGAACTTCATCGTGGCAGTGCGCCACCTGTGCTGTGTAACAACCGCTACAAGTTCAGAAGTGGTGATGGCCTTCGCGTGCATGTTAAATCCAGCACCACTGTTTATGCGTACATCGGTTTGCTGCAGGGAAGCAGTGGAAAACAGGATATTCTGCTTTATCCGAATTCCGCATCTGATGATAATCGAATTCAGGCTGGCAAAGAATGCATGGTGCCGCCAAAAGGGATGATTGTTTTTGATAATACGACAGGTGTTGAACACCTGGCTGTGATCTTTTCGCCCCAGCCTCTTGATGGCGGACGCGCACTCAGTACAAAAAGTCTTCCCATTGACTCGGATAGTTTGACCGGCATACCACAGAAGGTCGGCAACTATTCTATATATTCAAATGATGGCGTCTACGATCTTGGCGTTAAAGCGCCAGGTAATGGACTTGTTTATGTTTCAAATCCCGATCCCAGTAAGCCAACGGCCATCGCGCTTACATTGAACCATGGCAGTGGACCAGCCGAACCTCCAGCCTCACCACCACCTCGTCCTTCGGCACCGCCACCATCCAGACCTCGTCCACCTTCTGCTCATGCCGCTTCGAGTGGTTCAGATGATTCAGGTGGAGGCAACCGCGCAATCACAGACAAGTGGGCCTTCATTGTTGGTCTCAATCATTTTGCCAACTTCCCTCAAAATTCACTGCGCTTTTGCGTTGCAGACGCGACCTCGCTTCGAGATTTCCTCGTCAACGAAGCCGGCTTCAAAGCAAATCACGTTTATCTTTTGACAGACGAGCAGGCGACGACTGCCAACATCAAGAGAGTAATGGGTGAACTTCTTCCGAGAGCTATTCGCCCTGATGATCTTGTTTTGTTGTACTTCTCAACGCATGGAACTCCAGAAATGGGCGGCGAGAATTTCATTGTGACTTATGATTTTGACGGTAAAGGAAGTACTGGAATACCGATGTCTACCCTTAGTCGCATGATTAAGACTGATATTCCAAGCAACAGAATCGTCACATTGATCGATACTTGTTTTTCAGGTAACGCTAAAGATTTGGACAGCAGTCGAGCATTGGACGATGTGCTTACGGGATGTGGACAATTGATTTTGACTGCCTGCAACTCTCAGGAAACATCGCTCGAAGACCCTAAGATTCAACACGGTTATTTCACCTATTACCTTATCGATTCGCTTCGAAAGCAGCGGAAAATAATCTCATCGTTCGACATGACTAAAGATCTGGTTGCGTCGCACACTCAGGCAGACCATGGGCATTCGCAGCATCCAGTCTTGAAGAAGTACTGGACTGGAAATGACGTCATGATCTACGCGAAGCCATCTAATCCCCGTAACTAATAGCCCCATTGTTCAGAACGTATCTTTTTAATCGCCCTGATCTCATGTTGGACATCGTGTCTTAGCAAGAGACAATAAAACTAAAACTTGAGGTTAGACCTGGATGATTTGTCAAAGACCGTTGCGAGTATTGTTCTCTCTTTCTCTGGGTCTGAGTCTAGCTTATGGCCCGGGCGGCTTTATCTCTGCCGCCAATGCTGTGGTTCAGGACACGAATGCCGGAGCTGAGTCGGACGATAAAAATCTCGGTATCGTGGGTGGTGTGGCTGCAGTTAAAAAGAAACATCCCGCTGTTGTGAAGAAAACATCGAACCCCACCAGCGCTGCTAAGCCAGCCGCCAGCCACACTGCAGCAGGTCCATCTGCAGGACCCGCATCCAGTTCTTCGGCAACTACTTCGTCAACAACTTCATCTACAACTTCATCCACTACTTCATCCACGTCGGCACCGTCTAACTCCGATTCGATAAAAATGCCGGACGCAGATACTTCTACAGGTGGATCTTCGTCAAATAATGCTTCGGGCGCCAATAGCTCCTCATCCTCTGCCTCTTCCCAGTCCGATACTGGCTCGACATCTTCTTCGTCGCAATCTGCAAAAGGTGACAAAGCTGATACCGCGAACGCTGAAAGCGTGAAGGGTCAACAGGTGTCTTCGCTAGTCTCTGGTGAAAACTTCTTTGGGCTGTCTTCGTATAAATCGTTAGCGGCATCTGAATCGAAAAATGTCTTCATCAGCCCACTCAGCCTTCATTCCTGTTTGCACATGATGTACAACGGCGCTGCTGGTATCACTGCTAGTGATATGGCTAAGGTTCTCGGTTTTCCGAAAGATAGTATTGATGCTGAAAACGATCAATACAAAGAGCTTATGTCCGAGCTTCATCCACCCGATGAAAGTGAGCTTCCGTCCTTTGTATTTTCTTCTGCTAATTCCCTGTGGGCCAACAAAGACGTAAAGCTAAAGCCTGCCTTTGCTGAAACCTCAAAGCATGTCTTTGGAGCAGAAGTATGCAACTTGGATTTTAGTCAACCGGAAAGCGTCGTTAAAATCAACTCCTGGGTTAGTGATCAGACTCATGGGAAAATCCCCAAAATTCTCGATAGTCTTCGTCCAGATCAGACACTTGTAGCAGTCAATGCGGCTTACTTCAAAGCTCGATGGAAGAAGGTTTTTAAAAAAGAGAAAACGCAGGATGCAGATTTCAGCACTGCTGGTGGTGCTGTAAAAGTACCTATGATGGACAGTAATGGTGATTATAACTACTTCGAGAATGAGCAATTTCAGTCTGTCGAATTGCCATATGAGGGTGGTCAAACGAGTCTTGTAGTTTTCTTGCCAAAAGAGAATTCAGATCTGGTGCATCTTCGACAGTCTTTATCAGCTGATTCCTGGGTTAAGTGGACTGAGCAGATGAGTATGCAATCTGGTCAACTTGATCTGCCACGATTCAAGATGGGCTATGAAGTTCATTGCAAAGATTTTCTAAGTGCTGCTGGTATGAAATCAGCATTCGAGCCGCAGGCAGATTTTTCTAAGATCACCGATAACGATTCATCGGCGAAATTGTCTGATGTGGTGCATAAAACATTCGTCAAAGTAGATGAAGAAGGAACTGAAGCTGCAGCTGCCACTGCATCTGTCGAGCGGATGCTGTCAATGGTCATAGATAGAGGTACTGTGCCTTTTAAAATGATTGTGAATCGACCATTTTTATTTGCTGTTGTGAATTGGAAAACCAGGGCTATCTTATTTGTCGGTCAATGCGTGAACCCACTCGAAGGTTAGATATATAAAGTGAACATGACTTCCATTCGTTCTTGGATTCTCACTGTCGTTCCGCTTGTGTTGCTTTTGACTGGATGTTCTAATTCAGCAACTTCACCCACTCCAGCTAGTTCAAATGGTCCCAATGCCAGAGATCTTTTCTATAAAGAGAATGCTGCTCCTGGTGGTTCAGGTGGATCTGGTGGTTCGCCGAGTGCACCATCTCCTTCTGGTGGTTCAAGCGGTGGCGCACCATCCATGGCGTATTACCTAGAGCTGACGCGAGAAGGTGCAGATCCGGTTCCCTGCGACAATCGTTTCGTATTCAAAAGCGGCGATGCTTTGAGACTGCATGTAAAGGTCAATCAGCCACTTTATATTTATGTGGTCACCCTGGGTAGCACTGGTCAAAAGAGCATGCTCTACCCTACTTCAATGCAAGATAATAACCGCCTTGATCCAGGTACAGAATGCATCGTGCCACCAAAAGGGCAGATGGTATTTGACGATCATCCGGGTACTGAGCACTTGGGCGTACTTTTGACGCAAGAACCTGTTAAGCCTGAAAGAGCGCTTGAAACGAAGGGCGACATTATCGACAGTCAGGCTCTGACTGGAACTCCGATGACAGTTGGATCATGTTCCGTAGTATCTGGTTTTGGTGCTAATTATGAACTGGGTAAAGCGCTAGACGGCGGCGACAGTCAGGTCTATATCAGTAATCAAGCTAATCAAAGTAATCAAAAATCCCAAGATATTGCCTTTGAAATCATTTTGAACCATTCAAAAAATGGTGACACTCATGCGGTTGGTACCACTGGCAGCAGCAATAACAACAACAGCAGCAGCAGTAACAGCACCAGTAACAGCACCAGCACCAGCACCAGCACCAGCACCAGCAGCAATACTGGGGCGGGTGATGTCAACGCACAAATAGCTGCAGACCCTAACTGTTACGGCATTCTGCCACCATATCTCTTGAAAGAGATGGCGAAACGCAATCCTGGTGCCGAGAGTCTTGGGCGTACCCTCGATTTGATGAAAACTTTGCCCGATGAATCAGGCACATCACGCAGTGTTGGAGCAGACGAACACTCTGTGAGAGAGGTCTATGATGCGCAAGGCGGCGGGAAAGAAGCGCTTCCAGGCGTAAAAGCGCGGTTTGAAGGGGACGCACCAACCAACAGATTTGAGACAGACAGAGTTTACGAATACACGGGCCAGGTGCGTGACTTTTATAAAGAACTTTTTGATCGAGACTCTGTTGACGGAAACGGCATGAAAATGGTCTCCACTGAAAATTTTGGACACAATTTCGAAAATGCTTTTTGGAATGGGGCTCAAATGACTTACGGCTCTCCGAGCGCAGATAGCCCGGTTTCTACATTTGTTTTACTTGATGTTTGCGGTCATGAGATTACACACGGTGTCACTTCCGCAGAGCAACCGCTCACTTACTACGGTCAAGCTGGTGCTTTAAACGAAAGTATTTCGGATGTGTTCGGTATTTTAATCAAACAGAAAAGCAATCATCAATCTGTTGCTGACGCCAGCTGGGTCATGGGCGAAGGCGTTTGGAAAGCTGGCATTCACGGACGTGGATTGCGCGACTTGTTGCACCCTGGCACCGCATATGATGACCCAAAGGTTGGCAAAGATATACAGCCAGCGAATATGAGTGACTATATCAAGACGCCTGAAGATCATGGCGGTGTGCACCTGAATTCCGGAATTCCAAATCGAGCTTTCGCGCTGTTCGCTACAGATGTTGGCGGAAATGCCTGGGAGGAGCCGGCTAAAATCTGGTACGAGACTCGCAAGGTCGTAGGGCCAAACCCGAGCTTTGCTCAATTCGCTTATTACTCAATCGAGAGTGCCAAGAAACTTGGATTTGACGATGATGTGCCGAAACTCGAGAAAGCATGGGATGCTGTCGGAGTTACGCCTTCAGATTCAGAGACGGATACTTTGACTCCACCTGCGCCGACACCTCCAGAAGCACCGCGTCCGTCAAGTTGACCTTGGGTACTGTCTCTCGTCCTCTATTTTATTGCTGAGTCAGATGTTTTCGGCGATGAAGTGCTTTGTTCAGACGTGTTCAGATGGTATGCACCATGTTCCCATCAAAATCATTTATCAGTTCGATTCGTTATGCGTATTGGATCGGTGACGCATCTGTCTGTAAGCTAGAGTCAGGTCAGTCGGTCAGGTCAAGTTGATATAGTCTCTGGCTGAATGTCATCAGGGAAGCCAGCGGAGTATTTTCATGTGGATCGTTGAACTCGCCATTAGACGCCCTTACACCTTCGTAATCGTGTCGGCGTTGATTGCCTTTTTGGGCGTGTTGACGATTACCCGCATGCCCGTTGACATATTCCCTGCAATTGATTTACCTGTCGTGAGCGTTATCTGGCAGTATACCGGTCTGCCTCCAGACGAGGTGAGAGATCGAATTGTCACCATCTCTGAACGCGCGATGACCACTGTAACCAGTGACATCGAGCGACTGGAATCAAATTCGCTGAATGGCCTTGGCATCATCAAGTTGTATTTGCGCCAGGTAACTGACGTCGGCAAACTCGTCGCTCTCACCAGTGCGGTCAATCAAACGGTTCTCAGGGTTTTGCCTCCAGGAATCACTCCTCCACTGGTTACTGCGTTCAGCACCTCTGATGTTCCAGTGATGCAGTTGGGTGTTGGTAGTCCAAGGCTTTCCGAGGCTGAACTGTACGATTACGGATTGAGTTTTATTAGACCTCGCCTTGCCACTGCAGGTGGTTGTTCAATTCCACTTCCGTATGGTGGTAAAGCGCGTCAGGTAATGGTCGATATCAATACCAGTCTGCTGAATGCAAAGGGTCTTTCTCCGAACGATGTCACAAATGCTCTGAACTTGCAGAATCTGATTCTGCCATCAGGGACAGTAAAAATCGGCGCTAAAGAATATCCGGTCAAGATGAATAGCAGCCCTCTTTCGCTTGATGAACTGAACATGTATCCGATCAAACAGGTAAATGGCGCCTTCGTTTACTTCAAGGATATAGGACATGTCCATGATGGCTTCGCGACTCAGACGAACATCATTAATCAGAATGGCAAACGTTCGACAATGATCAACGTCCTTCGTTCAGGCGGTACGTCGACTTTAGCGGTTGTTGAAAATATCAAAAAGGCAGTCCCTCCGTTGCTCGAGACTTTGCCTAAAGATCTAAAAATCGAGATTTTGACAGATCAATCAATCTTTGTTAAAGCGGCAATTCGACAGGTTGTTAGTGAGGCAGTAACTGCAGCGTCTCTCACTGGACTTTTGATGCTGGCAATTCTCGGCAGCTGGAGAAGCACCCTCATCGTAATCACGTCAATTCCGCTTTCCATTCTCGCTTCCATTATTTGCATGAGTGTAATGCACCAGACTCTCAATTCTATGACTCTGGGTGGACTTGCCCTGGCTGTTGGAATGTTGGTGGATGACGCAACAGTCGAAGTGGAAAACATCCACCGAAATATCTCCTTGCACAAACCTATCGTCAAGGCGATTCTCGACGGTGCGTCGCAAATTGCAACGCCAGCGCTGGTTTCGACGTTAGCCATTTGTATTGTGTTTGTGCCTGTAACGTTGCTTACCGAACCGGCGCGTTCACTTTTTGTGCCTCTGGCAATGGCCGTTGTGTTCGCCATGCTGGCGTCTTATTTTCTCTCGCGAACACTCGTGCCCGTTATGGCTCGATACTTACTGCATGAAGAACCAGCAGAAGAAGAAGGACATGAAGAACATAAAAAGCCACCCTCATTTTTCGGCAAGATCTACAACTGGATTGATGCTCATTTCAATTCCGCTCGCGATAAGTATCATGGTGTACTGGAAAAGGCTCTTGCGCGTCCAAAAACAGTCGTCGCAGGCTTTCTCATCGCTTATGCATGTTGTCTGGCATTGACTCCTTTGATCGGTGAAGACTTCTTCCCGGCTGTAGACGGAGGGCAAATCCGGTTGCATCTTATTGTTTCTAAGGGCAATCGAATTGAGGAGACGGAGCGGGTCTTCCAACAAGTGGAAGCCCATATCAGAAGAATCATTCCGGAGGACGAAGTTAAGATCATCACCCAGAACATAGGTTTGCCTTCGAGTGGTATCAATCTTTCGTATGGTGACAATATAACGTTCAGTGACTACGACGGAGAAATGTTAATAACCCTCACTCCAGAGCATAAGAAATCCGTATTCGCTTATCAGAAAGATATTCGTAATTATCTCAAGGAGAAGATGCCATCCATAACGTTCTTCTTTCAGCCTGCTGATATAACAAGCCAGATCTTGAATGCTGGATTGCCGGCGCCGATAGACTTGCAAGTGTCCGGTCGTGATATCGCAACTTGCTATCAGAAAGCGTTAGAGCTGAAATCAAAAGTTGAACTAGTGCCTGGTGCAGTGGATGTGACGCTTCTTCAGGTTCCGGATACGGCGCAACTCAATATCAACGTGAATCGCACCAAGGCGCTTGAACTTGGACTGACTCAGCGGGATGTCGCGAACTCTGTGCTGACATCATTGAGCTCGAGTTTCCAGACGGGCCCTAACTATTGGGTGAACCCGAAAAATGGAGTCAACTATGTCGTCGCCGTTCAAACACCGACTTATCAGTTGAACACCATCGACGATATATCGACCATGCCTATCAGCGCAAACGCTCGTTCTCCTGTACTTCTGAAATCGCTGGCCGATATCGGGCGTAGTACCACTTCTTCAATCTCCAGTCATACTCAAATCATGCCTGTGTTCGATGTGTACATGAACACGCAGGATCGCGATCTCGGCGGCGTTGCGCAGGATACAAAAAAAATTATCGATGAATTTCGTAAGACCCTCCCGAGGGGCGTTTTTGTTTCGATGCGTGGACAATCCGACAGTATGAACGCCGCGTTCACTGGTCTCTTGAGCGGCTTGATTTTTGCTCTCGTTTTGGTCTACATGTTGCTTGTGGTCAACTTCCAATCCTGGCTCGATCCGTTAATTATTTTGATGGCTAGCCCCGGTACGTTGTCCGGTATCGTGCTCATGCTTTTCCTTACCCAGACTACTTTCAGCGTTCCGGCTTTGATGGGCGCGATTATGAGTATTGGGGTTGCTTCTGCCAATAGTATCTTGATGGTAAGTTTTGCAGAGGAGAGAAGACAGGAAGGTATGGATCCGTTAAAAGCGTCCGCTGAAGCTGGTTATACGCGATTCCGACCTGTAGTAATGACGGCGCTTGCGATGATCATCGGTATGTTGCCGATGGCGACTGGCTTAGGAGAGGGTGGATCAGGTAATGCTCCTCTGGGTCGGGCTGTTATCGGTGGGCTGATGGTTGCGACCGTTGCCACGCTATTTTTTGTACCTGTAATTTTCTCTTTACTTAAAACGAGCACTTCTGAAAAAGAGAATGCTGAATAGTACGCCAGGTGCCTTTCATTAGTCAGGTTTATGAATTGCATAAGAAACCGATATTGGACCGTGAGCTGCCTGTTCTGTACGATAGATGGATAAGCTCAAAGAGCAAAGAGGACTATTGATGGGAATGAGCCTGTTCAAACAGCCGATAGATAAGCGATCGACGAACGGAACAATCAATCCATTGTTACCAGTAGTAATAGGCGTGATGGCAATTGCAGCTGTTGGGCTTGCTCCAAGATTGGCCAACCATAATGAACTCGCCAGGGTTCACGAACATCTGAAAAATAGCCTTCCTGAAGTTTCCGCCGCGGTGGTTAAGCAAGCGAGTAGTGACACATCGCTTCAGTTGCCTGGAGATTTGCAGCCCATTCAGAACATTCCAATCTACGCCCGGGCCAATGGGTATTTGTTGAAAAGATTTGTCGATATTGGCGACGAAGTTAAAGGGGGCGAATTACTAGCTGTCCTTGACACACCAGAGTTAGACCAACAGGTGCAACAGGCTGCAGCTAATTTGAGAGTGGCACAGGCGAATCTCACCTCAGCCATCTCAGATCGTGAAAATTATGCGGCTTTGTTGTTTGCGGCCGACTCGACGATCAAACAGACACGTACTAACCTCGAGTTTAGCAATACGCAGGTTAAGCGATACCAGTCGTTAGCTACTCAGGGTGCTGTGTCATTTGAGCAGAGAGATCAGGCGCTCAAACAATACAACTCTGATACCGCGGCGATCGAGGTTGCAGAACATAATCGTCAGGCACAACTCGCGCAGGTTGCTTCTTCAAATGCGCGCATTGCTTCTGCGAAGCAGTCGCTTGAGGCTAATCAAGCTACATACAATCAACTTAGAGCGTTGCAGGGGTTCCAGAAAGTGGTGGCTCCGTGTGATGGCGTAATCACCAACAGACTGGTAGACGCTGGAGCGCTCGTCGCAGCCGGAGGCGCCTCTGGCACCACGCTACTTCTGTCGATGGCTAAAACTGATATTCTGAGGATCTATGTCGATGTTCCTCAGAGCGATTATCGGTTTATCCATAACAACGATAAAGCAGACCTGCTGCTTCAAGAATTTCCCGGACAAACATTCAGTGGCACAGTCACTAATATCTCTGGTAGCCTCAATCCGAATTCGAGAACGTTGCAAACAGAGTTGAGAATAGATAATCATACTCATGTCTTGAAACCAGGCTCTTACGCCGAGGTGCGATTCAACTACAAGAATCCTAAACCTCCAGTGATAATTCCAAGCAATGCGGCTATCACGAAAAATGATGGTCTATACGTAGCGGCTGTTACAGATGGAAAGCTAGACTTCCGCCCTATTGTGGTGGCACGTGACTTTGGCAACAAAATGGAAATTAGTGACGGCATAAAAGCCGGTGAAACCGTAGTTCTCGATGTGCCGGATGGACTGGCAAATGGAACCAAGGTCAAAGTGGAAATGGCTCCGGTG
>Ga0182030_10028271_pt1 | contig 10029 bp, 10 predicted proteins | sample 812S3MmetaG_FD_121299 | JGI IMG/M metagenome (GOLD analysis project Ga0182030, IMG submission 121299) | Permafrost microbial communities from Stordalen Mire, Sweden - 812S3M metaG (Illumina Assembly) | ecosystem: Environmental > Terrestrial > Soil > Wetlands > Permafrost | place: Sweden... | reverse complement strand
TACTACCGCAGATAAAGGATTAATTGCAGAAGTTGGTTGTGGGCCGACAGGACCCTGGCGTGCTGTGAGACTGCCATCTTCCAGAGGCGCTGCATCGATGCCGGAACAGACCAGGGCGAGGGGAATGAGCGTTCGCAAGTACGGACCACGCATTTTTGAGATATTTCAAATTGATAACAGTGGAATAGATGCTATGTGTACGGTGTAAGGGTGATCCGGGTAAGAATGGGGCAGAGAAATCAGTGCATAAAGATGGAACTTGGAAAAGGATGAAACGAGATGGGTTGTACATTATATATAACTATGATAGCAATGTCTCGTAGAAAGCATTCTACTTCCTTTCCCCAGGATTTCCATCTACATGACGATTTATGAGGGGTAAGAGTCAGAAGGGCATAGAGTAGGCACAGATGATCTCTTTGCACTTGCATAGGAACCTTGGTGCAATCCGAAATAAAGCGCTTTCGGCATATGCTTACCTTATTTAGGAATGTTGGAGTTTAACGGATGCCAATTTTCTGCTCAGCCTCGTTAGGAACTGCAATCCTAAATATAAGGCCGATGGAAGAGAAGTGATTGGGAGATGATCCTTCAAAGTCACGTGATCACAATCCTTCTTGTGGAAAGTGAACGAGCGATTGATTGGACCTTGAAGGATTCAGAAACGAGGGATTGGGATTTTTCAATCAATCCCATACTTTGCATTGAACTGGCCCGATTTCCTGTATTGTTCCGAAACGCGAACCTTTCAACAAGACTCCCGTCAATCGCGCGGAGCATTTCGTCAAGGTTCCCCATTCTAAACTTGCATCCTTGCGAGATCTTAACGATTCACAATGTTACTCCTCGTTCTTCAGTAGCATTTTTGTGCTAGAATTGAGATTGAGGAAGTGTACGAGGTATAATTTGAGAGTGGCCGATTCGTTAGAAATAGCGATTCCTGACGGTAGCGCTGCCCGTCAGGACGAGGGAGGAAGAAGCTTCACCTTTGAGGGTGCAGAGACATGTAGAATATTGGCATTTGACAAAATTTCGTTCTTGTCACCTAAATGCAGATTTGAAACCCTGGAAATAACCCTTCCTGAAAGGGTTGAGATCATCGGCGTTGACACCATTTTCTTTGACTCTATTCTCTCGAACCGCACCGACGACAACTTCCGAGTCGGGAATTCGTCTGTATGTAATAAGTCTTCTCGACCCTGATATTAATTAGTGACATTAATTAAATTAAATTGTACAAACACTTACATCGGTTGAATGCCTGAGTACAAACACTGGTGATTTCGAGACTCGGGTGTTGTGGAATCTTGATCTCTTGGTCTAGGTCATTCGCGGTAGGCATCCAGAAAGAGAGCCGACCATTTTCGACGAGCGACAAGACTGCAAAGTCCAGGATGTCGTCCAGCATAGCGAGGAAACTGTAGGGTTTCTTGGGAGGTATATACCCTGGTTCGCTGCCCTCGTTTTAGCACCCCGGACAAAAGAAAATGTTGCTAGCTTACGTATGATGAGCTTTGCCATCTCGAAACACTGGCTCCTTTGGCTTTGTTGGGTCTCTATTACCAAGGACCTTGAGTCCCTCACGAACTCCGTAAGGAGGATCGCAAACGATACCATCGAAAATCCGAGCTACCCTTAGGGGAACGTTGGTAAGATCGGCAACGAAGCTGTCGCCAAACTTTTCGGTAAGACCGTACTGAGTGAAGTTGGCAAAAAGGTTTGTCTTACCCTTCCCTCTGATACTACGGCCGTCGATATCACTGCCAAATGCCAGAGCGCCAAAGTGAGCGCACGCAATAGGAAAACTACCAGTGCCAACAAAGGGGTCATAGAAGAGCTTTCCTGGAGCAGCTAAAGTGATATTGGCTGTGATAAGCGCAAGTTCAGCATCCATCGAGGTAGTGCTAATGTACTTCCGCTTCTTGAGATCATACTTGCCAATTATGTCCCTGTCACTCCCACCGAGGAATCTGCCTAGATGAATAGATTGTGGTTCATGAATACCAAGTGCGGCGGCATCAAATTGCCATTCTTCGGAGATACAAAAATCTTGCTCGGCGCCTTTCATCTTGATAGGCCCTTGAAACCCAAGAAATCGGAAACCCTCGATTATCTTGCGCTGCTCTGTGGTAGACCTAGTTCCTTGAAAAGAATCAAATGAGAATTTGAAGGAAGAATCCTTGTAGAGGTGCCAAACATGTTGAGATACTCCCCGAACATTGTCATGAAGATCTTCATAAGTGGAACCGTTTCCCCAAACTTCATAAATTGCTTTGGCGAGAATGCTTCTCCGTACCAGTCTAGTTGCAGCGTCCTCAGAGGGTAATTTGACAAAGCAATATGGCGACTTCTTGACGTGAGCACGAATTCAAAGTGTTGCGGGTGAGGAGCATACGCTTGGGCTATAGGAAAGAACCTCTAGGTCAATTCCTTCCAAAACAGCCAGGGCCTTAATCTCGGCGAGACGAAAGGTCTCGTGGATCTGGGTAAATCTGATCATATACTCCATTATGATCCCCTAGATTGTTGATTGGAAACTTGTCTCGATGATCCATTGATAGTTTTGAGATTCTTTCCGTAAGTTGGGAGTCGAGAGTATTCGCAACGATGTACACTGTCAAAAGTTTCGTGAGCAAGCGAGCTAGTCCCTTTTGGTCAACACGCAAATTCACAGACCTCTCACTGGAAGAGATTTTTTCTAAAAACCCGGGCTTCGAACTTAGAGACGCCATTAGTCGATATTGTGTCAGCTTCGACATGTTAGGGTTTCCCGCAGATACAAAGAACGAGGCGAAATGCTACTTCTCCTACGGCACGGTGGGACATCTGGACGAAACACAACCACCCACCAAGAGAAAACCTTTTGTCACGGTGTTGAACCATTCGTTTATCCAGAAGGTATCTTCATATATCACAGACTGAGATCAATGCTAAACATTCTACTACAAAGGTTGAACTCATACTACCAGAAGAATTATATGAGATTATCAAAAATGACTTATTCGCGGAACGCACCAAACCTACCTATGGCCGAGTCATCCTTCCCTTGAAAGCACTTCTTGAAGGAGACTTCTTTAATGAGTATATCAAAAAGGGTAAGTGGCTGATCTGACTTGGCTTCTTTATTCATTCTTACATCGAGACACGTTAAACTAACATCAAAGGCAGGGAATATATTGATGCTTTCTGAGTGGAGGGCTGGAATCGACAAAGTTTATTCTTTGAAAGAGGGTAACGACCTGACATCGCCGATGAGTTAAGGTTCATGATCTAATCATCTACGCTAGGTGTCTTGACCCTGTGGCTTGACAAAGAAAGCTATGAGCGAGCAGGACTGGTTGGAAAGCCGGATGGGGTCAAAGGGAAACGCGGAATGAAGCCTCGCTGGGGTAAGGCTGAGTTTGGAGAATGCTAATTCATTTGCTAATCCTTGAGTTATTAGTTGTTGAAATTAACCTACGCCTTCCTTCGATGTTGCATGGTAAAAAAGGGTTCGATAGAATCGTCTACGCCTTCAAAAATGTCCTGGATACGCCGGTCACATGGTTGTTCGGTGACCTGGGAGCAACTAGTATGATGTTTCTTAATTCGTTCTACATATCAAATAAGCTGACTAAGGAATAAGCCTTGGTTCCTGATCCGTTAGACGCTCATTTTCCAACGAAGTTGACGGTTCATCCTGAGATAACACAAGGCATCAAGGTCAATGTACCGCCTCTTAGGCCATCACTCACAGATCACAGTGGAAATGAAGTAGGGGAATTCGATGAATATGCAGTGGAGACTCATGAGTGGCTCTCTCTGATCTCACTCAATAGTCCTAGAGTCGATCCTGAAGACAAGTTAGATCCTTTCCTATCTCGCTATGCACCTCCAGGGGATCTGACAACAAGATCTAAACTCGTCAAGGCCACTTGGCAGGGTTTTTTGTCCCCAGCCTGGGCACATAAGATTTTTGTACAAGCTTTGCTAGCTGCTTCACGGGATTCATGGTTCTCGTACTCTGTGGCAGGGTTTGGTGAAGGCTGGTCTGGCAGTAGAAGAGATTGTACCATACTGAAACCGCCCGAATCTTCAGATGAGTACGTGTTGTGGGAAGTAGCGTAACCACGGATTTCATTCAATCAATTCGTCGACGGACGTCCCTTTCCTGACCAACATCTCCTCTGATAGCCTCGGTGATCAATTCTCGTAATGCTGCTTGGCCATCCGCACCTTGGAAATCATCCCGCTGCGCCAATTCCTCAATTCTTCTTCGAAATTCGGGATCTACAACCTCGCCAGCATCCTCAGGAATCATCGTTCCAAGATCAATCGATAGTCCTTGAGGGGGCGGAGTTATAGATGCGGGAACACTGCCATTCATACCATCACCGTTCACACCATTGCCGTTCATTATTGGCCCTCCATTTGTACCGTTCAGATGAGCACCAGTTCCCTCAAGCTCTTTTATCCGTAGATATACTGCCACCTCGGGAAAATCACCATCTTCTTCTATTCTCTCTCTTGCTGTCTTGCCCTCTTCTCCTCTGACCGAAATATCCGCATGTAATTCCTCCACTAAAACCTTCGCACAGTCCATAGTCTCTGCAACAAACAATGCGGTTTCTCCATCTTCGTCTTTTAAATCCACGTTGACATGTAATTCATTCACTAATGACCGAAGTAAATCCAAATGATTATAGGACGCCGCAGCATGCATGAGAGAATAGCCATGCTCGTCCTGGGAAGATGCTAAGGAGGGGTTGTCCCTGAGAAGGGGGAGGAGTTGAGGTGAGTTATCGGCAGCTAGCAGAAACGGATTCGACCGCAGTGATGACATGGTGCTCGATAGTAGCGATGGCGCACTTGGTGGCTCCTTGAAGTGAAAGAGATCTTTGTGCTTTGGAACCCCGAAAGACCAATCACCGTCATTTTTTGACAAGGCTGAAATCCGTGAAGGGGAAAGTGGTCCGTGCAGGTGCTAGTGGGAGTCATCCCGGTGAAAGAAGCTCAGCCTCTTCCTATGTCTGACTCCGACTCTCCAGCCGCCAACAAAGACAGCTGTTTACCACAGTCGGCGTACAGTCATTGCATGTGACCTCCACCAGAAGCCGTTCTTTGCTATTCTTTGAGGCCTACCCAGCATAAAAGGTTGCCCTCCCGCCGTTCTCTACAATCTTTTCGAATGCTCATTTTGAGGCTATTCACTAGAAAAGTTTTGCCGCATTCGCTGAGCACTGTTTGTACCAACTATTCGGCCTTTTCTACTACCGTACCAAAATTCGTCTCTCCTTTGACTTTTCACAGAAGTTCAGCAATTATGGCAGATCTTGGCAAAGTTCCTTATGCTTCGCAAGATGTGCAAGAAGTTCAGACATTGCTTCGCAGCCTCGAGGATAGCTCCAGAAAAGACAAAAAATCCAAGTCATACAGCGCTAAGAAGAGCGATTTCGACGTAGATGGCTCTACTGCCAACCTAGTTGTTCGTAGTTGGCGCTTTCAAGAATGGGACTACAAGCGCGACGATCTTCCTACGTACGCTCGTGGTCTCTTCACTTCTAAGAACGAAAAAGGTCAGCACGAAATTGCTATCAGAGGCTATGACAAATTCTTCAACATTGACGAGGTCAGCGCGACACAATGGAGAAATATTGAGAACAATACTCGAGGCCCTTATGAACTCAGTTTAAAAGAGAACGGTTGCATAATCTTCATCAGCGGTCTTCACGATGGTACACTCCTTGTGTGCAGCAAGCATTCGACAGGTGCAAGAGGCGATGCTGAGCATAGTCATGCAATGACTGGGGACAAGTGGGTCAATAAGCATCTCCAAGCAGCTGGTAAGACTCGGGAGGAGCTAGCCCGCGAATTAAGAAAGAGAAACGCCACTGCTGTTTTTGAACTTTGCGATGACGAGTTTGAAGAGCATGTCTTGGCTTATGGAAAGGATATCGCAGGCTTATACCTGCATGGTATCAACATCAATATTCCCGAATTTATGACTTATCCCGGCCCCCAGGTTCACGCTTTTGCAGAGGAGTGGGGTTTCCGAAAGACTCAGTTTCTTGTCATGGAGACTATTGAGGAAACCAGAACGTTCCTGGAGGAAGTTGGGCAAACTGGATCGTATAATGGCCGAGATATAGAGGGGTTTGTCATTCGCTGCAAGGCGCGAACAGCTTCTTCAGCACCTTTTGCGGATTGGTTCTTCAAGTACAAATACGACGAGCCTTATCTTATGTATCGACTATGGCGTGAATGCACCAAGGCACTGATTGCTGAGAGAGCGCCACGGATCAAGAAACACGTCGCGATCACCGAGGAGTATCTATTGTTTGCACGACAGAAGCTCATGGAGAACCCTGCCTTGGGGAAACAATATAACCAGAACCACGGTATTATCAAGTTACGTGACGACTTTCTAAAGGAGAAAAATTTGAAAGGCTCGGATATCATTCGTCAGGAATACGCTTTGGGAGGAGGTGCACCTGAAGAAACAAGTAAGGGTGTTATCTTAGTTCCTATTGCGACCATTGGTTGCGGGAAAACTACCATTGCCGTTGCTCTTCAGCATTTATTTGGCTGGGGTCATGTGCAAAACGATAACATCGTGGGCAAAAGCCGGCCACCTCGGTTTACCAAGGAGGTCCTGACACAACTCGAGGAAATGCCAGTCGTCTTCGCGGACCGAAACAATGCCCAAAAACACGAGCGAAAGCAGATACTCGACGATGTCCATCTCACGCATCCTCATGTGCGCTTGGTCGCTCTTTACTTTGCCCATTCTCAGGATACTATTACCAAAATTCGTGAAGTCACTCATGAACGTGTACTTGCCCGTGGTGACAACCACCAAACAATTCAAGCAGCCTCGGACTCTAAGAAGGTTCTTGGTATCATGGAAGGCTTCGTTCATCGTTTTGAGCCCTTAAATTTAGATACCCAACCTGACGACGGATTTGACTTGGTCATTGAACTCGACCCTACACTTGAGTCCCGCGAGAATCTAGAGACCGTTGTCGGCCAACTATATAACGCATTCCCAAAACTCTTCTCAGACATGCCTACCAGCGAGCTTCTAGACGAGGCCATCAACGTTGCCCTAAGTGAATACAAACCAGATCTCCGCCATACAATTCCAGATCGCGGAGACCGTGGACCGAGAAATCAGCAAAAGAATCAGAGAAAGGTAAAACACCCACGAAATTTTGTAAGATAGCCCGTCCAGGAAGAAGCTTATCCATATTCAACAGCCTCAACCTCAAATTCCCAAGAAAAAGCGTCCTCTTGAATATGTCTCAGTATCCCTTCCTAAGAACGACATCCTCAACATCCTTGAAACCGCTTTCGCTTCTACTTCCACCAATAAGGCTAAATTCTTCCGACATCTACAAGAAACCCGCCGCGTCCAACCAGAGTTCCATGTTACCCTTATTCATCGTGCTTCTGCTGCATCTCATCCTGAGATCTGGCAAAAATACAGTGTGTTACATGAGGAGGCTGGTAGCGCGGAGAATAAGCTTGGGGACTGTAAAGTTTTATTGGAGAGAGTGAGTTCCATCTTTCCAGTCCAGCTGTTCCATTACTAAATGTTCGAACTAGATTGTATGGGACGACCGCATCATGGCAATAGTTGCGCGCCTCGTTGACGAAGGATGGGAATGCACCAACGCTGTCGCGCACATCACCGTCGGCACCCGCAGCCCAGACGTCAAACCCAAGGAAAGCAACGATCTCCTCAAACGCTGGATCGAGCACGGTAGTGGTGATGAGACACGTATTGGAGAGCTGGCTATTAGTGGTCGACATGTGGTCAATGGTTATGTGAAGGGAACCCTTTCTCGATAAGCTTCTTGCTTAGTATTTGTACGATCAGGTTGCGCAGTTTAGTAGTGATACCATTGCCATAGATTCATGAAAAGTTACTAAACCCTTATCCCCTCCCTATACATTACCGTCGAATATTCTTGAAATGATAACAACCTATTCCCCCAACGCATACAACTCCCTCAACCGTCCTTCCCCATCACTCCCCGCAAACCTCCACCATCGCTCATTCCACGTCACGACCGTTCGTTGCAAAACCCACCACTAAAAGATCGGGGAGTCAGTAATTACTTCCTTGGGATTGGTTTTGGGAAAGATATCAGCAGCGAGCGTCTTCGCTCATAAAAAAACTCTAAAATAGGAAGATTTCTGCTTCCCCGGGTTCACCTACAACAGCCCCAGGAACCGGTGGCCAATCCACCCACAACCCATCCTCGAACCCCAAATCCTGATTCCGGAAAAAGAAGGCCGTGCCTCCTAACATCGAGTGATAGCGAGGTGATTTCTGGGATTCGGTTTCGATTATTGTTAGGAGGGGGAGGGAAGACCCGAAGCGGGAGAGTGAGAGGAGGGAAGGGATTTCGGAATTGAGATGGGAGAGCAGGGTGGGTGCGAAGGAGTCAATTAGTGAGTTAAGATGTTGGCCGGAGAACGATTCGGGAACAGTCAGTGAGGACGTCAGATATTTTTTGTAGGCTTTAAGGCTGGGGAGGAAAGCGTCTGCATTTCGTGTTAGGTATTTTATATAGTAGGGAAAGGCTAATACGGTGTTCCTCCACATTCCCATCCATGACCCCCTTCTCCCCTGTCTCCCTCTCAATCCTTGGAAACATGCTTTCCTCCTCCATCCTATGATGCGCATCAAGCACTTCATGCCAACATAGTGCATAGCTGGCGAAATCAGGGACATCTTCGGGCTTGACGTGTGGTGCCTGGAGGTAGATGCTGTTGAGGCCGCGAATCAAGACGTTATGTCCCATTGCCATGATGCTGGCTGCTTCGACGTATTGATCGTATGGTTTCTGAAAATTTTGGGTTAAGAGATTTGGGTTAAGGATGAGAATATCGACGAACAGTTGCTTTTTGAGCATGAACGGGAGTTTCGACTAGTTTGAAGGGGTGTGTTGCTAGACGGTCTGGACGAAGTGGTTGTGCCATTTCGGAGAAATGTAAAATTGTATGGTGAAATTTTGAGAACAATACTGAGCGATAGCAGCTAGGTAATCTTCTATGAAGATGGAATATTTGCATTTCATTTATGAACACGCGTAATCTAGAAATCAGAACGTTGCAATTTTGAGGCACGAATCACCAGCCTGGAATTCTTTTTCAACTCAGGGATACCTGTCTCCAAACGAAAAGTAAGCAGCCACGAGGCGCATTTGGAACTGATTCTTTTGCTGAGCTGTCATCTTCGGGAAGTAGTTGCAGCCGAAGTAGGAACCGAAACTTTTAGGTACTGTACATGGAAAAGATATAATGGTCTTCCAACTTGGGACGCCAGGCTATTTAGATTTTCTTCCAGTCGTGTCGATTATGTTGAAAACTCTGCTAGGTCGTTCAAATATGACTGTATGAGGTGTGGAAATACATTAGTCTCAAAAGGTAGTGCACGTCTCCCTACCATCTCTCAGAGAATCTTCCATAATGCATAGGAAGCGGTCGCAGTTCTCATGAAAGTTCATGTGGAATCGAGATTTGAATTTGTGGCAGCTCGTAGGGCCATTTGCTCATGCCAATATCAACTTAACGCCCGCCATATTGTATGATCAGCTCCAGCCATGCCAACTTCTTGCCGTCCACCAGGATTCATTGCTTCACATTCTCATAACCATCCCATCACTTCAGCAACGGGTCGCCGTACTTCGCTATTCAGGTATTAGCCATCTATTCCACCCAGGTACCAAGGACACTTACTAGGATCCCAATTCTGGTCCAAAATCCCACTCCACACCCTATCATACTCATCATGAAACTTCTTAGTATTCCAGCTCGAGCCCGGAGCTCCGTGGTTGACCTTGACTTCGGCCGTTGCGCGGGAGGCGGTGGGAGAGCGATTGGTCGCGTACTCATCCCCTCTGATGAAGGATTGGATGGCGGATGAGGGATGGCCAGACCAGTTATCGGGAGGGGAGTCGGGGACTTCCATTGCCATGAGGTCAGAGGGTTCTTCTTGTGGAGAGAGTGTTTGTTCGGCTACAGTTGAGTTATTAAGATTTT
>Ga0182030_10028269_pt1 | contig 10030 bp, 7 predicted proteins | sample 812S3MmetaG_FD_121299 | JGI IMG/M metagenome (GOLD analysis project Ga0182030, IMG submission 121299) | Permafrost microbial communities from Stordalen Mire, Sweden - 812S3M metaG (Illumina Assembly) | ecosystem: Environmental > Terrestrial > Soil > Wetlands > Permafrost | place: Sweden... | reverse complement strand
GGCGAGCGCAACGGTATTTACATCATCGACCTGCAGAAGACGCTCAAGCTCTTCAAGGAAGCGTCGAAGTTTGTCACTGAATTGTGCGCGGGAGGCAAGACGATTCTCTTTGTCGGCACCAAGCGCCAGGCGCAGGATGCCGTGGCCGAAGAGGCCAACCGCGCCGGGATGCCCTATATCAACCAGCGCTGGCTGGGGGGCCTGTTGACCAACTGGGTGACGGTGCAGAAGTCGGTGAAGCGCCTTCAGGAACTGGACGAAATGGCCACGGACGGCCGCTATGAGCTGCTGACCAAAAAGGAAGTCATCAAGCTGGAGCGGGAACGCAAGCACCTACAGGCCAACCTGGCCGGCATCAAGGCCATGAAACGGCTGCCGGACGCGCTGTTTATCGTCGACTCGAACAACGAGGCGATCGCCGTGAAGGAAGCTCGCAAGCTGGGCATTCCCGTGGTTGCGGTGGTGGATACCAACTGTGATCCGACGGTGGTGGATTACGTGATTCCGGGCAACGACGACGCGCTCAGAGCCTTTCGCCTGTTCACCTCGAAGATTGCCGATTCGGCGGCCGAGGGCGTGAACCTGGTGGGCGACAAGGCCTTTGCCGAGGATATGCCCCTGCCGGCAGCGGCCGAAGCGTCCGATGCGGCGGCGGTGGCTGAAGAGAGCGCGCCGGCCGAGGAAGTGGACCTGGAAGCGGCCCTGGGCGGCGGCATTCGCAAGGCCCCGGCGGCGGTTGCGGCTCTGCTGGAAGAAGCCGAAGTGGCTGAGGCAGGTCTTTAATCTTTCTGGCATGGAAATGATCAGTGATCAGTGGTCAGTGATCAGTTCTCCGTCGCATATGGCCGATCACGACAAGACCGGCCGCTGACGTACCGTCTAGGTTTTCACTGACCACTGACAACTGACCACTGCGAAAAGAGAGAACACTGTGAGCGAAAAGATAGATGCCAAGCTGGTGAAAGAACTTCGCGAGAAGTCCGGGGCCCCGATGGGCGACTGCCTGAAGGCATTGCAGGAGACCAAGGGAAACATCGAGGAAGCCTTTGTGGTGCTGCGCAAGCGGGGCATGGCCTCGGCGCAGAAGAAGGCTGCCCGCACCACCAATGAAGGCGCGGTAGGCACGTATATTCATGCCGGCGGCAAGATCGGCGTGCTGATCGAGATCAACTGCGAGAGCGATTTCGTGGCCCGCACCGAGGACTTCCAAAGCCTGCTCAAGGATATCGCGATGCACATCGCGGCCACCGATCCGCGCTACGTGCGCATGGAAGACGTGACGGCCGGGGATCTGGAGCGCGAAAAGGAGATCTATCGCGCCCAGGCGGTGGCCACCGGCAAGCCTGCCCCGGTGATCGAAAAGATCGTCGATGGCAAGATGGCCAAGTTCTACGAAGAAGTCTGCCTGCTGGAGCAACCCTTCATCAAGGACCAGACCCTCACCATCAAGGAATTGATCGCGACCAAAGTCGGCAAACTGGGCGAAAACATCACCGTGCGGCGCTTTGCCCGCTTCAAGGTGGGCGCGCTCGATTGGACCGTAGCCACCACCAAACCCGTGGAAGCGGCAGCCGAGTAAGTTCAGCCGCATTCGGAATGCAGTAAAAGGCCCAGGGCGCAAGCTCTGGGCCTTTTTGCGCATACTTGAATTCTTCTCATTTTTGTGACGCATTCCGCCCCCTTTTTACGCTCTCTTGGTAGCTGTCTGCTGGGATTGGCCGGTATGGTGCGCCGCAAGATCGGTCTGCGCGCCTGAACTTTTGGGACGCCACGTCATCGTTTGCTTCGGCTGAATCAAGGTGTGGCATCTCCGAGAACAACCTTGAGTATGGAGAGAAATGAGAAGAGGAAAGATGAAAATCATTCGGTATTGCATCTCGATGATTCTGGCGATCCTGGCGCTGGCGACCACGCAACTGTGGGCCGAGTCAACGATCTCCAACACCACTTCCGGCTGGATCGGCTGGAACGGAAGTGGATTTGAACAAGCGAACAACACAACCTACTCTGCCGGCAATTTTGAATCTTATCAACTTGACAACTACTTCGTCTTTGACCTGAGCGGGCTCGCCGGGACGGTTACCGGCGCCACCTTCAATGTTGAATCGTATACAATCGCCGGTTCCGGCGGCACCTTCAACATCTATGCCACGAGCCTCACACCCGCTGAAGCGGAGCAGAACCCCACCAACCCCTATTACAGCGCGCTGACCAGCGGAGCGTTGATCGGCTCGATCGCGATTGACTCCTCGGACCAAGACGAATTGCTTAACCTTTCGCTGAACAGCTCGGGGCTTTCCTGGCTGCAGGCTAACGAGGGCGATCAAGTTGTGCTTGGAGGGGCCTACTCCAGCCCCGGCACTGGGTTTCAATATGCGTTCGGTTACAGCCGGTTGAATCCCGACAACGCCTTGGATATCCAAACCGGCGAAGCCGCCACTACCCCGGAGCCATCGAGCCTTTGGCTGTTGGGCAGCGGTCTGTTAGGGTTGGCCGGCGTAGCGCGCCGCAAGATCGGTCTGCGCGCCTGATTTTCTTGCTTAGACTGAAATTCCAGAGGCCTGGGGCAAATGCTCTGGGTCTTATTTTTCGCATTGGCGGCAAGGCCATCGTCGATGAGACGCTTCTTTCGCCGGTATGCGATACTCGAAAAGGCATGTATAAACGGATTGTTCTAAAGCTATCGGGAGAGGCGCTGGCCGGCCCGCGCGGCTTTGGTCTGGACGCCGATAAGGTCGCCGAGATTACCCGCGAACTGGCCGAGGTGCACGCTCTGGGCGTGGAGATCGGCGTGGTGGTGGGCGGAGGCAATATCTTTCGCGGCGTCGCCGAGCAGGCCAAGCAGATGGATCGGGTGAGCGCCGACAATATGGGCATGCTCTCGACGGTCATCAACGCGATCGCCTTGCAGGACGCCCTGGAACAGCTTGGCGTGAAGTGCCGGGTCATGAGCGCGGTCTTCATGAATCAGCTGGCCGAGCCCTATATTCGCCGCCGCGCCGAGCGGCACCTGGAAAAAGGCCGCGTGGTGATCTTTGCCGCGGGCATCGGAAACCCATTCTTCTCGACCGACACCGCGGCCAGCCTGCGGGCCATGGAGATCAAGGCCGACGTGCTCTTGAAAGCCACCAAGGTGGAAGGCGTCTACAACGCCGACCCGATGCTGGTGAAGGATGCCGTCAAGTACGACCAGATCACCTACATGGAGATCCTGCAGCTGGGACTGAAGGTGATGGACCTGACCGCGGTGAGCCTGTGCAAGGATAACAACCTTCCCATGATCATCTTCAATATGAACCAGCCGGGAAATATCCGCAAAGTTGTGCTGGGCGAAAAGGTCGGATCGCTGGTGACGGCGTAAAACAGTGGACAGTGAACAGCAGACAGTGAACAATAAAAGCCCGGGGGTCGTGACTGACCACTGTTCACTGACCACTGACCACTGTAAGGAGATTGCCAAGCCGGCACGGCTGGATGCATTGACGGGCTTGCGCTGTTTTGCGGCGATCAATATCGTTTTTTTTCATTTTTCCAATCCCTTATGGTTTGGCTTTCTGGCCCCCGTGGTCGATGCCGGATACGTTTCGGTGAGCTACTTTATCCTGCTCTCGGGATTTGTGCTGGGCTACAACTACAACGCGCGGGCGCGGGACGGGAAGCTGGACCGGCGGCGCTTCTGGAAGGCGCGGTTCACGCGCATCTATCCCATCTATCTGCTGAGTCTTTTGTTGAGCCTGGGAATGCTGGCGCCGGAGTATGGGGCGCACACCCATGCGATCTACTGGACCGGCATCGTGCTGACTCCATTGCTGTTGCAGGGCTGGATTCCGTCGATTGCAACGTTTCTGAATACGCCGGCCTGGACGATTTCGGCCGAGGCCTTCTACTATGCAATCTTTCCCTGGCTGGCGCGCTGGAAGCGGCCGGAGCGGGTGGGGCCGCATCTGGCGAAGCTGGCCGGGGTTTGGATTCTGGGCATGGTGCCCGGCGCGCTCTATATCGCCTTCAATCCCGACCATATCGTGAAGCTGGACCGCTTCAGCTATGGGCCGTGGCTTCAGGCGCTCAAATATACCCCCTATGCGCACATAGCCGGCTTCGTCTTCGGCGTGATGCTGGCCGGCCTGGACGAATTGATGCCGCGCAAAAGCGGTCTGCGGCTGGGGCTGGGGCTGGGCGGCTTTGCGGGAATCTATGGGCTGCTCAAACTGGGGCCGCTCATGCCATACGCCATTATGCACGAGGGCCTGCTGATGCCTCTGTTCGCCTGCATCGTGCTGGGACTGGCCGGCGAGAATGCGCTCTCGCGGGCGCTGGGAGTGCGGCCGCTGGTCTTTGTGGGCGAGGCCAGCTTCTGCCTCTATCTGCTGCACTTCAATCTTTGGCACCTGATTCACGACTCGGGCCTGCTGGAGCGGTCGGGGCTGATCCGCTTCGATCCCTGGCTCAGTTACGTGCTGCTGATTGGGCTGGCCGTGGCGGCGCTGCACCTGATCGAAAAGCCAGCGCAACGGCAGTTGCGCAAATGGATGGGGGCATAGGAAGCTCTGGGGCGCACCGGCAAGAAAAGCCCAGCCGCGAAGGCTGGGCTTTTCTTGTATGGAACTGTGCTGGGCTTATTCGACCGCCGGCAAGGAGCGGTTGCCGTGGGGCACGCAGACCAGCGCGGAGGGATTTGCCCCGGTGGGATAGGGGGTTTGCGGAGTGGAATTCAAGCCGCCCGCCGTGGGGTCCAGTATAAAGCCGGAGATGGTGTTGCCCAGTTGATTGGCGGTATAAACGAAGCGGCCCAGCGCCGGGTCGACGACAATGGCGACCGGCCACGGATCGGTGGCGCCGTTCCCGCCGCTGGCGGCGCCCGTGGGATAGCCGGTGGTCAGGTCGATCGAGTAGCTCGATACCGAGGCGCTGGAAGAGTCGGCAACGTAAATGAACTTGCCGCGCGGATCGATGGTGATGGCCGCTGGCTCGTTGCCGGTTTTGAAGGGGCCGTTGACCATGAAGTTCAGCACATTTCCGCTGGTGATGCTGTAGCCGATCATCTCATCCGAGGCCCAGTCGGTGACGTAGACAAAGCGGTTGGTGGGGTCGGCGGCGATCGCCGTGGGCCTGACGCCGGCCTGGTAAGGGCTGCCGGTGGTCGCGGTCAGCACGCCACCCGATCCGACGGCGTAGCCGAAGACCCAGCCCAGACCGGCGGAGTGATCGTAGGCCGTCACGTAGACGGCGTCGCTGTTGGCCAGAACGGTAACTCCGGTGGGAAGCAGAGTGTAGCCGGAGAGAGTGAGGGGCGTGGAAACCGCGGAACCAATCACGCCCGAAGAGAGCGGATACTCGGTCAGCGTCGCCGACGTGGCGCCAGAGACCACATACAGATAGGTATTGGCGGCATTGACGGCCAGAGAGACCGGGGCGCTCAGCGTAATCGTATCCTTCGGCGTCAGCATGCCGTTGGAGGCGATGGCGAAGTGGACGACAGAATTGTTTCCCTGGTTGGCGACGTAGAGATTCGCGTAATCGGAGGTGACGGCCATGGCCACCGGAAGAGTGCCACCCGAGGAGACCGAAGCTGCCGCCGAACGGATCGCGCCGGACTGGGAGTCTACCGCATAGGTCTGGATCTGCCCGGCGCTGCCGGTTCCTGAACCCGAGGAGCTGGCAACGAAAAGATAGTCGATGGTGACAATCTGGCAGGCAGTCAAAAGTGTGGCCACTAGAAGGCCGATCGAAGAGACCAGAAAAAGCTGGCTCAATTTGCTGAACTTCATGCGCTTCCTTCGTCGTGGGCCAATTGCTGCAAGCCCCATGAGAACTGGTTGGGTTGCCCCATACCTATTGTACGGGGTGTTGCTCGTGCGCCCCCGGCAAATGGGCGGGGCGCGAAGGCCCGCATCCATGCGGACCCTTCATCAGTGATTGCTGCGTCTCGATGCCGGACCCGGGCGTTGCCGCGCGGACCGATAGCGTCAGGCGCAGCTACTTGTGCGATACCGCGGCCACGGCCGTTGGCAGGGCATTGGCCTTGTATGGACTGTTCTGCGAATTGATCAGCGTGCCGTTGGATTCCAGCTCAAATCCAGAGACCGTGCCGTAGGTCTCGTCGGGGTTGTAGTTGGCAGTGTAAAGAAAATGATTCTTCGATGGATCGATGCCGATGGCGACCGGATCGATGCCGGTTACGTAGGTGCCGAGGTTGGTCAGCGCGCCGGTCGTGCCGATCGAGTAAGCGTTCACCGTGCCGTCTACCGCGTTGGCTACATAGAGGTAGCCGGAGGTTGGATCGGCGATGATGGCGGAGGGTTGGTTGCCGGCCGCAAAGGGACTGCCGGAGAGCTTAACCAGGGCGCCCGAGTTGACCGAGTAGCCGAAGACATTGCCGCCTGTCTGATCCGCGACATAAACGTAGCTGCCGGTGGAATCGCTGGCGACCGCCGACGGATGGGTTCCGGCGGCAAAAGGCGAGCCGCTCACCGCAGTCAGAACGCCGGAGTTGACCGCGAAGCCAAAGACATAACCCGTATTGGCGGTCGTGTCATAAGCGGATACGTAGACGTAAGATCCCGATTTCAGAACATTGATCCCGGTGGGCACGATCACGTCGGCGGAGTTTGCACCGGTAAGGGTGAGCGGCCAATAGTTCGCGCCGGTGCTGGGATTGGTGACCGGCACTCCCAGCGCGTTCGGGGCCTCAGGCGGCGTGAGGGCCTTTGCCTGCGCGGCAGTCAAAATCGGATAAACCCCCACCGATCCCGAGCACGGATCGGCGGTCGAGCAGGAGGGCAGCGGCTGGAAGGTGTTCGCGACAAAGAGATTGGTTCCGTTCACGGCAACGGCGAGCGGGAAGATCCCCGAAGGATCCACGGCGCCGGTCGTGGAGTAATTGCCGGTCGTGTCGTAGGTATTCTGCGGATAGAGCTTGCCGTCGTTGCCGATGGCGAACTCCACGATGGAACTGTCGTCCTGATTGACCACGTACAAGTCCGCACCGTCGGAGGAGACGGCTTCGGCGACGGGGTTGCGTCCGCCCGAGGGAAAGGGCGAAGTGGGAATCTGGCGCATCAAGCCAGACTCCGAGTCGATCTCGTAGACGTCGATCTCGCCGTAGTTGTTGGGTCCCGCGGCCTTGGAGCTGGCCACGTAGACAAAATCAGTGGTGAGTGTGCCACAGGCGGTCACAAGGCCAGCCACCAGAAGGCTGGCCGCGGAGACCAGCACGAGCTGGCTCGATTTGTTGAACTTCATGCGCATCTTTCGTCTGCGGGCCATAACCCTGGCCCCAAAGAAACAGGTTTGGAATCGAATCCCGCGCGCTCTTGAAGAAGCTGCGCCGACATTCGTATCCGTTCACAAAAATCGGCAGATTCCGATGCCTGAGTGGGCGTCCATCAGCCTTTGGGCGCCCATCCAGGTCAAATCGCCACTCTAACCGGTGCGTCCATTGATAAAGCACCAGGTGGGCTGACCGGTGAGCGTATAGGTACCGGTCCCGCTCGTCAGGTTCGCGAGGTTGCCGGTGGTTTGGTTGATCACGCGCGCGGTTACGGTCGAATCGTTGAAGTTAGCCGTGTAGATGTATTGGTTGGAGGGGTCCTCGACCATGCACTGGGGACCGGCTCCGGAACCGAAGGGCTCACCGGGCATGGTGGAGAGTTGGAAAGGGCTGGTGAGCACATAGGCGGCGATACCGCTCAGGGTATTGAGATCGTTGGTCGTGGTTCCCTGATTGGCCACATAGATCCATTTGCCCTTGGTTTCAACCAGCAGGACACTGGGGTTGGAGAGCGTCGGGTCATCGGCTACCGGGCCGCCGGTCTGGATCTGCAGCGATCCGCCGCTGCCGATCGAGTAGGGCAAAATCTGGCTGTACCCGACCCCGTTAATCGGTTCATTATCGAGGATGTAGATGTTGCTGCCGCCGGCATCGATGGCTGTAGCCGAGTGTATGCCGGTGAGCGAATTGGCGCTGTTCTGGCTCACCGTCAACTGCCCGCCGCTCGATCCGTAACTGTACGGGAAGACCGAGTTGCCGCCGACGTACGGGAAGCTTTGCACCGCAGTCGAGCTGGCGTTGAGCGTGAGCAGGAATGGGGAAGAGGAAGAGGAGGCGAGCACGAAATCGACGGGATTGGCAGGAACCGGGAAGTAGGTGAGTAGTCCACCAGTGGCCGCGTTAACTTGCTGGTTGGTCACCAGGCTCAGATGGCCGGTCGCGCTATTGATGGAAAAGACCGTGACGTCGCCACAGGAAGTGGTCGAGTTGCCCAGCGCATTCATGCAACTGTTCGGGTTGGCCACTGTCGGCGTCTTGCCGGTATACGCGGCGCTGTCCAATGCATCATGGTCCAGCACTAAAATATGCGCGCCCGAGGAGTCGGTAAGCAGGCGGAAGGGATTGATGCCCTGGGTGTAGAAGACCTCCTGCGGCGTGAGGATGCCATTGGCGCCTACCGCGAAGGAGGTTATATTGCCGCTCTGGCAGGGATCTGCCGTGGTGCAGTCGGAGCCGCCGGAGGCGGTTGTGCCCCGATTGAGGACATAAACAAAGCGGCTGCCCGCCAGCAGCACGGCGCGGACCGGGTTGGCGCCGCCGGAGGAGACAGGAAGACCGTCGACGGCGGAAAGCTTGCCTGTATTGTGATCGATCTTAAATGCGCTGATGATGCCGTCATTCGAGGACGCGGCCGTTGCCGTTCCCGTTACATACAAATAGCCGACCGAATAACTCTGGACGCAAGACGTAACGCTGAGGACGACGCCCGCAGAGAGGGCGCTCACCAGCAGGGTCTTGCCGAATTTCGTAAACTTCATGCGATTCCTTCATCCTGGTCAGGCGTACGCCGCCAAGTTTGCTAGTTCCACAGCAGAGCTGGGTTGGGACGGGTCCCTGATGCATTGTAAAAGCCGAGGGTGGCTTATGCCTAGTTTTGCATGGAGACTGGTAAAAACCGGGCGTTTTTCATCAATTTCGCCGCGGCCTCAAAGGAATCCCGCGCAAGACGGGCGTTCAATCGAAATTCCCGCAGTTTGATTCCGGAGCGGTTGCGGTTTGGACGGCGGGATTGACGAAAAGGTCAACCGGGCGGGTCATTGTGCGGCTTTGAACGGGCGCGGTTGAAGCCGCGCCCGTTCAAAGGCCGCCCTTTTCCGCAGCCCGTTGAGCTTAACAGCCCGTGGAAAAGTCCGGTGCGCCGAAAAAATATCCCTCAGGGGCTAAAGCCCACGTTTATTTTGTTGCATTTACGGCACGACTAAAGTCGTGCCCTTTCAAAACCAGCCTTTTACCACAGGCTGATATGGATTGATCTACCATACGCGGCAGGACTTGGCCGGCATCATCGGCTGGCCGGTTTTGCAGCCAAAGGCTTTGCCGAATGCGCCGAAGTTCTGCACCGTGCCATTGACGCGCCAGCGGCCCGGAGAGTGAAAATCGGTGAGCGCCGACTGGCGGGCCGACTCCTCAGTCTGGTTCTGGCACCAGACCTGGGCGAAGCCGAGGAAGTAGCGCTGCGCCTCGGTATAGCCGTCAATCTTGTCGTCGATGGTCTTTCCCTCAGCCGCGAGAGTGTCGAGCAGGGCCATATAAGCGATGCGCAGGCCGCCATTGTCGGCCGTGTTTTCGCCCAGGGTGAGCTTGCCGTTCAGCTTCTGCGCCGGGGCATTGCCATTCGCCGGAGCCGCCTCGAAGCCGCTGTACTCGTCGGCCACGCAGTTTTCGCGTTCGCTGAAGGCCTTGCGGTCTGCGGGGGTTTGCCACTCGCGCAGGTTGCCATGGCCGTCGTACTGCGATCCCGCGTCGTCGAAGCCGTGCGTCATCTCGTGGCCGATCACCACGCCAATGCCGCCGAAGTTGACGGCCGGATCGACGGTAAAGTCGAAGAACGGCGGCTGCAGGATGCCGGCGGGGAAGTTGATGTCGTTGAAGGATTGATCGTAGTAGGCGTTGACGGTGGGCGGCGTCATCTGCCACTCCTTCTCATCGACCGGCTTGCCCAGCTTGGCAAAGTTGTAGTTGCGTTCGTAGACCGCGCTG
>Ga0182030_10028268_pt1 | contig 10030 bp, 10 predicted proteins | sample 812S3MmetaG_FD_121299 | JGI IMG/M metagenome (GOLD analysis project Ga0182030, IMG submission 121299) | Permafrost microbial communities from Stordalen Mire, Sweden - 812S3M metaG (Illumina Assembly) | ecosystem: Environmental > Terrestrial > Soil > Wetlands > Permafrost | place: Sweden... | reverse complement strand
GCCGACATCGTTAGCACCCTGCGTCAGCGCGCCAATTACCCCTTGAGTCCGCCGGTGTTCGGGCCGGTGGCCCCATTCACCGATATCTTGATCCACGCCGGCGACATCAGGATTCCCCTCAGCCTCCCGTTTGACCCCGATCCCGAACAGGTGGCGCTTGCGCTGGATTTCCTGACCGGGACGTGGCCGTTTGGCTTCGTGCCCCTGGGCCGGCTGCGTGGTATCTCGTTGCGTGGCATCGATATTGATCGCTCCTGGGGTAAGGGAGCTGAAGTCCGTGGCCCCGTGGCCGCCTTGATGATGGCCGCCAGCGGCCGCACCGCACTGCTGCACCACCTCGACGGGCCCGGACTGCCCCGACTGCGCCAACGACTGCTGTCTACCTAAGTCCGCCAAGCCGAGGTGTAGAGGGTCGGGTCGTGACACAAGTTCTGCGGGTCCCGGTTTGTGTTGCCGGTGGGGGCGAACGCGAGCCGGCGACCGGCATCCACCACCCCCTGGGGGGAGACTGATTCAACCGAATACGGCAGGATCGAATATGGAGGGTCGCGAAGCCGGCGAAGTTGGCGATCGGAGCGGCCTTGGCCGGGTCGAACTTGATCACTGCGTAGTCGAGGTCGCCGTTGGCGGCGACCACGCTGCCGTCTGATGGCTTGGCCCGCACTCGGGCGCCGAGACCGCCGCAATGTGCGGCGGTGAAACCGACCAACTCACCGGTGTTGTCGTGGCCGACGGTAGTCAGGGTGCAATAACCTTCGCCGACCACGATGCTCGCCCCACCGCCGAGCGGGACGGCCGCCGAGGCTGTGGAAGCGAGCAGCCCCGACAGCAGGGACGCCAACACGCCAACAACGAACCGCCGGCGATACGTAATCCGCATTACCCACGCCCTTGAGTCCGACCCGCGTGCCCGACAGCCCAGTGCGTTTCCTCACAGCCCGGCGCTCATACTCGGACGATTCGGCCAATGTTTCTTCTGAGGCAGGCATTTTCGGCGAACTAGAGCTCAAGTCCATACCCCTGGTCGCGGCTGCGGCTGCGTTGCCGCTGGGCGGCCTGCTGGCTGGTGGCGGTGATGCGTTGGTAGGCGGCTTCGCGGGCGAGGTTTTGCGCGGTGTGTTGTTGCCAGGTCTGGGCGCGGTCGGCGCGGCGTTGATGGTTGCGGTCGAGAAGGGCCGCCACGGTCGTGGGCAGCAGATCGCGGTCGGTGCGGGCGGCGACGGTGTGCATGGTGGCCGCGCGGTCGTCGTTGGCGGTCGCGATGGTGTGTAGGGCGTGGGCGGCGGCGTGTTTTGTGCCGCGGTGCGTCTGGTGTAGACCGGTGTCGGCGCCGTGGTGGTGTTGGTCGGCTTCGTTGGTGACTGCCGGGTAGATGGCGAGGTGGTTTTCGTCGCGGCCGCGGGTCATGCCGACATACGCCATGGCGCGGCTGGCGCGATCGGACAGGATGGTCCAACAGACTCCCGGGGTGGTGGCGTTGCCGATGGTCATTCCTTGGGCGGAGTGCACGGTGCCGGCGTAGCCCAGGGTGATGTGCTCGCGCAGGTAGTCGCCCTCGAAGATGACCCGGGCCGAATCGGTGAGCCGCTCGGCGGCGATGCGGCCCTGGGTGGCGTCGACGCGGACCACGCGCCAGCGGTTGCCGTTGCGGACCTGGTCGACCTGTTTACCTCGGCGGTGGTGTGTGCCGGGTTGAACGGTCAGGGTGGCGTCGTTGTGGCGGCTCAGGATGAGATCCCCGGCGCGGACCTGTTGATCGCGGGCCACGGGCACGCTCGGGGCGTCGGGGTTGGTGAAGTGGTGGTGGAGGCGCTCGTTGATGGCGTCGGCGGTGTCCCATCGGTCGCACAGGATCGCGACGTCTTTGCCTTCCGTGTGGGCGGCGATGTAGGCGTTGGTGGCATCAGTGGCTATCGCGATCGGGTCCCCGGTGTGCAGGCGGTCGTGGTTGCGGTACCAGCCGACGGCTTTACGCAGCCGGTTGCCGCGCGCGGACCGCAACGCTCGGGACGCATCGCGTTCAGCCGGGTCGCGCAGCCGCCACACCTCGGACAGGTGCTGCGACCAGGGCAGGTCTTTGCAGAGGTGTTCGAACATGCCGCCGCGCGCTTTGACCGGCGAGAGCTGATAGGCGTCGCCGACCAGGACGATTTTGGCGGGCGCGGCGGTGCTGGTCTCGAGGAGCCGTCGCAGTTGTGGGGTGCCGACCATGGCGGCTTCGTCGACGAGGATCACGGTGCGTCGATCGATTTGGAGCTGGTTGTCCTCGATCAGGTGCAGTGCTTTGGCCACGGTCAGGCCGCGGTCGCCGGCCCCGCCGCGCATTGCCTCATCGACCGCCCTGCCGGTGGGCGCGAGCACCAGCACGTCTTTGTTGGCGCGGTGCGCCGCGGCGCGCAACGCTTGCAGTGAGCGCGTTTTGCCCGCGCCCGCCGGCGCCTGCAGCGGCTGCACCAAATACGGCGACGCCGCGATAGCGGTGACGGCGCGCGCCTGATCCGCGGACAGCCCATCGAGGTCCGCGGCGCGCGCATCCAGGCGCGCGCGGGCATCGACCGCGTCGACCATGTCGAAGACGCGCTGCTCTTCGGCGATCACCGCGTCCACGGTGAACATTTCATGGCCTTCGCGGTGATGCGCGGCGCGCGGCGCGCTGACCCGCACCCCGACCACGTCGACGATCTGCTCGATCAGCGCGCGCGGATCCCCCGGCACGTCCACCGGCAGCAGCGCGCCCACCAGCTCCACCAGATCCGCGCGGGTGAACGCGGCCTTGTCGATGCCCGCCACCATGCGCGCCAGGCGCACGCGGTCCAACAGCAACCGCGGCGCGCCGCGGCGCGCGGCGCGCGCGTCAAGGTGCGCGGCGCGGTCCAGTTCTAGACCGCGCGCATCCGCGCGCCACTGCTGGGTGAGTTCGACCCACGCCGTGGATTCTGGCTTGCGCGGGCGGGTGGCTTTCTGCGCGGCCGCGAGCTGCTGGGCGGTCGGCGCACCGTCGACAACGACCAGGTTGTTGGCTGCCCATTCCCGCAACCGCGTGGAGCGCTGCGACCACGCCTTGAGGCATTGTTTGGTGACGCCGGCGATCTCGGCCATCCCGGAATGCCCATCGACGACTACCCACTCGGCGCCGAGGGCGGCATGCAGCTCATGGCGCACCACCGCCTGATAGATCACCCCGGCAGCTTTGGCTTCGTGGTGCAGCGACTTGGAATCAATCGACACCAGCGCCCCATCCGCACGAGCTTGCCGGTTGGGCACAATGACATGGGTGTGCAGGTGCGGATCCCCGCACCGCGACGTCTCGTGCTGGTAAGCGATCCCTACCAACCCTGGCAGCCGCTGCAAATCCTTGTTCCCGGTCACCGGGTTATGCACCCGGGTGTAGCCGGCGTGCTTGTGCAGGTAGGCCATCGCCGCGTCGATGCCCTTCTGATGCGCCATGGCGATGGCCTTGTCCCCGATATCGTCGGTCAGGGCGCGCAGCAGCGACACGCTCTTGGGCGCGGCGAACGTCAGGTCAAAACCGTGCACCGATCGCGCGGTGAACCGTCGCCCGGCCGCTCCGTTAGGGGCGATCCCATCATCGAGCCACCGGGCCGCCACCGCGGTGTCAGCAAGCCCACCGTGCAATGCGGCGGCATCTAGCCCGGTCAGCTCCCCCACCACCGCGGGGTCCCCGGCCACCACCCAGGTCGGCACGCGGGTATCGCTTTCGGAGTAGTACTCCCCCAACCCTCCACCAGCAGCCCGGCGATCCATCGCCGCGGCCCGCGCCTTATTCGCGGTGTCGTTGTAATAGTTGATGCTCCACCGCGACAGCCGAGAAATCGTCAACAACGTCGACCACCTCCTGAATGCAGCGGGCGAAACAAGCTGTACCAGATTGGATTTGGGGGCGCATTTAGCGCGCCCCAAATCAGTATTGCACCACTTGTGCCAATGTGCCAATGGTTTTGTGGGTCGGTTTTGTGTGTGAAGTCAAGGGGTGCAGTGTGTTTGGAGTTGCGTTGAGCGTACGTGAGGTGTGTTGAGGGTGGATGGGTTGGTTTGAGAAGTGTTGAGTTGATGTGACGGTGGTGAAGGTGTGATGGCCTTGGGGCGTGCGGGCCGACCGCGTGCGAGCGAGCGGCCACGCGGTCCTGGCGGCGCCGAAAAATAGTTCCTGGAGCACTATCCCGGGAGGCTTACGCTCATGTGATACCGCGTTGACTTCGGCGGGAAGGGTCAAAACACCATGAGCACCAACATCAATGAACGGTGGCTGAGTCGTCAGGACCTCGCCGACCGCTACCGGTTGCCAGTCAAGACGCTCGCCCAGTGGGCGTCGAAGGGTACTGGCCCGCGCTATGCACGGATGGGTAGGCACGTCCGGTATCGCCTCAGCGATGTCATCGCCTGGGAAACGGCGCGAGTCGACGATCCACGTGAAGCTGCCGCACCGATCGCACCAATCCAGAGCGACTCCGGAGAGGTCACGCACTCCGACGACGCGGAGCCCGGCGGCCTAGGGAGCAGCATCCGATGATCCCCGTCATTTATGACCTCGCAGAGGCCGCCCGCATCCTCGGGTTCTCCGAGTCTTACCTTCGATCGAAGCTGCGGGATCGAACGTTCGCCGGCATGAAACGAGCTGGCAGATGGGCGATGACGGAGGCTCAGATCGAGGCGGCGATCGAATCGATGTGCATTGACGCACGGCCGCACGATCCGCCTTCACCATCAGGACTGTCCCGGCACAGTCGATATGGACGCCGACTACGCGAGCGCGGCGCATGATTGCGCCACTGAATTGGCTTCCACACGAGCTGCGCGGGTTCGATTCCTCACTCGACCGAACCGCCTGATAGAAGCGGTTCGCGCTGACGCCCGGGCAGGCGCGGCGCAAGGCCATGCAGCATCACGGCTACCCGTCGAAGCGACTGGCGCCGCGACGTGACGGCGATGCCGAGATCGGAATTCCGCGCACTTACGCGAGGCTCGGCACCGCCGAACTCTAGCGCCCAGGCAGTACGTGAAGCTTAGGCTGTGGTTCGCCAATCTCGTTTGCGATGACAGTCGCGAAAACTGTTGCCCGCGTGTCGATGTTGCTGAGTAGTTTCTCGAACCGTGCTCGGTGGGGCTGAAGGCGTCGCGCATACTCGCCGACAAGTTGAAGCAGTTCCTCGTCCATCACCGCGTGCCGCAAGTGAATACACTCCGAGGACGCCTCGGGTGCGCCGATGATCCGCAGCGTCGTACTCGCCGACATGATCACCTGGCCCGCGACGGTGACTCGGTCCAACCATTCCGCACCGGCATCGGTGTGCTCGGGCGCGTCGAGCGCCCTGCGGAACTGCTGGTGCGCCGTGACCGTCGCGGTCATGGCGTCAGTCGCGAGTCGCAGCAGGGTGTCCCGTCGCCAGGCGGCGCGGTCACGCTCACGAGCGGCGTCGCGGTCGTCGTTAGCGCGCTGTTGGGTAGCGTCGCGGTCGGCCCTCGCGCGATTGTTGGTCGACTTGATCGTCACCGCGAGCGTGATCATCGCTGCGATGAACAGCAGCACCGATCCGCCGAAGGGCAAGAGCGCCACCCACAACGGCTCCTGAGTCACTGCTGACCGCCGGCCCAACTGACAAACCCAGCTGGCACAGGCGGTTTCGGCGGCAGCGTCTTGGCTGGCTTCGGCGCCTGGCGCTTCTCGGCGCGATCTAGGGCCCGCATCAGCAGGCTCGCCGTCACAAGCATCTCCATCGCCTCCGCCTCGCCGGTCTGCAAGTGGCCGCCGTGGCCGCGCGGGTTTCGCAGAGCCTGCGCCGCACCCATGAACAGGAACTTGTACCCCTCGCGCTCGTCGTCGGCCTGCGCCGCGTCTGCATGGTCGGACGTGATGTCGAGCAACGGGGCTCTTTCGTTGAACAACGTCGTCATCAACTTCTTGCCGATGTCCGTGCTGGCGGTCAGGGTCTTTACGCGATCCTCGACCGCCTTGAGCGCATTGAACACTGCGTCGTCGTAGTGGCCGCTCGCGACTTGGGACCCGCTTGCGACAGATACCAAGTGGTGCAGACTGGGAACGGTGACCGGCGATGGCTGTCGCCGCACTGTGCGTGCGTTCACGACCTCGTAGATGCACTCGGTGTGATTCAGGTCGGCCAGCGATGAGGGCATGCCGCCCGGTGCTTCGCGCGGGTGTACCTCGGTGATGAGCAGCGTGCGCGCCTTGCCGCTCGGCATCAGCTGCGACACCTCGTCACCAACTTCAACGTCAGCGTCGAGTTTGAAGTAGACCTTCCCGTTCCCGTGATCGTCGCCGAGAATGTCGGCGGTCGTGACAGTGCCGTCATCCTCCACCCGCGTCACCTTCATGGGCTTCGCGCCAATGTCCATTCTCATTCCGCCCCGCTTCCTCCCAGTTGATGCGTTTCTCTCGATTTCCCAGGCCGCCCCGACGCGGACCCGGCACCGTAACGACCCGGCCATCGCCGCGTCGACCACGCTGAGCGGGGATCGGCGCTCAACGCCAGGGCGGACCGTGCAGCGCAGTCCGAGCGTTTCGATACGCCGGCGGGCGGCCCCTGTCGGGTGGCTACGCCGCGTCGTCGGCGATGGACTGCAATTGCCGAACGATGCTGTCGAGAAGCTCTTGGTCCGTGTCGATCTTCAGCACGATGGGCTCACCCTGAATGTCGCCTCCGCCAGCGGCGAGGAGGAGGGCGGGCATCTCCGCCACGCGATCCACGAAGCGGTCGATGAAATGGTGGTAACCGTCGATGCCCGCATTGGCAAGGCGCGCAGTGTTATTCAGCACGTCTGCGTATTCCGACGATGCCGCAACGCCGCGCGCACGCTCAGACAACGCCAGGTACCTCTCGTAGAGGTCCATGAGCCGCATCCCGGCGTGATAAACGCTCTCGGCGTCGGCGCTCGCCTCGTCGTGTGGCGAGCACATGATCGCGACGAACGCCGGACTCTTCATGAAGTCGTTGATGTGCTGCGCAATTTGGTCAAAATCGCGAAGTGCATCGATGACGAACTGGCCGACCTCCATGCTGTCGCGCACTCGTTCGCCCGTCGGCTTGGCGAAGGCGAACAAATGATCGCGAACACGGGGCTTGGCGGCTTCCCGCCGTTGGACGAGGACGGATACGAACGCGGCATAACGCCAGTTGGGCGCCTTCTCCTCGAGCAGTGTGTTCAATTCTTCGGTGGTGTGGACTACTTCGGCGAACTGGGGCTGATCGTCGTCGGGGGTGTCTTCGGACATGGCGTGCTTTCTTTCGAGACTGCGCGGGTAGTCGGCGACGACCCGCTGGGGTGCCCAACTTCTCATGCGTCGCGGACAAACACACGTCGCCGCGCCGCGCGGGCAAACCGAAATTTTGTGATCTAGCCCATATATCGGCGTGTCAGGCTTGACGGGGGTGTTACAGGTGTGACTGCAGGGGTGTATGAGATCTTGATGCTGCTAAACCTGGCGACCTGAAGTTGAGCGGCGCGTAGTCCGCAGCCGTCGTCGTCGCGGCGGGGTGGGCGGGTGCGATCCGTGGCCATGATGTACCGCCGGCCTTCGGTAGGGCGCTCCGGGCCTGACGTGCGGGTGTCGTCCGCAGCAAGTCCGCCCTCATTTGCCCAACGGCCGAAAATCGTTGGCACTGCCCGAACCGCCCGGGCCGAGATGGACCGCTCCAATCCGCGGCGCCGCTGAATTTCTCAAGGCGCGCCATTGCTCCCGCCGATACCAGCCGGTAGCATAAGCGGTAGTAAAACCGGAAGTATTGGAGATATGATTATGGCGGATACGTTGGACCGGGCCGTCGAGGCCAGCGAAATCGTGGACGCCTTGAAGTCCTTCGGCGTCAGTCAAGTCGACGTCGCCGCAGTAACGCAGGTCTCGGACCGCGCGGTGCGCGGGTGGCGCACCGGCGACATCCGCCCAGATCGGTACGACCGGCTCGCGCAGCTTCGTGACCTCGTCCTTCTCCTCTCCGACTCGCTCACCCCCCGAGGGGTGGGTCAGTGGCTGCACGCCAAGAACCGCGTCCTTGACGGCGCGCGCCCGGTCGACCTGCTCGCCGAGGATCGGCACGAGGAAGTCCGCCGCGCGGCCGAATCCTTCATCGACGGCTCATACGTTTGACCCCGGGTGACGGGGTCGCCACCGCGCCACGACGAAAGCTGATCGGCAGCTATTGGCACCAAGGCCCCACTCGCCACCCACTTACCTCCTGCGCAGATCCCGCCCGCGGGCCCGGCCGCTACCACCGGGCCGGCGAGCCGGGCGTTTGGTACGCGTCCAACCGCGAGCAAGGCGCATGGGCGGAGTTCTTTCGCCACTTCGTCGAGGAGGGCGTCGACCCGTTCGAAGTGCGCCGCCGCGTGGGGCGCGTATCGGTCGACCTTCGGGTGCTCGACCTCACCGACGACACCACACGATCGCATCTCGGCGTCGACGAGGACGACCTCACCTCCGACGACTGTGCCATCACCCAGAGCATCGCCTGCGCGGCCCGCGACGCGGGATTCGACGCCGTCCTCGCTCCAGCAGCGGGACTGCCCGGTTGTAAGACGCTCGCGGTGTTCGCTCACGCGCTGCCCCACGTCACCGCCGAGCGATCCCGGATCCGTCAACCCCCTCCACGGCTGGCTGACCTGCTGCCGTTGGTTCGACCCCACGAAGACGTCCCAGACGCGGTTCGCCGACTGCTCAAGACACTGGAACGCTTTGGAGCCGAAGAAATTCGGCGCAGACGCGGCTGAACACTCAACCGGTCAGCCCAACGCCGACCCGATCGCATCCGCCGCCGCCTGAGCGCTCCGTCGGTCGAGATGTCCGTAGACGCCGATCGTCGTCTGAATCGACTCGTGTCCGAGGTGCTGCTGAATGACGGGCAGTGGGACACCGGCCTGGATCATCCACGAGGCGCAGGTGTGCCGAAGGTCGTGCACGCGTGGCTCCTTGGTCAGCCCTGCCTTCAAGGCGGCCGCTCGGCCGGGCTTCCATCCCCCGTTGAAGAACTCTTGTGCGCGAACGGGATTCCCGGCGCCGTTGGTGAACAGGAATCCCGGGGCGCTCAGATCGATCACCTCGAGCGCTGACGGTGGCAGGCTGATGGTGCGGATCGACTTCTTGGTCTTCGGTGGGCCGATCTCCGGCCGGTAGTCTCCGGAGTACTTCCACGCCTTGTTGATTCGGCAGGTCTTCGCCTCGGCATCGATGTCGGCCGCGGACAGTGCAGTCGCCTCGGAGAACCGCATGCCGGTGGTGACCAACCAGGTGGCGAGGTTCTTCCACCGTTCACGCTCGATGTGGTCGCGCAGAAGCCTGAACTCGTCGGGAGTCAGGAAGACGGTCTCCTCGACCCGAGTGTGCGGCAGGCGCCGACCCACACATGGATTGGTGGCCGTCACCCCGGCCCGCACCGCGGCGTTGAACGCACCCGACACGAAGCCGTGCTTGTTGGCGATCGTCTTGCCGCTGCCGCCGAGCTGCTTGATCCAGCGCGCGATCGTGGTTTCGGTGACCGCGGTAATCGGCAGTGAACCGAACACCGGGTCGACGTCGCGCCGAACATAGGTGCGGTAGCGCGAGAGGGTGGCCGGCTGAACACCAGTCAGGTTGTCGATGTGCGTGTTGAGCCACTCGGTGACCGTCGGGACGTGCTTGCCGAGCTCGTCGATCTCGATGACCCGCAGCGCTTCCTCAGGACCGTGGTCCTCGAGCAGGGTCTTGAACCGCTCCGCCGAGGGCAGGTTCTCGAAGGTCAGTGAGCGCTGGCGGCCATCCTGACGCCACAGCACGCGATAGGCGTTTCCGGTGCTGTTCTTCTGCGCGTGGATGCTTGCCACAACACTCAATGTTACGTGAAGTGTTACGTGAAACCCGACGCAACTTCGCTTTGTGCCTCTGAACTGCAGTTATAGGGTGGAGCTAAGGGGATTCGAACCCCTGACCTTCTCGATGCGAACGAGACGCGCTACCAACTGCGCCATAGCCCCTGATCGCTAGCAGGTTACCAGCCGCGACCCCACCGGCCGAAACGCCTGC
>Ga0182030_10028265_pt1 | contig 10031 bp, 8 predicted proteins | sample 812S3MmetaG_FD_121299 | JGI IMG/M metagenome (GOLD analysis project Ga0182030, IMG submission 121299) | Permafrost microbial communities from Stordalen Mire, Sweden - 812S3M metaG (Illumina Assembly) | ecosystem: Environmental > Terrestrial > Soil > Wetlands > Permafrost | place: Sweden... | reverse complement strand
TCAGTTTTAGCCTAACCGCACCAAACAACATAGCCGCAGGTACGTATCAAGAGAACTTTATGCCAATTGCTGAGGGGACTTCAAATGGCGCCTTCAATAACCCTGGCACTTATTTGGATGTAACTATACAATAATCACGCTTTACTCGTACTATTAATCAAGTCATACATACTAAAAGCATAATTTTTATGAGAGTGTTCACTCTGAATATATGTAATCGCTTTTTTATGTATAGTGTCACGCAGATATTTATTATCTAACACTGATCTTAAGGCTGGTAAGGAATCTTCTGGCTTGGCTACTTTTATAACGGCGTCGTTAGGAAGTTCACTATACCAACCAAAATTTCGTACAATAGTTATTCCGCCAAACCGCATATGCTCTAGCGTCGTAAGCGACGTTTCACCTCTGTAGGCCAATCGAACATTAATAAGTACATCAGTCTCTGACATCAGTTGCTGGAACTCGAAATCAGTTGGATTTGTGGTGAGCAAAACATGCGGTAAATATCGTAATCTCTCTAGTTGGTCTGGCTCTACGACGCTGAACCCGAAAATATTGATCTTACAATCAGTAAATTCCTCTGATAAAGCTATTTCTTCGATTATATCCAACCCTTTAATTTTCGCAATAATACCTGCGAACGCAATTGTCACTTTTTTTTGATTTGCTCTTTTCTCTACATCTATAAAGATCGGAACGTCAACGGGCAGCCCAATATTTTGAGTACTAATGTTGCGAATAAGTTTCGCTTTTACAGCTTGCTTAGCATATTCTGAATGAGTAATAATCGCTTTTTGATTATTAATAACACTAGTCAAAAAAGTACTATACTTTTCTATCCCATTTTTCTTAGTAGCTAGCATATCCATTTTGACCTCGGCTTCGAATCTTTTCTTAGTTATAAAACCTTGATCTAGCAGGTTGTGGAACAAGCCACCCAAGTTGGTGTCATGAAGGACTACATACCCAGGGGACGCTAGTGCTGCACGAACTGTGTTTAAATGATATTCACTATTGCCGATGTGGTAAATTACGGCTTCGTATTGGTTATATTTTTCATCGTTAAATTCTTCAACATCATAACAATTTGATAAATATTTTAGAAAATTTGGACGAACATATATATGATTAGGTCCCCTATCGAAGTAATAATCTATATCAAATATCGAAGCGTAGTAAGCATGGGACTCTGAAACGACTTTTCCGATTGCTGAAAATCCGCTTGGGTCTGGGCACAGTATTGCTATTTTTTTCTTTTTTAACGAAGGCCCATTATTCTTCGTGCCCAAAGCTTTAACAAACTCTTGAGATGTTTTCCCCCACGAATATTTTTCTTTGATTCTTAAATACTCGTCACTAATTGTATAATTATCGTTCGTTGCGAGGTCTATCTTTTTTAGAGCATCACTAATCGAATTTAGATCTAGTGGATCAAAGTAATAGAATGCTCTTTTTGACATTTCTCGAAAGACAGATATATCTGAGCATGCAACGAGTTTATTTTGGTCCACTGCCTCTAATACCGGTAGCCCAAGGCCTTCATATTCAGACGCGAAGAATACAAATTTGCAATTTTCATACAACCACAGAAGTTCTCCTTCTGTAACGTTGTCTGTGAATATAATTCTATCGGATATGTTTTTCAATTCGTCTTTTGCTTGCTCTGTGAAGTAAGAAGTTATAACTAATACTATCTTTTTTTCTGATTCTTCGGCGAATTGTTTAAAGCCTTCAACAGCACGAGTATTATTTTTTCTTAATTCTTGACCTGACGGCATAAGAACATACTGGTTCTTCTTTACCTCAAAGCCTTTTGGTTTGACTGAGTTCTCGATCGATCTGGGTATTGATGCTCCGTCAATATTAAATATCCTCTCTGGGGGAAGTCCAAAATATATGTGTAGGTCGTTTGCAACTGTTTGGGAAATTGTCAAAATCTTCGTAGCTTCAAATACTGTCGCGGTATGGGGTAGGAAGAAATGATCGAAAAAACCCTTAAATTGACCATATCTCTCGTGGTATAGATATGGAATTGAGTCATAATATATGAGCAATTTATCTCCCTTACAGGAATCAGGGAATACTGGGCATACTTCGTCGAGATATAGTGCCGGTATTAAGAAATCAAAAACCATATCTCCGAAGCGCTTATGAAAAAACTTGTCCAAAATCTCTTTATTTTTCAACCTAGTCGGCTGTATTGAATTGTCTTCTCTGGGGACTTTAGGGGCCTCTAGCTGTAAGTCGAAGAATTCTGCGTTGGGTGAAATTGCGCTTAGCTGTTCTCTTAGTGGTAAGGTATCAACCTCTCCCGAGTTGAATATAAAATAAATTGTTCTCGATTTAAGCTCTGGGGAGTCGAGAATGTGACTAATAAACGCGAGCGAATATTTCCCCATACCTCTTTCGCGCGCTAGAGATTGGAAAACCTGGCAATCAATAATAAGTGGATTGGCTTTTACCATCGATTACTGGGTCCTTCTATTCTTTAATTTTCTATAGATCGTCCTCAAAGAACGATATGCTATTTTCTTAATGCAATTATATGCATAGAGTATTATCTCTCCACTAGATTCGATAATGCGCTGAAGTACCCCCGGGTTACCATTGATAGCAGCAATATCTGCTGCGTGTACATTATCCAATATGCCTTTGATCGTTGGGTTACTATTTGTAATTAAATCAGTTTTTGGATAATAATGCCTGCCTCTAGCGATTTTCTTTAAATGTAGAACTATCACACCATCAATAGCTACAATTAGCCCCCTCAAGAGATTCCGAATTCTTTTTTGTTCGCGTAAGTGATTATTAAGAGTATCTACTTCTAACTCAAGCTCATGGTTGTATCTTTTAGATGTACTTAATTGATATTCCATTCTTTCTTTAGTATTACGAAGTTCCACTAAGTCACTCTTAATGAATGCTGGTATTATTTTTCTACCGATAAGAGCTTCTATATAGTTAAATTTGATGTTCTTCTCAAGTTGGTCGACATAATAATCATTTAAGCCATCGTTAAAAATTTTCATATATTTCTTACTAACTAAAAAAGTAGGCCAATCTCTATGAATGTGGTTAGCCTCTATACAAATTACTTTTGGCCTGTAGTTATCCCAATTATTGCCAGTAATGACTTCGTATTCATATCCTTCTACGTCAATCTTCATAAAATCAATCTTTGGTGGAGATGATTCGTCGAATATTTTTTCAAGCTTTTCAACTTTAACATCGTAATCTGTGAATTTCGCGGTCAAATGATTGTCTTTGCTTAATAATTCCTTCTTCGTGTAGTCAGAGAAGGTCGATAGACCATGGCCTTTGTATTCCCTGAATGATAAGGTTGCTTCTTTGTCTGAAACGCCAATATTTAAATTCAAGTCTCGTGGACGTTGTTCTAATAATTTTTTGAAGATTCTCGGGTTTGGCTCAATGTTTATCCCGCGCCATCCTCTATCGTAGAAATATTTTGTTACAGAGTCATTGACAGGCTCATTTGCACCAATATCGACATAGAACCCTTTCTCTTTCTCGAGAAAGAAAGCGCTTAAGATAACATCTTCTCTGTTCTGAGCATAACTAATAATTTCGTCGGAACCACTCATATCAATTCAACTTTAATTTTCGGATCTATCGGATATCCTGTTTGTTTTTCTTTATAAACATTAATTTCGGCCGCATTTGTCCACCAATCATAAGTTGAGCCGTCTTTCGCAACTGCCACCACATCAAGTTTATATATCCCGGCATTAAGTAAATTATCGAACGAGAATTTAACGCTTAGCCTATCTTTGGCCTTTAAGTCCGTTATATCAATGCCGGCTATATTCGTGTTAGTCCCGAGCAGAGGACGATCTAATTGGTCTTTTAGTTTTATGCCGACGTTGGCATCTTGAAGTTTGTCGTTAACCTTGCACGATAAAACAATATCAATCTTTTTATCCTTGTCGGTCAACTTATTGGGAACAGATACTTTGTCGAAAACAAATCTTCTATCTCCGACCCTATCACTACCAAGACTAGTTTTTTGGTCGCCACTTGGTATGAAGAGCTTTGTATATTGATCGGCAATGCTATTCGCAGAACCAGACATAACTAACAAACTATCTTCAATTAATATTCCGCGATCACAGTATTCTCGCACAGACGTCATGTCGTGGCTAACAAAAACTACTGTTTTCTTATTTTTCTTTAATTCACGGAAGTAATTAAAACATTTCCTCTGAAACGCCGCATCACCTACCGCCAAGACTTCATCGACCAACAGAATGTCAGCTTCTGCTCGAGTTGCCATCGAGAACGCCAGTCTAACCTGCATGCCAGAAGAATAGTTTTTTAACTTTTGATCCATAAATTTTTCAAGTTCAGCAAAACTAACTATGTCGTCGTACATTTTATCAATCTCCCGTTTCGAAAAACCCAACATGGCGCCATTTAGGTATACATTCTCACGACCTGTTAGCTCTGCGTTAAACCCCACTCCAAGTTCAATAAAAGGCACGAGCTTGCCACTTACCGATACGCTACCAACACTTGGCTGATAAATGCCTGCCAAAATTTTAAGAAGTGTGCTTTTACCCGATCCATTACGACCTACAATACCAAAAAATTCACCTTTTTTAATTTCAAAAGAAATATTTTTCAGAGCGTGCTGAGTCTCTTTAGTTTTTCTACCTTTTCGCTTCATAAAACCAGTAAAAACGCTCTTTATTGAATTTATTCTCTCGTGCGGCAAAATAAAGTCTTTTGAAACGTTGTCTACTCGAATGACAATATCATCCTCCATTTACTAAATCTCCTCAGCAAAATGTTTTGATCTACTTCGAAAATAGGAGGTCGATAGAATGACTATAATAATAGTTATTCCGATCGGGATAAGCCAGATCCATTTATCACCCCCATAAAGCTGATATATAGTCTCAGACTGTTTCGTGACTAGTACATACCTAGAGTCTTGGATTATCTGTGCCATGGGGTTTAGTAGCAAGAACTTCGCATACTTAACCGGTATTCGCGTAAGGGCATATAGGATAGGGGTAGCATAAAACGCACCCTGTAATATTATGTCCCATATATAAGAGACGTCACGATATTTAACATAGAGAGTGCTTAGACAGAACGCACATGCAATAGCAAAGATAAATAATTCCGCTATTAGGGGAAGGATCATGAATGCATGCCAACTAATCCCCACGTGACCTGCTATCATGAATATGCCGATTATTACAAAATTTAGCATGAGGTTAATGAAAGCCGAAAACGATCCTGCTAGGATTATTACGTACTTAGGGAAATTGATTTTTCTAAGTAAATCGCCGCGGCCTACGATAGACCCGACTCCACCAGAAGTGACTTCGGTAAAATAATTCCATAAAACTATTCCCAAAAGTAAATAAACAGGATAGTGTGGTACCGCATTACCAATTTTTAAGAACTTTGCAAAAACTAGATATAGGATTAAGAATAAAAAAAGTGGCCGAAGCAAGGACCAGGCATAACCCAAGGTTGATCCTTGATATCGTAATTTGAAATCAGTTTTAACTAGTTGCTTAAGCAATATAACAGAGTATTTATATCTTTGTCTTAGCCGTTCCACAGTTACACAATTATACCATGTAACCATTATTGAGCGCCTACGTTGACTTTATAATAGACCCTAAACACTCCCACCCATGTGCGATAATAAATACAGATATGAAGAAAAAGCAGATCTTATTTGAAGCAGGACCAATGATTGATGATCATAAAACAGGGGTTGGATATTATGTCGACCATCTAATATCTACATTAGGCGCTAAGCATAGCAACGATATTGAATTAACTGGATATTATTTTAATTTCTTAAATCGAAAATACGTAAAGCCACAAAGAGCAGGCGTAAATTTCAGTAAAATAACTGTCATTCCCGGCAAACTCCTTTCACTGTGTAGAAGATTTGGATTTCAGCCATTTTTGGAGATATTCATCAGGCGAGAAGCAGATCTTATACTTTTTACAAATTATGTATCCTTACCCCTTCTTGGCAAGAAGAAAAAAGCTTTAGTTGTTTATGATCTAAGTTTCTTAGACTACCCGGAATTCACTCAAACAATAAACCTTACTTATCTGCAACGATTCTGTAAACCATCTATCGAACAGGCCGACCTAATTATCACAATATCAGAGTTTACTAAAGACCGTTTGAAATATCACTTCCCCGAATCAACGGCTAAAATGATTGTTACACCAATACCCCCGATATCAATTAACGCTGACTTTAAAGAGCTGGGTAAAAGTTTACTCGATTTAGGCATAAAGAAGGATAGATATATCCTATATTTAGGAACTCTTGAACCAAGGAAGAATATAGAGAGTTTAGTTTCGGCCTATTCAAATCTACCGGCAGCAACTCGATCGCAGTACTCTCTCGTACTTGCAGGTGGAAAGGGTTGGAAAGATGAAGGTATTATAGCCGCTATTTCGGATGCTATCGGGAAAAACCTCGACATAATCCAGACAGGTTACATATCTGATTCTATGAAGAGTGAGTTATATTCAAATGCATCATGCTTCGTTCTACCCTCTCATTATGAGGGCTTCGGGATGCCGATTCTCGAGGCTATGCAATATAAATTACCAATCGCAATAAGTGACTTAGCGGTCTTCCATGAGGTAGCTAGTAATGGAGCTTTATATTTCGACAAAGACAACCCAGACGATATATCCAGAAAGATTATGCTACTTCTATATGATAAGGATTTAGGTATTAGACTTGTTGAAAAGGGCCAACGGCAATTAAAAACTTTTAGTTGGACAAATAATGCTGACCTTGTTTATAGTGCAATCAAAGAAATCACAAGTAAGCCTTAATTCGCTATATACTATATGTAGTTATGTCTAGATCCATATTAATCACCGGTTCAAACGGTTTCGTGGGAAGACATCTAGTCAGCGAGTTATCGGATAGTGGCTATAACATAATAGGTGTCGACAGAAACGTTGGTGAATCTCTAGCTAACTATAATTATAGTTCTATCGATTTAACGAAACCTAAAGATGTCAACAAAATCAATTTTCAAGAAATCGATTCGGTCATACACTTAGCCGGGCTAGCATCAGTAGGTCCCTCTTTCGATGAGCCGATGAAATATATAACTACGAATATCGGTATTGAGGTTAATCTGTTCGAGGCATGTATCGAGCAGGATGCAAGACCAAAATTCCTTATTATCAGTAGTGGCTCGTTATATGCCGCTGATGCTAAGTTACCTTTGAGTGAACGATCTATGGTTTTAGCAAGCTCTCCTTATGCCGTTAGCAAGTTAGGACAAGAACAAGTCGGACTCTATTATCAAACAAGAGGTTTTGAATGCATTATCGCGAGACCCTTTAATCATATTGGACCGGGTCAAGGGTTAGGTTTTCTGTTGCCAGATCTTGCTCAACAAATCGTCTCTGTAGAACAAGGCCGGAGTAATAAAGTCCTGATTGGCAAACTCGATTCATCAAGAGACTATACGGACGTTAGGGATATAGCACGAGCTTACCGGCTACTTCTAGAAAAAGGTAAAACCGGCGAGGTATATAATGTCTGTTCTGGTGTAGCGGTGAGTGGCAGAGAAATGCTTACTAGCCTCCTAACCCATGTCAAGACTAAGGTAATCATTAAGGAGGATTCAAAGAGGTTACGACCATCAGATACACCAATTATATTTGGCGATAACACCAAGATTTATAAAGATACTGCCTGGAAGCCGGAAATTAAATTAGAGCAAACCCTATCGGATGTCATGATGGATTGGCGAAAAAGAGCCTAGAGATTACTCTTTGTTTTTGATTCAAGCGCTATGTCGTTTTTGACCATCATCTTAACTAAACCCTCGAAATCAACCTTACGTTTCCACCCTAATACTCTTTCAGCCTTTTCAGGGTTACCTAGTAGAATGTCTACTTCGGCCGGACGCATAAATGCCGGGTCTTGGCGAACATATGGCTCCCAGTCATCAATACCAATTTCTTTGAATGCTAAAGTAAGGAATTCACCTATAGAGTGGGTCTCACCTGTGGCTAATACATAGTCATCAGGTTTTTCTTGTTGAAGCATTAACCACATTCCTTCTACGTAGTCCCCTGCATAACCCCAGTCCCTTTTAGGGTCAAGGTTCCCAAGGACTATGTCGTCTTGAAGACCGAGATGAATTCGCGCAACAGCATTAGTAATTTTACGCGTTACGAACTCTAAGCCCCTTCTGGGTCCTTCATGATTGAACAAGATACCACAGCTCGCGTGAATACCGTAGCTCTCTCGATAGTTTTTAGTAATCCAGTGCCCGTAGAGTTTAGCTACACCGTAGGGGCTACGAGGGTGGAATAAGGCATTTTCGTCATAACCTTTGCCCGGCCGATTGTAATCTAGCCCTCCAAACATTTCTGATGTTGATGCTTGGTAAAATCTTATGGATTTTTCTCTACCGCTTAGCCGAATTGCTTCGAGCATATTCAAGACACCAATACCGGTAACATCCCCTGTTAGAACAGGGTCTTTAAACGAGTATCCAACATGGCTAACTGCTGCAAGATTATATACTTCATCGGGTTTAGAGGTTTGAATAGCTCTTACTAATGATGATAAGTCTGTTAAATCTGCTTCAATTAACTTTACGAATGGCAGTAATTTCTCCGTGGCTGTCCGGCGTGGATTTTGTTGGCCTCTTATAATCCCATAAACCTCATAGTCCTTTTCGTGAAGTAGTTCTGCTAGGTGTCCACCATCTTGACCTGTAATACCGGTAATTAGAGCTACTTTTCCCATTGTCCTCCTAAGACTTTTTGATAGTTTATATAATACTTAACAGTATACCATCTGATGATTTACGAAATTCGACAAGATATAGTCTATATTTAGCTAACTTCGCTATAGGCTATAGCCATAGAATGAAGTTCTCCTGGTGAAAGGCCAAGCTCTCTTGCGCGTGCTTCTCTGAGCCCTTGTAGCGCCGTAAAGTATTCCTGATGAGCAGCAGGGCCATCTTGGAGTTCGTGTTTAACTATGTAGTCATTTAATGATCCTAGTTCCTTAAATGCTTCTGCGGGCATCTGTTCTCCTGAGCATGTTATTTTATATTTATTAATAAATTAATACTATAAAAATTAAATTATTGCAATATTTTTAATCTGAGAAGTAAGTATGTAAAATACCAGATAGGAGTTACGCAATGAGCAATCTTATTATTGATGCAAGACAGTCCGGGGAAACTACAGGACGTTATATAGATAAACTTATTGAATACCTATATAAATTAAATCCACCTTACGAAATTACCGTTATCGTAAAACCTCACAGAAAAGAATATATAAAAAATATAGCGCCAAAGTTTAAAGTAGTGACCACGAACTTCAAAGAGTTTACCTTCGATGAACAAATTGCTTTCAAGAAACAAATTGATAAATTGCACCCGGATTTAGTACATTTTGGGATGGTGCAGCAGCCCATTAGGTATAAGGGTAAGGTTGTTACGACTATGCATGACTTAACTACGACTAAGTTGCGCTACTTAAACCCAGCTAGAAATAAAGCTATCCTTATGGCAAAACAGGTGGTGTACGCGAGAGTTAATAAAACGGTAGCGAAAAAATCTTTAGCTATTTTTACCCCATCCAACTACGTTAAAGAAGACGTCGTTAATTACACCCATATTAAGCAAGGTAAAGTTATCGTAACTTATGAAGCAGCCGACAAGATAATAGAAAACCCAGAGGTAGTCCCTGCCTTAAAGAATAAACGCTTCATTATGTATATTGGCCGTCCTTTACCCCATAAGAATCTCCCGAGGCTTATTGAGGCCTTTAGTGTCGTGCAAGCTACCGACCCAGATCTAAAGCTCGTTCTAGCCGGTAAAAAAGATGTTCTCTATTCCAAGATAGAAGATGACATAAAAAATAAGTCTATAAATAATATCGTTTTTACGGGTTTCGTTAGTGAAGGTCAACTTCGGTGGTTATACGATAACTGTCAGGCTTATGTCTTCCCGTCTTTAAGTGAAGGTTTTGGT
>Ga0182030_10028264_pt1 | contig 10031 bp, 7 predicted proteins | sample 812S3MmetaG_FD_121299 | JGI IMG/M metagenome (GOLD analysis project Ga0182030, IMG submission 121299) | Permafrost microbial communities from Stordalen Mire, Sweden - 812S3M metaG (Illumina Assembly) | ecosystem: Environmental > Terrestrial > Soil > Wetlands > Permafrost | place: Sweden... | reverse complement strand
CAAGGATCGTGGAACGCCGTCGTCGGTCCATCGGCTTTCTGCGGTAATTGGCCGGCGTAGCGAGCCATGAATTCGCTGTGATGCTCGATCGGCGGCGCTTGGCCATGCTCCAGCCAGTCGGTGGATATCGTGCGTACACAGTGCGGGCAGATCGACACGATCTTGGTCACTTTGTTTTGTTTGAGCGTCTCCAGATTTTGCTCCGCGAGCTGCTGAAACACCAGGTCGTTGCCCAGGCGTCTCGCCGGGTCCCCCGTGCATTTCTCCTTGCGAAGGACGCCGAACGTGGTTCCGAGATAGTTCATCACCTGCGCGAACGCAGTGATTATTTCGCGGCCTTTAGGATCGTATCCGCCCATGCACCCCAGCCACAGGCAATATTCCTGCGTGCCGTCGAAGATCGGGAACTGCTGTTTTTGAATAAATTTGTCGCGATCTGCCGCGCTCAGGCCAAGCGCGTTTCCGCTGCGCTCGAGCGCCAGAAACAACTTGGTCCCGTATGAGTCTTCCCATTTGCCCGTATTCACCGCGCCGCGCCGCAGCCCGACGATCATCGGCAGATGTTCGATTCCGACGGGGCATTGGAACTCGCACGCTCCACAGGTGGTGCATTGAAAGGCCGCTTCTTGCGATAGATGTTTCCCCAGGAGCGGCTCTTCCGATCCCGGACCGAACTCATTCAGGTATCCGCGAAATCCCAGTGCGATTTCCTTAGGATTGAGAATCTTTCCGGTGTTGTACGCCGGGCAATGCTCGCTGCACCGGCCGCACTCGACGCACGAGTACACCTGCAGGCTGACGATCCGCGTCAGATCTTTTCCCGTGTCGAGTCCGAAATCCTCATCGCCCTGGAGCGGCGGGATATCGGAGAACTTCCCACGGGAAATGAAAATCGTCACCGGGCTTAACAAGAGATGCAGGTGCTTGGTGTGCGGGACCAGCGGCAGGAATGCCAGCAGCGTGATCGTGTGCACCCACCAGAGGGGTTTCGCATACTCCGGGTATGCCGCGGCCGCCACGTAGGTGATCATCAGCACGAATATCAGCAGGGCAATAACCCCGGACTCTGGGGAAATCGCCCCCAGCCAGCGGGGCTGCGCCAGAAACCGCCGCAAGAACAAGCCAAGAATGGAAAGCGCGACGACAAGGCCGAAGACGCGCGCGAACCAGGCGTAGTACGTGCCGAACCAGTTGTCGAGCAGAGGGTAGCCGAGAATCTCCGCAAAATGATTCAGAGTCACCAGCCCAAAAATGCAAAATCCCCAAAAGACAAACGCGTGTGCCATGCCCGGAAGCGGACGCTCGCGGATCACTTTCGCCTGGAGTAGAACTTCCCAAACGAAATCGCGAATCCTGGGCGCGAGGGGGCGCAAGTGGAAATTCGCATCGGGCTTCGACTCGCGAATTTTGCGAATCACTCTTCCGAATCGAATCCAGAATCCCGCCGCGGCCGCGGTGAGAAGGAGAAGGAAAATAGCGACTTCGAGTCGCGAAAAGACCAGCACCACCTGAAAATGTAGCACGCGCTCATGCAAAACTAGAAGCGAACGGAGGGTTTTGCTTGCGTCATTTGGTTTCTGGGGCGGCCGGATTCATCGGATCTCATTTATGCGACCGGTTGATCGCCGCGGGCGGAGAGGTGGTCGCGCTCGACAATTTGATCACCGGGTCGCGATGGAATCTGCGGCAGTTGGAGGCGAATCCGAAGTTCAAGTTTTTCGAATTCGACGTCACGGAACCGGTCGAAGCCGCCGGGCCGTTCGATCACGTGTGGCATTTGGCGTCTCTCGCCAGCCCAAAACACTATCTGGCGCATCCGATCGTGACGCTCGAATCCGGCTCCACGGCCACGCGCAACATGCTCGCGATTGCGCATCGCGATGGAGCCCGTTTCCTGCTCACGTCGACTTCAGAATGCTACGGCGATCCGCTGCAACATCCGCAAGTGGAAACCTATTGGGGCAACGTCAATCCCGTGGGTCCGCGTTCTTGCTACGACGAGAGCAAACGCTACGCCGAGGCGATGACCATGGCCTGGCATCGAACCTACGGGGTTCGCACGAACATCGCGCGGATCTTCAACACCTACGGGCCCAGGATGGCGCTCAAAGACGGCCGCGTGGTGCCGGCGTTTCTCGATCAGGCTCTGCGCGGCGAGCCGCTCACCGTGTTCGGCGACGGTTCGCAGACGCGCAGCTTTTGCTTCGTCTCCGATCTGGTGGACGGACTGATCCGCCTCGCGTCTTCGGACGAGCGTTACCCTGTCAATCTCGGCAACCCGAAAGAATTGACCATTCTTCAGTTCGCCGAAGCGATCAATCGCCTGATGGGATCGAACCTTCCCATTGTTCGCGAGCCTCTTCCGGAGGACGATCCCAAGCAGAGACAACCGAACATCGCCAAAGCCAAAGCCGTTCTCGGGTGGGAGCCGCACGTGAACCTGGAAGATGGATTGCGAGAGACGGTCGAATATTTCCGCACCGTCCTGGCGGTCGCGCAGCCAAATTAAAATCGCTCTTGCCTCGGGCTACGTCGGGCTCTGATCGGCCGCGGTGGTCCAGATCTTCGCGGCGGCGGCGCGCCCCAATTGAACCGCCTTGCCGCCCACCCGCAGCGTCAGCGTATCGTCGTAATTCCGGGAGAGCAGTCGTAATTTCACGCCGGGGCGGATGCCCAAAGCGTCCAGATATTCAAGCAGTCCGCGATCCCGCTCAAACACGCTGGTCACACGCGCGGTGGCTTCTTCTGAAATCTCGTCGAGCGGCATCCATCCCCGTTCGCGGCGATCCTGAGGTCGATCCGTTCCGACCCGATTGCCATGCGGGCACGCTTCGCCGCTCCCCAGCTTCTCGATCAGCCTGCGTTCGAAGTCGCCTGAAACCGCATGCTCCATCTGCTCTGCTTCGTCGTGGACCTTGTACCATTCCATACCGAAAATCTCGGTCAGCATGCGCTCAATCAGGTGATGGCGGTTCAAAATTCGATTGGCGATTTCGCGGCCTTCCCGCGCGAGCGTAATTTCGCCCGAAGGACTCACGCGAATCAGCCCGTCCCGCTTCAACCGCCGGATCGCCATCGTCACGGCGGGCGCGGAAACACGCAGCCAGCGCGCGAGCGTCGCCGCAATCACCACCTCGCCTTCACTTTCGGCCTCGGCGATCGCTTTCAGGTAATTCTCTTTGGAAATGGTGATGCGCACTCAATCGAAATTGTAATATGCGAGTGCTTCGGGCGTATCGAGGAGCCGGAGATCAAGCGCCGCAGAGGGCGCTCGACAACTGTGTGATCTTGCTCCGGAACATCTCCGCGTCGGTCCCAACCGGGCAATCGATCACGCCCGCCGAGACCTGGATGGCAATGGTCCGGGAACCCCCGGATTCCTGAACCGAGTAGGTTCCCGAAAGTGTCCGCGATACTTTTTCAGAAAAAGCGATCGCGGTTGCGGGTTCCATCTCCAGGATTGCTCCGAAATTCTCTTCGCTCCACCGGCCGATCCTTCCGTCCTGGTTCACCATCGCGGAGAAGCGCTGGAGGAGCGCTTTGAGACCCGCCTCGATCAAACCTCGCTCGTGCTCGGACTCCAGCCGTCTTAGGTTTCGGAGATGGATTTCGAGGAAGCAGAATCGCTCGTTTTGCCGCACCAGTTCGTCGACGCGAGCCTCCATGGTTTGCCGGTTCCACACGTTGAACGCCGGATCGAGGGTCAGGATTTTGCGGCCGGCTTCAATCTCCTGATGCAGCAGGCGAATCTCATCGCATAGTTGCGCCACCACCAGCCGGTTACTGCGCTTCATCTGATCGACGCTCTCCGTGATGACGCGCGCGGCCGAGTGTACGCGATTGCGAAGAGTATCGAGATCGTCCGCCTGAGCAGAACTTACAAGCTCCGCCAATTCCGCTTTGAGCTGGTCTTCGTGATCGGTCCCGGCGGTGGTTACCGAATCGGCGAACGATTGCATGGCGGACGCTGCCGTCGCCAACTCCTCCCGTAGGCGCGCAAGTTGCTCCATCGAACGGTCGCGGTGATCGCGTAATTTGCCCCGAAAGGACGACTGTAGCGCCTGAATCTCCTCGGGAGATACCGCATTGCGCAATTGATCCTGCAGGCTCTCAAGGTGCCGCCGAAAGCCTTCGGCCATCGCGGGACCGACTTCGACGGCATATTGCGCCGTGGATCGAATGGCGAGCCCGTAGCACTCGGCCGTGACGCGCCGGAGTGTTTCCAAGCGGTCCAATTCATTCGCGGCTTTACGGATGGAGATCAAATTTCCGCCTCACCACCCTTATCGGAGCGGGCGGCGCGGGCTTTAACGGAACTTCATGCCTGCAAAGGTGACCACGCTCTGCGGATCGATATTCCACTGGTGGTAATCGAGCAGGGTTCCTCGCGCTCCCGGTACGGATTTCAGGAAGGTGTAGATCGGGGAGGATCCACACCACTTCAAATCATCGCGATTTTCCTGGACCTGTTCCCAGAAACCCCGCGCATCGCCGGATTCCATGCGCTCGATCCGTCCTCGATCCCGGCGCGCCACCGCTTCCATTTCATTCCGGTCCGCATGTGCGTCGAACACGTCGCCATAACGCCTGCCCATGTGCGCCATGTCGACGCCCAGCACCCACAGCAGCCTGTCGCCTTCGCGCGCCGCTAGTTCTCCCAAGGCGCCGATCATCCGGGCGGTGTGCGGCTCATCTTCAGGAGGACGGCTTTCGATCAGTCCCTTGGCGAAAGCCCCGCACAGCACCGGCACGATGCGTATTTTGGGTCCGAACAGATGTTGCAGGAAGATCACTTGAAATTCGATCGAATGCTCGACCGCGTGGCAGTAGTCCTCCATAAGTACGGTGTCGCCGGCCGCTTTCGCCAATTCATCGACGATCGCGGTGTCTGTAATCGCTTCCCCGAACGGCGTCGCGAATGCCTTGCGAGTCAGGCCGAAACGGTCCGGCTGGCCATAATGCGACGTTCCCAGAATGACGAAGGTCCGTTCGGCATCGGACGCTCCCAGCGCCGAATACGCGGCTCGATAGGATTCGACGCCGCCGAACGGGCTCACATGCGGCGCGGCGATCGCGAGAACTTTCTCCTTCGCCGCGAGGGGGGGAGCGGGCACGTACCCATGCAGATTCTCGCGCAATGCCTGCGGTTCGTCGGGGTATCCACTCCCCGCGTGCGACGGCAGACGAACCGGGCTTTCTGCAAACTCCCGGCACGCGTCATCCTTGCGGCGCGCGAAGTTTTCGTCTTCCAGAAACCCTGCGTTGCTGAGAGTGCCGGTGAGATGTGTCTCCAGTTCGCCGATCTGAAGGTCACCGGTCAGGTGGACCAGATATGCGCGAAGGTCGAGCGCGCTGCGCTGTCCGTCGAAGAATTCGAGGCACCCTACCAGAGCGGGCGGAATGATCAATGTGGCGTCGGAGAAATGCATGGGATCGCGTATGACCAGCCCAGGCTGCTCGGCAACGGGGGAGGGAAAGAAATCCAGATCGTGGCGAAGGCGGGCTAACATGGCTCGATTCCAGTGAACATCCAGCATACATGGTCGGCCTTTGTTTCTCTCCCTCCGTGCGGTTTTCCCAACCGAGCCGCGACCGGTTCTCCCCACCGAGCCGTGACGATCCAACCGAGCCGCGAGTGATCCAACCGAGCCGTGATGATCCAACCGAGCCGTGATGATCCAACCGAGCCGTGATGATCCAACCGAGCCGTGACCGGTTTCCACAACCGAGCCGTGACCGTGAGGGAGCGGTATATGGAAACGTCGAGCCGCCGAGAGGCGGCTCACATACCGAATCGTCGCTCGGCCCCGCCAACCGACCTTGCCCGCAACCGGGCGACCCTGAGAGTGTTTGTGAAAAGCGGGACAGACAGCCTTTTTCGCGACACGATCGCGCCGATAAATTCAAGAAATCTGTGCTCGCGAAACAGGTGTCAGTCCCCTTTTCACGCGCGAGATGTCCCACCACTCGCGACGATCCAACCGAGCCCGCGACCGGTTCTCCCAACCAAGCCGCGACCGGTTTTCCCAACCGAGCCGTGACGGTTTTCCACAACCGAGCCGCGACCGTGAGGGAGCGGTTATATGGGGACGTCGAGCCGCCGATAGGCGGCCCCATACCGAATCGTCGCCCGGCCCGGCCAAGCGAGCCGCCTCCATTAAGCCTTTGCCTCTGACGCAGAGAGCGGCTCTCGCCTCCACTATGTTTAGAATCGGTATTGGATCCGCAAACCGCCCGGCAGCAATATCAGATTCGTCTCGATTCCTGGCGTGCCGCCGATGAGCGAAGCCGCACGCTCCATCGTCAACTCGGCAACGCCCGCCTATTGACCGGACTCGCGGCCTTATTGATCGCGGCTCTCGCTCTGGGCGCGGGTTGGATTTCAGCGTGGTGGCTGCTTCTGCCGCTCGCTGTGTTCGTGGTTCTGGCGGTGGTGCATGATCGTGTCGACGTTCGCCGCCTCGCTTCGGTCCGCGGAGTCACCCTCTATGAGCGAGGCCTCGCCCGGATGGAGAATCGCTGGGTTGGCACGGGAAATTCCGGCGAAGCCTTTCGCGACCCCAAGCATATCTACGCGGACGATCTCGATCTGTTCGGCCGCGGATCTTTGTTTGAATTGCTTTCAACTTCGCGCACGGCCGCCGGTGACCGCGCCCTCGCAAACTGGCTGCTCGAACCGGGAACGCCCGATCAAGTGCTCGCCCGCCAGCAAGCCGTCGCCGAGCTGCAACCCCGCGTGGATCTGCGCGAAGATCTCGCGCTCATCGGCGACGATGTTCGCGGCGCGGTGGATGCCAAGACGCTGGCCGCGTGGGGAACTCGTCCCGCCGTGCAATTCTTCCCCAGCGCACGGTGGACGGCACTCGCGCTTGGCTCGGCCGCCGTCCTTGCTCTCGTTTTGTTTCTGGCCCACGTCGTGGATCTGAAACCGTTTTTCGCGGTGGTGCTCGCCGAACTCGTTTTCGGACTGCTCGTCCGTAACTCGGTGGTCCAGGTGATCGACGCCGTCTCGACTCCCGCGAATGAGCTCCGGCTGCTGGGCCTGCTGCTCGAACGTGTCGAACGCGAATCCTTCACTTCCGATGCGCTCACGGCGCTGACACAGTCCCTGAAGGTGGATCGCGCGACGGCATCCGCGCATATCCGCCACCTGGAACGGCTGGTCGAATATCTGGATTCGGCGCGGCATCATCAGTTCTTCCGCCTGATCGCGGCCGCTGTCGTGTGGATACCGCAGTTCGCCATTGCGATCGAAGCCTGGCGATCGGAATGCGGCCCGCACATCGGAATCTGGATGTCGGCGGTCGGAGAGTTTGAGGCTCTCTGTTCGCTGGCCTGCTACGCGTATGAGCAGCCGGGGACGATCTTTCCGCAACTACTCGAAAGCGGCGGTCCGATCTTTGACGCAAGCGAACTCCGGCACCCTCTGATTCCCGCCGGAGATGCAATCCCGAACGACGTCCGCCTCGATCTCGATTGCCGTTTGTGGATCGTCAGCGGATCGAACATGTCGGGCAAGAGCACGCTGCTGCGCGCGGTCGGCCTCAACACCGTGCTCGCATGGGCTGGCGCTCCCGTGACGTGCGCCAAACTCCGGGTTTCTCCGTTGCGGATCGGCGCGTCGATGCGCGCGAATGACTCGCTCGTCGATCATCGCTCGCGTTTCTACGCCGAGATCAGCCGTCTCCGTGAGATCGTCGACCTCGCGCGAGCCGGTCTGCCCACTCTGTTTCTCCTCGACGAATTGTTGAGCGGCACAAATTCTCACGACCGTCGGATCGGCGCCGACGCCCTGGTGCGCGGTTTGGTCAACCGCGGCGCGATCGGATTGGTCACCACCCATGACCTGGCGCTCGCCGCGATCACCGGCGCGCTTGGATCGCTGGCCCGCAACGTTCACTTTGAAGATCGTCTCGAAGGCGGCGAGATTCTTTTCGACTATCGGCTTCGCGAAGGTGTGGTTACGCGCAGCAACGCGCTCGAACTCATGCGCGCCGTCGGGCTCGACGTTTAACCGTGCGATCGCCTGCCCCTCCAAGGCCGGACACGATACAATGCGGGCAAGTATGAATGTGCTTGTCACAGGCGCCAATGGCGGACTCGGTACCGCGGTTGCGAAGGCTTTTCTGGACAGCGGCGCGACCGTCATTGGAGCCGCGCTCTCCTGGCCCAATCCCGTTCCCTTCGCGACGATCTCGGCCGATCTCAGTACCGGCGAGGGTTGCGACGCGATGGTGAAAGAAGCCCTGCAGCACGGTCCACTGGACGCCCTGGTCCATCTGGTCGGGGGATTCGGCGGAGGATCGCCCATTGCCGAGACCAGCGACAAAACCTGGGACGGCATGATGAATCTGAATGTGCGAACCGCGTTCTGTGCCATGCGCGCAGTCCTTAAGCCGATGACCGCGGCCAAGCGCGGACGCATCGTCGCCGTCGGGTCGCGGGCCGCCGTCGATCCCTCGCCGAATTTCGCGGCCTATGCGGTATCGAAAGCCGCGCTGGTCGCACTGGTACAGAATGCCGCGGCGGAAGGGAAGGATCTAGGGATCACCGCGAACGTCGTGTTGCCGAGCACCATCGACACGCCGCAAAACCGCAAAGCTATGCCGGATTCCGATTTCTCGCGCTGGGTTGCGCCGGAATTGATCGCACAATTGCTTGTCTATCTCACCTCCGATGCCGCGGCGGCGGTGAGCGGCGCGGTGATTCCAATTTACGGACGCGCCTGAGCAGGTGGTCGAAAACGCGGATGAATAAAAAACGCGGTGGTCTAAGAAGATGGGATCGAATAGGAACCGAGGACTAATACGATGGCACCGAAGAAGATGACCGCCGCCCAGATTTCAGCCGCAGTGTCGAAACTCAACTCCTGGACCGTTGCTCATGGCAAGCTGCATCGCGAATACCAGTTTGCCGATTTCGTGCACGCCTTCGGATTCATGGCCACGGCGGCGATTGCGATTGAAAAGAAGAATCACCATCCGGAATGGTCGAATGTCTACAATCGTGTCACCGTGGATCTATCGACCCATGATTCCGGCGGCATCACGCAAAAGGATTTCGACCTGGCCGCGATGCTCGAAACTCTCGCGATGAAGCTTCTGTGAGGGAATCGTGATGCGCCGGACCGTATTCGCGAAGCTCTCGATTGCTTTTCTATCCATCGCCATCTCGGCGCCCATCGCCTGGGCGCAGGAAGCCTATTCGGCCTCGCCCGCGCTCGATGCATTGGTTGATCAGGCCGTGCGCGACGGTTTAATTCCTGGCGCGGTCCTCGTGATCGGGCACGACGGGAAAATCCTCCATCGCAAGGCCTACGGTTACAAGACGCTGATTCCTACCCGCGAACCGATGGCCGTCGATACGATTTTCGACATCGCTTCGCTTACCAAGGTCACCGCAACCACGCCTTCGGTGATGAAGCTCTTCGAGCAGGGCAAGATTCGCATCGCGGATCCCGTCACCGCCTACCTGCCGGAATTCCAGGGCGGCAAAACCGACATCACCATCCGCGATCTGATGACGCATTTTTCCGGCCTCCGTCCGGATCTCGACCTTGAGCCTCGCTGGAGCGGCTACGACACCGGGATCCATCGCGCGTTGATCGATAAACCCGCCGCACCCCCCGGCGCGCGATTCGTGTATAGCGATATCAATTTCATCCTGATGGGCGAAATCGTACACCGGCTAAGCGGGAAGATGCTCGATCAGTTCGCCCACGACAATATTTTTGAGCCGCTGGGGATGAATGAGACGACGTTTCGTCCCGACGCGTCCCTTCGTCCCCGCATCGCCGCGACGGAACTCGATCCCGATACGGGCCAGCCATTCCGCGGAGTGGTGCACGATCCGACTTCGCGCTACATGGGCGGTGTCGCGGGGCACGCCGGGGTGTTCTCCACTGCGACGGATCTTTCCAAGCTCGCTGAAATGATGCTCGGCATGGGAACGCGTAATGGCATACGCATCCTTTCGCCGATCACCATTCGTAAGTTCACCACTCCAGCCTCGCCGCCCGATCAGCCGGTCTT
>Ga0182030_10028263_pt1 | contig 10031 bp, 9 predicted proteins | sample 812S3MmetaG_FD_121299 | JGI IMG/M metagenome (GOLD analysis project Ga0182030, IMG submission 121299) | Permafrost microbial communities from Stordalen Mire, Sweden - 812S3M metaG (Illumina Assembly) | ecosystem: Environmental > Terrestrial > Soil > Wetlands > Permafrost | place: Sweden... | reverse complement strand
GCTTTCCGTGCTTTCTGTACTTTCACTACTTTCTGTACCTTCCTCACCCTCATTGCCAAAGCCTTCCGCCATTTCTTCAGCACCGAGGTCATACTTCTCTTCTATCTCCATTATTTTATCAGCGCTTACACCTTTTATGCCATACTGGGCCGGCGCAATGCCTTCCTTACGAAGAATAAAAGGATATACCCGCCGAGAAGTCTCCTCCTTGCTGACCCCTATCAGCTCTACCTGGAATGTCCATTTTTTAGCGGGGTCGTATACGTACATAAACTTTTGGTCAGGCAGGCTCACGAGGGCAGAAACCGGTGTTTTGAGCATGGATAAGGCAGGCGCGTCTTTCTTATTTACCAATACTTCCGAATTCAATTCCCGGCCGTATGTCCACTTATCATTGCTTTCATAAAAAGAAGCCGGGTGTTTGCCATCAAATTCATAAGCCAGCATGATAGCTTTATGGAAGTCTAAAAAGGTTTGGTGGCCATGAATTTCTATATCGCGGTAGGTTTGGTCGTCATCTTCCCAATAGATCCTGAATCTTAATATCGTCATGTTTTAATATCGTTCTCCCGGTAAAAATAAGGAATGAAGTGTAGATTTGTTAATGGAAATATGAATGTGCATTCGTTAAACAGGGGTATTCATTAGAAAAAATCGCACAAAGAGCACGAAGACGAAAATTATAAATTATTGATAACCAAAAAATTATAAAAAACAGAGCGCTAAAAGTCGGCAATTTATTCCCGTGAAATTCCTCTTCCCCAGATTAAAATAAAAAATCTGCAATTATAAATATTTAATGCAAAAAGTTACTTACCTTTGCCATCCCAAATTTGACAGATCATGCCAAAAATAAAGACGCATTCGAGAGCTAAGAAAACATTCAGGGTTACAGGTACGGGTAAAATCCGCAGGTATAAGGCTTTTAAGAGCCACTTGCTGACAAAAAAATCAAAGACCCGCAAGCGCCACCTGCGTATACATGGCCTTGTGCACCCGAGCAATGCAAGATTAGTGAAACGTATGCTGGTAATGGCTTAAGAACGCCTGAATACAGGAAAAACAGAGTGCTTTTGAAATAATTTTATAAACAAACCTTAGAAATTTCGGTTTTAAGGTAATTAATTTTAGATATATGCCACGTTCCGTAAATGCAGTAGCATCACGCACGAGAAGAAAAAAAATACTGAAAGAAGCGAAAGGCTTCTACGGTAAACGCAAAAACGTATATACCGTTGCCAAAAACGTATTAGAGAAAGGCCAGGGCTACAAATTTGTAGGCCGTAAGCTAAAAAAGCGCGATTACCGCTCTTTATGGATCGTGCGTATCAATGCAGCCGTTCGTGAAGAAGGTTTGAGCTATTCACAGTTCATAGGCAAGCTTGCCGCAAAGGGTATTGACCTGAACCGCAAGGTACTTGCTGACCTGGCCATGAACGAGCCGGAATCATTCAAGAAGCTGGTAGCCGAAGTAAAATAGTCCATTAGTAAATTCTATAAATAAGATAGCCGGTACCTCAAGGTACCGGCTATCTGCATTTCAAAAAGAGTATGGGTAAGCCCAATGTTTGGGCTCAACTATTCAGTGACCGCTAGTTAGAATTTTGAACCTGTGATTGCTGTACGGTTGCATGATTTTTGTTTTCAGCCAGCCACACAGTAAGGTCTTCCTGTAGCAATTCATGCTCATCGTGTGCAGATCTGCCAATAACAATAATATCGAAGAGAAATCCTTTGTATTCCTGGTTTAGCGCGCTTTGCGCATTATTGAACAAGAAGTATAAGATCAGGAATCTTTGCTTGTTTGCCTCGTCGAATGGCGTGACGGTCACACACTCTATGATCAGATCGCTATCAGACGAAAATTTTTGCCCTACGAGGTATTGGTAGTCTTTACATAGTTGCTCTGCTTCCTGTAACGAATATGGGGCCTTTTTCATAAAATATTGTTTCACCAAGCAATATAGAATATGTAGTGCATTTAGGGAAAAAAACACCCCCTAAATAACAGCAGAATAACTTTTAGAACCAAATAACAATTCCAGCAATACGGGATTTCAAAATGTGCATAAAAAAGTAAAGCCCCAGCAGGGATGCTGAAGCCTTACTTACACCTTATGAAAAATATACCCACCACAAATATAGTACAATTTTCTTTCGATAATTGTCACAGAACAATAAATTTAAAAAAAAATCAAAAAAATATTTCCTGGAGAAAGAGTGATCAAATAATCCGGGCTGTTTTACCTAGAGACTCCCCATACCTTTTAGGTTGGCGTTGTTCAACAAAATTGATCTTTTATGCCCTGAAAATAGATTAGCGGAAGAAACCCGGACACTTGGTTTTCAGGTATTCCTTTGGATTGCCAAAAGAACGGAAATAAATGGTGGCCGTGATATTCATATAGTAAAACCAGTCATTAGACTTACTGTCGCCCCTTTGGAAGCCATAATTGGGGTTGTTATGATCCCATCCCACAACGGTATTTCCGCGGTAAGACATTTGCTTGGCAATAGCCCCTTTGTAAGCGCCTAAAGTATCGAGGTTTACGTAAGTCTTGCTGACATCATCCAGATAATCGGTATTTGTATACCGGAAGCCGACCTCAGTAGTAAGCATGATGGTTTTACCAATGAAGAACTTAAAGCCTCCACCAAATGGGAACGCCATATTTACAAGGCTGTATTCCTTACGGTCGGGATACATGGGCAACCCCTCCCCTTCTGTGCTGAGCGGACGCAGGTACACCTGGTCACCTACATCATCAATAGCATATGGATCGAAATAAAATACAGAAATACCACCAAATATGTATGGCGTTGCCTTGTGCCTCAACACTTCTATTGGTATAAAGTTAACTTCAAGCGCACCATGTACTTCAAATAAATGGGTTCCAAAACTCAGGTTGCGTGCCTTATCAACGGGTATATTACTGAGACTATCTGCTGCAGTGAGCGTAGTGTATGACGCACCCAGCCTAATTCCTACATATGGACTCAAGAAATATTTGTAAACTACACCTATCATTGGCTGATAACCATAGCTTGGAAATAGCTTTTGCTGCAAATCGCCATAATAGTTGGCAGCGCCAAAAGTGATGCCTATTTCGTGGTGTTCCTGCGCCTGGGTACAAAATGGAAGGAACAGTGCTAAAGATAGTAAGAGTCGTTTCAAGGCCTAAAATTTTGTTAAGTAACACCGAAAGATAGAAACAAATATCGGAATAATAAAACAATTTTCAGAAGCAAATTAATCAGGCATTTAAAAAATCAGGTAAATATACTATATGTAATTATAAAATAATACAAAATAAGGTGTTCCTAAATGCTATTTTTGCCTTGTTTTCAATAAAAACGGATGAATTTAATAGCAGAATTACAGGAAAGGAACCTGGTGCAGGATATAATACCCGGCACTGAAGAGCAATTGCTTAAAGAAATGACCTCAGCTTATATAGGCTTTGACCCTACGGCAGATAGCCTGCATGTGGGGAGCTTATTACCGATAACCCTGCTTATGCGCCTGCAGCGTGCCGGGCATAAGCCTTATGCACTTGTAGGCGGAGCAACGGGAATGATAGGAGACCCATCCGGGAAGTCGCAGGAGCGAAACCTGCTGGATATTGAAAGCATACAGCGAAATTGTGAAGGGATCCGTGGGCAACTAGAAAGATTTCTTGATTTCAACAGCGCTTCGCCCAATGCGGCAGTAATGGTGAATAATTATGATTGGTTTAAAGACTTTTCATTTCTGGATTTCATTCGGGATATTGGCAAGCACATCAGCGTAAACTATATGCTGGCCAAAGATTCTGTGCAAAAACGCCTGGAAACGGGTATGTCGTTCACGGAATTTACTTACCAACTGATACAGGGCTTTGACTTTTACTATTTGTTCAACCATCACCATGTGCAACTGCAGGTGGGTGGCGCCGACCAATGGGGGAATATTGTGACTGGCACAGAGCTGATCCGTAGAAAAGGAGGAGGCGACGCCTTTGCGTTTACCTGCCGACTAGTGACCAAAAGCGATGGCAGCAAATTCGGGAAGTCGGAAAGCGGAAATGTGTGGCTGGACAGGGACAAAACATCGCCCTACCAATTCTACCAGTTTTGGATGAAACTACCGGATGCTGATGCGGCCAAGCTGGCACTCGTTTTTTCTTTTAAACCGGTAGACGAGCTTAAGGCGCTTATTACTGAGCACGAACTGGCACCCCACCAGAGAAAGCTGCAAAAAGCGCTGGCAGAAGAAATGACGATACTTGTTCACAGTGAAGAGGACCTTTTATTTGCAAAACAGGCTTCGGAAATATTATTCGGGCAATCTTCGGTGGAAATATTGCGCGCTCTTAATGAACAACAATTGCTGGAAGTAATGGACGGCGTGCCGCAAGTAACCGGTTCAAAAAACCTGCTGGCAGATGGTCTTGACCTCATTAGCTTCCTTGCTGAAAGCGGCGCGTTTACCTCAAAGGGAGAAGCGAAAAAAATGCTGCAAAACGGAGGTATCAGCATTAATAAAGAAAAGGTGGCAGCGCTTGATTTTAAAATAACGGAAACTCATTTGCTGAACGGGAAATATCTGCTGATACAGAAGGGTAAATCGAACTATACACTGGCGACGTTTGAGTGAGAAATAATAGACTTGCTAATCATCGAAATTTAAATCCGCATGTCCCGTTTTCTGCGCACCTTATTACTGCTGCTTGCTTTGTTTTCAATAACACTGCCGGTATTTTTTTGCAACAGCCCAGGCAGTAAGGAGGATGACAGCAATACGCATGAAAGCTCGCTGTGGCGAAATGTATATGATACCAACGCGCATTATGTAGGTATGCAAACCTGCCGTGGATGCCATGAAAGTGTTTATGAGACATTTATACAAACGGGGATGGGGCAATCTTTTGGAATGGCGACTAAAGAAAAAACCGCAGCTGATTTCTCTCCAGCCCATGCCATAGTTTATGATTCCGCACTCGATTATTATTACAAGCCTTACTGGGACCATGACTCATTATACATCATGGAGTACCGGGTGGAAGGCAGAGATACCGTACATAAGCGCATACAGGAGGTGAATTATATTGTGGGTTCCGGGCAGCATACTAATTCTCACATCTTCAATACGAATGGTTATTTATACCAGGCGCCTATTACCTTTTACACGCAAAAGCACAGATGGGACCTAGCGCCGGGATTTGAAAAAGGGGCCAATAGCCGTTTCCAGCGGCTGATAGAGATAGAGTGCATGAGCTGCCATAATGGCTATCCTGACTTTGTGAGCAATAGCGAGAATAAGTACACTGCAATAAAAACGGGGATAGATTGTGAGCGCTGCCACGGCCCCGGCAGCCTGCATGTGCAGGAGCGGCAAAACAATACGCCTGTGGACACTTCCAAAAACCCTGATTACTCCATAGTTAATCCCCGCAGGCTGTCTACAGAGTTGCAGAATAATGTTTGCCAACGTTGCCACCTGCAAGGCATTGCCGTGCTGAATGATGGAAAGAGCTTTTTCGACTTTCATCCCGGCATGAAGCTGTCTGAAGTAATGAATGTATTTATGCCGGAGTATGAGGGTGCCCAGGACAAAATGATCATGGCATCGCATGTGGAACGGATGAAGAAAAGCCAGTGCTACCTCCAATCCGGCAAGATGAGCTGTATTACCTGTCATAACCCGCATGTAAGCGTAAAGTTCACCCCACGGGCTCAATATCTTAATGCCTGCCAGGGCTGCCATGGAAACGTAAACGGACAACACACCTGCTCAGAAGCACCTCAGGTGCGCGCCGCTAAAAACAATGACTGCGTTACCTGCCACATGCCGCACAATGGCAGCATAGATATCCCACATGTGGCTGTTACTGACCACTTCATCCGTAAGCGACCAGTGGAAGACTCTATGCAGCAAAAGATCACAGCTTTCCTGGGCCTCAAATGCTTTAATAACGATAACCCGGATGCCATTATCACTGCAAGGGGTTATATGGAGTTTTATGAACGTTATGCGCAGTCGAAGGGGTTGCTTGATTCTGCTTTATACTACCTTGGCAAACAAAATGATATAGAGACAGCGAAAAAACAAAACCGCGATTACATAAGGGTATATTACCTGCTTAATGATTTTCAAAAAGCAGTTTCGTACGCCACTCCAATACAGCCCGCGGCGATGAACGATGCCTGGACTGCCTACCGGATAGGCGAAGCATACTACCAATTACAACATCCCGACAGGGCTTTGCCCTGGTATCTCCGAGCCACTGAGGTTTGGAAATATTCATTAGACTTTGAGAACAAATATGGTATCTGCCTGCTTGCTTTAAATAAAATACCGGAAGCCCAAACTGTATTTCAATTTGTGATCGCCGAAAATCCCAACCATATCAGTGCGAATACCAACCTGGGGTATATCTACATGCAGCAAGGCAACAGCGCTATGGCTTATGACTACCTGATGCGCGCTAACCAGTTGGACCCGGATTATGAGCAAAATCTCATCAACATGGCTGTCTGGTATCATAGCAGCAACCAACCTGACAAAGCTAAAAAAAGCCTGGAGCACTTGCTGCAAAAACATCCAAGCAATGAAAGGGCAAAAGCCATGCTAACGGATCTAGGGAAGATATAAGATTTGAGAATTCACAGTTTGATTATCGTTTACAAACCTTGTTTACAATGCCGCTTTATAACGCATGGATACTGCATCCCAGTTGATCACATTCCATATTGCTTTCAGATAGTCGGGGCGCTTGTTTTGATATTTAAGGTAATAGGCATGCTCCCATACATCAATGCCCAGTATTGGGTGCCCTTTAACTTCAGCAATATCCATAAGGGGATTATCCTGGTTGGGCGTAGAGCTTACATACAATTTACGATCGTTTACCAGCAGCCAAGCCCATCCGCTGCCAAAGCGTGTAGCTCCGGCCGTACTCATTTTTTCTTTAAGTGCATCAAATGAACCAAAGGCTTCGTTAATGGCATTAGCCAGATCGCCGGTTGGCTCCCCGCCTGCATTAGGACCTAATATGGTCCAGAATAAAGTATGGTTGTAGTGACCACCACCATTGTTGCGTACTGCTGGCGGATAAGCTGAAATATTGTCCATTAGCTCTTCAAGCGTTTTACCTTCGGCATCTGTGCCGGCCAGCGCTTTGTTGAGATTGTCCACATAAGCCTGATGGTGTTTGTCATGGTGTATCTGCATAGTCAGTGCATCAATGTGCGGTTCAAGGGCATCGAATGCATAATGCAGATCAGGAAGTAAATGTGCCATAGCTATATAATTTTAGTTTTTTGTTGGTCAAAGTTAAAGTAATCGAAAATCAAAAAATCATCGCAAAACATAATGATTTGGAATAGGGGTATAATTAAAAAAAGACAACGGGCAACCTGCTGTGGCATTATTTTATCACTACTACCTGCGCCCTGTAATTAGTATTGCCTTCCGTTACTTTCACTATATAACTGCCGGGTAGCGCATTGAAATACAGATCAGTGTTTTGAGATGCTGCTTCTATATTCCTCGTTTCTATGTTTCTTCCCAGCACATCAGTTACGGTGATAACAGCCTGCCCGCTGGTTGCGGGCAATGTAACCGTAAAGGCGCCGTTTGAAGGATTAGGATACACGCTAAGTTCGCCAGCAGTGCCGGCAATGGTATTGACGGCAGCAGGTCTATTAGCATACACCACCCTGATCACATTATTATCATAGTCGGCTATGAATACCCTGGAAAGTGCGTCTGCTGCTACTCCTGTGGGAGAACTTAGTTGTGCGTCGTTCGCATTGCCACCATCCCCCTTATACCCGTTGGTTGCGGTTCCGGCAAAAGTAGAGATTACACCAGAAGGCGTTACCGAACGCACTACATTGTTACCCTGATCAGCGATATACAAATTGCCAAAACCATAAACGGAAACGCCTGAAGGATAGTGCAACATGGCCCCAGCGGCAGCCCCTCCGTCTCCGGAATAACCAGGATATCCTATACCCGCGAAAGTGCTGATGGTTTCCGCGGTATCTACTTTGCGCACTGCGTTATTCAAGTAATCGGCGATGTACACATTCCCATAAATGTCTATAGCAATACCCGCAGGGGCAGCCAGTTGTGCAGATATAGCCTGACCACCGTCGCCACTATAGCCGCCGCTGCCATTGCCGGCAAAAGTGGTAATAAAAGTGTCGATAGCATAGACTATGCGCACCACATTATTTTTCGAATCAGCAATGTATAAATTCCCTGATTGGTCAACCGCTAACCCTTCAGGGCCGTTTAAGTGCGCCAGTCTTGCAACCCCACCGTCGCCCAAATAGCCTGCTGACCCTCCGCCCACATAAGTGGATATCATACCAGAGGGGTTAACCATTCTTACAGCATTGTTACCATAATCAGCTATGTACACATTCCCGGCAATATCTGTAGTAACTCCATATGGCTGATTTAACCTGGCTGAAACTGCCTGACCTCCATCACCTTTATATCCTGCTGTATCATTGCCGGCAAACGTACTGATGACACCATAAGTGTTTACCTTCCGCACTACGTTATTGCCCTTGTCTGCAATGTATATATTACCAGCGCCATCAAAAGCGACACCTGTGCAGCTATTCAATTCCGCTAATGTTGCAAGGCCGCCGTTCCCCGTGTAACCGCCTGTTCCGGTACTTGCGCCATAGCCATTTCCGGCAAAAGTATTAATGAGCTGGGCCTGTACCGATGGAACACCAACTACAGTCGCAACCAGCAATAAGAATAAAAAAGTAGAATTTTGTTTCATAAAATTTATTGATAATATTCAGTTACCTGCTATAAAGATAAATAATAAACCAATTTAGCAAAGGATTTTTAGTAATCGTCCTATTATACGCTACTCAAATTTATTTTTAAAAAACGCTTTGGTCATCCCCCATGCTTCTTTGGCCCCCTGCGGATGGCAGGCTGGCCGATCATCGTTGAAAAAACCATGATCTGCATAAGATATTTCCACATTGATATAGTCTTTGCCTTCTTTTTTCAGGGCTTCTATAACAGTTTGGATAAATTCCGGTTTTATATGCTGGTCTTTCCCTCCCCAGAAAAGTAACTGCGGCCCGTGCAGCGTAGCAGCCCTATCTGCGATGGCGTGCATGCCACCTCCATAGAATGATACTGATGCAACAAGAGGAAGCGCACTATTGGCTATGAATGTCGCTTTGCCTCCTAAACAAAAACCGATACAGCCAATCTTATCCTTTTGAACGTTGGCCTGTGTTGCCAGCCAGTCGTAAGCGGCTTGGATATCATCAATTAATTGCTCTGTAGTAAGGGCCTGTATGTGGGGCATTACTGCTGAAAAGTCGCTGTAGCCTGACTCAAAACCGGGCGGAGCGGTGCGATGAAATAATTCGGGAGCTATGGCAACATAGCCTTCATTAGCGATTCTATCTGCTACATCGCGTATATGCTTATTGACTCCGAAAGCCTCCTGGAAAACCATAACTCCCGGAAACGGGCCTGTGCCTGCCGGCATCGCGATATAGGCGTTCATCTGTGGTGCGTCTTTTACATTAAGTGTTACTGTGTTTGACATGGTGTTTTTTTTCGGAAAATTAGAAAATAATGGCTGAATTGCCGAATGGCTCCCCGCACTAAGCGGGACAGGCAATTACTGCTTTGCTCCATCAAAGAATTACTTAACTGAAACTATACAAACTTTACATTTCTATATTGGCATCGAATGTATAGTATATAATCGCGAGCAGGGCAACCGCGAGGGATTGCCCCTACATATTCCGTAAAAGGGCAACCCCAAGGGAGTGCCCCTACATATTCCATAAAAGGGCAACCGCAAGGGATTGCCCCTACATACTGAAACTTAACTTGGAGGGAGTGAGCCATTGTCGCTCCCAATCCTTGTCTCCCCCCCTCCTATGATGAAATTGCGGAAGAAGCAGAAAGCTATTGTATGTTAGTTGTGGACTACATAAAATTAAATATTTTAAGTGATTGATCAAAAATCTAATTGGTTTTTTTAATTTTCATT
>Ga0182030_10028261_pt1 | contig 10033 bp, 8 predicted proteins | sample 812S3MmetaG_FD_121299 | JGI IMG/M metagenome (GOLD analysis project Ga0182030, IMG submission 121299) | Permafrost microbial communities from Stordalen Mire, Sweden - 812S3M metaG (Illumina Assembly) | ecosystem: Environmental > Terrestrial > Soil > Wetlands > Permafrost | place: Sweden... | reverse complement strand
GGTGAACTTTCCCCGGCAAGGGCGTGAAAGCCTTGTCCGCCCTTCTCCACGGAGCGTGACCGAACGTTCGCGGACTTAAACTTAGACGCGCGGCTCGGCTCGGGTTATCCTTCCATAATGTCTTGCCACTCTCTACCTCCGCGCGACCAACAACTAGTCCAGATTGTGAATGCGGCGCTGGCTGATTCGGCGCGGCGCAGCGGCCAATGGCTTGCCTGTAAACCGGGCTGCTCGCAATGTTGCGTGGGAGTGTTTGCCATCAACCAGCTTGACGCCGCTCGGTTGCGCACAGGAATGGCGGAGTTGGAGCAGAAAGATCCTGAACTCGCGGCGCGGATTCGCACGCGGGCGCGTGCCACGGTGGCCAAGCTTTCCCCGGACTTTCCCGGCGATCCGGCGACCGGCGTGCTCGCCGAAGCGGAGACCGACGAAGACTCGAAGCGCTGGGATGACTTCGCCAACGACGTGCCTTGTCCGGCTCTTCATCCGGAGAACGGGACGTGTGAGATCTATGAGTATCGTCCCGTACTTTGCCGGACGTTCGGCCCTCCGGTGAAGTCGGATGAGAATGAGGAAGACTTGATCGTTTGCGATTTATGCTTCAACGGCGCGACCGATGATGAAGTCGAAGCTTGTGAAATGCATCCCGATCCGGACCATCTGGAAGCCGAGCTGCTGCAGAAACTGGAAAGCTCGACCGGCGCCACAGGCGAGACGATTATCGCTTGGGTGCTGGGAACGTGATTCCCTGGTTTTGAGAAACCCATCAACCACGAAGGACACCCAAGGTTCACGAAGGAACCCAACGCGAAGGTCTTTCCTTCGTGAACCTTGGGTGTCCTTCGTGGTTGGTGGGGTGACTTGGCTCCGCGCAGGCTGAACGCCGACAGGAGGGGTCGCGCCACGCAAGCCTCTGCAACTCCTCTGTATAATCGAATGAGTTCGCAATGCTCAGAATACCCGTCTGAAAGGTGGTTTCTTTGAGTTCCCACACACACTCGCATCCCGGACAACCTCCGCAAGGGCCGCAGCCTTTGCCTGGAGTGGATTCGATTATCGCCGTCGGCTCGGGCAAGGGCGGAGTGGGCAAAACCACGCTCTCGGTTAACTTGGCTGTTGCGCTGGTCCAGTTGGGGTATAGGGTTGGCCTGCTCGATGCCGACGTATATGGCCCCAACGTCCCGCTGATGCTGGGGGCGAATGCGCAGCCGCAGGCGAATCCAGACGGCAAGATTGATCCCGTTCAAATTCACGGGCTGAAAGTGATTTCGGTGGGTTTTCTCAATCCGGGAGACAAGCCGGTGATCTGGCGCGGGCCGATGTTGCATTCCATCATCCGGCAATTTCTGGGGTCCGTGCAGTGGGGCGATCTGGACTATCTGGTGGTGGATTTACCGCCGGGCACGGGCGACGTAGCGCTGTCGCTCATTCAGACCGTGCCGTTAACCGGTGCCGTGGTTGTTTCTACGCCTTCCGACGTTGCGCTGCAGGATGCGCGCAAGGCCATCGAAATGTTCCGCCAGATGAAGGTAGATTTGGTCGGCATGGTCGAGAATATGAGCTATTTCATCTGCCCTCATTGCCAGCACGAGGTAGATATCTTTTCGCGCGGCGGGGCGGAGAAGACAGCGCAGCAGTTCGGCGTGCCGTTCCTGGGGAACATTGCGCTTGATCCGGAGTTGCGCAAGGCAGGAGACACGGGCAAGCCGGCCGTGCTCGAAGGAGAAAATTCTCCGCATGCCAAGTCGTTATACGAGTTTGCCCGTAAGGTGATAGCGCGGGTCGAAGAGATCAAGGCCAGCGCGCCGCAAGAAGGCGTGATTCAGATCCAGTAGGTCCGGATGCGTCCGGAAATTCGTGAAGTAATAAGGTTAAATCGCTTTCGGGATCGATTCCGGAGCAAAATTAGCATTCTCCAGCCCAGAGTGCCAACCCTTGACAGGGGGAGGGGGCATTCCTAGAATCAAAGATGAACCTGCCGGCAGCTTATTCGTAAGATAATGAATCTAAAATCATTACCTAGGAGAAGCGAGAAGAGAAATCTTTCGGCGGGCGGAAAGCAGTATGTAGTATAAGGAGCTTCATGCCGGGCGGAGCACCCATTGGCGAGCGGGAGCGCGAGATCCTTACGGCGATCGTGGAGACCTTTATTGCCACGGGAGAGCCGGTAGGGTCGCGCACGCTTTCGCGTTCCAACCGCGAAGGGCTGAGCCCGGCCACCATCCGCAATGTGATGGCGGACTTGGTGGACGCGGGATTTTTGGAGCAACCCCACACTTCCGCGGGACGGGTTCCGAGTTCTGAGGCCTACCGTTACTACGTGGAGCAGCTCACCGGCAAGGCGCGGTTGTCGCATACGGACGAGGACATCATCCACGATTCGCTGCACGGTATCACCGATGTGCAGGAATTCATGGAACGCACTTCGCACGTGCTGTCGCTCATCTCACGGAATGTAGGTGTAGCGGTGGCGATGGCCGGGCCTAAGAACGCGCTGGAGCACGTGTACTTTTCGCGGCTGGGAGATCAGAAGGTTTTGGCGGTGGTGGTAACCAAGTCAGGCCTGGTGCGAGATCGGGTGCTGCGAATGGACCTGCCGCAGACGGAACTGGATGAGGCGGCAAACTTTATCAATGCGAATTTTCGCGGCTGGACCATGGAAGCCATGCGCTCCGAGCTGGCGCGGCGGCTGGAGCAGGAGCGCAGCGAATATGACCGGCTGATGGCGTCGCTCGAGCAGTTGTACCGGCAAGGGGCTTTGACCAGCGAAGAAGGGGTTGAAGCAGTGTTTGTCGAAGGCGCATCTAATTTAGTTACGAATGACCAAGATCGCCAGCGGCTACGCGAGTTGCTGAAGACGCTGGAAGAGAAGCAGAAGATTGTCGAGCTGCTGGGGGCATATCTCGATGCCAAGCAGGAAGCGGTGCGGGTAGTCATCGGGCTGGATGAAACGCTGCCTTCGATGCAAAATTTCGTGCTCATCGGCGCCCCGGCGCGCGTGGGCGGAGAAGTGATGGGATCGCTTGCGGTGATCGGGCCAACTCGGATTGATTACCAGCACACCATGACGGCGGTGTCCTACATTGCGCGGTTGTTTGACAGGATTCTCAACGAATCGGATTAGTGAGCGGTTCTATGGCAAGAGGGAACGGAAAACCGGAGATGGACCCAATTCTGGATGCGGAGCACGAGTTGCCGGCATCGGATGACCTGAGTGAGCAAGGCACGTCCGCGGAAACTGCGGTCGCAGGTAAGCCGAGCGGGCATGATGCCGAAGTGCAAAAGCTGAAAGCGGAGCGCGACACGCTGCTGGACCGCTTGGCACGCTTGCAGGCCGAGTTTGAAAACGCACGCAAGCGGGGGGTACGGGAGCAGCAGGAGTTCCGCGAGTTTGCGGTGGCGGACGCGATCAAAGCACTCCTGCCAGTACTCGATAGCTTTGACCGTGCGCTGCAAGTGGCGCCAGCGGCGCAGTCGGATTTGCGCAGCGGGGTGGAGTTGATCCACAAGCAGCTGCACGATGCGCTGCAGAAGCTGGGAGTGCGCCCGGTTCCGGCTCAGGGGGAGCAATTCGATCCACACCTGCACGAAGCCGTTGAAATGGTGGACACGACCAAGGCCGCCGATCATGAGATTCTGGAAGAACTGCAGCGCGGCTATAAATTGAAGGAACGGCTGCTGCGTCCGGCGATGGTGAGGGTCGCACGCAATCCCAAGCATTAAGCCAAACGAAGTTCCAAGAAATTTAGAAGGACCATTCTGGCCAGCAACGTAAAACGCGACTACTACGAAATTCTGGGCGTGGCGCGCGGCGCCACTGAGCCCGAGATCAAGAGCGCTTACCGCAAGCTGGCGTTACAGTTTCATCCGGACCGCAATCCGAACAATCCCGACGCGGAAGAAAAGTTCAAAGAAGCAAGCGAAGCTTACGCCATCCTGGCCGATAGCGATAAGCGCGCCATGTACGACCGTTTTGGCCATGCGGGCGTGAGCAGCGGGGCAGGAGCGGGCGGCTTCGATAGCTCCCCGTTTCAGGATTTCGGCGACATTTTCGGCGACTTCTTTGGCTTCGGAGAGATGTTTGGCCAAGGCGGACGAGGCCGCACCCGGGCGCAACGCGGCGCCGATCTGCGCGAGGACCTGACCCTGGAATTCGAGGAAGCGGTTTTTGGCACCGAGAGTGAAGTAACGGTGCGCCGCCACGAAGCTTGCGAAACATGTCATGGCTCGGGCACCGCCGAGGGCAAGGCTCCAGCAGCCTGCCGGGCCTGCGGCGGACGCGGGCAAGTACGCTATCAGCAAGGTTTTTTTAGTATTGCGCGAACTTGTCCTACTTGTCAGGGAGCCGGCATGGTAATCACCGATCCTTGCCTCAAGTGCAAAGGCGCGGGAAGAAGCCTGCGGCAAAGAACGGTGGAGGCCAAGGTTCCCGCGGGCGTCGAGGACGGTACGCGCATCCGCTATGCCGGCTTGGGAGAGAGCGGGCTGCATGGCGGGCCGGCTGGTGACCTCTACATCGTGCTGCACGTGAAGGAGCATCCCTTTTTTGAGCGGGAAGGGAACGACCTGCACTGCGTGATTCCAGTCTCGTTTGCCCAAGCGGCGCTGGGGACGGAGATTGAAGTCCCCACGCTGGAGGGCCCGCATGCGCTGAAAGTGCCGGAAGGAACCCAGTCGGGCACGGCTTTTCGCATTCGAAGCAAGGGCGTGCCGGTACTCAATGGTCGTGGTAAGGGGGATTTGTTCGTCGAGGTTCGGGTACAAACTCCGGGCAAGCTGACCAAGCGTCAGCGCGAGTTGCTGGAAGAGTTGGGAGGAATGAACCCGGTCGAAAATAAGCCGCAGCGCCGCAGCCTGTTGGGTAAAGTGAAGGATATGTTTGTGTAATTAGGCCTGGGACTTCCTACATGAGATGTGATAGCGGTGAACCTTTCGTACAATGGCGTCATGACGAATCACGAGGTCTTCACGCACAGCGATTCCGATTTGTCCTCAGTGCTCGAAGAGCTTCGCCGCCGCGAGCCGATTTTTCACACTCCGGAATTCGGCACCACACTTGCTGACTTCGAAAAAGCTACAGCGCCCGAATATTGGGAAGTTGGCGCATCTGGTCGGCGCTACAGCCGCCAGTTCATCCTCCGCACTTTGCAGCAGAATCCGCCCAGCAACGCCGCTTCTGTAGGCTGGCAAAGCCACGACCACGGGCTTCGTCGCCTTGGCCCTGACACTTACCTCTTTACGTACACACTGCGCCAGGCGGAGCGTCTCACCCGTCGCGCCACCATTTGGCGGACAACGTCTGAGGACTGGCGCATTCTCTATCATCAGGGCACGATCGTCTCTGCTGAAGAGGACGACGCGCTCCCCAGTTAGTTGTCTTGAGAAGAAATATTGAGATTTGCTCGCGATGCGGAACGCTGCAAAGCGCCCGTCGGGAAAGTGGAGACTGTTTGGCGCTGTTCGTTAGGTCGCGTCCAAGCTACAAATAAGTTGTTTCTCTCTTAGGTTCCAGTAGTATTCCATTTGTCTTTATTTATCCCTCCTAGTTGCAGTAAGTTCCATCTTATGACCCGCCGCCGCTGGATCGCCGACGAAGTTTCGGGCAACCGCGCCGCTTTGGTCGGTTCTCATGCGGAGCATCTTGTCCGCGTGCTGCGAGCGCGGGTGGGGCAGGAATTTGACGTCGGCATAGGGGCTGGAGTACGCCGCGGCCGCGTGGTCAACATTGCCGACGAACGAGTGGAGTTCGAACTGGGCGCCGAAGTTCCAGTGGCCGCTCCGCTCCGGGTGACCGTTGTTCTTTCCATTTTTAAGTTTGACCGCATGGCCTGGGCGATTGAGAAGTGCACGGAACTGGGAGCCACACGCATCATTCCGATGATCGCCCGCCGCACCCAGGTCCATTTGGCGGACGCTGCGCCGAAGCGCGCGGAACGCTGGCAGAAACTCGCGCGGCAGGCGGCCGAGCAGGCGCGGCGAATTGCGCCGCCGGAAATTTCTCAGACTATGAACTTGAAGGAAGCGGTGTTACTGCCTGGGGCTACGCGCATCGTGCTGGCGGAGGTCGAGGAGGAGATGCCGCTGAAGAAAGCTCTGCGTCCGCATTCCTCAGATGGTGAGATCGTGCTTGCCTTTGGGCCCGAAGGTGGCTGGACGGAATACGAATTCGATCTTTTCCGCAAGACGGGCTGGATTCTGGCTTCCCTAGGAAACACCATCCTGCGCGCTGAGACGGCGGCGATCGCGGCGCTGGCGGTGGCGATGTCGGAGCTGCAGTGACCAGTTTGTATTGGGGGCAGCATCCTCTGCTTAACCACGAAGGACACAAAGGTACACGAAGGAAATCCCAGATACCAAGACCTTCGTGAAACTTCGTGTCCTTGGTGGTTTGCGGCTTGTCCTTGGCGCATGTGAAACCCACTACCGATCAGTCCTGGCCCCAAATATCCTCAGCCATCTCTGGTAAGCTCCTCTGCAATGGCAGTTTCTGAGTTGGCCTCCTCACCTCGCGGGTTCGAGCCCGACGAGCGCCAGCGCGAAGCGATCGAACATGTGAGTGGTCCGATGCTGGTCGTGGCCGGCGCTGGCACTGGGAAGACGACCGTTCTTACCCGGCGCATTGCCCGACTCGTTGGCGAAGGCCATGCCCGTCCGGATGAAATTCTTGCCGTCACCTATACCAAGAATGCCGCCGAGGAGATGAGCGAGCGCGTTCGGCGCGAGCTCAAGGGCACGAACCTCGCCGGACTACAGGTCCGCACCTTCCATGACTACTGCAATCAGCTCCTGACTCGCAATGGCAAGCAGTTCGGCGTCCTCGACGAGAAAGACCTGTGGATTTTTCTGCGCCGGCGCATTCGCGAACTGCGCCTGAAACATTTCGTGCGGGCGGCGGACTTGGGCAAGTTCCTCAACGACCTGCTTGATTTCATGCGCCGCTGCCAGGATGAACTGGTAGGTCCTGAGAAGTATGCCGACTATGTGCGGCGGCTGGAGCGCGGCGAGCTGCCTCTTCCCCGGGTGAGCAAGAAGAAAGACGCCGACGCCCTGACGGATGGAGAAGTGCTCAGCCGCTGCCAGGAGATTGCTCAGGTGTTTACATCCGTAGAGCGAATGCTGCGGGAAGAGAACCTGGGCACCTTCGGCCACATGATCAGCGGCGCTTACGAACTGCTGCAAGACCCCCAGAAGCTGGAGAAAGCCCAGGCACACAGTCGCTTCATCCTGGTGGACGAATTTCAGGACGCCAATTACGCCCAGGTCAAGATTCTGCGAATGCTGGCGGGGGAGCCGCGCAACGTTTTTGCGGTTGGCGATCCCGACCAGGCGATCTATCAATTTCGCGGCGCTTCCAGCGCTGCCTTTGGACTCTTTCAGCGCCATTTTCCCGGCACGAAACTGGTGAAGCTGGAAAAGAACCGCCGTTCGACAACTGCGATCCTGCGGTCCGCATTCGCAGTCATCGAGAAGAATCCAGAGGCTTTTGCGGGCGAGGGGCTGGCTTTCCCCACCAAGCGCGCACCGTTAGTCTCAGCTCGCGACGAAGATGGCCTGCGGGAAGGGAAGCAGCCGGTGCACCTTCCCACCGAAGCGGTTATTTCCGTGGGCAAGGAAGTGGAGAGCATGGACGTGGTGGCCGCCATCCGGCAGCGCCGCCGCGAGTCGCGCTGCAAATGGGAGCAGATTGCCGTTCTCTATCGCCTGCACAACCATCGAGACAAAGTGGCTGAGGAGCTGGCGGCGCAGGGCATTCCATTTTCCATCGAAAACATGGATGTGATGGACACCCCCGAGGTCCGCGACCTGTTTGGCTGTCTCGGCGCCATTGTTTCGGAGCGGGACGGCGCCAGCCTCTTTCGAGTTGCCGCCCTGCCGCAGTTTGCGATTGATCCGGACAGATTGCGGGCGGGCATGAAGTCGCTGCCCAGGAACTCCGACCAAAATGCCGGGGTGGCCACAGTGCTTGGCCTGATCGAGGGTGGCCCAGCGGTGCTGAACGCCCTGCAGCAGGCCCGTGAGGAGATTGTCCGGGTAAGCGCCAAGAGCCGCACCACTGCGGAGATCATCGTCCGCCGCTTCGGGTTCGATGCTGCCTCGCGTCCGCTAATGGCAGTTCTCGATTTTATCGGTGCGTGGGAAGAGAAGGCGATCACCAAGACGAAAGAACCGGCCGAACTGCTGGAATATCTGGAGTACTTTCGCGAAGCTAGCGGCACCATTCCCATGACGTCGCGGGAGGAAGATGCGGTGGCATTGATGACCGCACACACCGCCAAGGGCTTGGAGTGGGATCACGTCTTCATCCTGCGCGCCACTTCCGGCTCATTCCCCTGGTCTTACAAGTCGCCGCTGTTTGAGTTTCCCGCCGAACTGCGGGAGGACGATTCCATCTCGCACAATGACGGTCAAACCTTGCACGAGCAAGAGGAGCGCCGCTTGTTCTACGTTGCGATGACTCGGGCCCGTGATTCGCTTGCCATGTACGCGCAGCAAGGCCGGGGGAAGAAAGACCCCACCCCGCCCGGTTACCTGCGCGAGTTGCTGGCGAACTCTGGCATCCGCCAGTGGTTTCGCAGGCGGGAGGCCCAGGCGTTTGCGGGAGATCTTTTTGCAGCGGCTGCGGTCGCGCTGCCACTGGCCTCGCGAGCCAGCCAGTGGTTACAGATGCCGCCGGCCTCCAATCTGAACGACCGCCTCAGCGCTACCGCGGTCGAGATCTACGAGACTTGTCCTCTGCGGTTCAAGCTGGAGCGGGAGTGGAGAATCCCGCGCGATGTCCCCGCCGCCTTGCAGTATGGCGCGGCCATGCATCGGGTGCTGAAAACTTACTATGACGCCGTCCGGCTGCAACGTCCGATGGCTGATGAAGAACTGATTCGTGTATTTTGCGATGATCTTGCTCGGGCAGGGATCCAGGACCGCTACCAGCATGAACTGTACGAAAAACAGGGCATCGAGCAGCTACGAGAGTTTCTGAACCAATGCAGAAGTCATCCCGTGCCAGAAGTTTTGCACAGCGAAGAGTGGTTTGAGATGTCGGTGGGCGACGCCACCGTCATGGGACGCATTGACCGGATGGATCGGATGGGCGATGGGCGGATCGTGGTCACCGATTACAAGACGGGCAAGCCCAAGTCCCAAGAGGACGCCGACAAGAGCCTGCAGCTTTCTATCTATGCCCTGGCTGCCCGCGCAAAGTGGGGATACGACGTGGATGCGCTGGTCCTCTATAACCTGGAGGAGAACGCTCCCGTGATTACCCGCCGTAGCGATTCGCAACTGGAAGAAGCGAGGCTCACCGTCGAAGATGTCGCGCAGCAGATTGCCGCCGGAGACTTTCGGGCGAAGACGGGCTTCCATTGCAACTTCTGCCCGTATCAGAATCTGTGTCCGGCGACGGAGAAGCGCCCGTTTGTGGTGCGAGACGAGAGAACCGCAGAGCCGGCCGGATCGAAGAGACGGGGAAAAGCTTGACGACGTGCGGCAGGTGAAAGCAGCGCGCGGCGGGCGCTGAATGGTTCGCCGCAAAAACTTAGGGGACGCTTTTCGCGTCCCCTCTTGTTTTTGCCTAATGGCGAAGAGTTAGTGTTTCTTTTTCTTCTTCGCGGCTTTCTTCTTGGTTGCCATGGATCTATTCTCCCTTCCATTGTTCATGGATGATGCAACGGTATTTTGTTGCGACTGATTGAATGTATAGAGTTAATAAAAAATGAAGTCAAGAAAAAAATGATGTATCGGTGCGCATCTGACCGATGCACTAAAGTCATACCGATGATCCTGAGACGGATTTCTTGTCACGCCGAAGCATTGCGATGGTGTTTTGCGAAAACAATGTTACTGAATTCCCGCCACGCTATGTTGGCGGCTGGGAAAAAGTGACGCGCCGCGATCGTCCATGAAAGTCTGGCGACCCGCAGAATTTTCGACTGCAAAGTCCGCGCGGAACTATAATTTGCGTGCATGTAAAATCATCGCGGAGGCACGTCAATGGCTGCTTTGGACGAGGTTGTCATCATCTCCGCTTGTCGCACTG
>Ga0182030_10028260_pt1 | contig 10033 bp, 10 predicted proteins | sample 812S3MmetaG_FD_121299 | JGI IMG/M metagenome (GOLD analysis project Ga0182030, IMG submission 121299) | Permafrost microbial communities from Stordalen Mire, Sweden - 812S3M metaG (Illumina Assembly) | ecosystem: Environmental > Terrestrial > Soil > Wetlands > Permafrost | place: Sweden... | reverse complement strand
CATTTTTCTAGGAGTTCGGGAAGTGGGGGATGTCTCAAGAGCATGCAAACAGATCGTCCGCTTGTCTTCGTGTCTCAGCTCCTGAAACACATCCCAACTCCGGAGCTCTCATCAAACAAAACATATTTCTAATATGCTAATTTGATGATAGGTTTCCAATCGAAATGGTATGATTTAGAGACCTTCCCCAGACACCTCATGCGTGATTGCAAGAGTCGGAGAAAGGGTGTGTTGATGCACAGCAAATTAATGCTCGTGCGAGAGCAAGAGCTACCGTCGTTATCAGACCATAAGCAGATCGTTTGGGCATATGTTGGGAGTGCGAATCTTTCAGAGAGCGCTTGGTAAGTTCGGTTACTTTTCATTTAGATTTTCTGCATGAACGGGGTGGCCGAAACTCCTCGTGTGTCCCCAAGGATGTTCCCTCGAATTTTGTATCAATCGACTCCGTGCACTACCCGCTGCCATTTCCTCCAACATAGATCTATCTTCCATCCGCTTTCTTTCATGCAGTCCAAGCGCTAAAGGCAGTTCCTTTGTGTTTGCATTGTTGTTGATATTCTGTATCGTTTCTCGGCAGACTATCCCCGATCATAGCCTGCCCTCATTATTTACTTCTACAAATTCTAACTACTGGCGGAATCATATAGGGGCCGTTTGGTGCGAGATAAATCTACCAAAGAGCCGAAACTCGTTTGTCGCAAGTAAACATCCCTCTGGAAAAGCATGTAAGGCGATTACTGATGATGTAGTTGGGAGTGCGGGGTTATAATACCAGCGCCAGATGTAGCAGCACCGGACTCTGAAGCTAAGCTATCATCAGAGAGTGGCAAAGCTCAATCTGGCTTCGAGGTCTTCCACAAGATACTACCTGTTCCTATCACTTACCCTGGACAGAAGTATGGGGACAAGAGACCCTGGTTCTACGGCGAGCACTGAAGCTTTAAATGCTCGAGTCAATTCTGAGCATTCCCTATAAACGTCCACATCTAGAAGAAGACAGGAAGAATGTGATAAGACTCATCTTCGTCAGCGCTGGGGACTACCTAAACGAAAACATCATTTCGTAGTCGAGAACGTCAAAATGCCGTGTCTGTTTTGTGAAATCTCGTGGTTTATCGGCCATCAGTCGTATTCTTGATAACCAAAATGTATGAAAAATATTGCTTGTTGTGTATACCAATTGAGGACTGGAGGTCGACACAACTATCCTTATCCAATCGCTTCATTGCTCCAATGTTCATCATGGCCCCGCAGGATCATGATTCAAGAACCACAAAGTTATGCAGCGCTTTCACCTCCCCGGGACCTGGGGCCCAGGACCTGGGGTGTATTCTCACAGGAGAACATATAATTTTGCCAGCGTCCCACGAATGTTCGAGCAGAGGAGAAACCCATTTTCCTTTTTTTTCCCCGCAGGGACCATACTGACTCAGGAGCGAGATCAAAGTGGTTCAGGGGCCTAGACCCCGAAGACCATGGATGCCCCAGCGACCTATCTAACTAACCAGAGCCGGTAGATCAAAAGTCGGCGTATCTACCGGTCTCCGACGTTGTCTCATCAATCGTCATTGCATGTCACAAAACCATTGACCACATAAGCCGAGAAGCAAAGGAAGGTGGAGGAGTATGTGTGTAAATCCTACTGCACACCTCGTTGTACAGGGTTATCCGATGAGTCCTCTGAGCAGCGATTTTGTTTGAAAATGGATCCATGGTCCATGATCCATGGTCTAGATCTAGGCGAGCGTTTGGCTTGGCCTGCAGGCCGCTATGTATGAAGTGTGGTCCATTGCGTACCTAGGGGAAGAGATCCCGCGAACTGGGACTGGCTGATATTATTTGACCAAATGCTGAAAAAACCTCACAAGCCCAGACAACGCGAACACGACATCACTTCAATATCCTCGCAGCTTTGATCTGGCTGAGGATAGCGCCGAACGATAAGCGCACCTGGGATCGGGCTTGTGGTGTAGCGCAGTCGAAAGCATGGAGGTCGTGCTGGTAAATGAGCAGGAAAGTACGTGGAATCTTGGGGGCAAAGAAAATCCGAGGGGAAAGCTTCTAGAACAGAAAACCTTAGGGGGAACTCGTTCTTTTATTAGTTTGTCTTGGGGAGAAAAGTCTATCACTGGTAGCGAAATACCCAAAGTACCCAATGTACCCAAAGTATCCAAAGCTCGCCCGCGCAACAAGGGTCCACGACAGAGTTTGACGACCTCAACATGACAGACGGAGTATTCCACCACTATAGTTTCTATAATTTCTATAATTTGGCTGATGGAGTGTGGAATCGTGAACCCCAACTTCTCTTTTGATTGACTTTCTTGATGGCAGTTTGGTGCGCGGGTATTCCACCGGACGTGACTCGCCGTTGTCCCCAAAAATTCAATGCCCAGACCAAATCCCCCCCTTTCTTTCAAGCCCTTGGATAGAGTGCTGGATAAGGATGGTGGCATTCCTGACACAAGCTTCGATTCGTACCGAGGTTTCGCGCCTTCATCGCCTTACGAGCTACGAATAACAGGAAACGATGAGGAGCATCGATTCTCTGGACTTGGCCTTCACATCGGGCATTGACGGCGATGGAATCGACACCGTACTAGTACACAACCACCAACGGACACGGCAGAGTGGGGACATGGGGCACCGCCGTTGTTGATCGCCAGGGGAGAGGTGATCTGCAGGACATGCTGGAGGACTTCAAGCGCCAACAACGGTGCCCGGAGAGTCAGGCTGTCCGTATTCGAGTTCACCCAAGGCCTGTAATCTCCACAGCGGCAGAAAAAGTACAACTCTTGGCGAGCGTTCCAGCGTTCCAGCGTTCCAGCGTTCCAGATTTTAAAACTGATACTGCAGTTGCCCCTCCCCGGCATCCTCCACGGCATACACCCACTTGCGCGCCCTCTCCACTCAACTTGCGTGGACTGTGGACGCAGGAATCGTTGGGGAAAACCCAGTTCCTCCATTGTTGCACTACGGCGTCTTTTTATTCCTCTAATCGCAATGCCCAATGCCCAACGCCCGAGCGTAAACGCATTGTGGGCATCGTGGGATTTGCAGGGACCCTGGGTAGTGGGCTGCTAGATTCACAAAGGGTTGGCTCCCCCCTAAGATACAACGCTATCTTAGTTATTACAGCGCGGTTGAAATTTACATCTCACAACCCTGCGGCATTGGATGTCAATCATCGCCGTCTTCCTCTTTTAAGAAAAGTGTTATGGTTGTTGAGATGCCTTCGGGGACTTCGGGGCCTCCCTGGGTAGGTCTAGGGATGCCTCATCATGGAGAATGATGAGCGTCCCCGACCTGCGCGAGCTTCCTGCTTCCTCTTCTCTCGAATCGAGCTGGTATTAATTCCTTGGCTAACTTTCACTCCATTATTCGATCCCAGGTACAGCTTCCCTGCCTTACCTGCACCAGTACGCGCCACACTAAACACATTTGCTCCCTTTACAGCATCGGCCATCTTGATCTTAGAATGCTCGAACATCTCAAGAAGCTGCCGCATGATCCAGCTTACGGTAGTCGCCGTCCCCGTCGCCTGCGAGATATCTAAACTTGTGTGCCTCCTCCCTAGACTGTTCACACAGGGTCTTCCCCTTGGGTAATCCCCCCTCCCCTCCCCGCAAACCTGGCTCATCACCTACAGAACTAGCTCTAGCATTGGGTAAGTAAACTTTCAAAAGGTCTCCCCGTGCACTTTCACACTTTTCGCTTTCTGAAACTTCCTCGGAAGATACATAACCTTTCACTTTTGTTTTACCAACCATATACTTTCGAAGACCCACAAGACATCTTTCAGCGTTGCGAGTTATTGTGCATTCACTACCCGATTCAAGGGTCCCTTCCCTCTGTAGTCGAGCTCAGCACTTTCGCCTTGCAGCGCCTCTTGGCAGATTCAAAACGGAAGGCGCCTTCACATCGATACCCTTGCCTTGCGGCTCACCTTCTGTTATCCACCTTCCTCAGCATAACTGCCGGATTACATATGCTCCTCCCTCGGACTGCACGGTCGAAGAAACCTTCGGCTCATCCCTTCCTTGGACCACATTGTTCTCAAAAGCGCGAGGCTGGATGGCATAAGGAATAAACATATCGCTCTCGTCCCCTGTATCGACCACCAAAGACGGGATAAAACCAGTTCTGATCATTTCAGGTCGGGCTGTCTTGGATTTCGTCAGTCGAAAGCTTGATATAGTTTATTGCTCCCAGCATCCGTCACAACAGACTTGGTTGAAATATCGCCTTTCCACTTCAGGGCACATCTCCGATTTCGTCTGATACCCAACATTTTAAAACCCACCTCAATCCTTCCAGTGGCTTGTTCACCAGCTACAGGATGGGTTCTTCGTCGCCACTTTCGCCAACTTTCTATGGCCATATTGCTTCAACTCAAGACGCCTTACTGCTCTTTGAAGCCTGCCTTAGCGGTGCTCTCAATCATGTAGCTCGCCGTCCACATGATCGCGAACGAGCCAGCCTAATCAAAAGCGGAAATGTTTTCATCTATGAGGAGCACTCTTCTGGCATCAAGCGATGGACAGATGGTGTGCCATGGAGTCCAAGTAGAATATTGGGTAACTTTCTGGTCTACCGCGAACTCGAGCGGCCATTTCCCCCTGGTGAAAAGAAGAGGGCCATGAAGCGAAGCAAGCGATCACCTGGCATTAGCAAAGCACCGGAACTATATGGAGGGCTGAGCAATGGAATGAGCAATGGATACAATGCAGCTTCAATGGCCTCTTCAAATTTCGAGTCAACGAATACTAGCAGCTCGTTGAGCAAGGAGACAGAACGCTCTCTCATTGGGTCTCTCGTTGATTCGTATGGCTTCAAAGAGGAAGGTCTAGTCAAAAAGACTGTGAGCGTCACAGTTGGAGGAGTTTCACACCACTTGGTCTCATACTATACCGTCGCCGACGTCATGAACAATAAATTCAATGCCCCAACAAAGGATCCTCGATTCCAGCACATTACACCTCGCCCCGATCTGATCACAAAACAGAATTTTAGAACACCAATCGATGAAGTTGACACCCTTGATCGGATGGAAGATCGATCTGTCTACGGTGCTTACTCATATGCTAGAAATGGGTATGAAATGACAAACCAGAGTATTGCCCAGCGGACCATGTCATTACCAACACCAACAGTCTCCTACGCGAATAATTCGAATCTATTCAATAACTACAGTCTTGGCGGCAGTCCTTCCGTTTACAGCGATGGCTTTTCCTCGGGAAGTTCGGGCCATGGTTTCAATAGCCAATTTGTCCCACCCCCTGGAATTTATCCAGCTCTGAAGGTTGAGAACCACGAACTCGGAGGTTACAGACAACAACGCTATAATTCAGTTGTTGGCATCAATCTAGAAAACGACCGATCCCAGTTGCCGTCATCCAGCGCCAATTTTACCCGACGTCCTTCGAATTTTGGTCAGGGTAGCTCTATTGATTCCGGCATCTCGAGGATGTCTTCAGGATCTATAGACTCGAAGCTTCTGAGTGACTCAGGCTACTCTTCCCAGGGGTTTTATGGCGGCCTCAAAGATGCATCCAACGCCCTCCACAGCTATGCCTCTCGAAGATCCTTACCAACGCCCAATATGCAGCAAGCTTATGAGAGAGGACCTGCCCATCCCTATGCCAATATGGAAAACTCGACGGCGAAAGAGAACATGTGGCCAATTGGCAACGCGAGTGCAGGACATGGCCATTACATGGCTCCACAACAACAGTGGACAAGTACCGGAATATCTTAGTGAAAGTGGTGAAGGATGACGATATTTTCCATCCCATCGATGTGTTTTGAATTTTTGCCACCGCGAGGCATATGGGCCTGCTGATTCTTTCGAGCTAGCATGCATATGTGCTTGGATGGATCGGGCGTGTGGCGTGTGGCATGGCACGGACGGTATTACGAATAGAAAAGTCATCAACATACCCTTGAGATCGCGTTACCAGCGGTTTCTTTAATCTAATATCATTCATTGGCGTAAAGGTGGGTTGCGGGAGCGTGGTTAAATGCATTGCTTGCGCATTCAGGGGTATCAGTAAAGAGCCATATGTAGGCCTGCCTTATGACACAAGGTATGAAACATCGATGTATTGTATGATAATTATGTCAAATACCATCCTATTGACTTATATTATCTCTGAGCATGGGTACATCAGACAAACGCACCCTCGATTTACCGTGACATGATCTCCCGATTGATAATTGATGCCCCATACTTGTATGCTGGATACTATGGACTACCTAACTATTTCCCGTCCACTATCTAATAGCTACAATTTTATTCTCGACATATTCAGCATCTCACTGATGGATGGAGATATTGATTGCAAGGTTAGACCCCAGCATCTTGGTGGGACTTTTGCTCCCCATGTCCTTTCCAGAAAGTTGTCGAGAGTAAGGATACGCGTGTGCTGCGAGTATCATAGGAAGTCAAAGGAGAATATATGCATTTCACAGGCGGCAGCACATTCATGGAAAGGAAGAGCTCGGTCTCGGGTGGGCTCGCTTGTCCTGCCTCAAAGCGCGGCAGCCGCCGTGGGTCAGGACGCCAATTCTGACGTTCAAATTCTTAACTACCTAGTTCTTGCGGGCCACAATTGCGCAGTGCAAAATTGAGTCGCAACATGTGATAAAATGGCTATGGTGCATATTTCAATATGGAGACAGTCTTGCTCGAAGGCGATGACATCCAGGATTCCAAAATATGCTACGAGAGTCGAGTTGCATGGGATCGGTTCTGCAAGAGCAAGTGTTAGGATCAGGTACATGTCACAGATGTCTTCAAGGCCTAGGAAATTACTTGAATCAGTATTAACGTATGTCAATCCGAACGCCAGGGCAGAGAATAGGGATTTCCTTTCTAACACGCTTTCACTAGAAGGAGATGGAGCATCATCGAGAAACGAGTTGGGTCATATTCTACATTAAAGCCCTCGGAAAGAGATCCAAGGTGAGGCTCCCGTTAAAGCTCTGTTCTTCAACCTCAGTCCGCATGCCCAAGCTCTCCTAGCGTTCAAGACAGGGGGGGTTTTTTTGCTTGTATCACGTGACCACCGAAGTCAAGGCTGTTCTCTTTCCTTCGTTATACATTTTGGCGCTTCTAATTTTATGTCTAAATTATCAGGAAACCGCAGTCGAGCTCAAAGAAACCGCTTCTACAAGTCCTCACAAAATTTACTCCTCACGAGAACATCTACACCATTCCAAATATCCTCACCTTCTCCCGTCTAGTCGCTGCGCCCGTCATTGGATATCTTGTCCTCCACGACTACCATACATGGGCAGTTGGCTTATTTGCATACGCTGGAATCACCGACCTCGTCGACGGTTATATAGCACGCCGATGGAATCTACAAACTGTCGTGGGGACAGTTATCGATCCTATGGCTGACAAAACGCTGATGACTATCTTAACGGTGTGTCTGGCTATTAAGGGGGCTCTTCCAGGTACGTTTGAGAAAAATTCACTCAAAGAGGACTATCCTTACGCGCTCAAGTCTGGTTAGCAGGAATCATTCTCGGCCGGGACATTGGGCTGGGAATGGCTGCTATCTATTACCGATGGATTTCGCTCCCTCCTCCAAAGACATTCCCGCGATACTGGGACTTTTCACTTCCTTCTGCGGAAGTACATCCAACTACTATCAGTAAACTCAACACAGCCTTACAACTAGCTCTGATTGGAGCTACGACTGCTATGCCTCTTTTGACCATCGATGTCAGTACAGCTATGACAGCCATGCAGTAAGCTTCCTTCGAATTTGATTCTGAGTGATGAATTATTGATTTGTGTAGGTACTTAGTGGCTACGACTACTGTTTGGAGCGGCGCTAGCTATATCTACACGAAAGATGCAGTAAAAATATTGAATCAAGACGAACTTGAGTACAAAAGTGGCAAGGATGAGAAATAGAAAATATACGATACTTATATATGTAACAGTACAAAAGCATGTCAAAGGCTAGTAAGAGTAAAATAGTTGCCTGCTCGGCTGAATCAAGTAGATAAGGCGCAGAATATTCAGACCCTGAATTTCAAGCTACACAAATTTTATCTGCTCTCCCATCAAAGCTTGAATTTGAGATGTTCTGAATGATGAACCTAATCACGCACATGGGAAAGTGCAAGCTGAAGCCATGCGAGCTGCACCAGACTCGGACAGACTCGGATCCGATGCATGGAAAATTGCAATTGTCCCTCGCTAGGCCATGATCGAAATTGTTTTGGAATAATGTTTATACACGTGCTGTACATTCTATTAGGTTTACAAAAATGGCTTCCCATCGATACATCTAATCAAATATCGTGCCCGAACGCCCGAGAAATGCTTCCAGATGTTTATGACTGTCCCATATGCACACTTTATCTCGCCGTTGCCTCTCCAAAAGCAGCGGCTTTCGCAGCAGCCTTACTCCTATTTCGTACATATGCCAGGAGCCGCAATGCACCTGAGGGAGTCATACCTTCGATTCTACGAGCTTGTCCGACAGATTCTGGCTTTGTTGTTCTTAGTACGTTTTTCTCGTGCATTGAAAGTCCATGAATCAGATCATAGTTCAAATCAAAGGGTAGCCTCAGATTCTCATCCTTTTGAAAAACTCTCAAGCTAGCTGCTTGCTGCTCCACGTAAGGGGCGTAGATGGCCTCTATCCCTACTCGATTCCTAATCTGAGGAGGGAAATTCAAAATGTCAGGCACCTTGCTAGTCATATCATCGATGGTCACGCCGGTCAATCTCAGAATATCAAATGCTGTGCGTCTAGTGGAATCATTTCCAACCTTGAATCCATCTTTAATCCAGACTGGCGCACTCATAGAGTTTGCCATAAGAGCGGATTTCAATTCTGCCATCTGGAATGCGTCGTCCGAGAATTTCGACCATCTATGATCGCTAACCACACCTGCCTCTCGCCCTTTGGTAGTCAATCGGATGTCTGCATTATCTGCTCTGGCGCTCATTCGATACTCGCTGCGAGACGTGAACATTCGGTACGGCTCGGAAACACCTTTAGTAGTGAGATCATCGATCATGATTCCAATGTAACCATCATTTCGGGAAAGCACAACAGGAGCCCTCGATTGAGATGCCAAGCCGGCGTTGATTCCGGCAACGATACCTTGTGCAGCAGCCTCTTCATATCCAGTGGTACCATTGATCTGGCCCGCCAAGAACAAACCACGAATGGTTTTTGTTTCTAGCGTGGCCTTCAAACTTCTAGGGTCGACGTAGTCATACTCAACACCATAACCAGGTTGCAGCATCGTAACATTTTCAAGTCCCTTGATGGTTCTTAAGAGCTGCTCCTGTGCCTCGGCGGGGATCGTCATGGAGATGCCGTTAGGGTATATGATATCGCTTTGAAATCCCTCTGGTTCAAGCCAGACGATGTGTTTAAGTTTATCGGAAAATCGGTTAACTTTCGATTCCAGTGATGGGCAATATCGGGGTCCTTTCACCGTTTCTCGAATGTGGACAGATTTGTCGAGGTTAGCCATAACGATATCGTGTGAAGTTTTATTGGTATATGTAGCATAGCAAAGCATCTGCTCTTCGACAGATACTGTTTTATTCAGGTAACTGAAAGGCATAGGTGGATCATCACCGGGTTGGATTTCGAGAGAGCTGAAGTCGATGGACTTTTTGTCAAGGCGAGGAGGAGTGCCAGTCTTCAATCTACCAAGTTGGAAACCTGCGTCTTTCAATGATTTGCTCAAACCAAAGGTTGCAGCTTCGCCCATTCGACCAGAGGGAAAAGATTCTAGCCCAATATGGATCTCACCACTGAGGAATGTACCGGTAGTGATGACAACTTGATCTGTAGGAATAATCTCTCCTGATTCCAGACGTACGCCAGTTATCTTTCCGCCCAATGCCTTGATGTCGTCTCGCGAAACGATTATATCGGCCACGCTGCCCAGTACAATGGAAAGGTTTGGATAGTGCTCTAGCTCTTCGCGCATATATTTCTTATATAGATCGCGATCAATTTGCGCACGAGGACCCTGTTCAAAAAGT
>Ga0182030_10028259_pt1 | contig 10033 bp, 10 predicted proteins | sample 812S3MmetaG_FD_121299 | JGI IMG/M metagenome (GOLD analysis project Ga0182030, IMG submission 121299) | Permafrost microbial communities from Stordalen Mire, Sweden - 812S3M metaG (Illumina Assembly) | ecosystem: Environmental > Terrestrial > Soil > Wetlands > Permafrost | place: Sweden... | reverse complement strand
TCGTCGCCGCTCTGCGCTCCGTGACCCCGCTCCTCGGGGAACATTCCCTTATCGCTCAGCATCTCTTCGCACCGGTTTTGCCCGCACTCCACATGCCACTGGCACATTCGCCATCTGCTTGACGAAGACCCGATAGCTCACCGTCCCCGGCCGCAGCGTAGACCAGTATCCCGTCCGAGACAGCAGCGGCTTATGCTGCCCAATTATCTGCTGGTCCAGAATCTTCACCCCGCACTCCAGATTATTCTTCGGCTGCAGAATAGTCTTTGCTGGATCGTTCGCTTTCAGCGTGCGGTCCGTCTCCCAGTTGAAGTCGCACCCATATCGCTTTGCGTCGTCGTAGGTCAGTTGCAGCAATCCAGCACTCCGCACCGCGACCCCCGTCACCTGATCCTTCACCGCCACCGCCGGTTCCGTGTGCCGAACCTGCGACGTCGGCTTCAGCCCAGCCTCCGCGCCCGCAAGCGCCTGGAAGAAGTAAGCCCAGAAGGCCCGCTTGTCCGCCTCTCCGATCGCATTGAACCGCGGACAGAACGGCCGCACATCCCGGGCAACCTGCGCCGACAGCATCTCCGGCGGCAGCGCCTCCTCCACAATTTGTCCCACGCCGGGTCCCACATCGCCCCACCAACCTCCGCCCGCTTGGTATCGATCGGCGTCTCCGGAGCCGGCTTCATCGTCGGCGCAGCTGCACGCTCCTCGTGCTTCCCGCAACCCACCGCCAGCGCCACCATCGCCAGCCCAGCCGCGCCAGCTATTCGCCATCTCTCTCCAGCCATAGCCGACCTGCTCTCTCCAGCCACGCCCGCCGGCGTACCAACAGAGCCCCTAATCTGCATCATTCATCAGGGCGGGGCAAGAGCGTCACGCAGTAGCCTCCCAAGGCTTCTGTGTGGACGTCGGCAATGCTGAACCACTCCGCTCCCATGCCAGATGAGGCTTGCGAATTCGATGGCGCGGCCAGGTGCTCTATTCTCCGACAGCCTTTTCAACCTTGCCGACAAAGCTTTGAACTTTGCCAGCATTTTTCTCAGCTCTGCCATCGGCCTCCAGGTTGGGGCTGCTGGTAAGTTCGCCGGCCTTCTGCCTGATTGCGCCTTTGACTTCGTGAAGCTTGCCTGTTGTCTTATCGTCCGTGCTCGGTTTCATAATGATTCTCTCCTCTGTTCGGTGGTTGTTTTCGATTCGTTGAGGTCGGTGGACGGCTCCTCCGCCTTGACTGTCTGCGACCAGGTGGCCCGCTTTGGGAAGTTTCCTTGCCCGATATAGAGCCTTGTATCGATCAGTATCGAATGATGCGGTTCCGGATGCTGGTCGAAATTGCTCACCCGGACGCGCGCAGGCGTGTAGCCGGGTCCAGGGTGGGCCGGGGTAACATTTGTCTGAAACGCACCGGCCTATGGCATAGAGACGCGGCTGACCCGATCGAAGCTCGGATACCGGTGACCAATGTGATGTCTCAATCACCAAGCCAATTGCGAGCTCTGGCACCGAGGGTCTTCCATCTTAATCGCCACGCAACTGCATCGAGCGTCTTCGATCTCAAGTACCACTCGATTCAGCAGGCTCTTGCAGCGCAGGTCTTCGATCTCGATCACCACACCATCGAACGGACTCCTGCACCGAAGGTCGTCCATCTCAATCGCCACGATCTTACACCGAGGATCTTCCATCTCAATCACCACGTCCCATTGGGCAGTCTCTTGCACCTGAACGATTTTCAGCGAACTGAGATAAGAATGAGGCGGTCTGAGGAACGCGGGCTGCCCAATATTGCACACTTCGTTTGAATTCGGGTGTCCCTCAGGTTCACCCAATACGTTCCGATCGCTCTGCGCGGTTGGTAACCGCCGGCCGGGGTCGTCCCGCCAGGGCTAATCCGGCAGGAAACTTACGACAGCCAGGAGAGGTCGAAGCAGCGAAGATTCAAGCCCGGCAATAGAGGGATCAAGCGCTAAGCGGACTCCCCGAGCCTGCGCAACGCGACCATCGATCCGCAAGCGGTTCCGGCTTGTTTACCGAGAGCCGATGCCGATATCAGGCTGCGACGACGGAGCAAACTTACCGCATAGGGCGGGCCGTCTTTGAGGCACTTCGTCGCCTGGCCGAGCCTATAGGTCTGTCAGGATTACGCTCGGACATATGATCAAGCAGGACCGTATTCAACAGCGACTTGTGAACCTTGACGCGCCCGTTGTATTCGATAAAGCCTAGCTTGCGAAAGCGGTTCATAAAGAAACTGACGCGGGAGCGAGTAGTGCCGATCATCTCCGCCAAGGTCTCTTGCGAGATCTTGGGAATGTATTGTTCCGGCTCGCCCGGCTTGCCGAATTCCGCCATCAACAGCAGAATCCTCGCCAAGCGCTTTTCACTGGAGTTGAAAAGCTGATCGACCAGGTCGGCCTGAACGCGCATGCTGCGCTCCAGCAGGTACTTCAAAAAGAGATCTGAGAAGCGATGCTCCTCATGCATCACGCCGATCATCGCTGCGCGGCTGATTCTGAGAGCGGTGCAGGCGGTAATTGCAGTGGCTGTAGCCAAACGCAACCCAGCCATTGCCGCGAGCGCCTCTTCTCCCACAAAGTCACCGGCGGCGAGGAGCGAGATGGTAGCTTCCTTCCCGGCTGCGGAAACAACTGTGACTTTCGCACGGCCCTCCTGAAGATAAAAAACCGAGTCTGCGGGATCACCTTGCGAAAAGAAGGCATCCTGCGCCGCCAATTGGATGATTCTTCGCCCCAGGCCGGCGCTCGCTAGAAAGGCGGCGGTATCGAATCCGGACTTTTCAAGTTCAACCAATGATTCAACCAATGAAGGGCCTCCTTCCGATTGCGGCCCTGACAAGGATGACCACCGGAAACATGCTCGATTTTACTGGCAAAAAGATTCCGGGTCTTCCTCATTCGACCGAGCATCCACACCACTCTCTCGGCAGCACACCTTAACCCGAACTCTAGCACAGGATTTCACCGTTGGGCGGCGGGATTCTGTGCAATTGTGCTCACCTTTGCGGAAATATTTTCGCGGCTCCTCGGTGCCATGATCCCACTATGGAGGCAGATGAAGCGCCCGGGGATGCTGCCGCCAGGGCAATCAGCTTGAAGCGTATTATTGCGACAGATGCCTCACGTTCAAGGCGAAGCGTAGCGTATTGAGAAAGAACGGAACCGATGCCTTTTCGACAAAAGACGCGTGATTTGGCCCGCAGCCTGGTTGCTTGCGAGGCCGATGCAAGTACGTCCCTGCATGCCGAACCTGCAACTGTGCGCGTCTACGAGAGGCTGCGCCGGCAACTCGGCGCACCCGTGGGAACTGACGGTTTTCAAGCTCTCGCTTCCCGTGCTTTGGCCCTTGCCAAGGCGGAATCTCCCGGGCTCAGCGCGGTGCAGGTAACCGCGAATGGAGGCTTGCGCGGTCTCGGCGAAGTTGAATCCCAAACGGACGCGGATGGCGAGGTCGGAATCATTCTGATTGCGCAACTGCTCGGCCTGTTTCTTACCTTCCTTGGCGAGGCAACAACTCTGCGTTTGATAGAAGATTTACGGCTTCAGGTTGACGTCACGACAGAGTCGGCCACGACCAGAGAGGACACAATAGCCTCAGCGGCCGATGGACCGGCAATGGCTGCGGCTTTCGAGGACCTTCTGCTGGAAATTGATAGACTGAGGAGTGTGAGCAAACATATTGAAACCCTGGCGGACAAACATCCAGGCATGGAAGATGGACTCGTGAGTGTTGCGGGAAATATTCGCAGTATTGCTGCGGTTCTGGACATTTTCACACTCATCCGAAGCAAGGCCGGCGGCCCGCAAGAAGAGGCGCCTAACCTACAAACGAATCTCTACATGAATTGAGTTTCGCAAGCGCTACCAACGCGGCTGGGGATTTCGGGCACCCCTACCGCGAGGGCGCTTGCGAAAGGACAGAGTCGCTGCCCCGATCCTCTTACGAAGCGTAGAACGGCAATTGAAATCTGCTACCTTGAACGACGCTGGGTTGAACATGACGGCTGCCCCGGGAATGCGAGATTTAGCCCATCGTCTTCTTACTTATGAAGCCGGTGCGGCCAAGACCTCTGAGCCAATGGAGTCCCCGAGTCTTCGCGTCTATGAGAAGCTGCGCCAGAGTCTTGGTGAATTTGTTGGAGTCGTCGGTTTTCAATCGCTCGCCTCTCGTGCGTTGACGCTGGCCAGGCCGGAAGCTCCCAGTCTTAGCGCGGCGCGGGTTACCTCGGATGGATCTTTGCAGGCCCTGGGCGAGATTGAGACTCAAATCGACATGGACAAGGATCGGGCTGGCGAGGGAGGAATCATTCTCATCGCCCGCTTACTCGGGCTGCTTCGTAGCTTCCTTGGCGAAGCTTTAACGTTAAGTCTGCTGCGAAATGCGTGGCCAAGCGAGGCCTTTGACGATCGCAATTCGGTACACGGGAGAAAAGCTTGAATACCCAAGATAAAGTGAAGATCAACAAACTGCCCACCGGAGTTCCGGGCCTTGACGAGATTGTGGGCGGCGGTCTCCCGGAATTTTCATTCAACATCATCGCCGGTGCACCCGGAAGCGGGAAGACGACGCTGGCACATCAGTTTGTGTTTGCCAATGCTACCCCGGAGCGTCCTGCTCTCTATTTCACCGTCCTCGGCGAGTCCGCCATCAAAATGCTGCGATACCAGCAGCAGTACACATTCTTCGATCCCGCCATGCTGCCGGGCTCCATTCGCTTTATCAACCTGAGCCAGGTTGTCTTGGAGAAGGACCTGGGCGCGGTTTTGTTGCAGATTACCAAGGAAGTAGAAAAATCCAACCCGGCCGTCGTGGTTGTGGACTCCTTCCGGACCATGATTCGGAAGCCGGAAAGCGACTTGGACCTGCAATCCTTCATTCAAGGGTTAGCCCTGTTTCTGGCTAGTTGGCAAGCTACAACTTTCTTGATCGGTGAATATGCGGAAGAGGAGCTACACGACAATCCCATTTTTACCGTTGCCGATGGTCTGTTCTGGCTGCGCCAAACGGCGGAGCGAAATTCGATTGTGCGGAAGTTGCAGATCATCAAACTGCGCGGTCAGGATTCCGTCCCGGGACTGCACACATTCCGCATCACCGATGCCGGAGTACAAGCCTTCTCGCGCACTTTTGGGTTGACCGGTCACGCGAAAAATCCGCCCAGCCATAGGCGCCTTTGCTTCGGTATTCCGGAGTTGGACAAGATGCTGGGTGGGGGCGTTCGCGAAGGCGATAGTGTCCTCGTAGCAGGATCTTCGGGAACTGGGAAATCGGTCCTGGCAACCCAATTCATTGCGGAAGGCATACGCCATGGGGAGCCGGGAATCGTGGCGGTCTTTGAAGAGCGCCCACAAGCGTACGCGGAACGGGCCGTCAGTTTAGGTTTGGATCTGGAGACGCCGCAGAAAGACGGGAAACTCAAGATACTTTATCTCCGTCCGCTCGATCTCTCGGTGGACGAGACCATGCACTCGATTCTCGACGCAGTGCAGAAGATTGGCGCCAAGCGCCTGGTGATCGATTCGCTCGCAGGCTTCGAAATGGCTCTGTCGCCAGGCTTCCGCGCCGACTTTCGCGAGTCTCTCTACCGGATGATCTTCGCTCTGACGGGAATCGGGGTGACAATTCTAAGCACCGTAGAAGTGGATGAGTCTTTCACTGAATTCCCGTTCAGCACCTACTCAATTTCTTTCCTCACCGATGACATCATCCGGCTGCGGTACGTATCCATCGATGGCCAGCTTCGCAAGATCATGGTGGTGATTAAGATGCGGGGCGGGAATCATGCCAAGGATATTCGCGAGTATGAAATCACGTCAAAGGGCGTGGTTATCCTCGGCGAACGGCTAACAAACTATCAGGGTCTTATCAGCGGAATTCCCGTGCATTCGGACCGGTCCGACTCGACGGAGGAGCCCCCGCTGGATACGGGAATCGAGCGCAAAACCTAAGGAAGCATCTACGAACCTGAAGCCGTGACCAGTTACAGCCTCGATTCGGAGAGCGCAGTACCGCGACTTGGTTTTCTCCATGCTGAGGAATGCAGCCCCCCGACAACGGTCGCCGGATAGGCGCCTATCCGGCTAGTGACCCGGAAGTGACCCTCGCGTGAGGTGAATTGGTGAATCTTCCGTTTGGCGAGGCTGTGATGAGTAATCCGAAGAAGTCACGCACGAGCGCGTGCGAAGCCTCAAGGTTTGATATAAAACTTGCTTCATGCGCGACGCACGAGCCACACAATCACCACAATCACAATAATTGTTCCTACCACGCCCATACCTAACATAACCCCTCCTAGCGGACAGATAGGGCATCAAGGCCACCCATGCAGAGATGATAGGACTGCATTCCGTCTGTCGTCCAATCGACCGCCGCTCTGTGGGCGCTCCGAAGGAACCAAAGAAGATACGGGCGAGCCGCGTCCGTGCGGTCAAAATTGATCAGGCAGCGGCAACTCAGGAGTGAGACGCTCCGATTAGGGAACTTGTTCGAATGCTCGAAGGGAGGTTGCCCTATGCCCAATTTCGAAGCAGAGAACGCCATTCTGCCGCACCAATCTCCGACCCTCCCCAGGGTCCTGCTCGTCGACGATGACGAATCTGTCCGCGACACCCTCTCCATGGTCCTCGAACACAGCGGCTTCGAAGTCAGCTCCGCTCCCAATGTCAACCAGGCGCTCGCACTTATCGGCTCGCAGAGCTTCGACGCGCTGGTCACCGACCTGCACATGCCCCAGCCCGGTGACGGCCTCACCGTGGTCAGCGCCATGCGCCACTCCAATCCAAAGGCGGTCACCCTCATCTGCAGCGCATTTCCCGAGATGCAGCAGGCCACTGCGGCGATCCTGAAGCAGGCCGACGAGATTCTGGTCAAGCCGCTGCACCCGGACAACCTCGTCAGAATCATCCTCGATCGGCTGAAGCAGGGGACAAAGACCGCTCCGCTGCCTGTAGAAAGCGTAGCCGACATCCTCGAGTGCTCCACTCAATCGACGATTGAGGATTGGCTGCAATCTGTCCGCGACAAGCCGGGAATCATCTCCGTCTCCCTGGACGACGACGTCCGTTGCGCCCACCTGCCGCAACTCTTCCACGACCTGGTCGCCCGTCTCCGCTCCCCGATTTTGCTGGGCGCGCGCTCGCCCGTCTCCACCGCTGCCGCCGAACACGGCATGCTGCGCCGCCAACAGGGCTACACCGCCGCCATGCTGGTGGAGGAGTCTCGCATGTTGCAGGTCAGCATCTTCCAGACCCTCCAGGACAACCTAAGCAAGATCGACTTCAGCGTGCTCCTGGTCGGCGTGATGGCCATCGCCGACGAGGTCGACTCGCAACTGGCTCAGCAGATGGCAAGCTACATCGCCGAATCGACAGCCGATTCGGAGCCTGGCGACGCGTGGACCGCCCCGCAGCAGCTTCGCCGACACGTCGCATAACCGCCGCGCCCAGGTGTACCTTGGGCTATTACAGGGTGCAGTAGTTTCTTGACCTACTGAGGTTGCTTGCAAGCCGCATTGAAAACAACCCTTCAACGTTGCGCTACATCAACTCTCTAGCTGGCACAAGACATCGGGCAACCCACGCCGGCCGGGAGCACAATCGATGGCAGTGATGATGCAGGCGTTCTACTGGGACGCGCCGAAGCACGAAAACAAGGAGCACGAATGGTGGAACTTCGTTGCCGAAAAGGTTGAAGACCTGGGGCGCGCGGGTTTCAACGCGCTCTGGCTGCCTCCGGTCAACAAGGCATCCAGCAACACATCGATGGGCTACGACCCGTACGACTACTTCGACCTGGGAGACTTCGACCAGAAGGGCGGCACGAAAACCTGGTATGGCAACCGGGCTGAGCTGGAGGCGCTGATCGCGAAGGCGCATGCCCACAGCATCGGGCTCTACGCCGACATGGTGATTAACCACAATGGGGGCGCGGATGAGGAAGAGGTGAATCCGCTCGACGGCCAGAAGCGCTGGACAAAGTTCAACCCGAAAAGCGGCGTCTTTCCCCGCGACTACAACCACTTCCACCCCAGCCGTTACGAGCGCGTGATGATTGAGGGCGAGAACTACGCAGGCTTTCCGCACCTCTGCCATCGCAACCCGGAAGTCTATGCCGCGATGTACCGGTACGCGCGGATGCTGATCGAGGAGTTGGGATTCGACGGCTTCCGCTTCGACTACGCCAAGGGGTTCGGCGCGTGGATGATCGCGCTGCTCGCGAAGTACCAGTATGTCAAGAATGGGAAGGACTTCGAGCCGTACGTGGTGGCGGAATACTGGTCCGGCACTGAGGATATCGACGGCTGGCTGAGCCGCGTCGGAGAGTTTACGGACAGTCAGATCGCGGCATTCGACTTCCCGTTGCGCTACAAGCTGAAAGACGTATGCGACAAGCCCAGCTATGACTTGCGCAACCTGACCGATGGCGGCTCGGTGGTTATGAAGCGGCCACGGCATGCGGCTACCTTTGTGGACAACCACGATATGGGCGACAACGCGATCATCAACGACAAGCTCATGGCCTACTCCTTCATCATGGTCCATGAGGGCTACCCCTGCGTGTTCTGGTACGACTACTACAACAACGGACTGGCTCGGCCACTCACGCCAAATGGCATCGACGCGCTGGTGCAGGCGCACCACAAGCACGCTGGCGGCGATTCGCAGATCCTGCACGCCGATCCCGATCTGTACATCATGCAAAGGGTGGGCTGGAAGGATGACACGGCCGACCAGCCGGGGCTGATCTATGTGCTCAACAACCTGGGCGACCAGTGGTCGGGGACGCAGGTGAAGACGAAGTGGGCCAACCAGAAATTCGTGCCGATCGCCTGGGATGGACACGACAAGGCGTGGCCGGATGCACGCACCACCGACAGCGATGGCAACGCCGAATTCCCTGCGCCGCCGCGCGGCTATGCGATCTACGTGCCTGCCTAGTTCAAATGCCCCTTGATTTCTCCTGGCTCGGTTACCGCTCTGCTTGGCGCGCAGCCAGGTCGCCAATGACGGGCAGCTTGATCTGCTTTCCGCCGAAGGCGCCAATGAACACGATCAGCCATACGATGAAGATGGCCAGACCCACCAATTGCAACACCGTCATTGTTAAGAAGACGGCAGAAGGCACGATATGCTGCACCAGTCCGACGAGAATGTCGATCACTGCCCACGCAATGAAAAAGAAGATCGACTGCCATGCGTGGAAGCGGACATAGGAGCTTCTTTTGAATGGTTCAATGATCAGGAAGACGATTGCCGGGATGATGGTAATGTAGGCAATGCCGGCGGCGGCGTTGTCAGAAAGGCCCGACGAATTCACGTTGGAAGTTTCAGCAGGTTTCAGATCGGACATGGTTGCTCCTTTGGGGCGGGGATGCTCCATCGGAGATTGACGATGGTTCGGAAGCCGATAGAACTCCGAGACAATTGTCGGCCATTCGAAGGAAACAAACTGGTCAGAATTGCTCAAACAGACGGAAATCGTTGCTGCGGGCGTTTCCGAAGCGGTCGCTGCCCTCGCACCATCTGCCGCGTTTGCTGCTCTTCTTCTCGCGTATCGTGCGCGTCCGTCGATCCCATGCAGGCACTCAGAAATGGCTAGGTACGAACGCATCTGTCGCCCGTCTCTCCATCATGGCCTGTAGGCCGAAGGTCGACCATGCGCGCCCGCTGCTCACTAGGTGATGAGTTGCTTCAGCATTCGCGAGGACCCCGGATGGTGAAAGATGATCGGTAGACATTCCTGGTAGTGCGGGGCGTATTCCCCTGAGCTTGGTTAGGGATTTGAGATCGCCGCTGTCTTCCTAAACGAGGGCACAGACCCGCTGGAGGGCACCGGAAGGGCGCAATCACGCAAGCAGACAAACGGATATGTGTGGTTCGCCAGAAATTAGTGTTACGTTTAGTGTTACAGTGGCAAAACGAAGAGCCAACCTTTCCGGGTTGACTCTGGTGTAAATACGTTGTTTTCAATTTGGTGCGGAGGAGGGGACTTGAACCCCTATGCCTTGCGGCGCTAGCACCTCAAGCTA
>Ga0182030_10028258_pt1 | contig 10033 bp, 3 predicted proteins | sample 812S3MmetaG_FD_121299 | JGI IMG/M metagenome (GOLD analysis project Ga0182030, IMG submission 121299) | Permafrost microbial communities from Stordalen Mire, Sweden - 812S3M metaG (Illumina Assembly) | ecosystem: Environmental > Terrestrial > Soil > Wetlands > Permafrost | place: Sweden... | reverse complement strand
CTCTCAAGGTAGTATTTGGTTATGGTCCTCGCATTGGTGACACTATATATGGGTAATTAGAAGAGAAGACAGTCTCTCAACCCACAAAAAGGGGCTTATACTGAGTCGAATTCGCGTACTTGTAATTCTTATGACTGATGTACTAGTACATGGAGCATTGTGTTGACCATGAGCAGTGCTAAAGGGAGGGGGCAACAACAAGGAGCTTGGGCAACATCTTGGGAACAGCGTGGAAAATTCTTAGAATAGAATTTATATTGGGGCGTTCTATGGACAATATTACGGCCGGCGCAACTCTTCAAAGGCAGAATCATCTTTGGCTTTGCAAGAATGAAGCGCGTCGAGGATGCGTCCGTAGAGTACCGCGATTGAGCTTTCATCGGAGGAGTGTGGTGTCATCATTGAGCCGATTTTCAATTGAACCATCTGGTGAGGATTCCACCAATACTCTTTCAGGGCTTCCGATCAACAATCAGCCAATTCAACGAGATTTTCGGTTTCTTCCAGCAACTTTGACGGCACGAGTACACCGTCAATCCACATAAATAAAGATTTTCGCCAAACCCCATGGCTCTTCTCGTTCTTGGCAGAGGAGAGAAAAGTTCTCCACCTCAATCACTCGATTAGAATTCTCAAACATACTTGGTATAGTTAACAATATATTCTCAACTTCCGCGAACAAGCTTTTCTCACCTTCCTCGCCGATGAAGCGGAAAGCCACGAAAGCCTCACAATTACTTGATTAGGCAGCTGGGAAAGCCTTGGCCTATATCAGTTGTCTCGGAGAACCCCGCGTTTCTGATACATTCATACGGCCGTATGCTTCTCATGCGTTTTGCACAATTCCATCTACTCCAAACTTTCGTATAGGTAGAGGATAGGCTCATCGTCGGAAGTTTAATCCAGATAAGAACGATCGATCGATGAACTACTAAGGTAGTATCGGCGGCAAAATCACGCCCAGATTGAGCTTTCACCAAAGCGGATTCCACGGTGGATCTCCCGCCCTAATCGGTAACACTTACCCCCTACCAACGACCGCCACGACGCAGTAAGGGGTGAAGATGGCCGAATGAGCAGTCTGCATGTCTTATTGGATGTCTTGCTTCAAGCCCTTTGGGCCGAAAATTATTTCAAGTCAGGAACGAATGGCACGTTATGCACGTTTAATGCACATAGAAAGGGGGCGTGCCCGCTGTGCAGCCACTACAGCTCACAGCACAGCTCACCAAACCTCATAGAGGCGGGCATGCCGGTTCCCGACGTGTGCACCCTAATTATTAATCTATAGGATTTTCCTCCTTTCCTCCTGAGTAGGATTTTGGAATTTTGGGGGGGTGAAAGAGCGGTGAAAGAGCAAGGTGGAAAAGGCCTTCCCCAAGGACTCAAGACCAAGATAGCGATGGTATGCCTCAAAGGCGTCGAAAGGGGGGGTCAAGCGTGGTCTAACGACTACGCTCAGACAGTTGTAAAATTTGGGTAAAGTATCGTGTCATCAACTTCCCCTCCCTCTGAAACTTCAAAGGACGAATAAATTCCGTTTGGCTGCCCCTCACTTAAAAAACATATGCATCATGTCTAACATCTTGACTCTGCATATATGGGACCTGGGCGTGTTCCTAATCCGTGAGCTTTCGATCAGCATAATGTAGACCCTTATTTTTCATCACCAGCGATCATAACGAACTAAGGTATCCCTCGACTTATATAATATAAGTTTCTCAATAGCCGAACTCTAAGTTTGTAACGGTTTCTACGCTCTAGTACGACAACGACTAGATAGATAAACCTAAACTCCTCGATGTCATAAAGGCCCATACAATTTCAGGTTTTTCAACACAGACCCTTTTATGATCAATCCACTTCGACTCGCACGTTCTAATTTCGCCTGCCAGACTTAGAATTGTCGAAGATCTTCCTTGCTTGCTGATGAACTGAATACCAGGCTGCATCAATTTTCGGACGCTGCATTGCATATGTTTCGCGGTTAGTAAATGGTGTTTGGCTCGCTGCGTGCTCACCACCGGACATTACACTACGGTATTACCTACCTGGGAAAAAAAAAGGTTGAGCAACGTCGAATTCTCTCCATCTCCTCAGGAGAGCTCTCGACACCTAAGTTGCTCTGGATCAGCAATTGTTTTCTCGAATATCAATCACAGTCTCTACCGAAGTTCTCTTAAACAATTTTGATCGCCTCGGCTTGTTTCAATTATTGGTCACGTCCTGTTCTTCACACGCTTTCTGCGTCAACACCCCGGTCGGAAGCTATTTTTGAAGAAATATATTTCGAAAGGGCCGATACAAATTCCGATCGAATGCTTCGAACTATTATATCGCCGTTGTTGGGATAGGATTTGGACAGGAGAATTGCTGTGGACGCATGGGGTTGTCGTCCTCGTACTGACCCTGATGCCCATGCCCAAGGCAAGGCTTCAAAATGCAGTCATTCGAGAATGCCCCTCCTCAATCACCCTCGAAGCGCCACGCTGTTCCATTAAATGTCGATACAAATTATAAAGGGAATGGAAAAGGGAAGGGCGTTTCTCCACCCTCGACGCCCCGGGCGCGAATTTCTCCTCCTGGCAGAGTCAATAATTCGAATCAGAATGGGGCGCTTAAAGTGCGAAATGATCGAAGGGAAACGTTTTTAGACGACATTACACCCGTGGATCCTTCTTCGAACAAAGAAAATGAGACAGAAAGGGGGCCTGGCGCATTTCGAGACTCACACGATCTTTCTTTATCCCCTCGACAGGTTACGCGCGACTCGCTGGTGGACCACATGTTGCTTTCCCTCGACCAATTTTCATTCGGAGACGACTACGAGCGTCAGCCTACCGTTGAGGAAGAAAGATTGTATTCCAGCTTCGCCGAAGACGAGGATTCTTATCGACCTGCTCAGAATTTTGCAGCGCCAAGAAATGGGAGAGGATTGGGACACAACTATTCCTACAGCTCTGACTACGAAAACGGAGACGATTCAAGTCGGTACTCTAGGCAGGAATCTCGAGGCCGGAGGAGCAATAGTAGTTCCAACTTTCAAATTGGGACGGGAAGAACAAATGGCATACGGAACGACTCAATTCCTAGCTCTACATTCAACAATCGCCCTCCAGTAGCCATACCCCCACGAGGAATACATTCAAGGAGTGGGAAGGGTAGCAAAGGAAGCAGTGCAAATAGTTTTGATCTCGGATACGCGCAGGTTACAAGCAATCAGCGTTGGGCTCATGGATTGGCTGGAAGATCCTCGAGCTTCGATTATGGTGATCGCCAATCAATTCATTCCAATGCAATGAACAGGCAGGCAAATACTGGTGGTGGTACGTTCAGTCCCTACGATTATGATGCTGCGCCAACCCCTACTGTCCCGGTAGGGCCCCGGCGACCTCGACCTGCCTCGCCAATCATGATATCTCAGCAAGAACCCGAGCCAGTCGAACCATCACCCAAAAAGCTGGAGCGCAAGAGAAGTACCAGGTCATCTAAAAGCGGATATAAAAGTAAAGGGGTCGTCTCTGGTGGCAGATTGGATTATGGCTTGCACGATCGTAGTCGTGAATTACCGCCTCTACCAGCTTTTCAAAAAGAGCAACCCGCTCCAGCACCGTTAGTTGGTTATGGGAAGACAAAAGATGCGCCAATAACAACTCAATCTTCCAAAGACAAACCTGGATTTTTCAGGAGAGTTTTTGGCTCGTCTAGGAACAACGTTACAACATCGTCCGACCCCCCGCCCTCGCATGGTTCCACTACATCTGCTGAAACGTCAGAACGGCCAAGCAGCAAGCCGCACCACATTGCCAACCAGATCAAGACTCATCATGCACCTCCACCGCCTCGAGAACCCCCACCCCCACCCAAAAAAAACACACATGTCCTCACCAAAAAGCCGTCCTCCTTTTTTCGGCGGGGAAAGAAGTCTGTGTCGGAGCCCGTACCTCTTCCGATTGTACCACCTATAAGGTATCAACCCGAGTTGGAAAGCAACAAAGATCTGCCAAGTCCTGTTAGCAGCCTTCGGCAGGTGATGAATCCATACCTGAAGAGTCCTAGGAAAAGTCCCTTGGATCCACTACATCCTCAACACAATTTGGATCATCAAATGGCCGATAGTGAGGACGAGCGCGACTTGAGGAGTTTCTCGCCTGATTATGAGCCTGATAAGAGTGCAACCATCAGGACGGTCAAGCCATCTTCCAGGGATACCTCGGAACGACTTCCCTCATCTAATGCAACACCTCAGAAACCGTCTTTGAGCCCAGGTCAATCGAAGAGTGAGCGTGGTGCCACTTTCCTCCAAGACAGTAGTGATAATGATCCCGATGCACACAGCAATAATTCGTCCAGGATTATTACACAAGAGGTGTCGGCGAAGACCAATACTTGGCTTGGCACTGTACCTCCCCCATCACCCTCCGTTGCGAGAGACATGGCTCTTGTTGCTGAGTACGAAAGGACCTATTCAAAACGTTCTCCAACCCCAGCAAAGTCTGAAGTCACGAGAGCATTGGATTCGCCCCAAAGTCCAACTGACTCTAAAGCGAGCTATGCCCAAAATTCAACTGGGATAAAGGACGAAGAATGGGTCATGCTGACACCAACAAAGCTACCGGAAGATCTGGAAAAGGAAAATAGAGTTTGGCTTGAGCCTTCATCTTCAGAGGAAGATCTTGCCGCTACTGCAGCAAAATTGACATTGCCCGAAAAGGATGCTGACCCTTTACCCAGAAACTCGGGATCAACAGATACCGTTTATAAGTCTGCTACAAGCTTACCCATCCTTCAGGTCGAGGGAGAAGATGAAAATGAAGCCCCTGCGAAACATATGATTGACCCTGCTGAAGCTCTCGATGCCCTCAATGAACCCGAGGTAGATGAAAGCAGGCCAATGGAAGGCGATCGCGAGAGGGCAAAGAAGATTTATGACGGCAATGAAGACTTCATTCAAAGGGAGAAGGCGGCGGCATGGATGGGAGAGGAAGGGCCGGGCCGCTCGAGAACTCTGATCGCCTATATGGAACTCTACGATTTTGCAAATTTGAACATCTTAGCCGCACTTCGACTATTATGTGGCAGATTAGCATTGAGAGCCGAGAGTCAGCAAGTTGATCGAATCCTGGATGCATTCGCTCAGAGATGGTGCAAATGCAATGCGAGCCATGGATTCAAGGTGACTGGTAAGCTATTTCATTCCTCATCGAATTGCTTGACTGACAAATCTCCAGATGTTGTACACACCATCTGTTACTCGATCTTACTGCTCAATACGGACCTGCATTTAGCTGATATCGACCAAAAGATGACCAGGAGCCAGTTTGTGAAAAATACCATGCCGACTGTCCGCCGGAGCGTTGCAGACGCAGCTCCGGATGCTTTCGAACCGAATAGACCTTCAGTTCTACCAGGCAAGAGTCAAACTTTTGATGTCGATGCTTCTATCCAACCAGGCGACAACTCTTTGAAGGTGGATAGGACATCTGTTGAGATTGAGCGACCTTCTTGGAGGTCATCGTTCAAACCTCCCCCTCGAACGAATTCAGATGGAATTTCGCCAACACCATTAGACTATGACACCCCCACGGATGATTGTGGCCCATTGGTCAAAGCGCCTTTCCATGGTACTTTGCGAACGTGGGAGGTTCAGGTAGAGATTGTGCTAAAGGACTTCTACAATTCCATCCGGAATGAACGACTGCCGCTGTTTGGCGCACCTGTGGAGAAACCACAATTACAGACACCATCAGCTAGCAGTTTATCTGTTTTCGCGAATGGAGTGCTCCGACGTACTCCTAGCGTTTTGAGCAAAGCACCATCAGAATCCCAGAGCTATCTTCGGGGTAGGACAGCAGAGACTGTGCGAGTTGGAAATGGCAAATGGGCAAGCAAGAATCGCTCAAGGCCTCGTCTGTATCCCAATTCTGGAATGGGGTCTAGCCGGACGAGCTTGGACGATCAATCGTCCATGTGGAGCCCATCTGTATCCTCGAGTACCTGGAGCAAGTACTCTCTTGGGAAGACACAGACTTCAATGTCAGTCGACTCCTTGGGCTCAAGCTGGCCAAACGGGGACTATCAACAATCTATTGGTTTTGCAAATGCTCTGAGCCAAGCGATCATCCGCGAAGAGACGATTGGAAGCACTGGAAGTGGTGGAAGTGATGAGTTTCGCGTGGCTCCTCTTCTCGAAGACGAGTCACTTGAGCTTGCAGGCGCACCATGGGCTAAGGAAGGTATCCTTAAACACAAGCATCACTTGGAAGCTCTGGACAAGAAAGCCAAGGACCGGAACTGGAACGAAGTATTTGCTGTGATCGAGAAGGGTTATATGAGCCTCTTTTCTTTCTCAACAAAGAGCATGCGCAACAAGTCTAAAGGCAAAGCCGCAGGTCGCGTCGTTGGCGGAGGTAATTGGCAAGAGAACGCTGAGAGCTTGGGCTCGTTCCTGCTCCGACAAACTATTGCCAGTGCACTACCATCTCCTGGATATTCTAAAGCTCGTCCGCACGTCTGGGCACTCTCTCTTCCCACCGGTGCAGTCCACCTCTTCCAAGTTGGAACTCCAGATATCGTCAAAGAGTTCGTATCGACGGCCAACTATTGGAGCGCCCGACTCTCTAACCACCCATTAGTTGGTGGCATCAGCAATATAGAGTATGGCTGGTCTGAATCCATTGTCAATAACGAGTTGGTTAATGCAATAAATGATTCAATTCCTAGTCGACCATCGAGCAGCGCGGCTAGGCCCAGTTTGCAAAGCTCTTTACGATCCAGTCTTGACCAAGGATATGGAAGCATGAGATCGAGATTACCAGGCGACAAGATAGCAATTTCAGATTGGACGCCTCCAACGCAGAGTATGCGCGCCAGCAACCTAATGGAACCGGATCAGCTACGAACTCTGCTTGCATACGTGGCCGGCATCGAAGACGAATTGCAAAAGCATAACCAACTACGAAGTCCTATGCTTCTAGCCTTCACACCCCGCCATCCCAATGCTCAAAAAGCAATGGCAAACTGGGAGAAAAAGTCCTCCTACCTCCTCCGCGAAATCGTCAAATTCAGAACATACATCGACTGTCTCCAAGCCGCAGAAGCAGGCAAACAGCGTATCTACGCTGAACGGGCTGCCGAGAAAGCATTGGCAGAGACAGGAAATGACGATGATCCTGATACCACACTCAAAGCCTAATGACTTACCAATTTGAGACGGGGAATTTTCATATGTTTTTACTTAATTAATTGGGGAGACGGGAAGTTTGCATGAAATGACGCACGAATATGTTTATACGATTACCAATACGCTTCTCTTCTCATACCATACCTTTCATCATTCTCGCATTCACAGACAGAAATCATTGAGCGAACAGCGAGCGATGCATTCGAATTCGAATTTTCTTCATTCAGGATTGGGGCGTTTTCTGTATTACAAGGGAGGATATATAGGAAGGAGGGACTTTAGCTTGTTGCTTGTTTACATTCATGGATGGAAGTGATGGATAGAACATTGGATTCGGTGCTTGCTGGCTGGCTGGAGGGCTGGCGTTGGCTGGCTTTTGTATCTTTATGTATACCCGGCGAGCGGATGTCGCTTGCATTTTTTTCTTGAATGATGGCTTAGGGGGTTGCTGCTGAGAGGATTTAGCTTCTGTGAAGAGAAAGGAGGGAGGGATTGCGAGTTGTCATGGCGGTCGGCTTTGCTGTATTTAGATAGAGGGGTGATGATTATTAGCACAGACAGAGGGAAGATAAATACTACTGAAGATATAAGATCTTACAATTGTAATTGTTGTAATAGCCTTGGTGCAAGTACATCCTAATATGACACTTAGCTCTTGGGCATTGAAAATCACAATGTGGGTCACCGCACTGTGTTACAGTCTTGATCTCCACTGATGTGTTCATTCCTTTATTAAAAGGACAACTGCTAGATTTGGTCCGGTTTAGTCGCTCTCAAGTGACCTAAACATTTCATTGCACTATTTTATTTTCTTCACATTCTCCATTGCCACTCCGAAATCTCCTATGACGCGCAGTCAGGATCTCATTCTCCCTCTTCAAAAACGCGAATTCATATTTCTCACAGGATCCGAACTACCATGCGTTCAGCACCTAGCCTCTCATTCACTCTCCGCAGCAACTGCTTCCCATATCTTGATCTCCTAGAAGCTTACCCAGCCTTCCAATTTTCTTTGACCGAGCAATGCCAATCCCTCTTCAGACAACCCTATGTTATATCCCCTCACCTCAGCTCGAAAACCTGATCACTAAGTCCTTGTTCCGTAAACTCCCTGATTGCTTCACCATCCATCATGCCATGAATGTAACATTCGCCAAGAAACTTGTAATGCCATTTCTTGTCCTCATGTGGTTCTGTAAGATCTTTTCCCATCTCTTCTTGGATTTTTCTCGTCACCATGCCTCGAATATTCTCTGTAAGTTCGTCGTTTGAGGAGGCTTCCATTATCTCGAGTAGCTGCTTGATTGCTCCGTCTATTTTTGAGCTCTTTTCTGTATCCCTTGATTTCTCTGCCCCAATACGGCTCGGCGAGCCCTCGTCTAATGGCGAGTCATCATCGCTATTCGAGTGATCAATAGGCTTTGTTGTATCATGATTCTGCTTCTTTTCTTCGTCTTCCCCCATTAGATTATGATCTTTGGTCCGTTTCTCATATGTCGCTTCGAGCTTCTCGGCTTTTCTCGGCTTTTTTTCTTTTCTCTTCCTCTTCTTCTTAGCACCTTGCTTTTCAATATCATTAGTAACATGCAGGGCGCCTGCATTATTATCGTCTTCCGTTCGCTGGCGCTTTCTCTTCTTCCTAGGTGCATCATGGTCCTTTGGTAGATCTTGGTTCATTGGCCTAGTTTCACTTCCTTGCCAAGATTTGTGCTCTGCTACCCATTGATCCACAATCATCTCATGCGCTCTATCTTCCGTTTTCCTATCCCTTCTGACTGTGGGAAAGTCCCTTTCATGATGCATTTTCAGCCGTTCAATCACCTCTTTTCTTTTCTGCAACTCAAGCCAATCATTCATCGCCCTTTTCAGACTCTCATCTTTTTCAAGCATAAGCTTCTCATTGACTTCCTTTGTGTGTGTCTTGATACCCTCTTTGTCCTCGTCATCGCGTTTCTCATATTTCTTCTTCCGCTCCTGTAGTTTCTGGCGTAGCTGTTTACCTGCTTCTAACGCGGAAAGGAACAACTCCTGGATATCGTACCGTTCTTCCTCAGCTATTTGTTCAGCCGTCTTAGGCTTTTCGCATCTTCTAAGAATGACGGGGACACTGCAGCCGTATAGAATACACACCTTGTCGCCTTTGCGTACACCTTTGGCGACCAAACCCAGTCGATTCGACTCCGTTTCGATGAGCGAGCGATTCCAGATCACAGCTTGGACTCTCCTACAAAATTGCGCCACGATAGAATTCCGTTCGTTATGGATTAAAGACGTCGTGTTAACCGCACCAGTCAGCAAACCCCCCTTGCTCACGGACTCTTTGCAGGCTTTGGCGTAGTAAACGGGTGGATTTCGCCCATCCTTTCCACGGTCAGCGACGAGTGTTCTCCAAAATTCTTCTGGCGCATCCGTGTTGCCCTCTAGTGGATTTTCCCAACCTGCCAACTCGATCCACTCTTTGGGAATCGCACCGTTCTGAGAGGCTTCTGTGGTTTTCTCTATAGTGTCAAGAACAAAACCCTTGACGTACATGCTGTAGTGAGATCCGATACTTCGGTCTAGGGGTTTCCGCTTGTTTGATATGATTGACCACAAAGGCCCTGAAAATCGACCGCTCTTGCTTTTTCCATCGTTTTCTTTTGATCGGCGAGTAGTTACAGAGCCTTGAGACTCTCCTGGCTGCTGAGAAGTTTCGATTCTCTTCTCCTTGTTTAAATCATCCCGTACTCTGGGAACCACGGGATGATTTCCATTTAAGAAATCCTCTGATAGTCGCTTTCTCCATTTCAACGTGCTCTTGTCGATTCCCCAAGTTTGAGTAGCATTGTAATTCCTCTGCCCTGCCAATGG
>Ga0182030_10028257_pt1 | contig 10033 bp, 7 predicted proteins | sample 812S3MmetaG_FD_121299 | JGI IMG/M metagenome (GOLD analysis project Ga0182030, IMG submission 121299) | Permafrost microbial communities from Stordalen Mire, Sweden - 812S3M metaG (Illumina Assembly) | ecosystem: Environmental > Terrestrial > Soil > Wetlands > Permafrost | place: Sweden... | reverse complement strand
GTTCGCGGAGTTACGTTTCAGCCGATTCAGTCAGCAGGAAGGCTCGAAGGTTTTGATCCGGCTGTTGATCGTTTGACTCTCGGCGAAGTTCGGCAGATGATCATGGCGCAATCAAAAGTGTTTAGCTCTGCCGATATTATTCCGGTGCCCTGCCATCCTGATTGCATTTCTATGGCTTATGCACTGAAGGTTGAGGGCCAAGTAATTCCGCTCTCCGGACTTATCAGCAAAGACGTTTTGCTTAACGATGGGCGCAATACAATTCAGTATGAAAACGATCCGGCGATAAGGGCCAAGCTGTTCAATTTGTTTTCTCTCAACCAAACCCCGTCAAGCTCTACGCACGCGGTTGGCGATTTGCTCTGTTGCCTGCCCAGGCTCGAACATCCGCAGCAATTATCGTACAAAAACATTTTTCGCATAATTATTATGGAATTTCTCGATAAATATAATTTTGATGTGCGCTCTGTCAAACGTACTTGCGTGCATATTGCGCATACTGATGGTCGCATAATTCCGTTTGATACGTATAATATGTTCTATCGTGATGGCGTTGATGTTGCCTCGCTTGCCCGCCGGAAAAACGGAGTGTAATTCTAAATGCTCGGCATCGCTTTGACTGCAGCTGCTTATCTAGTTGGCGGCATAGTATTTTATCTGTTTTCGCTAAAGCGCGGATTCAACGCGCGCGATACGCGCATGATCATGTTCTGCGCTTTGCTGGGTGGTTTGCTTGGAGCGAAAGTTGTTCGGCTGACCATCGCTGTCGTGGCGGGAGAAAATCCAGTCATGCTCTTGATGCATCCAGATGGACGCACCATTATTGGTGGCGTGATTGCCGGCTGGCTTGCAGTTGAACTTTGCAAGAAAAAATTCCATATTCAGCGCTCCAGCGGAGATGGGTTCGCTTTTGCCTTGTCTATCGGCGAGGCAATCGGTCGTATCGGCTGTTTCTTTAGCGGCTGCTGTTACGGAGCCGTCTCTTCCGTGCCCTGGGCCGTCTACCAAGCAGGCGCGCTGCGGCATCCGTCGCAGCTTTATTCTGCCGCGGTATCCCTCAGCATCTTTGCGGTACTTTTATATGCGCAGGGGAAAGTGAAATATGAAGGTGACCTATTTCGCATTTATCTGCTCTTGTTTGGATTGACTCGATTCGTTTTGGAATTTTTCCGTGAGCGCAGCGCCGTCTTCCTTGGATTGTCTCTTGCTCAGTGGATTTCCCTGGAGTTAGCCGGATCGATGGTGGTGGCACTGGCGGTATTATATTTGCGCCCGCGCCCAGCTGCTTCAGAGCCTCAGGAAGCCAGCTGATATGAAACTCTGTGAATGGTGCGAAGCGGTTGTTGATGACGAGAGTCAAGAACTCTGTCACAAGTGTTTTGATGCTCAGCGCCGCGTCGCCGCTGGAAACCTAATTCCGGCTACTCCCGAGAAGAAGAGTACGCAATTGCCGCAAACAATTGGGCGGCATGCTCTGAACGTTCTTATAGCGATTGGCAGAAGTATCCTTTTCCTTGTCTTAGGATGGTTGATGCTCGTCATCGGACTTTTGGGCACTTGCCTGACCCTTGGAGCCCTTTCGTCCGCCGTTGTGGCTCCGCTCACGGCTCTAGGTTTACTGTTTGCTGCAGTGCTGGCTTTTGCTGCCGTCTATGGAGTTTATAAACTGACTAACCTGATGTTGCGTTCTCCGCCTAAGGCAATTGACAGAAAGCACAAGCCGCCCCGCCAGATCGGGCGAAACGACTAGAATCTAAATAGTAGCAGTAGAGTATTTCTCATGACGATCCCATGCGACGTTTTATCCATAAAAACCATGGCCGCAAAATTAAAAGGGCGGACGGCTAGTGGCACGGGCGGTATTACATTTGTCTTTGCGCCAATCGATTTCTTAAACGCTGGAAACAGACTAATATGAATCTCTGCCATTGGTGCGAAGCGGTTGTTGATGATGAGAGCCAAGAACTTTGCCATAAGTGTCTTGATGCTCAGCGCCGAGTCGCCTCCGGGAACTTAATTCAGGCAAGTCCTGAGAAGAAGAACCAGCAACTGCCTCAAACAATTGGGCGGAGGGTGCTCAAGGCTTTGATCTTAGCGGGCAAAGGTCTTGTTCTCTTTGTCTTGGGTTGGGCAATAATCATTCTAGGGCTTTTGGGCACCTGCATGACCATTGCCGCTGCTTCAACTGCAAGTGTGCCACTCACTGCTTTAGGATATCTGTTTGCAGCTATCGTGGCGTTTGCCGCTCTGTTTGCAGTTATTAAACTGACTAACATGATGCTGTTGAAGTATTCGCCGAAAGCAATCGAGAGAAAGCCGAAACAGCCCCCTCAAATCGAGCGAAACGATTAAGATAGAGGCAGTAGCTGAAGAGAATTATTTATGAACATTCCATGCGACGCTCCAATTGTAAAAACTAGCGGTGAAAAATTCGAAGGGTTGGCGTTTACCTTTTGCAAAGCGGCAACGATCATTTTGCTTACTCAAAAGTTTGCCTTGCCGGTCGCCTCGGGTGCGGCAGCGATCTTTTATATGCTTGCTTACCTTAACGGCAAACAGGACACGCGTTGCTTCATGCTTTACCCACCGCTGATTGCTTCGTTCTGGAGTCTTGTTTGTATCGTTTCAAGCTGCTTTATTCTCAATCCGGCTTTGCTAACCAGTTTGAAAGGAATCATCGCGCCGTTTATAACTCTCTAAACCAGGCGCATTTTGAGCGGAGTCTCGGTGCGCCATGATGATTTCTGTCGGGGAGCAAAGAAAATCTCGTGAGCAAAAGAAATGTAATAATTATCGTCTCGCGGCTGCTACTTGTCGCCACCTTTATGTGGTTTTCGAATCTGCAACAGGTAAACGGGTTGGTCGCGTCCACTTCCATAACTCCCAAGCAGATGTCCTGGAAACTCGCCACCTCGCTACCTGGCTTTGTCGACTCTTTCGTGCAGGCTCCGGAAAAAAAACATGTCATCGTCTTTGATAAATTCAATGCGACTGTTCGCCAGATCAACCGTCTTAATTCAAAAGGTTCTCCATCCCCATACTTTTTCGCCTCGGTCAAGAACAAAGCCTTCAGCTCATCGAGCTTCTTATGGTTTGCCGCGGACACGTCATTGTACTGTGTCCAGTCTTTGCTCAGGTCATAAAGCTCCCACGTCACATTGTTCACAGGGTCCTGGTTGATAGGTCCCGACAATTCCCAGGGTGGACGAGTCACTTTCGTGCTGGCTATCCAACCATCGTGATAAATGGCATGATCACCCATCATCTCAAAATACTGCGTATGGTGTCGTGATGGTGTGCCTGCATGAGATCGCGATCAAAGCGGCCTAAATCAATGCTGGTCTAATCAGACGCGTCGTCGTCGTTCTCGTTAACCGATTGTTCCGCGTCGGTTTTTTCTGATTCAGCAGATTGTCCAGGCACCACGGGCGGTGCCGTAAGTTGATGCGTTAGAAGCTGCGTGAGTATGCGAAACAGCGCGTCCTGATCTTCTGTGCTCAATAAAGACAAAAAGGCATTCTGCTCTTTGTTAACGAGCTTGAGCGCCCTCGACAAAGTCTTGCGACCACGTGGCGTAAGAAAGAGCAAATTACTGCGCCGGTCTTCAACATTCTGGCTGCGCAACACTAATTGGCGCGCTTCCAGCTGGTCGATTACTTGAACCGTTGTCGTGCGATCGATGTTGTGTCGGCGCCCTAAGACCTGCTGGCTGAGTGGCCCTTCCGATTCAATGATGCGAAGCACGCCAAGTTCGCGTAAGTCCAAATGAATTGGCTCCAGTATTTTCTCCAGGCGTTCGCGAATCAGCCGTCCATTTGAGTTGAGCAAATAACCGATTGAATGTGCGAGGCTCTCCGGCACAGCCGGCAATTCCTTGTCGGATTTACTGCTAACACGGCTCATTATGGTGTATTCTTTTTTGCCTTCTTAGGGCTCTTCAACACTTCGCCGTGAACCTTTGTCTTGGTGCCGGACATAAGTTGAGCATCGCTGGCAGGCTCGCCCGTGAACTCTTGTACCAGCTCGGCGTAGAACTCATCGCCCGGTTTTACAATGGCTTCCTGACCCTTAATTGTCGTGTCTTCGATTAAGAAGCTGCCGGGTACGCCACTGAGGAAGCCCCAGGCAAAGCCCTTCAAGCGTCTATGTCTGACGTTCAAACCGACTGGTTTAGCGAATGCAAACGATGGGCTGGCCGCTCCGAGTACGCCCAGTGCGACAGGCATGGCGCCAAACGTAAATACGCCTGCTGGTGCCATGGCGGCATTCAAGCCCAGACGAATAACTTTATATTTGATTTGCTCAGACCACGGACCGACAACCTGACCATTATGGTTAACGCCCAGTTCGCGTCCTTCGGCTTTGTTTTTCACGATGCGTGCCTGACGTGAAGGCACCGCTTCTAGCGGCAAGTGTTCGCCCTTTTCGTTGACGATATCGTCGAAGGTCAGACCGATACAGCCTGAGTTGCGATACCACCGCTCGGGGCTGAAGAATGAGTGCATGATCGTGCGCGCATGCAAAACATAATTGATGTGTCCATTTACAACAGAACCTTTTTTGGCGACAAGACGATCAGCGATTTTCAAATCGTACTTGAGGTGAGCCTTTAATGGGTCGCCAACTTTTGCAGTCTTGCTGGTGATTTGCGATGCTAGCACTACGGGGAATCGAGCGCCTGCTCGAGCGTGTGACGCACCGCCTCCCGTTACAGCAAGCTCTTCGCACTTCAAGGTTTCTTGAACTTCTTGAGCTTCGTCGTTATCGATTACGACAACGCCTTCATCTATAGCCTGAACTTTTGAGAGCACCGAACCTGGTGGCAGTATTACCTGACCTAAGGCGCTGGCTATTTGAAACGGTCTATCGGATCCGCTAGCCTTCGCCGTAGGTTTGTGGAACTCAAAGTTGTTCTTTTCTGGCTCAGATTCTTTTGTTGTCTCAGTTACGCTTAGAGTTGAATTCTCGTTTTTGTCTGCTGCTGCTGCTGCCGGATTAGGGCTTGCGGAGTCGCGTGCATCCGTAGTCTCGGCAACGGGCTTAGTGGAACTATCCGTACCTGTAAAAAGCTTTTCAGCAGTTGTTATTGCACCTCGGCTGCTGGTCGTTTCTTGCTCGGCCTCGTTTTGAGCTTTATTTTCTGGTGTCTGCGCTTTAGCGGCAGCCTTGCTCTCTAAGCTGGAGGAATTTGTATTAGCTTCAGCCTGCGATCTGAGCGTCGCCGATGCTGATTCTCTTGATTTCGATTCAGCCTGGTTTGCGGTCGAAGTAGTGTTGTCTCTAGCTGATTCATTGGGAGACGTTGTATTGCTTGCCGCATTCGCGTTGCTTGCCGCCGCCGCGTCATCCTCTGTAGATGACTTACGTGTGCTAGCGGCGATGCGTTTTGTCGTGCCGGAAGCTTGCTTGTTGCTTGCAGTCGTTTTCTGCTGCACATCAAGTGAATTCCAAACACGTTGCACCAGATTTGATGGCGATGGTGGTGGCAGAGCTAAAGATGTATTTGTCAGCGACTCTCCGTCGGCAAGCGTGGGCAAAACGCTCAACGACAGCGCCAGCTGCCCGGCGAGCATTACGCTCACTGTCGCTTTGTACATCTGTTCTCGATTAAATTTCACCAACCCATACCCGTTCAAGCCAAATATTCAGAAGTCCTTGGCATCAAAGAGCGCGTTGTCGTGCGACGAAGTGCTCTTGCCGTCTTCGGAATATTCCTTTTATACAACCCGCATATCCTCTTGTCTTCTGGATTTAATCGTTTCGAAGAGAAATTAATGGTGACTATCGTCCCACTCCAATAAGTTGGAATGCTGCCCATGAGCGTGGTGAAGGATCTTTCGACAAAGCGATAAGTTGGGCTTTGCGCAATGACTGTGCCTGGCTCAATCCCTGCTGCCTTCCTTTATAGAACTCGACCAGCTCTTCGGTGCGTGCCGCCGGATTTTGTTCAACCCAGAGGCTCAGCAAAACGTTGCGCACACCGGCATAAGCCAATCCGCGACTAAATACGTTGACGCCGCCGCCCTGAGAATCTTTCGGGTTAACCGTGGTACCACTCCAGACAGCCAGGTCGCTTGGTAGATTGAGTTTCATCAAAGCTTCTGTGGTGGCTTTCCTTGTCTCGGGTTTTTCGCTGTTCTCCGGCGTTTGTGCCGTCATCGGCAAAACCGATTTGAAGAGATTGTTGTCTTGCAGCAAGAGCGGTGCGCTGAAGTGCAATACGGCATTGCCCTTAGCTTGTTCTTGCAACTGTGCCACGTTGGCATTCTGTCCGGTCAGCTTAAACAGTTGATCTGACGGGAATAGTGAGGAGAGTTCGCTGGCTTCCTGACCTTCTCTCGATTCAGCTGTATCGTTGGAAGCGCTGAACACGAGCGACTGGTCTGCACCGTAGGCGACACCATTGTCCATAAAGCTCAGCACCGCCGGCAGTGTGGACAAAGTGTGCGATTCAACAAAATAGCGACCTTGTGGATCAACCAGTGCTGCCACCGGCAAGTTGAATAACACGCTATCTGGAACAAACAGAACCAATTGCTCGGGGTTGCTCGGCAAATACTTCGCCACCGTTTCTGGTACCAGTTCGTTAAAGAGAACTTGTAGCAGTCTCTTTTCAGTCTGTCTGCTGTCTTGTCCCGATTTCGCCGATGCTACAAGCATCGAATTGATTTGCGCTTTTAGCTGATCGCGTCCGACACCAAGCTTGACGGCTCCGAGGCGACCCTGGCGGTCGATAATAAAGACGAAGCTCTGACGCGGTCCGACCGAGTAATCAAGCAAGGTTGCCTGATTATCCTGGGCTTTCTTAACCAGCTCTGCCAAATTCAGCGGAACAGGCGAAATCAATCTTGCCAGCTCGCGATTGTCGTTAGACAAAATCTGCAAACGACGCATCCATTCTTGCCACTGCTTCATCGCTTTGTCTGGTGTAGATGACAGCTCAGCTGCGTGCAAATGGGCTCTCTGTTGCACCAGATCGGAATATAGTTCGCGATCATGCGGCTTGACTGCGCCGCCATTGCGCTGCCACGAATTGATAAACCCTTCTTCTTTAACTTGTTCGGCAGTGATGAACGCTTGCTCGACCATTTTGTTGGCCAGCAACAAAGTAATCAGCTCGCTGCTCAACTCATCTCTGGTTGTGGGAAATGGATTGTACTCAGCAGTCGTGAACACTCCTGCTTGTGGTGAGCGGAAACAAGATGCAGCGCTGGCGAGCGAATCGCTAGGCGATTCTTGCATACCGGTTTGAATGATGGCTTGATACGTGTAATCGCGCCAGAGAGTAGCATCGTCATTGATCTTGTTTGCCACTTCAATGCTTTTCTTCAGGTAAGCATCTGCTTGCGGAATTTCCTTCAGCCCGAAACAAATTTCTCCAAGCGCGCCATAGACTTGACCTAGCAAGAGCTGGTCCACATGCTTAACCTTGGACATTGAGCGAAGAAGACCTTCCAATTCGTTTTTCGCAGAACGATTCTCACCCGAGCGCGACAGCGCTGAAGCCAGATTCTGCGAAATGATCAAATTGAAGCGCTGCGAGCCTTTCGTCACCGCCGACTGAGCATCTGCTGCTTGATGCAACTGTTCGATCGCAGTGGTGTAGTTGCCTTTCAATGTGTTTAGAACGCCGAGTGCATTCAGCACCTGCGCTTTATGATAAGACGGCGCACCATTTTTCAAAATCTGCCACGATTTATCGAGAACGTTTCGCGAGTGATCGGGACTGCCAGTTGCGGCGAGCGCGAAACCATAGGCTTCAGCCATGACGGCCAATCCCAACATTGGCTGTTTGTCAAGTTTGAGCGATTCCAATTCTTCGAGCGATTTGCGCGCATTCATGTACTCGCAAAGTCCGTATTGGCAAGAGGAAAGCTGGGTGAGTGCCGCCGCCAGGAGGGCATTGTCATTGGTCGTGCGAGCCATAGCTGTGGCTTTTTGAGCTTCTTCCAGAGCTACAGTGGTTAGTGAAAGTTCTTGCAACATGCTGGAAGCTGTGTTGTGCAAATTCACTTCCATAACATGGTTGCCTGATTGGCCGAAGTTGACCGCTGATGCCATGTAGAACTTCGCTGCTTCTTTGGGTTGCTCCATGCGCACGGCAAGCTCTGCTGCCAAAAGCATGGCGCGAGCTGCTTCTTCATTGTCAGTCACCGAAGATGATGCGAAATCTTTCATAGATTGTTCGAGTTGTCGCAATGCCCAGAGCGGATTGTCCAACGCGAGATAAATTTGCGCTGCCGTTACGCGAGTGTGACCGAGTGATTTTTTGTCTTCCGATGTGGCAAGTACTTCCATCGAATTTTCAATCAAGCTCTTGGCGCGTGTTTTTTCACCCTTCGTCAGGTAAATCGTCGCCATGCGCTCGAGCGCGCGACCTTCACCGTCGCCGTATTTTACTTCTTTGCACAAGCCATACATGTCCTGGAATTTGCCCAGGGCGTTTTGATTGTCTTGCTTGCTCAAAAATGCCTGACCTTGTTTCTCCAGGCTGAATATTTTGTCCATGCTTTCTTGCGTGCGTGGACGATCTGTCAATGCGAAAATTTGGTCTAGAACGTCGCGGTTAGCTGGATTGCCAATACCTTCTTTAATTTCGGTGTTACCGATTTTTTTGATCATAGCGCTTTTCGGCACAGCGGCTTTTACATTACTGGCAGCGGCGCTCATGGGCGCCTTTCCGACGTTCTGTGCCGGCGCTTTGGTGACAGCCGAGTTGGGCAAATAAATTTTGGTTTTATCGATTTGAGGCGTGGGTTTTGCCTGCGCTGGCGCTGAACTTGTGACCGGCGCAGCGGTTCCTGAGTCTTTCTTTGCTGCAGAATCTGATGCAGCAGCTCCTGCGTCTTGCTGAGCTGCCGGCTCTGAAATAGCTGCTTGCGTCTCGCCTGACTGCTCTGTCGCCGTTGTCGGCGTGGCTTCAGCTGGAGAGACTGATTGAGGCGCCAACAAATTGTGCGTCTGCGACTCACCGAAGCTGCGGTCTGTGCCAGTCATCTCGCCATCGTCCGCAAATGCCGCACCACTGCCGATACCAATCGAAAGGCTCAACAACGACGACACTAAGGGCAGGAACGCATAGCTGCTATTGCGAAGTCTTTTACTCATCTGATTTGTACACCAGGTATCCACGGGAATAGAAACGATGATTGCTTATTTGGGGAAGCGGCGAACCAGAGTTCGATTCATCTATCTCCAGATCGGAATATTTTCCGACGCCTACCAATTTTCGCCGTTGTGCCTCGATACTTCAACCCAGATGGCCAAATCTTAAGGTTGCTAAGAACCCAAAATGCCCCTGCCGATTAACCTCACATGGTCTTCAAGAAACGAGGCATCGGAGTTTTTCAAGATGACTTTTGCGAAATCCAAAAATTTATAATCAAGTCTGAAAATTTCAATTCTTAGTGGCGGCTCATCCAAATCTGCTTGCGAATGCCGGGATGTCAGGCGGTGATTGCAATTTAATCGCCCGAATGCGTTTGCCAGATTTGATGCGGAACAGCTGAGATTTGGCTTATAATGATGCAAGTTCCACGAAATAAAAATTGCTGTGAAAGAACGTCAAGACAGTTTGCAGCTGGCTAAAAGCCAGGAGTTCGATCTAGTCGTGATCGGTGGTGGCATTGCCGGGGCTGGCATTGCTCAAAACGCCGCTTTACGAGGGCTTACTGTTTTGCTGCTTGAAAAGGCAGATTTCGCCTCAGGTTTTTCGGGTTGCGGCACGCAAATAGTCAGCGGCGACCTACCTTATATGGAGCAGCTTAAGTTCAATATTAGTCGCGGTCAAATTGAAGAGCGCGACCGTCTCAAACGGCTAGCACCGCATCTGGTGAAGGACATGTCCTTTGTTTTGCCGCTGCTGCGCAACAACACGATGTTCAACTTGAAAGCCGCTGTCGGCTCGAAATTGCAAGATGTATTGAACATTTCAGGCGGGCAGAACAATAGTCAAACCTATCTCAACAAGAAGAAATTGTTGGGCTATGTGCCGGCATTTAGCGATGAGAATCTCATTGGCGCTATTCAATTT
>Ga0182030_10028256_pt1 | contig 10033 bp, 8 predicted proteins | sample 812S3MmetaG_FD_121299 | JGI IMG/M metagenome (GOLD analysis project Ga0182030, IMG submission 121299) | Permafrost microbial communities from Stordalen Mire, Sweden - 812S3M metaG (Illumina Assembly) | ecosystem: Environmental > Terrestrial > Soil > Wetlands > Permafrost | place: Sweden... | reverse complement strand
TAACAATCAGCTCATTTCATGCAAGTCCGCAAAGCCAACATCGCCGACGCCAAAAGGATCGCGCAGATCCACGTTGAAACCTGGCGTGCGGCCTATCGAGGCCAAATGCCGGATGCGATTCTGAACGCGCTCGACGTAAATCGGCGCGAGACTTTCTGGAACAGCCGATTGGCGACGCAGCCGCACGGAGTCTCGGTCGCTGAAATAAATCAGGAGGTCGTGGGCTTTTGCGATCTCATTCCGTCACGGGACACGGATTCAAATTCAAAAGGGATTGGAGAAATCGTTGCGATTTACGTTCACCCGGAATTCTGGCGCATAGGAGCGGGTAACGCACTTTGCCGACATTCATTAAAAGAAGCCCGCCTGCAAAAGTATGCTGCGGTCACGCTCTGGGTCTTAAGTTCGAACATCGCCGCGCGGAACTTTTACGAAGCGATGGGATTCTGCCTTGATGGTGCAACCAAGGTTGACCGAAGTTTTCAAAATTATGAATTACACGAGATTCGTTATCGGATTTCTGTTTAGTGTCGCGTTTTGCTCCATTTCCTTCGCCAACGGAACTTTTCGCCTCGCGACTTACAACGTCGAAAATTATCTCGACCAGCCGACCGAATCGCGTCACTTCGTCAAATCCGCCGAAGCCAAAGCAAAAATCCGCGAGAGCATCAAGGCCATGAATCCCGATGTGCTCGCGCTCGAAGAAATGGGCACGACCAACGCGCTGCTCGAACTCCGCGCGTCGCTCAAGGCCGACGGACAGGATTTTCCGTTCTGGGAATTTATTTCCAGTTTCGACACCAACATCCATGTCGTCGTGTTGAGCAAATTTCCCATCATCGCGCGCCGCCCGCACACGAATGAATTTTTCCTCCTTGATGGCAAACGCTTCGCGGTCAAGCGCGGTTTCGCGGAGGTGGACATCCAAGCTGCGCCGAACTTCACATTCACGCTTATCTCTGCACATTTGAAATCGCATCTCACCACGCCTGAAGCCGACGAGGCCGAGGAACGTCTTGGCGAGGCGAAGGTTTTACGCGGCATTATTGATGCGCGCCTTGGCAAAAATCCAAACGCCAGGTTGGTTGTCCTCGGCGATTTCAACGACACAAAGGATTCCGACCCGCTGAAAACCATCATCGGTCATGGAAGATTCAAGTTCATCGACCCGCGTCCGGCCGAGCGCAACGGCGACAACGCGCCCGGTGAGCCGCCGTATTTCGAGCCGCGCAATGTCGCGTGGACCTATTTTTACGGCAAGACCGACACCTACTCGCGGATTGATTATATTTTGTTGAGTCCGGCGATGAAGATTTTTTGGCGCGCGGACGAAACCTTCATTCCCAAGATTCCCAACTGGGGCGTCGGTTCGGATCACCGGCCCATCGTCGCCGCGTTCACGACCGACTCGGCGAATTGATCAACGCTCCAAATCCGTCCACGTCACCAAATCGCCGAGCGCGGGCCGGCCGTCATGCCGCCACGCCAGCGGCGGGTTTTGCATCTGGCCGAGCGGACAAATCCGCGCCGCGCTCCAGCGCGCCAGTTGCGTGGCGATTTCATCCCATTTTTCCTCCGGCGTGGCGAGGCCGACCGTCGAAACTTTCCCGCGAATGCCGTCGGCGTTTTCCAAAAGCATTTTCAGGTCCGCCACGGCTTTCACATAAATAAACCGGTTCAAGCACGACATCTGAAACCGCGCGTCAGCCTCGTAAACCACCGTCCATGCAGTTGAATCCTGACTGCACCAATGCTGCGTCGTCTCCGGCGAGTGGGCCGCGCGCACTTCGTAGATGCCGCGTCGTGAGGCGATCGCCGCCGCGTGTTCCGCCGGCAGCTCGCCGCGCGGCTCGCTGGCCTCGCGCTGTTCCAATTCTTTCGCGAGCAGTTGCGCAAAATGTTCCGGCGCGACTTCGCCGCCGAGCTGGACATAAATGACGTGCGGCGAGAGGCAGCCGAGCTGGTTCCAGGCCACCACGTCGTCCGCCGCCGCCGCCGCGATTTTTTTGGCGCGCGAACCATACAAGACTTCCTGCGCCACAAAACCAAAACTCACGCGATGGCCATAACCGAGAAAACGGATTTTGAGCGGCAGTTGCGCGCGGATGGCCGCGAGCGTTTCATCGTCGCCGGTGGCCGTCACGCAATCCGCCTTGGCAAACAGGGCGTTTTCCAATCCGGCATTTCCGCCGTGCCACTCGGCGATTTCCAAACACGCGCCGAGTTTCGGGTCGGCTTCGTAAATCGAATGAGCGAACAGTCGCGGCAAAAAAGTCGCGCCGCTGGCGCATTTTACAAATTGCGCCGAGCGCGTGAGCAGGCCGAACACGATGCTGGTCAGCGTTGGGTTCGGGATGTTGCCGGCGGCGATGTGAGCTTGAAATTCCGGCGCGTTGACAATGGCCGCGCGGTTTTGTTTCTGCTCGGCTGCGGTTGCCGTTATTGCATCAAGCCGTTTGGCGTCGCCAAATTCCTGGAGGAGCAAGGCGTGGAAATTTTCGCGCGTGAGCTGCTTGAAAAAATTGTCGAGTCCGCGCGCCAGCGTTTCGCGGGAAAAACCGGTCTGCGCTGGGCCGAGTTCCAGCGCGAGTTTGCGAAAACGGTTTTCCGATTCCAGCCAGCCGTCGGCCACATCGCTCAAAACCCGGATCAAGCTTTCCGTTGGGCGGTTGATTAAATAGTGCTCGCGATTTCGTTTGAGCGTCTGGCACGCCTCGGAAACCAGCGCCGGCGACAGCGTCGCTTCCGGCGGCAGGTCGGCGAGAAAATAGTTGGGCAGGTTCACAAAATTTGCGATTTGCGATTTCACGCCGTCATCAGCGAGCAACCGCGCGGTTCAGCCAGTTCCGCGCGGCCGATCAATTCAAAGCCGTCGCCGCGTCGGATAGCCAGGTCTTCCGTCTGGATTGCCGCGACGGAAAATACATTCGCCAGATCAAAAACGCGAATCAAACCGGTTTCGCCGTCGCCGACTTCGCGACCGGTTTCGGGCGAGATGATTTGGACACGCGCCCACGGTGGAAATTGAAAACCGCCGTCGGCCACCGCGTAGGCTTGCGAACTCAATTCGCTCATGCCGTATTCGCAGACGATGTTTTCGCGCGGCACGCCAAGCCGCTCGGCGATGAGTGCGTGCAACTCGGCTTTCGGCAGCGTGCGCGAGCGGTTTTTGTAGCCGCCGGTTTCCATCACGCGCGAACCAGCGGGCAATTGAAACTGCAAACTATTTTCCGCCAGGAAATCCAGCAGATGAACGAAGGAAAACGCCGTTCCAAGCAACGTCAAAGTTTTCCCCGTGGCCGGTGCCGCCTTTAAGGCTTGAATGGTTGCGGCAAAATCAAGCGTCCACGAATCATCGGCTGAAAGTTTTCCCGTGAACACGGATTCGGGCAGTCGAAATTTCTGTCGCACGATTTCAAGCATGTGAACGAGCGAGGAACGCGGCGCGGCGACAGGGTTCGGCGTCAGAAAGACAAGTTCGCCCGTCTCACCGAAGTGAAACTGAAACCATTTCCAGAGCGACGCTTCATAAACCGCCAGTGATTCCGCGTTGTGAAAGTGACGGCTGGGATTTTGCGCCGTTGTGCCGCTGGAATGAAAGACGGCGGTGCGTTCGCCGGGGGCGAGACTGGTCAATGCCAGTTCCTTGAAGGCAGCGGTCGGCACGGCGGGAATTTGCTTCCAAGCTCCGACGGTTTTCGGTGTCAGACCGCGCGCTTCGCAGATTTTTTTATACGCGGCGTTATGCCTGGATTGAAGGGCGAACAATTCCAGCGCGAGCGTGTTAAAGCCACCATGCTGAAAACCGGAAAGGGTAAGGTTGCGCAGGCGCTCAGCGAAGTGGGAAAGTTCTATGTTCATGCGGTTTTAATTCACGGCTGGTGTTCCGCAACAGCCGGTGGATAGTGTAGCCCAAAATGGTTTGGTGGCAAGAATGAATACGGTGGGCAACGCCGCGAGGATGACTGAAAAATGATTTTGGTTGGGCTGATTGGAACCTGTATATTGGACTGCCTTGGCCGCAGCAACCGTCAAAAGTGGAGCCAATGGCCGGGATTGGCCGATTTTCCCCGCGATTGCAGATTAATAATGCATGATTTCATTGGGAAATCAAGCAAATCCGTCTCCACCCAACCATACCGTTTTTTATTCATTTGGTGTCCGTTTTGGTGTCCGGTAGCCGACGGTCTTGGCGCGTTGCGTTCCGCCAGGCGTAGTGGTAGCTGATTGGCAAGTGTATCGCGGCACGAACGCAGGCCAAAACCGTTTTCGTGAAAATTAGATTATTGTTGCCTCAACACGACATCCTAAAATTGTTTGGAATTATCGCTGAAATTTTGAAACCAGATATGCAGACTCCGAGCGGGATTATTTTTTGGCGAAGCGAGCGCAATCAAGAAATTGTTATTTCTTCGTAGCTTTGACTTTGCCCATCACGCTCTCTTGCGGAAGTGCTTCCCTGTTTCCGGCGGCGTCCGGGTATGTGATAACATGGCTTTTGATTTTTTAGGGCTTCGTTTTTTGCGGTTTTAAGGAAAGGAAAGGATGGCAATAAAGAGTTGGTAAATCACAATAAATGGTTAGTGCGTTTATATTACAGGCGTAAGCTTGCTTTGTAATAAACACCGACTCGGTCGTCGTTTAATAGAAAACGGCAATCAGAACGGCAAGATGACCGGACTACTGGAGTTCTTGAACTCCTACCAGACTACTGGAGGTTTAACAAATTTTAACAAACTTAAACCTTTATAGTCGCTGCTGACCAGTCCGCTGGAGGTTGCATGAAAAAACGAAAGATCATTTATCATGGAACCCGTTCCGTCATCCGCCGGCACGTCGCCGGCAAAACAAATTGTCGTCACCGAACTCCCGTTGTATTTGGGCGAACTGCGGCCACTTCGCCCAAGCTACAATACTCTTAATCAGAGGAAACCCTCCTTTCTGCCCCTGGCGCTTTTAAGTGCCGGTGCGCTGTGCCTCCCGCTGTTGAACAATGTCGCTATTGCGGCGGAGAATGATTCCGCCGGCGATCCGGCTCCGGCTGCCACTCAGGAGGGAACGGCCAAATCAAATTCCACGGCGGCAACGACTGCGCCCATTTCTTCCAGCGAAGCGCAAAGTTTGCGGGAGGAGATCCGCGAATTGCGCGAAGAATTGAAGGTGGTCAAGGGCACCACAGCCACCAATGCCGTCACGCTCAAGGCCGTTTCTGAAAAAGTGGAAAGCGCGGCCACGCAGAGCGATTTGGAGGCCTTGCGGGACATCGAGGATGAAAATACGATCCGCAGCATTGGCAGCGACTCTTCGAAAGCCTATACCATCAACGGCAACTCGCATTTGGTGAATCTCTCCGGTTCGGCCCAGCTCGGCTATCAAGGGCTGTATGGACCGAATCACAATACCCCGAGCAAGGCGAATTCCGGCACCTCGGCGCAGTCGTTCAAGATTAATTTTATCAGCCTGGGTTTGTATGGGTATTTGCGCAATGACCCCGGTTCGGACGGCGATGTCAGCTATAACCTCGGCGTGCTGGGAACTCCGACCCGATATGTTGGGGCAGCCAATACCAGTCTGGCGGCAGCGAACACCACCCCGACCGGTTCGGTCAACGGCACTTATTTAAGCGCGTCGGATGTCTGGCTGCAATGGGACATCAAGACCACCAAGCTGGAATTGGAGCCGCTGTGGACCTTGTCGTTGAAGTTTGGCCAGTTTCTGACGCCTTATGGTATAGACAACCCCTCGACGGAAAACAACCGTCCGACCATCAACCAGGCGCAATATGTTTCACGGCTTGGTTTTGGCCGCCAGATCGGTGCCACCGCCACAGGCGGTTTAATTAATCGGAACGATCCTTCAGCGTCCACGATTCCGCTGATTGGCTACACCTTCGGCGTGTTCAACAGTGCCGGCGCGAATACCTATAACAACAACGACGGGGTGGATACGCTGGTCCGGGTGGTCTATAACCCGTTCTACCAATATTCCGGCAATTTCCGCAACCTGTCCATCGCGGGAAACGTTCTGGAAGGAAACCTTGGCAAGGGCACGGATCAACTGCCAACGAAACTGCGCTATGGCGGGGACATTCAGTGGCTACGGAAACCATTCCTGCTGACGTTGGAATATGTGCATAGCGACGATGGCTATAATGGCAGCAGTGTCAGTCCACTGGGAATCGCCTATCCCGCCCCGACGGCGGCGTTCGCCAGCAGCGACAACTATATCGCCACCTTGTTCTGGACGCCGGGCACGCTGCCGGATTTCCAGCCTTGGGTGCGGTTTGACGAGGCCAACCCAACAGCGTTCAACAACCTTACCAAAGCGCAATTGGCCACTGCGAATGCGCAAGGCAACGGAAACTATGCAAAAACAGCCTATTCTATCGGCTTCAACTGGTTCTTCTGGCAGGTGAATCCGGTGACCCGCAAGACGTATGGGTCAGAACAGACGGAACGCGTGCTGAAGCTGCAAGTCAGCTACACCTATTTCGATCTGAACGCTCCCGGAGCTTCGCAGATCCTGGCCAATAACGAAGTTGACGCCGCGTTGACCTACAACTTTTAACCAATCAACCAACCAAGAAATCTAACCAAGGAGTTAAGCATATGAAAACAGTCACAAATAAAATTGGCAGCTTCGCCCTGTTGGCGGCGCTGCTCACCGCTCCCGCTGTCACGTTTGGCGCGGAAGCCGATCAAGCCGTCATCAAATCCACCGCCTTGGCACCCAAGGTGCCGGGCAAGGAGCGCATCGCCAAAATTCAATTGAATGAAATTACCGCCATCACCGCGCAGAAAGGATGGTTGCAGGAAGAACTCGCCAAAGTTGGTGCCAAGCTGGAAATGGTGAACATCAGCCAGATCAGCGGCGTGTCCGGCGCGGAAGCGTCGCTCTTGGATCGCGGCGATTTGGACATCACCGTCCGCATGGCTTATCCCGCGTTACAACACCGGGCAAACGGTCTGGACGCCGTGGTTATCTGGCAGGGTGCCAATCCCCATCCGCGTCGGGCCACCACCATTGTGCTGGCCGATTCCAATATCAAAAGCGCGGCGGATTTGAAAGGCAAGAAATTCGGAGCCTCGTTGATTGGCTGCCCGTATTACGCTGGAGTTGAAGCGTTCAAAGCGCAGGGTGTGACCGTGGATACGGAATTTCAAAAGGGTGATGTCCGGTTCGTGAACATCACCGGTGCGGCGGCAACCTCGGCATTCCTGTCGGGACGAATTGACGCCTATGGCACGCATCCGGCCACGGCCAGTATTGTGCCGCTCATCACGCAGAATCAGGTTCGCGAAATCACCACGGCAGTGCCGGATGGCATTTATGTGACGGCGGGCGGACGCCAGATGTATTTCGCCATGCGCCAATGGGCCAATGAAAACCCCGACATCGTCAAGGCGTTTTTGATTGCTTGGGACCGCACGGTGCGCTGGCTGAATTCCGACAACGGCGCGCACTGGGATGAAGGCGCGCAGATCGCAGCCCGCGAGATTCGCGAACCGAAGTCGGTGGCGCTCTATGATATTCATAACGAGTCCACGATTGATTGGAGCTGGGGAGTGACTGATTACAAAGATGCGGTGGATTCCATCAAAAAGTTTCAGAGCTGGAACATCGCCAACAAGGATCCGTTCTACACCAAGCATCACTTGAGCGACAAGGAAATCGAAGCCTTCGTGGACAAGCGGTTTTTCAAGGGCGGCGAGTATTTCGTGGACAGCAGCGAGCATCCGGAAAAACCCGCGCCTCAAGCCCAGGCTGACCTGCCGGCTGACGTCAAGCCGGGCGTGCAAGTGGCACAGGCCAGCATCGCCAAATAACAAACCCATCATTTAAGTGAAACGCCAAGGAAAAATGGTCTGGTTGCAGTGGTGAAACAACGGAAGAGTTGGCCGGCCCCCGCTTTGGGGAAGCCCGGGCTGGCTGGCTCTTCCCGGTTTCAAAAACTTAATCCAAAGGAAAAATATGAGCGCCGAAAATATTACGCTGGTTCAAAACAATCTGTCCGTGCCGACGGAACGCACGCTGTCCGGTGGTTTTTCGCGGGCGTCCGCCAAAGTATGGCTCACGCCCTTCATCGCCCGCTCGTGGGATAAAATCATTGGTGGAGTGCTGCCCGCCGGCATCCTACTCACCTGGTATCTGGTCACGCATTTTCACTTGGTGAAACCCGTGTTCCTGCCGTCGCCGTGGGAAGTCGTCACCACGTTTTACGACATGCTGGTGAACCAGAATTTGCTGACGGATTTTCGGGTGAGCGCCGTCGTGGTGACCCAGGGATTCCTCCTCGGCAGCGTGCTGGGAATACTGATCGGCATTGCCGCCGGCTTGTCCAAAACCGTGGAACGATTTTTGGGGCCGGCCCTCAACAGCCTGCGCCAGGTGCCGACGCTGGCCTGGCTGCCGCTGATCGTGCTGTGGATTGGCATGGACACCTGGGCCAAGAGCATCTTGATCGGCAAGGCGGTTTTTTTCCCGGTTTTTCTCAACACGCTGCAGGGCATCCGGAGTGTTTCCAAGGAGCACATCGAGGTCGCCAGAATTTTTGAATACAACAAGGCGCTGCTCCTGCGCAAAGTCATTCTGCCGGCGGCGTCGCCGTCCATCTTTGTCGGCCTGCGCTATGGCGCGGGCCTGGCCTGGGCGTTTCTCATCGCCGCTGAAATGCTCGGCGGCCGCTATGGCCTGGGCTATTTGCTGATGCGCTCGCAGGAGCTGCTGCTCACGAGCCAGCTTTTCGTCGTGATCTTCATCATCGGTGCGGTGGGCTTTGCCGTGGACATCGGCCTGCGCAAAGTCGAGAGCCATCTGCTCCGCTGGAAAAAAGGATTTGAAGGCTGATTCAACCAACCAAGAAAAAAATAAAATATGAGCACAACCATTTTAGAAACCAAGAAACCAACCAAATTGACTCCGTTGGAACTGCAACAGGCAGCGCTGGAATACATCAAGCAAACCCGCTGGGCCACACTCACGACCATGCGCGAGGACGCCGCGCCGGTGTCGCGGGCGATGGGCAGCTTCGCGCCGGACGGACTCAACATCGTCTTCTCCACGCGCAAAAACGCCGCCAAAACCCGGCACATCGCGAAGAACAGCTTCGTGAATTTTTTCTTCCAGCACGAGAACCAGGAACTGACGACGTTCAAAAACGTGGCGCTCATCGGCCGCGCCGAGGAAGTGGCGGGCGGCTCCGAATACCAGCGCGCCGTCGAGCTTTTGAGCGCCCGCAATCCGCGTTTCAAGGTGCGCGCCGAACGCGGCGAATTGTCGGACACGGCAATTTATCTCATTCGCACCACCGAGATCAAATACCTGGACTATGCCAACGGCGCCGGCCCTGCCGCCGTCCAGGAAATCATTCTTTAACCCTCAACCCTAAAAACTCCATGAGTATTTCCAAATCAAAAAATCAGCCGAAGTCCGCCGCCACCGAGGCCATTTACACCATCTGCCCCGTGCTGGTAGCGTCGCACATCGCCGTCCACAAAGGCTGGCTCGAAGCCGAATTGAAAAAGGTCAAGGGATCACTGAAATACCTGTGGTCGCTGCCGCCGGCGGACTGGCTTTCCCACTTTAACCACACGCTGGCGAACCAGTTTCGCGACGGCGGCAACATCCCCGCCATCCACGCCCGCTCGGAAGGCCAGCGCACCAAGCTGATCGGCCTGACGTTTTCCACGGACGGCGGCCAGATTTTGACCCGCGTCGGCTCCGGCATCAACAAAGTGGCTGATTTGAAAGGCCGCAAGATCGGTTTGTATAAACGGGAAAAAACCGACCGCGTGGATTTCTGGCGCGCGACGGCGGAACGCGGAATTCTTTCGGCCCTGGACTTGGCCGGACTCAAACGCAGTGCCGTCAAGATTGTGGATTTGACGGTGAGCGGCCCGGATTATCCCTCGACGCAGCCGGTGAAAAATCCGGCGGAACGCTTCACCAATGCCGCCACCGGTCCGAACACGCATTACGGCGCGGAGATTGAAGCGCTGCTGACCGGCAAGGTGGACGCCATTTATGCCAATCG
>Ga0182030_10028255_pt1 | contig 10033 bp, 13 predicted proteins | sample 812S3MmetaG_FD_121299 | JGI IMG/M metagenome (GOLD analysis project Ga0182030, IMG submission 121299) | Permafrost microbial communities from Stordalen Mire, Sweden - 812S3M metaG (Illumina Assembly) | ecosystem: Environmental > Terrestrial > Soil > Wetlands > Permafrost | place: Sweden... | reverse complement strand
GTTACCGGCTCTTCACTTACGCCGATATCGCCGACTTCTGGGACGAAGGTGAAACCCCGGTCTGTCCCTGCTGCGGTGCGGACAACGTCATCATCTCAACCCCGGAGATGATCGTCGACGCACACTGCCTCTTCGCCATGCGCAAAACGTATCATTAAGCTGGAAGCGAACGAGAGGCCGGAAGCGAACGAACCGGCCGTGAATCGAATTATGGATTACGAGATCACTCCGCAGGAACTAAAGCAGCGCCTGGAGCGCAACGAGCAACTCATCCTGCTTGATGTGCGCGAGCCAGCGGAGCGTCAGGCCGCAAGCATCACGCCGAGCCTGCACATTCCCGTGGCGGAAGTTCCAGCCCGCGTGCAGGAACTCGACCCCGAGCGGCACATCGTCGTCTTCTGTCACCACGGAATACGTTCGCTCTCGGTCACCGGCTGGCTGCGCGAGCAGGGCTATGACAAGGTGCAATCCCTCTCCGGCGGCATCAATCGCTGGGCGCATGAAATCGACCCTGCGGTTCCGCGATACAACCGGTGACAGAGCGGCAGCGCGTGGATATGCCACATTTACCGCTGCTGGCAAATGTGTGGCTGCATCACGCCGGATTCGTTCAGTTCGTCGCCGGATGCAGCTTCTTCACCAGGCTAGCCACGTTTGCGGCAAAGTGGCGAACCGCTTCCACGCCCTCTTCGTCTTTGAGCGCCTCGCCCGGCAGCCTGCCGAAGACCATGTTCCAGTAGCTCGATCCCGGCACAATCATGTCGTTGATGAGGAAGAACATCATCATCTCTTGTAGCGTCAGCGTCTGCCCGCCACGCCGGGCGACAGCAACAGGGCCGCCGACTTTCCCGGTCAGGAAGTTGTCCGTGTTGCGTGAAACATATCCAATGCGTTGCAACGCGCACATCACATCTCCGCGTGCGGTCCCAAAGTAAACCGGAGTACCCACGATCAGTCCATCCGCCGGGCGGATCTTCTCGATGATTTCGTTCAGCCCGTCATCGAGTCCGCACTCGCCGCTCGTGGAACACTTTCCGCAGGCGATGCACGCCTCGATCTTCATGCCCGCAAATGAAACGATCTCCGCTTCAACGCCGTGTTCCTCTATGACCTTCAAACATTCCTGCATCAACAGAGCCGTGTTCCCGTTTGGCTTTGGGCTGCCGCTCAATAAAATTACTTTCATAATCGCTCTCCTGCTTCGCGTCTACTATTGTGACACTGACAGCGGACAGTTCACACTGAATATCGTCGTTGCTGATTCGGAGTATAGTTTTTTCTGGCGGACGCAGGAATATGCCCACGGCTCTTCATCCCGCGCGCTGGTGGCGGACGCTCCCCGACGGGCGCATCCATTGCTATCTCTGCCCGCGCCACTGCAACATCGGAGTCGGCCGGCACGGCTTCTGCTACATCCGCGAAAACGCCGGGGGCGAGTTGGTGCAGCTTGCCTACGGACGCCCAGCAGCGCTCGCCATCGATCCCATCGAGAAGAAGCCGCTCTTTCACTTTCATCCCGGCTCGGCGATCCTCTCGCTGGGCACGGCGGGCTGCAATCTGGGCTGCCAGTTCTGCCAGAATTTCGATATCAGCAAAGCGCGTTCGGTGCAGCAGGGCTCCGGCCGCATGTCTCCCGAACAGATCGTCGAGCTGGCGATCACGCGCGATGTACCCTCCATCGCCTTCACCTACAATGAGCCCACCATCTGGGCGGAGTTTGTTATCGACATTGCGCAAGCCGCGCACCAGGCTGGGCTGCGCACCGTCATGGTCTCCAACGGCTACATCACGCGCGAGGCGTTCTTCGAAGTCTACGAGCACATCGACGCGGCCAACATTGACCTGAAGGGATTCACCGAAGACTTTTACGCGAAGTTCACGCTCTCGCATCTTGCCCCAGTGCTTGACACGCTGCGCTGGCTGCGCCGCGAAACCAGCGTCTGGTTCGAGATCACCAACCTCATCATCCCCGGACACAACGATGCGCCCGAGGAGACGCGCGAACTCTGTGACTGGATTCTAGGCGAGCTCGGCGATGACGTGCCGCTGCACTTCAGCGCCTTCCATCCCGACTTCAAAATGCTCGACCGCCCTCCCACTCCGCCGGAGACCATTCACCGCGCCCGGCTGATCGCCCAGGAGCGCGGCCTCAAGTACGTCTACGAGGGCAACATCGTGAGCCGCGATGGCAGCAACACGACCTGTCCCGGCTGCGGGCGCATCGTCATCCGCCGCTCGTGGCACAGCCTGGAGAGCTGCGAAATCAAGCATGGCCGCTGCCTGCACTGCAACGCCGAGATCGCGGGACGCTTCGAGTGAGCGTGCGCGGGAAGAGAAGCCGCGGCCAATACCTCGGCGCAGCATAGGAAAAGGCAGCCCGAAAGCTGCCTTCCCGTTAGAACTTTTCGGCTGTAACGATTAAAGAATCGTTACGTTCTCTGCCTGGAAGCCCTTCGGTCCCTTGACCACGTTGAACTGCACAGCCTGACCCTCTGGAAGGCTCTTGAAGCCGCTCGCCTGGATTGCCGAAAAGTGTACGAAGACATCTTCGCCGTTCTGGCGGCTGATAAAGCCAAATCCCTTTGCGTCGTTAAACCACTTTACTGTTCCTTGTTCCATGATGTTTCTTGTTCCTTCGTGAATTGAAATCTGGCTGGGTGAGTCGGAGGGATTTTGGGTGCAGATACGTGTTCCGAAGGCGCTTATTGTTTCGCTCTCAGGGCGCTTCTACCGCTTGCGTCCTTCCAATTCAACTGCTGAAACAAGCGTAGCACCTTGTGCGCCCGGTGTATACGTCCGAATGAAAACAGTTGAATCCGCTTCGTTATCTATACCTTGCGGCCAAGAACTTTGCCAATATCCAACTTATGCAGCTCATTGCTGAAAGTTTCCAGTGCGTAGAGCGCGCGGCCGGCGTCACTATCTGGATTCGGCAGCGTGCCGCCATTGCGCTCTTTGAATCCCTTCACCGTGTCGCACAGCCGTTCCAGTTCGTCGAGCGCCGCTTGAAGCTTCATATGCGTCATCAGTTTTCTTACTCCTCGGGAAGTCAGAGGCCATCTCCCGCAACCTGCTATGTCGCGGAGTGCCGCAGAAGCCATCCTACTCCAAGCGCGAAACTGGCGCTGCCGCCTCGCAATCATGGCAACGCGAATGAAAGCTACGACTTTCCCGCCGCAGACGGGTTTGCATTCGTAGAGAGTAGAGGTCCGAGGCATGTTGAATAAAGCGGAAGACGGCGGCATCAGGGTTGTGAACTTCAATGCGGCTGTCTATGGACTCAATGCAATCAAGCGGGCAACCTGCAAGTTCCAGCGTTACCTGGGTGTTCTGGTTGAGCAACATGGCAAGATGAATGAAGTCTGGCTGATCCCCAATGCAAGCGGCAACTCGATGGATACACTCGTGCGCGATTTTTGCAGCGAGGTGCTTGACCAGGAGCTGAGGGAGAGAGTGCTGCGCGAGATGGCAGGAGTTCGTAAGCTGTTACTCGCCCAGGCATTCTCAACCACCGCCCTCGCAGGATGCGCGTAGGCAATCCGGAGACAACCATCCCCAGCTAAACATCCTTGAGCTGCTCCTCGTCCATGCCGAAGTAGTGGCCGAACTCGTGAATAACAGTGCGCCGGATTTGCTCCCGGATTTCAGTCTCGGTAGAGCACACGGCTTCGATATTCTTCTGGTAAAGCACAACGTAATCCGGTCCGGTTGGCATGTTGAAGACGCTCTTCTTCGTCATGGGCACTCCGTGGAAGAGCCCCAGCAGAAGTTTCCTGGGATGGCTCGACGCAGTTTGGCCGGGCGGAAAGTCCTCCACAAGCACGGCAACATTGCGGATGCGGCTGCGGAATTCTTCCGGGAGCGAGTCCATCACCTCCTGCATGACCTTGGCGAATGCTTCGCGCTCCATGGTGTACCCTTCTCAACACGCAGTCAGCTCGCTAGTCGAAGACTACCGTTTTTTTTCCATACAGCAGCACACGATTGTCGAGGTGCCAACCCACGGCGCGTGAGAGCACAACCTTTTCCAGATCGCGTCCCTTCTGTATCAGTTCCTCAACCGAGTCGCGGTGCGAGATGCGCGCCACCTGTTGTTCGATGATCGGGCCGTCGTCGAGCATCTCGGTGACGTAGTGGCTGGTTGCGCCGATCAGCTTCACTCCGCGCTCGAAGGCCTGATGGTAGGGGCGCGCGCCCACAAAGGCCGGCAGAAACGAGTGGTGAATGTTAATGACCTGGCTGGGAAACTCGGCCAGAAACGCGGGCGAAAGAATCTGCATGTAGCGCGCCAGCACCACCAGGTCGCACTCATGCTCGCGCAGCAGAGCAAGCTGATGTTGCTCCACGGCGGCCTTGCTCTCGCGCGTCACCGGCAGGTGTACGAACTTTGCTCCATAGAACGCCGCCAGCGGCTCGGTTGCGGTGTGATTGGAGAGCACCAGCGGAATGTCGCAGTCCAACTCACCGGCTTTGTGCCGGTAGAGCAGGTCGGCAAGACAGTGGTCGTACTGCGAAACCAGAATGCCCATGCGCGGCGGGCGCTTGCCTTTGGCCAGCCGCCAGTGCATCTCAAAGCGGGTGGCAATCGGAAGAAACTCATCGGCCAGTTCGTCCAGACTTACGTCCAGGGCGGAGGGATCGAACTCCACGCGCATCAGGAACAAGTTGGTCTCCGCGTCGCGATGCTCGTCGGCGTGCAGAATATTGCCGTTGTGGCGGAAGACAAATTCGGAGATCGCCGCAACCAGACCCTTGCGGTCGGGGCAACTGATCAACAACACTGCGGAAGGGCTACCGGAAATTCTGGGCAAGGCTCACTCATCCATTCAAATTTGCAGGGATGACCGCAGTGTAACATTACCGGCTGTGAGCGCGGGAATGCAGCCTGGGACGGGCTGGCGTTGTGCGTGCGCGGGTAGGTTGCGCGAGCGGATTGCGCGAGTGGGTGATGCGAGTAAACGTCAAGCCGCAAGCTTGTGAATCGCGCGGCGCACCGCTGCCAGCTCCGTGGACGTGAACTCGTTTTTTCCGTGAACCTCGCGCGCGTGCGCCCGCATGTATCCGAGAATCTCCTCTTCGTCGGTGCCGGTTACGCTCCAGGCGCAGTCGATGCGAACCGCGTCGGCGCAGCGCAAAGCGTGGTCGGCGTGCGGGTGAGCGCCCGGCCACGCCGAATTCTGTGCCGCTCGATTCTGTGCGTTGCCCGCGCTGGTCGAGGAAGCTGAGAGATCGATGCCGGCCTCCGGCGGCTGAAGGTTCGGAGTGCTTCCAGCATCCGGTGCTTCACCGTGCAATTTCTTGTCGCCCATTTTTTCTCCTGGCTGACTGGCATTGCTTCGGGTTGCTTCCAACGTCCTAGTTTCGATGCATGATCCGGAGGTGGTGCAGCCTTGAGTGCCCGGTAAACCATTTACGAAAAAGATAATCGTTGAGGAGTAGGGGGTAACTGATCCGTTAATCCTTTTGAAAGTTTGAAAAGGATTGGCGAAAAGGTTACCTGCGAGGCGCAAACGATTGACTGAAAGAGCAATCGTTTATGCCCCGGCGCGAGCGGAAATTTGATGACAAGCGATCTTTGCGAATCCGGCGAAGCGCGGGCAACATCGAAAAACTACGAAGTGGAGGGTTATGTCAGGTCACGGCAACGCACACGCAAGCAGCGAGGAAGAAATTGTAGGAGTCACTACCGACGCGATCCTGCGGCCCGCCGGAACGCTGATAGTGGTGGTGGGCGCGACCTGGGCGCTGTTTTCCGGCATGGCCGCAGAGGCCGGAAGCTTGGGGCAGCCGCTGGCCGCCGTGGCGCTGATCGTTCTGGGAGTGCTGGCCGCCGGAGCGGGCAAGGCCGCGGAGCAGATTTAGCGCGAGGTCTCGCGCAAATTATTTTTTCAGCTTTGCGGCTTCGAGCCTGGCGCGCTTCGCCTTTGCCCATCCCTCCCGGATGAGCTGTTTGGGGCGGGTGAGTCCGAGCGAGTCATCGGGCACGTCATGGGTGATGCAGGAGCCCGCGCCAACGTAGGCTCCGCTGCCGATGCGGACGGGAGCGACCAGCGTGGTGTCGCTGCCGATGAAGGCTCCGGTGCCGATGATGGTCTGGTGCTTGTTCACTCCATCGTAGTTGCAGGTGATGGTTCCCGCGCCAATGTTGGTGCGCTCGCCGATCTCGACATCGCCGAGGTAGGTGAGGTGATTGGCCTTGGCGCCGCGACCGAGCTTCGCCTTTTTGGTCTCCACGAAATTGCCGACATGCGCCTCCGGGCCGATTTCACTGCCCGGACGAATCCGCGCGTAGGGACCAAGCACCGCCGCGTCGTCCACGGTGGCGTCCTCGACGATGGTTCCCTGGTTGACGCGGACAGCGGTGCAGATGCGGGTGCTGGTGAGCACCGAGTAGCTGCGGATGAAACAGTCTTCGCCGATGGCGGTTGCGCCGAGCAGTTGCACGAAGGGCTCAATGACGGTGTCTTCGCCGACCGTGACATCGGCGTCGATGAGAACGGTCTCCGGTTTGAAGATGGTGACGCCGTTCTCCATGAGCTCGCGCGTCTTGCGCTCGCGCAGAATGGAATCGAGCTGCGCGAGTTCGCGGCGGGTGTTGACGCCGAGCACCTCGCTGGCGTGCGCGGTAGGGAGGGCCAGCACGGCTTTGCCGTCGCCGCGCAGGATGGACGCGGTCTGGGTGAGGTAGAACTCGCCGTGGGGATTGTCGGTGGAGAGCCGGTCGATGCGGGAAAACAGTTCGGCGATGTTGAAGGCGTAGATGCCGGAGTTGATCTCGCCGATAACGTTCTGCTCGGCAGTGAGCTGCTTCTGTTCGACGATGGCTTCGACCTGATCGGTGCTGGCGCCATTCTCGACGCGGCGCACGATGCGGCCGTAGCCGAAGGGATCGGGAGGCTCGGCGGTGAGAATGGTCATGGCCGCGGCGCGGGCGATGTGGAAGTCGCGCAGGTCGGCGATGGTCTTCGGGCGGATGAGCGGCACGTCGCCGCTGAGCACGAGAATGTGATCGTAGGCGGCCAGCGCCTGGCGGCACTGCATTAACGCGTGCCCGGTGCCGCGCTGCTCAAGTTGTTCGATGAATTGGACTCCGAGCGGCGCGATTTCGGCGCAGACGCGCGCGGCTTCATGGCCGATGATGCAGAAGATGTCGGCGGGGGCAACAATGCCGCTTGCGGCACGGACAACGTGGCTGAGCAGCGGGCGTCCGGCGATCTGATGCAGCACCTTGGGCAACTTCGACTTGAGGCGGGTGCCCTTGCCGGCGGCGAGAATGGCGATTGCAAAACGTGGGTTGGACATTGCGTAAGTATTGTAAAGCAGAGGAGAGGGATTGGAAGCTATTCCATAACCGGCTTGGGGCTCTGCGGCGCATTCCCGCAGGGGCTGAAGCCCTGCCCTTTCAAAACCGATTCTTGCGGCACGAGTGAAGTCGTACACTTTCAAAACCGATTTATGAGACCACCTCCGGGGCAGTTGCGCAGAAGGCATCCGCTGGCGGGGCGAAAGAAGAATCGATTACTGGTTGAAAAGCTTGAGGCTGCGCGCGAGACTTGGGCGGTGCTGGGATTCCTCACTTCGTTCGGAATGACACCCTCTCAAAGGTACATACCTCTTATCGGGATGACACCCTCAAGAGTATGCAGCTCTAAAGCAGTTCCTGTATTGGGGTGTCCTGGCCATCCCACCTTAGACGCGCAAAAACAGCGCGTCGAAGGTGGGGCACCCGCGCGTGACTTCGAAAAGCCCCAGAGTTGGAAAAGAGCCAACTCTGGGCCACGGATACATCTTTTAGGGGACCGCCCTAATGCGGTTGCGCTTGCATCATGGCGGCGTCGGGAGTTTTCTTGCCTTTATCTTTCCCCCAGGTTTTGTAGAGGCCAAGGTACGCGTAGTTCTCCGTCTGCCCGGCGATGGAGTGTCCGTATGCGAAAAGCAATTGCAGACCCGGCGATTTGAAGTGGTAATATCCGCCTGCGTCAATCATCGTTGAAGATTGTGTCTGCGCGGCGGCGAAACCTTCGCGAGCGTGCGAGAAGACTTCAGCCGAGAGCTCCAGCTTCTTACTGACAACCCGCTTCACGAGGTATCCGCCGTAAAAATAGTTACGAAACTGCGTTTGCGGGACTACCGCATAGCCAAGGCCGCCGCACAGGCTCCAGGGGCCGAAATCCTTTGCAACCCAGATGGGCAGTTTGTACCACACGCGGCCTACGCCCAGCCCCTGCGAATAGCTGCCGGTTGGAATCTCGAACATCGTAAACGAGCCAATCTGCGGCCGGTGCCTGGTTTGTTTCACAAACCCATACTTCACGCCGAGTTCCATGTCCGTCAGGCCAAAGGCGCGTGAGCCCGTTCCGCCCGGAAAATAAATGGGATTGTTCGACGGCAGAACCGCCCCGAAGGGCAGAATCGCGTGAAGTTGCACGTTGGGAACGGCTCCCCAGTTGAACTCAAAGGCCGGTCCCGCCGAGTCAATCTCCGCCGGTGTGCCATCCACCGTGCCGAAGATGTAGGCCTCGTAATGCCCAAGGTCCACCGGTTTGGGGTCGTCGGTTTGAAATGGTGGCCCCGCCTGCGCCCGCATTCCGTGAACAGCCAGCATCAGCAGCAGGAACAGCCCTAAGCCAATCCTTTTTGCTCTCATCGGCGTCACCGCCCTTTCATCAGTATCTTGATGCTCCCAGCGGCTGCCTGGAATCTCCGCATATAGGTTTGATGACGGACACCAGTTTGCTTGCAGCTAAACCCCTCCGGCTCACGGTGTGGGGTATTGCGCATGGCGTTCGCATTGCAGGCGGGCGGGAAGGTTGAGGAGGTCGAGGGCGAGGCGGTTGGTGGTGTGACGGGCAAACTGGGTAGCGTCGAGGTAGTCACCAAGGATAGGAGTGACGCCGAGGGCGCGGATCTGGGAGAGGTCGTTGAACAGAGGCTCGGAGTTGTCTTCGGCGTAGCGGGCGCGCAGATCGGCGGGGACGGGCGCGGAGTTGAGCAAGGCGTAATCGAAGACGCGGCATTTGGCGTGGTCAAAGATCGCCTGGATGTGCTGCGAGGCGCTGAGGCCGGTGCTCTCGTTGGGCTGGGTCATGAGATTACCGACGTAGACGCGGACGGCGTTGGAACGGACGATGGCCTCGGGAACTCCTTGGACCAGGAGGTTGGGAATGCAACTGGTGAAGAGCGATCCGGGGCCGATGCTGATGATGTCGGCATTGAGAATGGCGTCGAGCGCCTGGGGCAGCGGGCGGACGTCGGCGGGAATAAGGTGGAGGCGGGCGATTCCGCTGCGGCTGGCGGTAATTCTGGTTTCACCACGGACGCGCGTGCCATCACGCATCAGGGCATCAAGCTGCACGTTACTGCTGGCGGAGGAGGGATAGATTTCGCCGCGGGTTTTCAGGATGGCGGAGCTGAGCTTGACGGCCAGGGCAAAGTCGCCGCAGACATCCGCCATGGCGGTGAGGAAGAGATTGCCGAAGCTATGTCCCTCAAGGCCGCCGCTGCTGCCGCTGAAACGATAGCGGAAAAGCTTGGCGAGCAGCTCTTCTTCGTCGGAGAGGGCGATCATGCAGTTACGTATGTCACCGGGCGGAGGCACGCCGAGTTCCTTGCGCAGGCGTCCGCTGGAGCCGCCATCGTCGGTAACGGTGACAATGGCGGTGAGCCGGGAGATGAAGGGTGCAAGCGGCGCGGGCGCCGAAGGAGAGAGTGGAAGAGCGGAGATGACGTGGCGCTTGAGTCCGCGGAGCAGGGTGGAAAGTCCGGTGCCGCCGCCGATGGCGACAACCTGCAGACCTTGTACGCGACTTGAGATGGGGATCGCTGACATCATCGCTCTCACTGGGAGCAAGGAAGCGGGGGTAAGCCTGCCCGACGGAAATCAGGCGTGACTATGCCCCGACCGTACCTTCGGGATAGAGCAGCTCGGTAAAGCGCGGATCATCGGCCATGTTGCGGAAATCCGAGTCATTGCGGGCCTGGAAGCGAGTTCCGGGGTTGAGGCGAATGGCTTCCCCAAGATGCTGGAGGCTCT